>JAESGR010000720.1_pt1 | contig 16363 bp, 17 predicted proteins | sample 9269771 | NCBI WGS metagenome assembly JAESGR01 (sample SAMN15739572, study PRJNA653492) | algae metagenome | isolation source: Chroococcus sp. CMT-3BRIN-NPC107 and co-occurring heterotrophs from well... | place: USA: Clark Mountains Wilderness, California | collected 2010-04-18
TTCCTGTTCATTTCCGTCCCATCTAACTGCCGTTGCGGCGAGGCTCCCCCTCACCCGACGCGAAGCCGCGCATTATCGCAGTTCGCGTCCTGCCTACTCCAGGACTTCGGTGGTGGCTATCGTGCCGGCTGCGGCGTCCCGCGGCGACAGCTGCGGCTGCAGGCCGGCGGGCCACGCGATCCCCACGCGGGGGTCGTTCCAGGCGATGCAGCGTTCATGCTCGGGTGCGTAGTAGTCCGTGGCCTTGTAAAGCACGTCGGCGGACTCGGAGAGCACCAGGAACCCATGGGCGAAGCCCGGGGGAATCCACATCTGCCGCCCATTGTCTTCGCTCAGCACCTCGCCCGTCCATCGTCCGAATGTCGAAGAGGAGCGGCGCACGTCCACGGCGACGTCGAAGACGGTCCCGCGCACAACGCGCAGGAGCTTGCCCTGGGTCTGCCGCACCTGGTAGTGCAGCCCCCGCAGCACGCCCCGGGCGGAGCGGGAGTGGTTGTCCTGGACGAATTCGGCCTCCACGCCGGTCGCTTCCCGAAAGGTGCGCCGGTTGAAGCTTTCCAGGAAGAAGCCACGCTCGTCACGGAAGACCTTGGGCTCCAGCAGCAGGACGCCGGGCAGCGCCGTGGGCGTGACCTTCATGGGCCCCTGCCATGCTGCAGCAGCTGCAGCAGGTAGCGGCCATAGCCGTTCTTCTTCATGGGATTGGCCAGGCGCTCGAGGTCGGCATCGGTGATCCAGCCGGAGCGCCAGGCGATCTCCTCCGGGCACGCGATCTTCAGGCCCTGCCGGCGCTCCAGCGTGGCGATGAACTGGCCGGCATCCAGCAGGCTGTCGTGCGTGCCCGTGTCCAGCCAGGCGTAGCCGCGCTGCATGATCTCCACGCCCAGTGCGCCACGTTCGAGGTAGGCGCGGTTCACGTCGGTGATCTCCAGCTCGCCGCGGGCACTGGGCTTCAGGCCACGGGCGATCTCGACGACCTGCTGGTCGTAGAAGTACAAACCGGTGACGGCGTAGGGGCTGCGCGGTTGCGCCGGCTTTTCCTCGATGCTCAGCGCGTGGCCCTCCGGCCCAAATTCCACGACGCCGTAGCGCTCGGGGTCCTGCACGTGATAGGCAAAGACCGTGGCGCCCTGCGCACGCGCGTCGGCACGGCGCAACAGGGGCTGCAGGTCGTGGCCGTAGAAGATGTTGTCGCCCAGGACCAGCGCGCTCGGGGCATCGCCGAGGAAGGGGGCGCCGATGATGAAGGCCTGCGCCAGCCCGTCGGGACTGGGCTGCACCGCGTAGTCGAGGCGCAGCCCCCATTGCGAGCCATCCCCCAGCAGTTGCTGGAAGCGCGGCGTGTCCTGCGGCGTGCTGATCACCAGCACCTCGCGGATGCCCGCCAGCATCAGCGTGCTGAGCGGGTAGTACACCATCGGCTTGTCGTACACCGGCAGGAGCTGCTTGCTCAGGGCCAGCGTCGCCGGGTGCAGGCGCGTGCCCGAACCACCGGCCAGGATGATGCCTTTGCGTTGGGTCATGGGCAGGTGCCGATCACAGGAGTTCTTGGAGCAGCCGGTCGACGCCGTGCTGCCAGGGCGGCAGCACCAGGCCGAAGGCCTGGCAAAACCGGGAGGTGTCGAGCCGGGAATTATCCGGGCGGCGCGCCGCGGTCCGGAAGGAAGACGAGGGGACGGGCAGGACCTGGTCCGGCCCCACCTTGAACATTTCGCCGCGCTGCTGTGCTTTACCAACAAGGTGGCGGGCGTATCCGTGCCAGCTGGTTTCCCCTGCGGCGGCCACGTGGTAGGTGCCGGCGAGTTCGGGACGGGCCAGCAGCGTGCGCACGGCGTGGGCGGTGACGTCGGCCAGCAGCTCCGCCCCGGTGGGGGCGCCGAACTGGTCGTCCACCACGGTCAGCTGCTCGCGCTCGCGCGCCAGGCGCAGCATCGTCTTGGCGAAGTTGGCACCATGCCGCCCGTACACCCAGCTGGTGCGCAGGACGAGGTGCAGCGGCGCGGCCGCGCGGACGCCCTGCTCGCCCGCCAGCTTGGTGCGACCGTAGACGTTCAGCGGCCCGGTGGGATCGTCCTCCCGCCACGGACGGCTGCCGCTGCCGTCGAAGACATAGTCGGTCGAGAAATGCACCAGGGCCGCGCCAACCGCGTGGGCCGCAGCGGCCATGGCGGCCGGCGCCTCGGCATTGATCGTGTGCGCCAGTTCCGGCTCGGACTCGGCGCGATCCACCGCTGTATAGGCTGCGGCATTCACCACGAGCTGCGGCCGGGTGGCCCGTAGGGTGGCCGCCACCTGCGCCGGATCGCGCAGGTCGCCCTCGCCGGAAGAGCCCAGCGCGACCACCTCGCCCAGGGGCGCCAGGCTGCGCTGCAGCTCCCAGCCCACCTGCCCGTTGCGCCCGAACAGCAGGATCTTCATGCGCCCGGTCCGTCGGGGGCGTACTGGGTGCGGATCCATTCCCGGTAGGCCCCGCTCTGCACGCGCCGCACCCATTCCCCGTTCTCCAGGTACCACTGCACGGTCTTGCGCAAGCCGGTCTCGAAGCTCTCGGCCGGCCTCCATCCGAGCTCGCGCTCGATCTTGCGCGCGTCGATCGCGTAGCGGCGGTCGTGGCCGGGGCGGTCCTTCACGAATGTGACCTGGCCTGCGTAGGACTGGCCGTCGGCGCGCGGCCGCAGCTCGTCCAGCAGTGCGCAGATCGTGCGGACCACGTCCAGGTTGGCCTTCTCGTTCCAGCCGCCCACGTTGTAGGTCTCGCCGACGCGCCCCGCCTCGAGCACCCGCCGGATCGCGCTGCAGTGGTCCACCACGTACAGCCAGTCGCGCACCTGCTGGCCGTCGCCGTAGACGGGCAGCGCCTGGCCGGCCAGCGCATTGACGATCACGAGCGGAATCAGCTTCTCCGGAAAGTGGAAGGGCCCGTAGTTGTTGGAGCAGTTGGTCGTGAGGACCGGCAGGCCGTAGGTGTGGTGGTAGGCCCGCACCAGGTGGTCGCTGGCGGCCTTGCTGGCCGAATAGGGGCTGTTCGGCTCGTAGCGGTGCTCCTCGGTGAACGCCGGCTCGCCGGGCGCGAGCGAGCCGTACACCTCGTCGGTCGACACGTGGAGGAAGCGGAACGCCTCGCGCTCCCCGGCCGGCAGCGCACCCCAGTGGCCGCGCACGGCCTCGAGCAGGCGGAAGGTGCCGACCACGTTGGTGGCTATGAAGGTCCCCGGCGCGTGGATGGAGCGGTCCACGTGGGATTCGGCCGCGAAATTGACCACCGCGCGCGGCCGGTGCCGCGCCAGCAGCCCCTCGACGAGCGCCTGGTCGCCGATGTCGCCGTGCACGAACACGTGGCGCTCGTCGCCGTCCAGCGCCTGCAGGTTCTCGCGGTTGCCGGCGTAGGTCAGCTTGTCCAGGTTCAGCACGGGCTCGCCGGTGACCCGCACCCAATCGAGCACGAAGTTCGAACCGATGAAGCCGGCGCCGCCGGTGACGAGGATCATGCGTGGGGTTCCGTGCTGACTTGGGTGCGCCGATTCTGCATGAGGACGCGTTCCAGCCCAACCGCAGCGCTGCCCTTGTCGCTGGACGCACACCCGGCGATCTGCTGCTACCCTATGGCGATCCTGCAGGGAGCGAGACAAGCATGGCCACGTGGACGGCCTTTCCGCAGTTGGGCGACTTCCGGCACGATGCCGCGAGCGTCGCGCGCGACTGGGCCCTGCTCCACGCGGGCGATGCGGAGCCCCTGCCCGCACACACGGCGGTACTCGATGCCTGGGTCCTGTTCCACAACGGCCAATTCCAGCAAGCGCATGAAGCGGGGCTCGCCGCCGGCGCCCCGGGCGTGGCCGTCGCGAACAAGGCAGCCTGCGTCTACGCCAACTATCTGGAAAAAAAGGAAAAGGTCCGCCTCGAGCTGTTGCTGGACGCGGCGCGCCGCGCCGAGCAGCAGGCGACGACGGAGCCCGGCGACTGGAACGCCTGGTACTGGCATGCCTACGCGCTGGGCCGCTACAGCCAGGGCATCAGCGTGGCCATGGCGCTGGCGCAGGGCCTCGGCGGGCGCGTCAAGGCGGCCCTGGAACGCACGATCTACCTGCAGCCCCAGCACGCCGATGCGCACGTGGCGCTGGGCGCCTTCCACGCCGAGGTCATCGACAAGGTCGGCACGCTGATCGGTGGCATGACGTACGGGGCGCGCAAGGACGCGGGGCTGGCGCTGTTCCAGAAGGCCCTGCAGCTCAATGCCCGCTCGCCCATGGCCCTGGTGGAATACGCCCGCGGCCTCGTCATGCTGGAAGGTGACGAGAAGCTGCGGGAGGCGCAGCGGCTGTGCGCCCAGGCCGCGGCCCTGCAGCCGCTGGATGCCAAGGAGCGGCTGGACGTGGACCTCGCCCAGGCCCGGACGCTCGGTGTGAGCGCCGCCTGAGCATCGCTGACGGGCGCTCGCGCCCGCAGACTACAGCCGCCCGCTGGGCCGCACCCAAGAATCGCGCCCCATGGACAAGAACATCTTCCAGGCCCTGCTGGTCAGCCATGGCACCCAGCGCGAGCTCGCCGCGCGCCTGCTGGCCGCCGGCCCCGCCAGCGACGAAAGCCGGCAGGTCTACGAGGAGCTCAAGGCGGAACTCGCCGCCCACGAGACGGCGGAGGAACGCTGCTTCTTCATCCCGCTCATGCAGCACGACGAGTCCGTGGACCTGTCGCGGCACGCGATCCACGAGCACCACCTCATGGACGAAATGGTCGAGCACCTGGACGAAACCGACCCGCACGCGGCCGAATGGCAGGAGTGCTGCAGGAAGCTGTGCGAGCGCATCGAGCACCACCTGGGCGAGGAGGAGCAGAAGTTCTTCCCGCAGGCCGGCGAGGTGCTCACGGAGGAGCAGAAGCACCAGCTGGGTCGGGAGTACCAGGCGGAGTTCGCCGCCCTGCGCGTCAAGCAGGAGGCGTGAGCGACTTTATGATGGCGGCCTCCAGGAACAGGAGCCGCCATGTCCGACCTCAACGCCGATTTCGAAGCCGCCGTCGCCAATTCCAAGAAGCTTTCCCAGCGGCCGGACAACGCCACGCTGCTGAAGCTCTATGGCCTGTACAAGCAAGCCACGGCCGGTGACAACGCGGAGAAGAAGCCCGGCTTCAGCGACATGATCGGCCGCGCCAAGTGGGATGCGTGGAACGGCTTCAAGGGCAAGAGCAGCGACGACGCGAAGCGGGAGTACGTCGCGTTGGTGACCTCCCTGTCGTAGGTTGGGTTCGCCGCAGGCGACCCAAACAGGGTGTTGGGGGTGCGCTTCGCGCAACCCAACCTACACGCCAGGCTACGCCTTCTTCCGCGCCTCGTGCCGGGCCAGCCCCTGCTCGAAGGCACCCAGCGGATCTTCCTGTGCCAGCAGCTCGTCGAGGTTCTTCACGATCTCCGCTTCGATGCGGTGCTTGAACATGCCCAGCAGGAAGCCCAGGTGCGCCTGCAGCTCGAAGCGCCCGCGCGTCACCTTCAGCTCGCCGCGCGCACCCGGCCGGTGGAAGCTCACGCTGTCGCCGTCCTCGCCCTGCGCGTAAGCGCACTCCATCGACAACTTGCCGCGCGCCACCTCGGCCCAGCGCAGCGCCAGCTTGCGGGCGTCCGCGAGCCCCAGTGCGTGTTCGCGCACGATGTGGATGTCAGCCACCCGCAGCCTCCTTTAGGCGGCGATGCCGTTCTTCCTTGGGCAGCTCCGATAGCCGCCGGCTCGCCTCGTAGAACTTCTGCCAGTCGCCGCCCTGGGCCTGGAACAGGGCCTCGAAGCCCGGCACCAGCTCGTCGTACGCCGCCTGGGCGCCGAAGAACGCGTTGTTCGCTTCGCGCACCCAGCGGTCGTAGCCCCGCCAGAGCGCCGGATCGAAACCGGAACGCGCCTTGATGGCCTCGTACTCGGCGCGAAAATCGGCCATGACCTTCTGCTTGGCCTGTTCCTTCGCGTCCGGGCTCATGCCGGGCGTGTCGTACACCGCCTTGAGCCGCTCGCGCGTGCTGCGCGAGAGCGCCCGGAACAGGCGCCGGCGCTCGTCGAAGGCCGCGTAGTCCTGCCGCGCCTTGTCGCCGGCCTGCGATTGCAGCCACTTCACGCCGCCGATGCGTTCCACCGCGGTGGCGAAGGACTCGTTGAACATGGTGTCGTTCTTCACGTAGATGACCTGGTGCGCCAGCTCGTGGAAGATGATGCGGGCCAGCTCGCCCTCGGGATAGTTGACGAAGGTGTTCAGCAGCGGGTCGCCGCCGGCCCAGTTCATGAGGCCCAGCGTCGAATACGCGGTCACCGGATAGGCACTGGCCTCCCAGCCCTGTTGCTGCAGCTCCTTCGCCTCGGCGCGGGCCTTGGCTTCATCGTAGTAGCCGCGATAGCCGACGCAGCCGGTTACCGGGAAGCACCAGGTCTTGAGTTCCAGCGAATACGCGGGCGCGGCGGTCACGTTCCACACTGCGGCAGTGCGGTGCAGGTCGGCGTAGCGGCGATAGCTCGGGTTGTCCGGCAGCTTCAGTTCGCGGCTGGCGTAGTCGCGGATGCGCTGCGACAGCTCCAGCCGCTCGCGTAGCCGCGGCGTGATCTTCGGGTCCTGCAGCAGTTCGTTCACCGGCGCGGCCGCGCCCATCAGCCGCAGGTGGCCGGAGACCGACTGCCAGTAGTAGCCGAGGTTCGCGCATCCCGAGAGGCAGAGCGTCGCCGCCACCGCCACCACCACCACGCCCGCCAGTCCCATGAACAGTGCCTTCTTCCTCACGCGGGCCGGACTTCGACCAGGCAATCGTAGAACACGGGAGCCCGCCCCAGGTCGGTCAGCTTCTGGCTGGTGAGCTCGTTGACGTTGGTGCCGTTGAGGCCCAGCTTGCGCCACCAGATGCCCAGGCCGTTGACGACGCCGGGCCGCGCACGGGGCGACACGCGCGCCTTGCACATGTATTCGCCGCGGTCGTTGAACACGCGCACCACCTGTTGGTCGGTGATGCCACGCGCCGCCGCATCGCTGGCATGCATCTCCAGCAGCGGCTCGCCCTCGATGTCACGCAGGCTCTGCACGTTGACGAAGGTCGAATTCAGCCAGTTGCGCGCGGGCGGCGAGATCATCGCCAGCGGATAGCGCTCGCAGCTGCCGGCCACCTCGTAGTTCGGCAGGTGGTCCGGAAGGCCGTCGAGGCCCTGGCGCGCCAGGCGCTGGCTGAAGAACTCGCAGCGGCCGGACGCGGTGGGAAAGCCGCCGTTGGCAAAAGGCGCATCCGGCACCGCCAGGTTCGCGTAGCCCTGGCGCAGCAGCAGGTCGAAGTCGACCTTGTCGCCGAAGGCACGCCGGCACAGGCTCTCGTCGCTTTCCCGGAAGCATTCGTCCGTGAACCCCATGCGCTGCGCCAGCGCGCGGAACACGTCCGTGTTGGTCCGCGCCTGCCCCACGGGCGGGATCGCGGGCTGGTTCAGCATCACGTCCGTGTGGCCGTACGAGGTGTGGATGTCCCAGTGTTCCAGCTGCGTCGTCGCCGGCAGCACGTAGTCGGCGTAATCGACGGTGTCCGTGGGGAACTGCTCGATGACGACGGTGAAGAGGTCCGGCCGCGCGAAGCCGCGCGCCACCTTCGAGGACTCGGGCGCCACGGCGAGCGGGTTGCTGTTGTAGACGACCACCGCTTCGATCACGGGGCCGAAGGCGGCCGACGCCGGCCGCAGCAGGTCGTCGCCGATCGTCACCATGTTGATCGTGCGCGGGGTGCGGCCGGCCAGCAGGTCGGGCCGCTGCAGCGCCGCGCGGTCGGCGGGATAGAAGCCGCCGCTGGAAAGCAGCAGGCCGCCCGCGCGATGACGCCAGGCGCCCACCAGCGCCGGCAGGCAGGCCACCGCGCGCACCGCGTTGCCGCCGCCGCGCACGCGCTGCATGCCGTAGTTCAGGCGGATCGCCGCCGGCTTGGTGGTGCCGTAGTCACGCGCCAGGTCCCGGATCTGCTGCGCGGGGATGCCGCAGACCGCCGCCGCGCGTTCCGGCGACCAGCGCAGGACCCGCTCGCGCAGCGCCTCCCACCCCAGGGTGTGCTGCGCCAGGTAGTCGTGGTCCAGCCAGTCGTTGGTGACGAGCTCGTGCATCAGCGCCAGCGCCAGCGCGGCGTCGGTGCCGGGCAGCAACTGGAGGTGCTCGTGGCACTTTTCCGCCGTTTCGCTGCGGCGCGGATCGATGCACACCAGCCTGGCGCCCGCGCGCTTGGCCTCCTGTGCGATGCGCCAGAAGTGCAAGTTGCTCGCGATGGAGTTGCTGCCCCAGATGACGATCAGCTTCGCCTCGGCGAAGAACTCCACCTTCATGCCGACCTTGCCGCCGAGCGTCTGCACCAGCGCTTCCGCCCCCGCCGAGGCGCAGATCGTGCGATCGAGCAAGGAGGCGCCGAGCCGGTGGAAGAAGCGGCCCGCCATCGCCTCGCCCTGCACCAGGCCCATCGTGCCGCAGTAGCTGTAAGGCAGGATCGCCTGCGGGTCGCGCGCGGCGATCTCCTTCAGCCGCCGGGCGATGTCGTCCAGCGCGACGTCCCACGCCACCGGCTCGAACCCGCCGGAACCCTTGGGGCCGACGCGGCGCACGGGCTGCAGCAGCCTGTCGGCATGGTAGGTGCGCTCCACGTAATGGGACACCTTGTTGCAAAGCACGCCGCCGGTGGGCACGTGCGCGGGGTTGCCCTGCACGCGCAGCGCCACGCCGTCCTGCACCGTCGTCACGAGCGAGCAGGTGTCCGGGCAATCGTGCGGGCAGGCGCCCAGCACCTGTTGCTGCCTAGGGGAATCGCTGAAGGTCGGCATAGGGACGGCCATGCCTTGCATTGTGACGAAATCGAGATCAGGACGTGCAGCCGACAGCGAGACGCAAGCTCGACCGACCACAATTCCCGCCATGCTCAATCGCCGTACCTTCACCCGCGCCGCCGCCGGCGCGGTGGCCCTCGTCGCCGCCCCCGCCCTGCGCGCGCAGGGCGACCGCCTCGTGCTCGCCCAATCGGCCGCCTTCAGCGGCCCCGCCGCGCAACTGGGCATCCAGTTCCACCTGGGCGCCAAGCTGTACCTGAGGCAGGTCAATGCAGCGGGCGGCGTGCACCGCCGGCAGCTGGAAATCCTGAACCTGGACGACGGCTACGAGCCGGATCGCTGCGCGGAGAACACCCGCAAGCTGATCACCGAGGACCCGCTGGCGCTCTTCGGCTACATCGGCACGCCCACCAGCGTGGCGGCGCTGCCGATCGCCACCGCCGCCAGGCTGCCGTTCTGCGCGCCGTTCACCGGGGCGATGGCGCTGCGCGAGCCGTTCAACCGCTACGCCTTCCACCTGCGCGCCTCTTACAACGACGAGACCGAGCTGATCGTCAAGCAACTCACCTCGCTGGGCCTGCAGAAGATCGCGGTGTTCTACCAGAACGACGCCTATGGCAAGGCGGGCCTGGATGGCGTGGAACTCGCGCTGCGCTCGCGCAACATGAAGCCGATGGCGCTGGCGACCGTGGAGCGCAATTCGGTGGCCGTCGCACCCGCCGTGAAGACGCTGGTGGCCGCGCAACCCGACGCCATCGTGCAGATCGGCGCGTACAAGGCCTGCGCGGCGTTCATCCGCGCCGCGCGCGCGGCCGGCTTCGGCGGCACCTTCTTCAACGTGTCCTTCGTGGGCACGCAGGCGCTGGCCGACGAACTGGGCAAGGACGCTGCCGGCGTGGTGGTGTCGCAGGTGGTGCCCTCGCCCTACACCTCCGCGCGGCCGATCACGCGCGAGTTCCTGGACGCGGTGAAGAAGGGGGGCGGTGACCACCAGGCCAATTTCTCCAGCATGGAAGGCTATCTGGCGGCCAAGGTGCTGGTCGAGGGGCTGCGCCGCGGCAAGCCCACGCCCGACGGCCTGGTCGCGGGGCTGGAGAGCATGGGCAGCATGGACTTCGGCGGCTTCCAGGTGTCGTTCTCGGGGAACGACCATGTCGCCTCGAAGTTCGTGGAGCTGTCGATGCTGACGGGGGATGGGCGCGTGCGCACGTAACAGCCGAATACGGGCAGCCGAGCATCCGGACACAGAAGACGCGGAAGTTGCGCAGAAGACGCAAAAAAACCAAGAAGGTTTTTTCTCCCTTCTGCGTCCTCTGCGTAACGTCTGCGTCCTCTGCGTCCTCTGCGTCCGGTTGTTGGTTTTTCAGCTGATCTCGCGCACCTGCGCGAGCCCCTCCATGAAAGCCTGGCAGCGCAGCAACTGCTCCAGGCTCACGTACTCGTCGGGCTGGTGCGCCTGCATGATGCTGCCGGGGCCGCACACCACGGTGCGGATGCCGGCGTTCTTGAACAGGCCCGCCTCGGTGCCGAAAGCCACGTTGGTCGTGCGCTGCTCACCCGCCAGGCGCAGCGCCAGCCGCGTCACGTCGTCCTCGGCGGAGCCCAGGAAGCTGGGGATCTCGCAGATCGTCTCGAAGCGAAAGCCGGTGTCCGGTGCCACCTTCTGCATCGCCGGCTCCAGCGAACGCGCATAGGCCAGCACCTGCTCCTGCATCGCGCGGGCGTCCGCGGTCGGAAGGTCGCGGAATTCATAGCGGAACTCGGCGTCCCGCGGCACCACGTTGTCGGCGATGCCGCCGTGGAACTGGCCGACGCTGGCCGTGGAAAAAGGCACGTCGAAGCCCTCGTAGCGCCGCTCCTCGCGCTCGAAACCCTCCGCCATGTCGCGCACGCGAGAGACCACGCGGGCGGCCATCTCGATCGCGTTCACCGACTGCGGCGTCAGCGACGAATGCGCTTCCTTGCCGCGCACGCAGCAGCGGTAGCGGTACACGCCCTTGTGCGCGATGGCAGGCACCATGCTGGTGGGCTCGCCGACGATGCACGCCACCGGCCGGATGTTCGCGTCGCGCAGGTCCGCGATCAGTTCGCGCACGCCGAAGCAGCCCACCTCCTCGTCGTAGCTGAAGGCGAAGTGCAGCGCGAACGGCGCCTTGCTGTTCAGGAACAATTCCGCATGCGCCACCGCGGTGGCGATGAAGCCCTTCATGTCGGCGGAGCCCCGCCCGTAGAGGCGGCCGTCCTTCACCGCGCCCGACAGCGGATCGACGCTCCAGTCCTGCCCTTCCCAGGGCACGGTGTCGGTGTGGCCGGACAAGATCACGCCGGCTGGCTTGCCCTCGCCCAGCGTGGCGAACAGGTTGGCCTTGGAACGCTGCGCGTTGTAGCTGAGCCGTGACTTCACGCCCAGGCGCGCGAGTTCATCCCGGATGACGTGGATGAGGTCGAGATTCGAGTTCTCGCTGATGGTGTTGATGCCGACGAGCGTGCGCGCGAGCTCCAGCGCGCGCGGAGCGGAAGAGGTGACAGCCATGCCGCGATTGTCACGGATATCCCCTCATAGGCACGCCCCTTGCGGGTGGGTAGACTGCCGGACTCCCCCGGAAGAACGTACTCCCCATGAAGCTCCTGGACTCCATCGTCACCGAAGCCGCGTCCATCGTCGCCGTGCGCCGCGACATCCACGCCCACCCCGAACTCTGCTTCCAGGAAGTGCGCACCGCCGACCTCGTGGCGGCGAAGCTCACGGAGTGGGGCATTCCCGTGCATCGCGGCATGGGCAAGACCGGCGTGGTCGGCATCGTGAAGAACGGCACCTGCGCCCGCGCGATCGGCCTGCGCGCCGACATGGACGCCCTGCCCATGCAGGAGTTCAACACCTTCGCGCATGCCAGCCAGCACGCCGGCAAGATGCACGCGTGCGGCCACGACGGCCACACGGCGATGCTCCTGGCTGCGGCGCGCCACTTCGCAAAGAACCGCCATTTCGACGGCACCGTGTACCTGATCTTCCAGCCGGCCGAAGAAGGCGGCGGCGGCGCGCGCGAGATGATCCGCGATGGCCTGTTCGACAAGTTCCCCATGGACGCGGTGTTCGGCATGCACAACTGGCCCGGCGGCCAGGTCGGCCGCTTCGCCGTGAGCCCCGGTCCGGTGATGGCGTCCACCGCCGAATTCAAGGTCAGGATCCGTGGCAAGGGCGGCCACGGCGCCATGCCGCACCTGGGCACGGACCCCGTGCCGATCGCCTGCCAGGTCGTGCAGGGTTTCCAGGCCATCGTCAGCCGCAACATCAAGCCGATCGATGCCGGCGTGATCTCGGTGACCATGATCCATGCCGGCGAGGCCACCAACGTGATCCCCGACAGCTGCGAACTGCAGGGCACCGTGCGTGCCTTCCGCGAAGATGTGCAGGACCTGATCGAAAGGCGCATGAAGCAGGTGGCCGAACACACCTGCGCGGCGCACGACGCGAGCTGCGAATTCGAGTTCCACCGGAACTACCCCGCGACCGTCAATTCGACGGCGGAGGCGGAGTTCGCGCGCAAGGTGATGGCCTCCATCGTCGGCGAGGACAACGTGCTGGTGCAGGAGCCCACGATGGGCGCCGAGGACTTCGCCTTCATGCTGCAGGCCAAGCCGGGCGCGTACTGCTTCATCGCCAACGGCGACGGCAGCCACCGGGAGTTCGGCCATGGCGCCGGCCCGTGCACGCTGCACAACCCCAGTTACGACTTCAACGACGACCTGATCCCGCTGGGGGCCACCTACTGGGTGCGCCTGGCCGAGGAGTTCCTCGCCAAGGGTCGCGCATGAGCCTGGAGCTTTCCGCGTTCTCTTCGACCTATGCCGAAGCGCGGCAGAAATTCCTGGACGCGGCGGCCGACGCCCGCCTGCTGGTCGAAGCGAAGGCCTATCCCGCCACCGGCCTGCAAGGCGAGGACCTCGCCATGGACGTCGCCCGCGACGGTCATCCCAGCGCCGCCCGGCTGCTGGTGCTGACCAGCGCCTGCCACGGCGTCGAGGGCTTCTGCGGCAGTGGCGTGCAGGTGGCGGCGTTGCGCGACGAGGAATTCCGCCGGCGTGCGGCCGACCGCGGCGTGGCGGTGCTCTACGTGCACGCGCTCAACCCGTTCGGCTTCTCGCACCTGCGCCGCACCACCCACGAGAACGTCGACCTCAATCGCAACTTCCACGATTTCGACGCGCCGCTGCCGCGCAACGAGGCGTATGCCGAACTGCATCCGCTGCTGGTGCCGCCAAGCTGGCCGCCCTCCGCGGACAACATGCAGCGCATCGGGCAGTACATCGCCCAGCACGGCATCAAGCACTACCAGCAGGTCATCTCCGGCGGCCAGTACGAGTTCGCCGATGGCCTGTTCTACGGTGGCCAGGGACCGTCCTGGAGCAACCTGGCCATTCGCGAGGTGTTGCGCACGCACGGCCGGCGGCCGGGCCGCATCGCCTGGATCGACTTCCACACCGGCCTGGGCCCGAGCGGCGTGGGCGAGCGCATCTATGCGGGGCGCGACGATCCCGGTGCGACGGCACGTGCCACGGCCTGGTGGGGCGGCGAGGGCCGCACGCCCGTGACCTCGATCTACGACGGCTCGTCCACGTCGGCGGTGCTCACCGGCATGATGTTCACGGCCGCCTACGACGAGTGCCCGCAGGCCGAGTACACCGGCATGGCGCTGGAATACGGGACGGTGCCGGTGATGGACACCTTCCATGCGCTGCGCGCCGAGCAGTGGCTCCACCGGCATCCTCAGGCGCCGGCGGAAGTCGCCGACGGCATCCGCGCGCTGGTCAAGCAGGCCTTCTACACGGAGACGGATGCCTGGAAGCAGCAGGTGCTCGCGCAGGCGCGCGAGGCGCTGTTCCAGGCGGTGGAAGGGCTGGCGGCCTGATCCCTGTTGGGGCGCGGCTTCGCCGCAACCCAAGCTAGGAGAACGCGGAGCCCGTGGCGCCTACCACGCGCTGATCTGCGACTGGCGGATCAGGCGTCGCGCACGCACCGTCAAGGGAGACCCCGGCGGCTGCGGTGCCTGCACGCAGTCGAGTGCTGCCCGGCCGGAGCTGATGGCCGCCGCCCGGCAGACTGCTCTCCAGGTGATGGGGACGATTCCCTCGATCGGCTGCAAGGAAGAGGTGCCGACGAGCCTGGGGCTGTTCGCGGCGGTGGCGGGCGGCGAGATCGCTTTCATGTGGCGAACTCCGGAAGTGGGGGGCCAGTGTCGCCACCCCCGCCACACGGCGCATCACCCGCACGAGTGAGCACCGTGGCGCCATCACGCGATGGTCAGGGCGCCGCTGCCCGCGTGCTGGCCATCACCAGCAGCCCGTCGAAGATCAGGCTGTCCACCAGTTCGAAGCCCACCGACATGTGCGGCGCCATCTTCCAGCCGGCGCCGCCCGTCATGTAGCAGGCCGGCTCGGCGCCACAGCGCTGGCGCACGTGCTGGACCATGCGCTCGATCGCGCCGGCGATGGCGAAGGTGCCGCCGCTGGTGAGCGCGTCGCTCGTGTTGGTGGGGAACTCGCAGACTTCGCCCGTCGGCACGTGCAGCCCCGCCGTGCCGCTTTCGAGCGCGCGCAGCATGATCCCGTGGCCGGGCAGGATGAAGCCGCCCAGGAAGCGTCCCGAGGGATCCACCGCCTCCACCGTGACCGCGGTGCCGACCATCACCACCACCATCGGGCGTGCGGCCCCGGCGGCCAGCATGCGCTGGCGTGCGCCGATCATCGCCACCCATCGGTCCGCCCCCAGGCGCGTCGGATGGTCGTAGCCGTTGACGAGCCCGGCTTCGGCCGCACTCGACACGACCCAGTGCGCGGGGAGCGGCCAGTGTTCCTCCATCTGCTCCTCGACACGCCGCTTGACCGCATCGCCGGCAACGCAGCATCCCAGCATGGTGTCCGGCGGGACGAGGCGCGACCACTCGCCGTCGGCCAGCTTGTCGATGTTCTCCAGGAATTCGGCGCCCGATGCGATGGGCTGCGCGTCGACGCTGGCCTGCGGATACAGCGCCCACTTCAGGCGCGTGTTGCCCACGTCGACGGCCAGGAAGCTCATGTCGCGAACGCCTCAGCCGGCCGCCTGCAGCGGCGCACGCAAGGCGCCGACTTCGTCGAGCAGCGCCTGCTCCTGGGCGTGCACCGCGTTGGCGTCCTGCGCGACGCGCTGCAAGGCGCCCTGCAGGTTCCTGCGTGCCTCGCGCGCCGCCTCGCTGCCCTGCGCGGCCGACGCTTCGCCGGCCTGGTCCGCCAGCCGCGCGCCCTGCACGCGCCAGGCCTTGGCCGGTTCGTCCAGCACCTGCTGCAACGAACTCATGAACGATGCGCGGCGCGTGGCCGCGCTGCGGCAATGCTCCACGACCTGCTGCGTCGCGGAACTGGCGGCGCGCAACTGCTTCAGGCGGGCGACCAGCAGTTCGCAGCGCGCCGTGTCCTGCGCGATCTGGGCCTGCACATCCGCATCGCCGCCTTCCGCCTGGCGGGCCTTGAGCTGGTTGCGCATGTCCTGCAGCCAGCGCGCTCCCTGGTCCATGATCTTCTCCAGCGCGCGCACCTCCACCTCGATTTCCACCAGGGTGCGCTCGACCGCCGGCTCCGACTGCAGGCGCTTTTCGATCGCCCGCACGTGCTCGGCGAATGCCTCGCCGGAACGCGCGACCTGGTCGTACTGCGCGCGGAAGCCCTCCGCAGCCTCCTTGCCCTTGCCGGTGGCACGCGCCAGCCAGCCGCGCGGCTGCACCAGCGCGAAGTCGACGGCCTCCAGCGCATCGTGCAGGGCCTTGCCCGCGCCGGCCACGCTGCGCCAGTCGCGTCCACCGAGTTGCGCTTCCAGCTGGTGGCGCAGGTCGACCAGCCGCCGGACGTGGCCGCTGCCGGCATCCGCAGCCAGCTGGTCCAGGTACGCCGCCGGCGAGACGACCTTGGGCTTGACCTTCAGCTGCGCCAGCTTCGCCGGCGTCATCAGCGAGGCGGTGCGGTCATCGTCGGGGTCGTCACGCATGGCCGCCATGTTAATCCTGCCGGATGAGCTCACAAAGCGCCGAGCCAGCAGGCGCGTTGGATTGCCGCCATCTTGTTGTCCACCTTCAGCTTGCCCATGGCGTTGGCCAGGTGGTAGTTGACCGTGCGCTCGGTGCATTGCAGCTGCAGCGCCGTCTCGCGGGCCGTCTTGCCCTGGAACGCCAGTTCCAGGCATTCGCGCTCGCGCGGGCTCAGGGTCGACCGGGCCGCGGCGATGGCGCGCTTGACCGGCGGCCAGACGTTCAGGGCCGACCAGGCCACCAGCGCCGCATCGCCGCGGTCGTCCAGCTCGCGCGGGCTGAAGAGGAAGCATTCGAAGGAGCGGCCGGCGGGCAACGGGAACTCCACCCGCACCACGGTCTGGTAGCCGTGCGCGCGCCACAACAGGCGCCAGCGGCTCGCGCCCTGCGGGTCGGACTTGGAGATGGTCTGCCAGGCCACCAGCGGTGCGTCGGAATCGCGCCAGCGGGCGCCGAAGTCCTCGCTCTGCGCCAGGGCCAGGGCGGCGTCCGCCATCACCG
>JAESGR010000721.1_pt1 | contig 16362 bp, 24 predicted proteins | sample 9269771 | NCBI WGS metagenome assembly JAESGR01 (sample SAMN15739572, study PRJNA653492) | algae metagenome | isolation source: Chroococcus sp. CMT-3BRIN-NPC107 and co-occurring heterotrophs from well... | place: USA: Clark Mountains Wilderness, California | collected 2010-04-18
AGCAGCGCACGCGGGTCGGCACGCAAGCTGGGGTTCGGCGCCAACGGCGCGGTGATCCCGGGCTTCTACCTCTACCGGCGACTGCCCGCCTGATCTCGCACGCCGCCAGCTAACGTGGCGTTGCAGCTGACGTGGGAGTTGGGGAATGCCTCGGCTGCGCCTCGGCTACTAGTAGGTTCCCACGCAGCTGAACTTGGGCGTTAGCCGGTCCACGCCTGCCGTCGCGGCAGCCTAGATTGCTCGCCATGCAGCACCGTCGCTATCGCTTCCTGTCAGCCGCCGCCGCTCTCGTCCTCCCGGGTTGTTCGGCCCTCACGGAGAGTGACACCCGCGACGAACCCGCCCTACTTCGCCTTGAGGGGCGCGAGGCCCGCGTCGCCGGCCCGGACGCGGTTGTCGCCGGGACGGCGTTCACCCTCCGCATCGCAACCCTCGGCGGCGGGTGCGTGCGCGAGGCCGCCCGGGCGGAGGTGCGCTCCGTGGACGGCGGCAGCGGGATGGGCACCGTGCGGGTGCGGCTCCTCAACCGCCGGACGAACAGCGACGTGTGCTCGAGCGATCTGCGCGAGATCGAGCACGTCGTGACCGTGCCGAACACGGTCGGATCGGGACCTCCCCAACCCGCTCAGCTGCTCGTGCTCATCGAGGGCGCGAACCGCGGCACGGAGACGAACGACCAAACCGTGCCCTGGGTGCTGCAATGGCGCGCGGTGGTCCGCTATCCCGCCGCACCCGCGCCGGCCGGCTAACGTGGCGTTGCAGCAGACGGGCGGTCTGCGGTGTGCCTCGGCTCCGCCTCGGCACTGTTGAACCCGCCCGCAGCTGAACTTAGGCGTTAGACCTCAACGAGCACGGAGCGTACGTCAAGCATGTGGTACGTCGTGCATCACGAAGGGGTGCCGGTCGGGCGCGTCGAGCTGACGCCACGTGTCGGCTTGGCGGCGGGCGAGCTGCTCACGCTCCCCGGTTACGAGATCGTCCGCGCGCGCGTGGATGCAGCTTCGGCGGTGCTCTGGGCGACGGGCGTCTTCGGGCCGCCTGCGCCACCGAGCGCCGACACGGACGCGGATCTCGAGGCCCGCACGGCGTTGGCCACCGCGGCGGCGCTCGGGCTAGAGCTGCGCGACGATCACGGCCGGCCGGTGCCAACCACCTTCGTGAACCTCCTTTCGGTCGACGAGTTCCGAGGCGAGGTGCTGGCGGTGGTGCGGTTCGCGGATTCACACGCCTGGGTAGGAGCTGCGCTGGGCGCGCGGTCCGCGGCCAGACATGGTCACGCCTGAGGTCTAACGTGGCGCTGCAGCTGACGTAGGAGCTATGGTGAGCCTCGGCTGCGCCTCGGCACTATGAGCTTCCTACGCAGCTGAGCTTGGGCGTTAGCTCGCGACACGCTCTACACCTCCGCACCGCCCGCGTCCGTCCGTGCCGCCGTCCGCGCTCCTCACGCTGGCCTTTCTCCCCGCACTCGCGGGCGTCGTGTTCCTCGGGCACGGCGTCGCGCGCTGGCGCCGCTGGCGGCCGAAGCCCCACTGGCGCGCCGCCACAGGGCGCGTCCTCACACCGGTGCGCCTGAGTGGGCTCACGGCGTCGTCCATTGGTGGGCACGCGACGACGTACGCGGTGACGCGGCTTGCTTACGAGTACGATGTGGGTGGCCTCACGTACACGGCGTACCTGGAGCAGGTGCCCGCGCGGCCGGTGCGGGTGCCGGGCCGGGGACGCCGCGCAGGTGGGCCCCTACGCGTCGGCGGCACGCTGCCGGTGCGCTACGACCCCGCCGGTCCCACGCGCGTCGTGCCCGACGAGCATCTGGAGTGGGGCGCTCTCGCGAGCCTCACGGCCGGGGCCCTCGCCCTTGCGCTCGCGGCGTGGCTTGCGGCCGGTGCCCTGCGCGCGGCGTGAGTCTCTGGGTCGCCGCCGGTGCCCCTGCGAGCTAACGTGGCGTTGCAGCTGACGTGGGGTCTTCGGAGTTGCCTCGGCTCCGCCTCGGCTCCATGTCACCCCCACGCAGCTGAACTTGGGCGTTAGCCCGTCGTAGACCACGCATGCACCACATCCTTTCCGAGCGCGGCATCGACTTCGACGCCTACGCGGCCTACCTCGCGACGGTGCGGGACCGACTGCCCGCGCACGTCGCCGCGTTCGCAGGCGACCCGCGGCACTTCGCGCTCGACGCGCCGGAGACGCTGCACGACGCGTGGCTTGAGGCGCTCGCGGTGCGGGAGCCCGGGAAGGGGGCGCGGCGTGACGTCCGGGCCACCGAGCTCGAGGTGCGGCTCCTGGGCGCGTTTCACGACCGGACGCACCGGCTGCGCTACAGCGGCGTGCGCCACTACGAGGTGCTTGGGGCGCACGTGGCGGGCGGTCACGGGGATTTGCTCACGCACGAGGTCCGGCTCGCGCCTGATGGCGCGGGGCTCGTGCACGAGTACCTGTTCCGCGGGCGGGTGGCTGGAGCCGAGAGCCGGATCCTCATCGAGTGCGTCGACTTCACGCACCAGATCATCCCGCACGAACAACCCGCGGGCTAACGTGGCGTTGCAGCTGACGTAGGCGCTGCGGAGGCGCGCTCCGCGCGCCATTGTGGGATGCCTACGCAGCTGAACTGGGGCGTTAGGGCGACCACAAGCATGAACGCAACGCATCACACGATCTGCATCGACGCGCCGCCGTCCCGCGTGTATGCCGCGCTCCTCGATCCGCAGCTGATCCCGCGGTGGCGCGTGCCGACGGGCATGTCCTGTCATGTCCACGAGTTCGACGCTCGCGAAGGCGGCGCCTTCCGGGTCTCGCTGACCTATGAGGCGCCGGATGCCGCGGGCAAGTCGAGCGCCCACACCGATACGTACCACGGATGGTTCGCGGAGCTGACGCCGGACGAGCGCGTGGTGGAGCGGCTGACGTTCGAGACGACGGACCCGCGGATGCAGGGCGAGATGCGGGTCACCACGCAGCTGACGTCCGAGGGGACCGGCACCCGGCTGACAGCGGTGCATGAGAACCTGCCACCCGGCGTGGCGCCGGCCGACAATGAGGCCGGCTGGCAGGAGTCTCTGCAGAAGCTCGCCGCGCTCCTGCGGGAGGCGCCCTAACGTGGCGTTGCAGCTGACGTGGGGCTGCGGAACGCCTCGGCTTCGCCTCGGCACTGGTAGGTTCCCACGCAGCTGAACTTGAGCGTTGGGCGGACATATGCTCCGTCGTCCGGCCGGCACGTGTTGGGGGTGACGCCGCGCACGATCACGGGCGCCGCGCGCCCGAGTCGCATCGATCCGTACGCATCCTCGCGCCCGGCCACGCGCGCCCGAGCCCGCGCGCCGGGCGGTCGGCGCGCCCGAGCCGCCGGCCGCGCGCCGCGACCTGCGCGCACCGGCCCACGCGCGCTGCGAGCCCGCGGCGCAGCTTCATCGCGCCGCTTGCTCTCCGCGCGCCGCCGCCCAACGTTCCGTTGCTGCTGACGGGTCGACCCGTCGAGCCGTGCCCGCCCGCTGGCACTCACGCCGGCGGACTGCGTCGCGCTCGGACGGCCCGCAGCAGAACGCGCCGCGTTGGGCAGCTTGCACACATCATCGCATATCAAGAGCGGATGATCTTTCTCAGTCACACGCACGTGGACAAGGTGGTCGTCCAGCCGATCGCCGAGGCTCTCGCAGAGGAGTACGGCCGCGAGAAGGTGTTCTACGACAGCTGGTCAATTCGACCCGGAGACGGAATCATCGACCGGATGAGCGCCGGACTTGGCGAGACCTCCTTCTTCATCTTCTTTGTGTCGGATGCCGCGCTAACAAGCGGCATGGTGTCGCTTGAGTGGCAGAACGCTCTGATGACAGCAGCGAAAGGTAAACTGCGGTTCATCCCGGTACGGCTCGATCGCGCGGAGCTGCCAGCGGTGCTTAGGCAGACACGGTATGTCGATATGTACGAGAACGGATTCGCCCTTGCTCTCAAGGAGATCAAGACGGCGATCGCTGGTGCGAGTTCGTACGAACCGACTGGCCCCGCGTTCGAGAACCTAAAGGTCCAAGCGTCGCAGTCCGGTGATACGGTCGAGATCACCGTGAGCGCGACTCGGCACATCGAGCCGGTACTTCGATTCTTCGTACTGGCTGCGAACGACAAGGACCAAATCGACGTGAATGCCGTTAGTGAGGGTTCCTTCCACGAGGGATTCTTCCCGGGATTGGCGTCGGCCGGCGGCTCGCCGCTGAACGGTTTCCTGGTTCAGCTCACCCGTCCTCTAACCCCAGAGTTCCCGCTGAAGATCGTGGTAAACAGGAAGGGGAGTACGCCAGTGCAAATCGGTGGCGTCGCACGCTCCCAAGGCACGGGCAAACCGTTGGTGATTCTACCGATTCACGCGCCGTAGGAATTGTCGTGGCGCTGCCCAACGAATCGTTGCAGCTGACGAGGCGGCGCGGCGTCCCTCGCCGGCGGCCCCGCTCCGACCCTGCCGCCTCGCAGCTGAACTAGGGCGTTAGCTGGCAGCACACACCGCTGCGAGGCAGACTCACTCCACACATGCGCCCGATCCGCCAGCAGACGCTCAACGAGCTCGAAGGCGTGGAGCCAGGATCGCCGCCGTACCTGAGCACCCTCGTGCTGACCTGCCACCAGCTGCGGACGAAGCCCATCGGGGAATTCAGTCCCGAGGACCTGCGCGTGATGATCGGGCAGCGGATCGGCCTCGCTTACCTCCTGCCTCTCGCACTCGAGCGCTTGGAAGGGAACCCGTGGACCTCCGGGGACCTGTACCCGGGAGATCTGCTCAAGGCGACGGCGCTGGCGAGCGGCGCGGGGCAGGCCTCTCCCGAACTTCTGGTGCGGCTCGCGACCGTGATCGACCGCGCGCTCCGGGAGATCGAGACGCTCCCGCAGGAGGACGAGTACAGGCTCCCAAACCTCGACGTGCCAGGACCCGAGTTGGCCGAGGAGCTTGCGGCCGATCTTCGAGACGTCCGGGAGCGGCTAGTCGACACTCTGCCTCCTGCCAGCTAACGTGGCGTTGCAGCTGACGTACGGTCTTCGGAGTTGCCTCGCCTGCGGCTCGGCTCCTATTAGGTCCGTACGCAGCTGAACTTGGGCGTTAGGCTGCGCACCGCTCTCGCGCACGGCTCATTCGGGGTGGCTCTGCAGCGGGGGAGGGAACCGCATGCGCGCGCCCGGAGCGGTCGGGCAGGCGTCTTCGCGCTGGCCCATGCGTGCGGCGAGCCGTCGCGCCGGTCAGCCGGCATCGCGACCGGCATCAGGGGAACCGCCGGGCGGCCCTCCACGTGGAGGCGGGCCACGTCCGTGTGTGGCGGGCGAAGGGCGGGGCCAGGCGGCGCACCCAGTGCGCCGGCGGGCTGGCGGCAGCGCCGGCGCACCCTAACGTTGCGTTGCAGCTGACCGAGGCTGGCGGGCATCAGGTTTCTTCCGCGCGGCGCTCCGTGCCCGGCGCGGCCTCCCCGTGCGCGCTCGGCCCGAGGCTCGGCAGCTGAACTGGGGCGTTAGGCCTCAACTCGGATCGTCTACGCGCAGCCACATGGTGCCCCTCGAACAGCTCGACTCGTTCCGCTGGCCGACGATGGACTTCGCCCTCGCCACGCTCGGGGTACGCGTGGATGACCTGGCACGGCGGCGGGGGTTCCGGGTCGAGGCCTGGGAGGAGGACGGGCTCGGCCCGGCCCGCGGGGCAGCGCTCCGGCTGCCGTCGGGCAGGCCCGTAGTGCTCCAGGAGCTGCAGTTCGCGGTCGACGCCGGAACCGCCTCGGGGCCTGCCCTCCTGGTGGACGCGGCGGACCTCGGCGCGGTGGGCGTCGGGCCGCTCGTCGGTGAGGTGCTCGCGGCGCTCGATCTGGGGCCGGACGCGCTAGCTTGGCTTCAGGAGCCGGAGGCCGCAGCGGAGGCGGCGGCACGCGGGCGGTGGGCGCTCGCCTACCGCGCCGCGCGTGAGCGCGGCGAGCCGCCGCCGGAGTTTCCCTTCGTCGGACCGCCGGACGGCGCCCCAGAGGCCTAACGAATCGTTGCAGCAGACGGAGCGGCCCGGCGCTCCTCGTGGCGTCCACGGCCCCGGGTGGGCCGCTCCGCAGCTGAACTCTGGCGTTGGGCGGACATAGGCGCGGTCGTCCGGCCGGCACGTGTTGGGGGTGACGCCGCGCACGATCACGGGCGCCGCGCGCCCGAGCCGCCTCGATCCGCACGCATCCTCGCGCCCCGCCACGCGCGCCCGAGCCCGCGCGCCAGACGGTCAGTGCGCCCGAGCCGTCGTCTGCGCGCCGCGCACTGCGCGCACCGGCCCACGCGCGCCGCGAGCCCGCACGTGGGTGCATCGCGCCGCTTGCCCTCGGCGCGCGGCCGCCCAACGTTCCGTTGCTGCTGACGGGTCGACCCGTCGAGCCGGGCGCGCCCGCCGGCTCGATCGGAGGCGGATTGCATCGCGCTCGGACGGCCCGCAGCAGAACGCGCCGCGTTAGCTCGCACACGACCGACCACCGGAATGCAACCTATCCAGCCCGCCTCAAGCAGCCGAAGCATCCGCGCTGACGTGCGCTGGGGCGTGCGCCGCGGGCTTGGAGTGGCCGGCACGTACGCTCTCGTTGCCACCGTCACGCGCGTAATCGGCGGCCCACGCGCGTTCGAGCGTCAGGGCGTCACCTATCCGGCAGCCGTGGTGTCGTACCTCGTACTCGGTGTCGCCGCCGGAGTGGTCATCGGCCTGTGTCGGCCAGCCCTCCGCCACGGCGTCGGCCGGGCCGCCGTCGGTCTCAGCGTGGGGACGTTGGCGGCCGCGGGGATCGCGCTGGTGGCGGCCGGCCACCCGAGTCGCTGGGACCTCGACGAGTACGGGGCGATCATCCTCGTGGCGCTCGGCGTCGCGGTGGTGCTCGCACGCGAGTTTCGGCAGGAGGCTACTGCGTCCCATGCGAGCTAACGGGGCGTTGCAGCAGACGGCGGGGTATGGTATGCCTCGCTGCGCTCGGCTTGTAGGAGATCCCGCCGCAGCTGAACTTGGGCGTTAGCCGGTCGAGCATCGCCCCAACGGATCCTCTCATTCGTGGAATCAACTGGCGTCATCGGCGTCCTGCTGCTCATGCTCATCGCGGGCGTCCAGGGCATCCGCGGAGGGCTGCACGGTCTGCGGGGGCGCCCGCTTGGGCTGCGCGGCATGCAGGGCCAACAGGCCACCGCCTCCGGGTGCGCCGCGCGCGTGCTCGGGGCGTTCGTTCTGCTCGTCGGACTCGCGCTCACCGGATCGGTGGCGTGGATCGTCGTGCAGGGCGTCAGAGGTGGCGGATAAGCGGGGCGTCGCGCCGGCTAACGTGCCGTTGCAGCTGACGGGCGCGCCACGCATCAGGTCTCGTCCGGGCATACCTCCTCAAGCGGAGCGACCTTCCGGGTGCGCGGGACAGTGAGCGCCCGCAGCTGAACTTGGGCGTTAGACATCCCCACACGTTTTCACCGCCGACATGCGAATCGCGACCTGGAATTTGGAGCGCGCCGCGAGTGCCCCGAAGCGCGCCGGTGCCATGCGCCGGATGGCGGAGGTCGATGCGGACGTGTGGGTGCTCACGGAGTCAGGGATCGACGTGTCTCCGGGCGCGGACTTCACGCTCGTTGCGCGCTCGGCGCCGCGGCGGCCGGGTACTGATGCAGAGCACTGGGTGATGATCTGGGCTCGTCTGCCGGCCCGCGCCGCGCGCCCGACGCGGGATGACGAGTACGCGGCCTGCGCGAGCTTCCCGACGCCGACCGGGCCGATGAGCGTCTACGGCACGGTGTTGCCCTGGTGCGGTGCGCCGTGGCGTGGGCACCCGTCTGCGGGCGCGGTGGCGTACGCCGCCGCGCTTAGAGCACAGTCGGAGGACTGGCGCGCCCTGGCCACGGACGGGGACCTCTGCGTCGCCGGTGACTTCAACCAGGACCTCGCGGAGCGGCACTACTACTGGTCAGCGGAAGCGCGCCGGCATCTCCGTGAGGCCCTCAGGACGTCTGGGCTCGCAGCGGTGACGGCGGCGCCGACCGACCCTGTCTCGGCACTGACCGGCGGGGCGATGGCGTGTATCGACCATGTCTGCCTCTCCACGAAGTTGGCCGCCCGAGCCGCCTCACCCCCGACGGCTTGGCGCTCCCAGGTCGGCGGCCGCAGGATCAGCGACCACCCCGGGGTCATGATCACGCTAGCGGATGTCTAACGTTGCGTTGCAGCAGTCGGCGCGAGGAGCGCATCATGGGGGCGCGCCCGCGGCGCTCCTCGTGCGCAGCATCAAGGCGGTGCTCCGGCGGGGGCGCCGCAGCTGAACTTGGGCGTTAGGGAGTCGAATGCTTTTCACCGTAACCGCAACCTTCTCCGACTTCACGTTCGCCGTCGAACAGTACGCCGCCGACGCTCCCGAGATGGCGGTGAAGCGGTTCGTCGAGCGTGCGGTCGCCTTGGCCGAGTACGACCGGTCGGCGTGGCTCGCCGCCCCGGATGACGCACTCGGCCTCGTCCACATCGGCGGCGGCCTTCGGGGCGCGTGGATCTGGTCGTCGCGCGTGGACCTGACACACGACGACGTGGCGCTGCATGGCGGAGTCGTGGTGCAGACCGATTCCGGGGGGGCAGTTCGGCGCGACGCTCCCTAACGTGGCGTTGCAGCAGACGGCGCACGTAGCGCATCATGGGGCGACGCCCGCCAGCCTCCGCGTCCGCAGCATCACGGCCTCGTGCCAGCAGGGGCGCCGCAGCTGAACTTGGGCGTTGGGCAGATTCAACCAGCCACGTGCCGCCGTGATCCTCCCCAAAGTACGTGACGCCCGCTTCATCACAGTTCGTCGTGGGGGCACGCTCACCGATGCGGACCACCGCCTGCTGGCTCTGTGGGCAGCGGCCTGTGCCGAGCACGTGCTCCCGATGTTCGAGGCGGTCGCACCGTCCGACCCCCGCCCTCGGCGCGCGATCGAGCAAGCGCGGGCCTGGGTGCGTGGCGAGGCCAGGATGATGGAGACGCGCGCGGTGGGCGGCGCCGCCAACTCCGCGGCACGGCCGCTGAGCGGCGCACCCCGATTCGCCGCTTACGCCGCCGCGCAGGCGGCCTTGGTGGCCCACGTCGCCGCCCACGAACTCGGAGCGGCGGCCTACGCGATCAAGGCGGTGCGCGTGGCCGCGCCGCCGGGGGAGGGCGGGCGGGCAGGGCAGCGCGAGTGCGAGTGGCAGCGCGCCCAGCTGCCGGAGGCGATCCGCGCGTTGGTGCTGAACGACCAGCGGCTCCGGAATGACATCTGCTGGCGGGTGTTCGACTGCTGACCCGTCTCCGCGCGCGACTGCCCAACGAATCGTTGCAGCTGACGGCGCCCTCGGAGCATTATCGGTACTCCGGCTCGACGTTGGTGCCCGGCTCGGCTTCATCTCGCGCGCTCGGCCAGGAGCGCCGCAGCTGAACTCGGGCGTTATGCCGCCACTCCCACAATCGCATGGACGTCCTCGCCCGCCAGCTTGAGGTGTGTCGCGCCTACGGTGCGGAGTGCGCTCCGACCGCGCCCGAGGCGAAGCTCGGTGTGGCGCTCCGGACGCTTGATGGTCGACAGCCGATCAACGGGCTCCGGCATCCGCCGGAGGGGGACACCTGCGGGTGGTACCTGTGGGCCGGCGAGGTGATGCCGGCGGCCCACGACGCGTTCCTCCCAGTACACTCCGCGCACTTGCACGAGCTCGCGCCCGAGGCGCTGGCGTATCTCGGGCTGCCGTCAGGATGGCGCTTCCTGCTCACGGGCCAGTACGTGGACGTGTGGTACGACTCCGCGCTCCTCGACGTGTGAGGGCGGGCGTCAGCGCACCAGCGGCATAACGTGGCGTTGCAGCAGACGGCGGGACTATGGTATGCCTCGCCTGCGGCTCGGCTTTGGTGAGTCCCGCCGCAGCTGAACTTGGGCGTTAGACAACAACGAGGCCCCATGCTGGATCCGAGAGTCCGCACCGCGCTGCACGAGTTCCAGCAGGGCCGCCGGTCGCTCGAAGAGGCCGCGCAGCTCCTCGCGCAGGTGCGCCGGGAGCGCGGGTGCTTGGAGCTGTACCCCTCCGCCTCGAGCGGAGCTGCGGAGCGCGCGCTGCTCGCGCGCTTCGCGGAGCTGGTCGCCGAGGACGGTGGTGCGGGCTCAGCCCGAGGTGCACCTGTTGTCTAACGTGGCGTTGCAGCAGACGGCGCACGTAGCGCATCATGAGGCGACGCCCGCTAGCCTCTGTGTCCGCCGCATCACGGCGTCGCGCCGGTCGGCGCGCCGCAGCTGAACTTGGGCGTTGGGCGGACATAGGCGCGGTCGTCCGGCCGGCACGTGTTGGGGGTGACGCCGCGCGAGATCACGGGCGCCGCGCGCCCGAGCCGCACCGATCCGCACGCATCCTCGCGCCCGGCCACGCGCGCCCGAGCCCGCGCGCCGGGCGGTCGGTGCGCCCGAGCCGGCGTCCGCGCGCCGCGCACTGCGCGCACCGGCCCACGCGCGCCGCGAGCCCGCGCGTGGTTCCCTCGCGCCGCTTGCCTCTGGTGCGCGGCCGCCCAACGTTCCGTTGCTGCTGACGGGTCGACCGGGCGAGCCGGGCGCGCCCGCTAGCCTGATTGGAGGCGGATTGCATCGCGCTCGGACGGCCCGCAGCAGAACGCGCCGCGTTAGGGCTCAACACGCATCGTCGTTACGCAACGTGCCCCCTGCAGACCTGACTGACTACTACCCGCCGTGGCTCGGCTCGGATCTCCTCTGGGACGAGTTTCCGTGGGAAGCGGGCATCACCGCGCCTCTCTCGGCGTTCCTGAGCGCGTACACACTTCATGACTCCGCGTGGGTGGGCCTCTACATAGACCCGGACGCCGCGGCAACGGCAATCGCGGTCGTCCGCTGGGATACGTTCTGGACTGAGGGGCGCGTCCCATTTCCGGGGAGCGCAGTGGCTGAGTGGCCCTTCCTGCTCCTCCGGTTCACTGGCCTGCGCGGCATCCAGTTCCTCGGATATGGTGGGGACGACCATGATCGATCGCCCCGGAGCATCGACGCGTGCACGAGCGGAGTGCTGGACGGGCCGGTTCATCGCACGGTCTTTGAGGACACGTACGGCGGGTCTGTCCAGATCGACCATCGGGCCCGTGTAGACCTTCTGTGTCTCGGGCGCGACCGGACGCCGCACGCTATCACGCTCTCACCTGAGCCCTAACGAATCGTTGCAGCTGACGCAGCGGCCCGAAGCTCCCCGGCATTCACAGCTCGGCGTGGGCCGCTGCGCAGCTGAACTCAAGCGTTAGAGCGCAACTCACTTCGATCCGCACGCATCGTGTCGCCCGCGAACCTCGCGCTCCGCCTCCTTCTCGAGCTCTCCGCCCTGGCGGCGCTCGGCTACAGCGGTGCCCACGTGCGCGGAACCCTGCTGGCCTGGGCAACACTGGCTCTCGCCGCGCCGCTCGTGGCCGCGCTTGCGTGGGGCGCGGTCGTCTCGCCGAAGGCACGCATACGCGTCTCAGCTCCCGTTCGGCTCCTCGTCGAGCTGGCGATCTTCGGCGCCGGGGCAGGGACGCTCGTCGCCGTCGGGCGTACTCACTGGGCGGCTGTCTTCGCGGGGGCGGTCGTGCTGCACGAACTCTGGCGCGCCGTCGAGCAGCGCCGAGCCGGCGTCCACGCGCCTGCGCTCTAACGTGGCGCTGCAGCAGACGGGCGGGTCGTGGTGCGCCTCGGCTCCGCCTCGGCATCATTGAATCCGCCCGCAGCTGAGCTTGGGCGTTAGGACGCCAACCGACTGCCATGGAACTCAGAGCGCCCCGGCGCATGCTCCTCGGCCTCGCAGCCGGCATCGCCACCGCGGCGGTCCTCAGCGCGTGGGTGCTCGTCGTCGGCCTGCTGACCGGATCCCGCACGCTCGGTCGGTCGGCGCCGCTGAGTATCCCCGCCATCATCGGCGCCTACTTCGCCGCACTCCCCGCGGCGGGGACGCTGGGCGGGCTGCTGTGGCCCCTGGGCCGCTCGCGCCTCGGTGCCGCCGCGGGCGGAGCGCTCTGCGCGCTCATGCTCTACGGGAGTATCGAGGCGGCGCAGGGCACGCTGCTCCCCCTGCGCGCGAGCCATGTCGCCGTCTACGGCATCCTCGCGCTGGCGGTCGGCGTTCCGGCGGGCCTGGGCTACCGCGACATGTTTGGGGCGCGCGGGAGTCCGAAGCGGCGCCGGCCCGGCCGGGACACTCCGCCACCGCCGGCGTCCTAACGTGGCGTTGCAGCTGACGTGGGCGCTACGGTATGCCTCGGCTGCGCCTCGGCTTTCGGTAGGTGCCCACGCAGCTGAACTTGGGCGTTAGCCATCCACTACCGTCACGGACCGCATGCCGGACGCACCGAAGCCGCCCTCGCGAGACGATGCCTTCGACGACCCCGCGGTCGGCGCGCGCCTGATCACGGAGCTTGAGCGCGTGCTCGGCCCGGTGGACGGTGTGGAGGGCGACGCCCGCACGGCTTGGCTCCTCCCGACCGCGGACCCCGGCGAGCTCCTCACACTGCTGCGCGAGGCGCCGAGCGGTATCGGGCTGTCGGGGTTTGAGCGCTTGCTGCGGGCGCGGTTCGGCACGCTCGCGGGGCTCACGTTCGTGCCGGGCGAGCTCCGTGACGAGGATGGCTAACGTGGCGTTGCAGCAGACGTGGGCGCTAAGGTATGCCTCGGCTGCGCCTCGGCTTTGATCAGGTGCCCACGCAGCTGAACTTGGGCGTTAGACCGCTGCCGCACGTCACATGAACGCCATACCTCGACCGGGGCTGCTCGACGCAGCGCTCTACGCAGCAGTCGCCGTCGCGTATGGCACGTTCGTCGTCCTAGACAACCCGTTCTTCGCACTTTTCCTCGTCGGTGGCGGTGCGCTCGTCGCCGCCGTCGCCGGGCTCGGGGTGCTCGCGCGCACCCTCCTGCGTCGTGACTGGGCGAGCACTCTCCTGCTCGCCGTCGCTGCCGCGGTGCCGCTCGCGGCGTACCACACGGCCTGGCCCGCCCGGCGCGCCTATCGCTACGTGGCCTTCGTCGTGGACCGGCCCGCTCTCGAGCGCGTCGTTCGCACCGTGACTGCCGCTCCCCGCGTGCGCCGCATCTCCGCAGGTGACCGCTACTGGAAGTTCATCAACCGCACCCCCGTCCGGGACCTCGGTGCCCCGACTCCGGTGGTCGGTGAGCCAGCCGGCCCCTCGGAGGCCCAGCCGGCGGCCGTGGTCCTGCGGCGCGAGGGCATCGCGCCCGCTTCGTATCGGGCTATCCGTGAGGGGCTGCTCGACGCGGGCTACCTGAGCGTGGAAGTCTGGCCAGACTACGTGCTGTTCGAGGAGGACGGGATGCTCGGCAAGGCGCACGGGGTGCTCTACGTCCGCCCTGGCCACGCGCCGCCGTCGCTCGGTCCGCCGCAACAGGCCGGGCGACCGCACCTCGCGGCGCTCCGACCGCTCGGCAACGGCTGGTTCACCTACTCCAGCATGTAGTCGTCCAGCGGCCTAACGTGGCGTTGCAGCAGACGGGCGATCTAGGGTGCGCCTCGCTGCGCTCGGCTCTATGATGCTCGCCCGCAGCTGAACTTGGGCGTTAGCCAGCCAAACCCCGATCATCTTGCGTCCACCCTCGCCGCACTCACGGCGCCCTTTGCACCCGGGCGCGCCTCCGCCTCCACGTTCGGGCGGCACGGCGGAGATACTACCCGAGACCCCGCCTGGGGTGCGTCTCCTCCGGCAGGTGTGGGCCTTCGTATGCGCTGCCGTGCTCACGTGGTCCGTCGAGCAGCTCGTGCGCCACTGGACGAGCGAGGCACCTGGGCACTTGGTCGCCGGGGTGACCTTCATACTCGGCCTCGGGCTGGGCCACGTGTCGTGGTGGCTCGGTGTCCTGCTGATAGCGGCGCTCGGGCCGCACACGGGCAGCCATCAGCGCGGTGCTGGCTAACGTGGCGTTGCAGCTGACGCGGCCGCGATAGCATCATGGGTACTGCGGCTCGGCCGCGGTGCCCGCCTCAGCTCCCGCGTGCGCGCTCGGCTCTGAGCCGCGCAGCTGAACTCGGGCGCTAGACCACACCCACGATTCTGTGATCACTTCAATCGACCCGGCTAGCTGGCAAGACCTTCAAGAGGAAACCGCGCGGATCCTCCGCGAGTGTGGATTCAATGTCGAAGTCGAGAAGGTCGTCGAGACTGCGCGCGGTACCGTCGAGTTGGACGTGTACGCTGAGGAAACGGTCGACGGGCGCCGGTACGCCATCGTTTGCGAATGCAAGCATTGGAAGCAACGAGTCCCTCAGACGGTCGTACATGGCTTCCGTACCGTAGTCGGAGATCTCGGCGCGAACCTCGGGCTGATCATCGCGTCCAACGGCTTTCAAGCGGGCGCTACCCCGGCAGCAGCCTACACAAATGTCCGGCTGGTAACATGGCAAGAATTTCAAATGGAGTTCGAGCGTACATGGCTCAAACGCTATCTTCAGCAAACCGTCGCCAAGCGCTGTGACCCCCTCCTTACGTACGCGGAACCGCTCCTTCCGGCGTGGTTCGGAGACCTCGAGGAGCACGAGAAGGAAGAGTTCATGAGCTTGAAGCGGCAGCACGACGAGTTTGGCTGGCTCATGATGACGTTCACGCCATATCCTCGGATGCTCCACGATGTCGGCTTCCCCGAACTCCCGCTGAGAGGGCGAGTTGCCCTGGCATCTGACGATGCGCTGATTCCGGAGGCTGTTCTCGACGCTGCCGGGTATCGTGAGTTCTTGAACGCGTCGCTCGCACACTCAGATGAAGTTACTGCCAAGTTCCGGGCGCTCAGACCGCCGCAAGAAGCGCCGTCTGAGCACGAGTAGGCCGTCCAGACTCATCCGGATATCGCTGCGCAGTGTGGTCTAACGTGGCGTTGCAGCAGACGTGGGAGCTATGGTGTGCCTCGCTGTGCTCGGCTCGGGTAGGTTCCCACGCAGCTGAACTTGGGCGTTAGGGCGCAACGTCTATCATCGACATGCAATCACCCGGCGCAGCATCTCCGCACGCTAGCATCCCCGTCGAGCATCCGGGCGCTCGGCGGGCGTGGGCCGTCGTGGCCGGCACGAGTGCCGCCGTCCTCCTGGCAGCGGTGGCGGCGCTTGAGGCGGTCGGCAACAGAGTGATCGAGTTGCTCCTGCTTCAGGTGGCGTTCGGTGTCACGGTGTGGCTCGCGACCGCCGGTCAGCGCCAGCGCAGTCGCACCTTGCTACTGGTCGCGGGGCTCGGCGCCGCCGTTGTGATGGCCCTCGGCGCGCTGTGGGCGAACGGCTACGACGTGGCGCTCTACCAGATCACGGGGCTGCCTGAGGCGTGCCGCCGGTTGATAGGTTTGTAGTAGGACGCGGAGCATGTGTTGAAACGTGTCGTCGAACCTGCGCTCTAACGTGGCGTTGCAGCTGACGTGGGAGCTGGGGTGCGCCTCGCTCCGCTCGGCTCGGGTAGATTCCCACGCAGCTGAACTTGGGCGTTAGGCGGCACCGGCATTCACCCGTACGGAACCATTACCACCCCGATGAGCGCTGCCGAGCCAGCCGACCTGTTGCCGCCGGAGGGTTTCGCCTTCACCGACGAGGTGCATCGCCTGCTGGCGGCAGCGTACGCGGCGGCCCAGCGGCGCGGCCACAATTGGGTAGGCACCGAGCACGTCGTACTGGCACTCGCCCAGCAACCCGAGGTCTGGCCGGTGCTGGCGCGGCTCGGCGTGGATGCGGCCCGCGTCGCGGGCGACGTGCTGGGCGTGTTTCCGCCCGACGGGGACGGAGCGCCGCCGCTCGGCGGCCGACGCATGTACACGGACCGGACCCGTCACGCGGCGATCCTCGCAGCTCGGAGCGCACACGGGTTCGGCCGCTCCCGCATCGGCGCGGAGGACCTCGTCGTCGGGCTGCTGCGCGAGGGCGGGAGTGTCGGCGCACAGGTCCTGATGCGGTGCGGCCTCGCTCTCGAAACAGCCCTCGCGCGGACGCGGCGCCTCGCGGCCGCTGCCGAGTAGCGCTCGGCACTCGCGTGCTGGGGGCCGCGCAACCCTGGATCGCGCCGCCGCCTAACGTGGCGTTGCAGCAGACGGCGGGGCTATGGTGTGCCTCGGCTGCGCCTCGGCATTGGTAGGTCCCGCCGCAGCTGAACTTGGGCGTTAGGCAGTCACGGAGGCATAAGTGTGGATTGAGCTTGACTCGCAGGCCGCCATCGACGAGTTGCACGAGCGGTTCGGCGACTTCCACGACGGGTGCCTGCGCGAAGTGGCGCTCGCCACGAAGACGTTCGTCGACGAGCGGGCCAGCATGGCGTGCCCAGGCCACCTCGACACCGCCGCGCTCCTTTTCTTCCAGCGGCAGAGCCGCGACCTCGGGGCGGTCGAGATCCGCTGCCGCGGTGTCTCCGG
>JAESGR010000722.1_pt1 | contig 16321 bp, 15 predicted proteins | sample 9269771 | NCBI WGS metagenome assembly JAESGR01 (sample SAMN15739572, study PRJNA653492) | algae metagenome | isolation source: Chroococcus sp. CMT-3BRIN-NPC107 and co-occurring heterotrophs from well... | place: USA: Clark Mountains Wilderness, California | collected 2010-04-18
TTTGAGGTCTTTCTCTAACTTTTCTTGGCTTTCAACTATCTCTACTTGGAACGGACGACCCATCACTCTTACCTTCCGCACACGTTTACCTACTTTAGCGCAGCTTTATAAAGAATTGGTATTACACCAGTTGCGATCCTGGCTGGCTTTGGTTGGCTGCTGGGAGACCCTGTAGGTGCGGCGGTAGTGGGTAGTGTAAGCTATATGTTAAATAAAACTAGCGAACAAGAACAACCAGAATCAACGGGCGATTATCAGCAACAAGTTTCTCAAATTTATACTACTGCTGCCAAAGATTATTTAACTTGTTTTAGTGAAAATGCTTTTAAAATACTTTGTCAGTATGAGAAAATAGCCCTCCAGTCTATTGAGTTTAAAAGAAGTAATGAATTTCTAGAAGTTACTAAGCAAAATTATCAAGTGCAGTTAATAAATACCTTATTAGAAAATTTAAGTTAAAAAACGAATTAATGTTATGGATGTTTTTGATGCCTGGGAAATTGAGCAGGAGTTAGAGCAGTTAAAAGCCCAAATGCGTAATCCTAATTGGGCTAAATACAGTAACCAAGCTCCTCCTAATGCTAAATATACTCCCCTACAAACGATAAAAATAAAATATTTTACGAAATCTTAGAAATTAAGCCCGGTGCTTCTCAAAATGAAATCAAACAAGCCTACAAACGTCAAGCTAAAAAATGGCATCCTGATATATTTTTTAACGAACCTATATTACAAGTACAAGCTCAAGAAAAATTTAAGAAAATTCATGAAGCTTATAAAAAGTTATCTGCTTGTTAAGTTTTAAAAGTTAGCTGAAGTTAAGCAAATTTGGTAGATTTTCGTTTTTTGATAGTAAGATACCGTTTGGTTATGCGCCATTAAGTAGATAACTTCTATGCACATCGCTGTTAATATAGCCAAAAATTAACCTACTTATGGATTTATCAATTCAAGTGCTACGCCGTTGCTGCGCGTCTTTACTGCTGTATCAATCAGTTTTAAATAATCCCGTTGGTAAGTCGTTTATCGACTTATTACAAGCATTGCAGCAAATTGAACTAATGCAAGCTATGCGTCACAGCGACATTGATGAAATTGCTTGCATTGAAGCTTATGCTACGTGGTTTAAGGCGACTTCTCAAACTAACCAAAGTTGGCAAGATTTTCTGATTACGCAAGTTTTGTTAGATGACAATCCTTTTTCTCGTCAAGTCCAACAAACCGATTTGGCGAATTTGCAACCTGCATTAATTGCCGCTACTAAGCAAGATTTGCAATCAATGCAGCTACTCTATCAGTGTAATAGTGACTTACTCTGCGAATGGGTGCAGTCGGCTACTAATTTATCGGTTGCTCCGGTTGCTTGGTACTATGAGGCAACAGAGACAACGCCAATTCAAACCAAGTTACAACAGTTAGATAATTGGGCAGATGGGTTAGAAGATTTAGCCGCGTACTATCAACAACATGGTACGGGTTTATTTGCTCAATACCAAGCTTTACGCTGGCAATCTGGACAGCTTGTGGGTATAAATACTCCCGATCCCGTGCAGGTAAATCAACTGGCGGGTTACGAGTACCAACGCGACGCTTTAATTAAAAATACCGAGTTTTTGCTCTCAGGTTATTCAGCTTTGCACGTTTTACTTTACGGTAGTCGCGGTTCGGGTAAATCTTCTTTAGTTAAAGGATTGCTGCATCAATATCAAAATCGCCAACTACGGATAATTGAGGTTGCTAAATCTGACTTGCAAGCCTTACCGACAATTTTGGAACAGTTGCGCGGCGCTGTACAGAAGTTCATCATTTTTGTGGACGATTTATCGTTTGAGGAAGATGACGATGCTTTTAAGGCTTTAAAAGTGGTGCTAGAGGGCAATTTGACCGCCCGTCCCCAAAATGTAGTTGTCTACGCAACTTCTAATCGGCGACACTTAATTAGAGAATTTTTTGACGATCGCCCTACACCAAAAAATAACGATGAAGTCCATGCTTGGGATACAATGCAGGAAAAGTTATCTTTTAGCGATCGCTTTGGTTTAACTTTAACTTTTGAAAGCGCCGACCAAAAAACCTACTTGAAAATTGTTCATCATTTAGCCGCAATAGCTAAAATTACTCTTAGCCAGCAAGACTTAGAATATCAAGCTTTGCAATGGGCTACTCGTCACAATGGACGTTCGGGAAGGACTGCAAGACAGTTTATTGACTTTATTGGAGCAGATTTGGCGGCTAAGTAAAAATTTGCTTGCAAACAATTAGCATAATTAGACTGCGATCGCTTACAATTCCTGCAATTGTGCTTTAGCAAATCACGTGGTAGTACAATACTTTATCCCGCGAATCGCCTGTATTTTCTTTACTATTGTCAGCTATGGTAAAAAGTCGGTTGCTTCTGGGTTCGGTTGTCTTTAGTGTCAGCTTAGTCTTGAGCTTATTTGTCAGCAGAGATGTAGGAACAGCTTTAAAAACAGGTTTAATTACTGTAACTGCTACATTTTTGGGTATAGGTGTAGTAAATCTCAAGCAGCGAAATCAGCAAAAGCTAATTCTGAACGATTTGCAAAGGGAGATTTACAAATTAGAAAAGTGGCAAATTCAGTTAAATCAAGCTTTGCGAACAACTTCCGAGCAAAAGCAGCAAACAGAGACTAATATTAACTTTCTGCAAACTCAATTGCGCCAACTATCAGAGCGTACTACCGAACAACGTCATTATCAGCGACAAATTACTCAAGAGTTAGATTTATTAGTCCAAGGAAAAGTCAGTTTAGCAGCTACATCCCAAGAATTACAAGTGCAGGTTCAAGCCTTAGAGCAAAACAAAGGTGAATTAGACCAATCTGTGCGATCGCTTAAACAATTAAAGCAGGATACGGAAGCAGAATTTTACTTAGTTGAGACTCAATTACAAGAACTTCGCAGCCAAGTTACGCACTTACATATTCAAAAACAAGAGCTAGAAGATGGTGTAACGCTACTCAATCGTCTCAAACCACAATTAGAAGAAAAATCTCACCAGTTGCAAACCGAGATTCAGCATTTAGAAAAACAGCAAGCAGAACTTTGTGAATCTTTAAATAAGATAAAAGAACATAAAAATACTACTCAAATTCATCTTAGTCTACTAAATCAAGAAGTATTAGAACAACAAACCAAAAATGATAAAATAAAAGAAGAATTAACCGAACTCATTGAACAGAAAGCACATCTATCTTTAAAAAAAAGTATAGATAATATCCCTAAAGAATGGCAAAACTTTATAGCTAATATTAGTCAATCTGAACTACAAGTAATTGAAGCTATTATCCAGCAAAGCGATCCTACTACAACTATAAAAAAGATTGCCGAAGATAATATTACAATGCCAGAACTATTGATCGATTCTATAAATGAATGTGCTTTAGAAACTATAGGAGATTTGCTAATAGAACCAGGTAGCGATTCTATACCTTTAGGAATTATGGAAGAATACTTAGCTCAGTTAAACAAAATATTAAATCTAAATAAAACTATATAAATGACTGATATTAAAATACCCAAAAGAGTTACTACAGCTTTAATCAATTCATTAGGTGCGGGAGTAGTACCAAGAGTTGGGTTAGAACATATTGCGGTAGGTAGAGAAAAGGAAGTTTCCGCACTTTTACAAGATTTAGATAATATTGCCGAAGGCGGTGGTGCATTTCGTTTTATTGTAGGACGTTATGGCGCGGGTAAAAGTTTTATACTACAATTAATTCGTAACTATGCAATGGAGCGTGGATTTGTAGTTGCAGACGCAGACTTATCACCAGAAAGACGTTTGGTTGGTACTAGCAGTCAGGGAGTCGCAACTTATCGAGAATTGATGCAGAATCTTTCTACTAAAATTCGTCCTGACGGTAGCGCATTAACACCAATACTAGAAGGATGGATTAATGGTATTCAAAATCAAGTTGCTCAAGCTACGGGGATGCGCCCTAATGATGAAGGTTTTGATGATAAAGTAGAAGCAAAAATAATAGAAGCAATCAAAGAAACTGAAGGTTTGGTACATGGGTTTGCTTTTGCTACAGTTATTACTACTTATTGGCGTGGCTATCGCGCGGGTGACGATACTAAAAAAACGGCTGCTTTGCGCTGGTTAAAAGCAGACTTTGCTAACAAAATTGAGGCAAAATCAGCTTTAGGAGTTAGAGATATTATTGACGATGATAGCTGGTACGATTACATCAAAATATTAGCTAAATTTGTTGCCGATATTGGCTACAGGGGGATAATAATTTTATTAGACGAAGCCGTACATCTGTACAAAATAAGTCATAGTATATCGCGGCAAAATAATTATGATAAGTTGCTGGCAATCTTTAACGATACCATGCAAGGAAAAGCTGAACATTTAGGTATTTATATCGGTGGAACACCCAACTTTTTAGAAGATTCAAAGCGCGGACTTTTTAACGATTTAGCATGGAAACGACGAACAACAAAAAGCCGTTTTACTAAAGGTTTTCAAGATACTTCTAGTCCAGTTTTTCAGTTAGAGGCGCTTACAGAACCAGAAATATTGTTACTATTTCAGCGATTAGCTGAGGTTTATGCAATTCATTACAGCACCGAAAAGAAGTTAACAACTGATGAACTAAAAGCATTTTTACAAGAAGTCGTTAAACGTTTAGGTGCAAATGCTCTATTAACTCCTGGCGAAATAGTGCGCGATTTTGTAAGCATTTTGAACATATTGCAGCAAAATCAACATTTAACTTTAAACAAGTTACTGCATAATTCTGAGTTTTCTCTTGCTACGAATAGCAAAAGTAAAAATGTAGATGAAAACAACGAGTTTGCTGAATTTACTTTATGAGCGATTCCACATTTACTAGACTTGCGCCGTTTATCAAAGAATATGTTTACACTCATAATTGGACGGAATTGCGTCCAGTTCAAATAGAAGCTTGTCAAGCAATTTTTGATACCAATGCTCACTTACTATTAGCGGCGGGTACAGCTTCTGGAAAAACCGAGGCGGCTTTTTTACCTGTTTTAACTTTAATGCAGCAAAACCCAGTAAATACTATTGGAGTTTTATATATTAGTCCAATCAAGGCATTAATAAACGATCAATTTGCGCGGTTAAATGACTTATTAAAAGAAGCCGATATTCCAGTTTGTTGTTGGCATGGAGATGTTGCAGCTAGCCGCAAACAAATGTTGCTAAAAGACCCGAGAGGAGTATTACAAATTACTCCAGAATCTCTAGAAAGCTTGTTAATAAATCAACATAGTCAACTAAATCGTTTATTTGGCGAATTGAGGTTTATTATTATTGATGAAGTTCATGCTTTTATGGGTTCAGAACGCGGCTGTCAAATTATTTGTCAATTAGCACGATTATCTAAATTTATTACTAATCCACCGCGTCGAATTGGCTTGTCTGCAACTTTAGGCGATTATATTTCCGCCGCCAACTGGTTGCAAGCTGGAACAAGTAGAGAAGTTATCACTTCTGATATTCAAGGTGGACAACGAAAATTACATTTAGCCGTAGAGCATTTTTATACGCCAGATAAAGAGGAAGAATCTTTTACAAACCCTTATTATCAATACATTTTTGAACGTACAAAATCACGTAACTGTCTGATATTTGCTAATAACCGCGCTGAAACTGAGTCTGTTGTTTCTAACTTACGTCAAATAGCGGCTAGTGTTGGGTTTCCAGACATTTATCACGTCCATCATGGCAGTATTTCGGCTTCATTGCGCCAAAATGCAGAATCGGCAATGCGCGATCGCACGTCTTCAGCAGTAACGGCAGCAACTGTTACTCTAGAATTAGGCATAGATATCGGTCAATTAGAGCGAGTCATGCAACTAGACGCACCGATATCAGTATCTAGCTTTCTGCAGCGACTAGGGCGTTCGGGAAGGCGCGGAGAACCGTCCGAAATGGGGTTTGTCTGTACGGAAAAAGAGAGAGATGCAGAGGAAGCGCTACCTTATCAAATTCCTTGGCAATTGTTGCAGGCGATCGCAATTATTCAACTTTACCTTGAAGAGCGCTGGATAGAACCTATCCGTCCTTTGCAGTATCCGATGAGCTTGCTATATCACCAAACTATGAGTATTTTAGCGGCAATGGGCGAAATTTCTCCGGCGGCTTTAGCTGGACAAGTTTTAAAATTGCCAAGTTTTACAGCTATTTCTACAGACGACTTTCGCCTGTTATTAAACCATTTATTAGAAATTGACCATCTACAAAAAACAGAAAAAGGTAATTTAATCATTGGGATTAAAGGAGAAAAAATTGTCAACTCTTTCCAGTTCTATGCTGTATTTGCAGACAATAAAGAGTACAAAGTTAGAGATGAATCAATGGAAATTGGCAGTATTATTATGCCACCTCCAGGAAATAGATTTACTTTAGCTGGTAGAACTTGGGAAATATTTGATATTGAGCCAAAAGCCCACACTATTTGGGTCAAACCTGTAGAAGGAATTGCTAATATTGCTTGGCGCGGTGGGAGTAGTAATATTCATACAAAAGTTTTGCAGAGAATGCAGCAAGTTTTAGCAGAAAATGTAGAATATAGCTACTTACAACTCGGTGCTAAAGCTAGATTAAAAGCCGCGCGCCAACTAGCGACAAGTACGGGACTAAATCAATTTAATGTCTTACCAATAAAAAGCAATATCTGTTGTATATTTCCTTGGATGGGAACAGTAGCTTATCGAACCTTAGAAAGATTGCTTAATAGGTATAGTCGAGAAACTTTAGAGATTAAAAGTATTACTGGTGTCAGCCCGTACTTTATGCTGTTGAAGACAAATAAAGATAAAATGCCTAGTATTTTTAACCAAATTTATTCTTTATGTACTCAACAAATACCACCCCAGCAAATAGTAAGTAGCAAAGAAATTTTAAAACTGCAAAAGTATGACCGATTTGTTCCTACTCCTTTACTGCAAAAAGCCTTTGCTTTAGATTATTTGGATACAAAAGAATTAGCAGAAATTGTCAGAAACTGGCAAACAAAAATTTAGACAAGCTAGGCAAAATAGGTTTTGCGTAATAATTGTATAAATTGAGATATTGACATAAGAACCAAAATAAGGTTAAGTCGCGATTCATTTGACAATTAATTTAGGGCATTTTTGCTTTAAGTATTTCTACTGTTGGCAGTTCAATAAACGAAAAATAAGATAGAGCGCAGGACAGAAGGATCAGAGTATAAAATAGGCAAATAAAGTAGATTATTTTCCGAAAGCGATCGCTTGCTAACTGTAGATACTTACAAAGATTTTTTGTAGCACCATCAAACTCCAACTTGTTTATCACAGGAAAATAAAATCATGGCAGTTTCGCTAACTAAAGGACAACGAGTCTCTCTAGAAAAAGTTGCTCCAGGTTTAACAGAAATCTTTATTGGATTAGGATGGGACATCAAAGCCACTGATACGGGTTACGATTTCGATTTAGATTCCTCGGTGTTTTTGTTGGGTAGTAACGAAAAATTAATCTCTGACAACCACTTTATTTTTTACAACAATCTAACAAGCCCCGATGCGGATAAATCCGTTCAGCACATGGGCGACAACCTCACCGGAGTAGGTGAAGGAGATGACGAAGTTATCAAAGTTAACCTCAAAAAAGTACCCGACGATATCCAAAAAGTTGTTGTGACAGTAACTATTCACGAAGCCCAACAACGCCATCAAAATTTTGGTCAAATCAGAAATGCTTTCGTGCGAATTGTCAACGCTCACACAAAGCAAGAAGTAATCCGTTATGACTTAGTAGAAGACTACTCTATTGAAACCGCGCTAATTATGGCAGAACTTTATCGTAAAGACGGCGAATGGCGGCTGAATGCGGTAGGAGCAGGCTATCAAGGCGGTTTGCAAGCCATCCTCAATCGCTACAGCTAAAAAACAGATTTTGGGCAGAGCAGTCATTTTATCAACCAACAATTAGGATAAATTACATGGCAATCAACCTAGAAAAAGGTCAACGCATTTCTCTATCAAAAGAAGCACCAGGGCTAACCAAGCTAATGTGCGGATTGGGCTGGGATGTCGCAAAACGTTCGGGTGGCGGCTTATTTGGAGCTTTTAGTAGCACTCAAGACTGTGACTTAGATGCTTCGGTTATTTGCTTGGATAAAGAAGGTAAAATTAGAGATAAGGTAAATGTTGTTTACTTTGGTAACTTATCTCACCAATCGGGCGCAGTTACCCATTTAGGCGATAATCTCACTGGTGCAGGGGATGGCGATGACGAACAAATTATTGTAGATTTGGCGCGGATACCTCAAGATATTGCCAAACTGGTTTTTACTGTCAATATCTATCAATCTAAAACTCGCAATCAAGACTTTTCTTTGATCAAAAATGCTTTTGTTCGCTTAGTCAATACTGCTAACAATCAAGAATTGGCTAGATATAATTTGTCTGGTGCAGAATACAAAGGCATGACGGGAATGATTATGGCAGAGATTTATAATCATAATAATGAGTGGAAAATGGCAGCTATTGGTAATGGCGTTAAAGCTAATGGTTTGATGGAACTTGTACAAAGTTACGCTTAAATTTTAGTTAAAAGGTAAAAAATATTTGGTTCTATCTTTAAAATCGGCATTTAATGTTTAATTCCCTCCGCTAACAAGCTAAAATTTGTTTTGAATAAATAGGTAAAAATCATGTCAATTAATCTCAGCAAAGGCGAAAGAATCAACTTATCTAAAGAAGCACCCAATTTGAAAAATGCTGGAATTGGCTTAGGCTGGGATATTAACGCCACCGATACAGGTTCAGCTTTTGACTTAGATGCTTCAATATTTATGTTAGGAAGCAATGGTAAAATTCCTAATGATAAATACTTTGTATTTTACAACAACAAAGTTTCCCCAGATGGTGCTGTAAAACACGAAGGAGATAGTTTAACTGGTGAAGGTGCTGGTGATGATGAAACTGTTCAAATTGATTTGAGTAAAGTTGAGGCTTCTGTTCAAGAAATAGTTTTTGTTGTAACTATTCATGAAGGAGAACAAAGAAAACAAAACTTTGGACAAGTTAGAAACTCTTACATCAGAATTTATGACAACACCACAGAAAAAGAAATTACTAAGTATGAGTTAGATGAGGATGCTTCTGCTGAAACAGCAATTGAATTTGGCAAGTTGTATAAAAAAGATGGAGAATGGCGATTTCAAGCCGTTGGTGCTGGCTATAAAGCAGGGTTACAAAGCTTTGTAGATAAGTACACTGGTTGATAAGTTAAGAATTTGGAATAGGAAGCGGTAATTTACCAGATTAAAATCCCTCTTTTTAAAAGGGGGAATCTTTAATTATCTAAGAATAGAAATAATTTAAGATATCTTTAAAAGCTATTAATTTGACCTTTAATTTTCGATCAGAGCGAACAATTTTAATTGAGTAAATTCAACTTTTAAAATACGATCGCATTGATTTTACTAGACCAACTCGCAATCAGCTTAAAAATGTCCCAATTTGGGAACGTATAGATTTAACTAGACCCCTAAGGTTAATTGCTAAAGCTCTCATTTTTTAAAGAGAGTTATATAAATATTTTCCTCCTTTTTAACGGAGGATCTCTCTGACAAAATGCCATTTACCTATAAAAGAGTTATCCGCTTTATTGATACCGATGCGGCGGGAGTTGTTTATTTTGCCAATGTATTATCAATTTGTCATGAAGCTTACGAAGCTTCTTTAGTTGCTGCAAATATTAATCTCAAAACTTTTTTTAGCAACCCTTTAGCAGCAATTCCAATTGTTAGTGCTGATATTAACTTTTTTCGTCCGCTTTTTTGTGGAGATGAAGTTAATATTACTTTGCAACCTCAACTTTTGAGTAACGATCGCTTTGAGATTGTTTATCAAGTTTTAGGCTTAAGCGAGCAATTGATGGCTAAGGCAACTACTCGGCACGTTTGTATCAATCCAACTAACAGAACCAAGCAGGAATTGTCTACAGAAATGTTGCTTTGGTTGCAGGTTAATCAAGAATAAACTGAGAGATTAGATACTGATTTTTAGGTATTGTTCAGCTATTTTTGTTATTTGTTCGTAGTTGATTTTACCTTGAGAATTACGAGGTATATGTTCTACTGCAATCCAATATTTGGGCTGTTTATATTTGCTTAATTTCTCGGCTATGGCTGTCTGTAATCTAGTCGTAGAAACCTCTTGCTCTTTTTTAATATAAACTGCTGTTACTACTTGTCCCCAAAGGCGATCGCCCAAACCAATCACATACACATCTTTAACTAGGCTGGTGGCTCTAATAGCGGCTTCTACCTCGGTTGGATAAACATTTTCTCCTCCAGTAATTATCTTATTACTGCTACGCCCTACTAAGTTTAGAAAACCTCTTGAATCAATAAATCCTAAGTCATCCAATCTAAAATTATCTCTACTATTAAATAATTCTGGATAATGACCAAGCGCTAAAGATTGAGAATTAATAGTAATATTTCCTACTTGATTTTGCTCTAGCTTCTCTCCAGCAGAATTACAAATGGAAACTTGACTGTGAGGTAAAGTTTGACCGCAGTTATTCTGCCCTCTAAAAAAGTCTTCTGGCTTCAGAATTGTTACCCCCGAAGCGGTTTCTGTCATGCCATAAGTAAGAGCTAAATTAATCTGATACTGTCGAGCAGTTTCTAATAATTCTTGCCAAGCTGGTGCGCCACCTAATAATACAACTTTAAACTTTGATAACCATTTAGCTGTATTGGGCTTTTCTAGCAATCTTTGTAGCTGAGTTGGCACTAACGATATAAAAAATTCATTAAGCTCAACATTGCTAAATGTATTATCTAATTGCTGAATTACTAGCTTGCCATTAGTAGTAAAAGAGCGCATAAACTGCATAAGTCCGCTTACGTGATATAGCGGTAACGTGCAAAATGAATTTATTTTCTGTAGTTCAAAATACTGCTGAAAACCTAAAACCGATGCTGTTAAAGTTTCCCAGGTATGAATAGCAAAACGAATATCTCCCGACGACCCCCCTGTAGGAATCATTATCCAGTTGCGATTTAAAACTTGCTGAGAGTTGGGATAATACTTTTTTATTTCTAATTCCCAATTTCCATAGCCTAAAACCAAATCTGGCTGCACTATTTTAAATACTTGCTGCCATTCTTGTTGTACCCAGTTAGGATTAGTTAAAAAAACTGGACAATTAGCCGCCGAAGCTGCAAGAAAACCTGCTAAAAACTTAACCGGCGATCGCTCGGCAATCAATACTTTTGGTGCTATTCCCTGCTGCGCCCTTCGATCCAAATCTAAATATAACTGCTCAGTGAGTTGAATTAGTTGCCCAATATCGCAGCCTAGCAGCCAATCTTTGCTACTTCGTTTAAGATACTCTAACCTTTGTAACATTTAATCTCTGTAATAATTCTAGAGATATTTCTGTAAAGTCGTTTTTCCGTGATTGAGAGCATATTGCAGCCACAAACTAGATTAAGACCCTCAGTTGTCTTAACCCTATTTAACGGGCTTCTTGCTTCTTATAGAGGGATGAGAACAAATAAATTTGCGATCGCCTGTACAATTATTTGGTTTGCGATCGCTCTTGGTCAATTTCTGCTTGAATATTTGCCAATTCTTCTGGGGTAAGTTCGTTTAGCCTCTTTTGAAAAAAAGCTTCTTCGTAGGCTTCCCGTTGCTGATGGTAGGTCATCTTATTGCCAGCCGCTCTAGTAATGTAAGTAGCTACCCAGCCTATTAAGCCCGCCACTAACAATAATTGACTCCAAATACCTGCTTTTAGGTTGTCTAAGCCAGCTACTTGTAAAAATATGTAAATTAACCCGCCAGCAACAAAAATACCTATACCAATACCCAAAACCTCAATTTTTCGCATTTTTTAACCTTGAATTTGTCGGCGCTGGGGGCGAAAATTGGCAAAGGGCGACAGCAGTAATAACCCTGGAAAAAAGAAAAACACCAAAAAGTACATAAAACCCCGCTCAAAGGAGGTAGCTGTATACCAGCGTAATTTTAGGTAAAACAAAGTTACAACTGGTAATACCAATAAGTAGGAGCCAGCCAAGATTAAATAAAGTAAGGGTACAATCATGAGTTTTCAGTTCCAAGTACCAACGGCAAGTTTTTCACCTGCTATATTATTACGTTCTTTGCACTCCAGCGCATTATCCCTCAACTAGCTTTAGCAATTTGACTACAAAAATCAAAATTTCTAAGTTTTTCTATTTACAAAATAATTAATTGTGTATATGATAAGAAGTCGCGCTCAAAATAAGACCGGGGGCATGGCGGAATGGTAGACGCTGCGGACTTAGAAAACTGAGCCTTGACTGGAGAAATCTGTCAAGTGACCGCTCTCAAATTCAGGGAAACCTAAATCTGACAACAGACAAGGCAATCCTGAGCCAAGCCGAAAAATTTAGCTTTTTCGGAAGGTGCAGAGACTCGACGGGAGCTACCCTAACGCAACTTTTGCGCGGGTAAAGAGAGAGTCCAATTCTCAAAACCTAAAAATGAACTTTTTAGGCAGTAGCGAAAGCTGCAAGAGAATGAAAATCCGTTGATGTAAAAGTCGTGAGAGTTCAAGTCTCTCTGCCCCCATTACAAAATCATTGCTACAATAAGCTTTGAGTTAAAAATTTAAAACCAAAGTCTAAAATTTGGTTTTGAGCCGTGGTAAATTATCTGGTGTTAACATCAGATAATTTAATTATTTTTTAAGCAAGTATAAATATTTTATAGGTGAAATTCAGTATATTTACTAAAATCTGGTTCTGCTAACACAATAACTAATAAAGTTATCCGTACAATCGCGGTGGTATATAACGGTAGATACAATTAACTTTATTAATAAATTAGATTAAGTAGATTGCTTAAAACCATTTTAAAAGCAAAAATCATTACAGTTAAGTGAAGTAGCTAAATATTAATACAAAATTGCCTGCACTATTTTATACTTATTAAGTGCTGTTATGACAGACAATCAAAATTCTCAATTAAGTGTCAAAGTAATTAGACCGACAGAAAATATTGAAAAAGCTCAAGAAAAAATATATTCATTTTTAATGACTGTTATTAAAAGTTGGTCACCAGAAGCTGTTTTGCAAGAATTTAATAGCTTGTTTATTCAGCATTTAGGTTCTATTAGTTCCGAGGCTGTTGAGGGTTTGTACGAACTTGTTGTAGCAGGAGAAGAAGATGTGTTTTATGCAACGCTCAAACGTTGCTGTTATATATTAATAAATAATTGGAAAACTACCAAACAAATTAAACATATACATAGCTTGGTAGAATTGTTTAATAACCCAAGTATTGAAAAAACTTCGCTTTCGCCAATTAGCAATTGTCTAAGAGTTTGGTTAAAAAAGTTTGTAGTTAGTCAAGATTATCAAGAGATCAAACTATTTGCAGATAAAGTTGTTAATCAGCAAACTCAACAGACTCAAAAAACACGCCACTGGAGCGAACGCTATAGCTCTCACATTTTTATAGCTCAATCGGTTAATCCTAAAAACTCTTTAGAGCATCGAGAAGCGGCTAAAGAGAGAGCGAAACATTTGAGATATCGGTTCAAATTTGATTTAACAATGTATCTTGCTCGTTCAGAAAATAATGATGTGTCAAGCAGTTTAGCAAAGAATCCAACAGGCGTAGGCGATGAGGTTTTAAGATTAATTAAAAATATCGTAGCTAAACGTGAACCAGCTACTTATAAGAAATTTGCCAAGATTTTTTCTGAACAGTCTAAAGCACAAAAATACAGGCATTTCAAGCAAAGCTTACATAAATATTTAAGCATTTTTATCGATCACGAAGAATTGCTAGATACGTTAAATTTGAAAGTATTATCATTATATGAAAAGCATAATGAGGAAGTAATAAACGATTCGCTATTAATTATTACCTGCAATCGGTTAATTGAAAGTTTAACTACAGAAAATCATCGCCAGCCATCGCCATTGTTTTTGTTGTTGATTTCTCAAGGTAATACTTTAACTTTAGTGACGGTACTACTCAAGCTGATTCTTATTTGCAAGCCTGCTCACTCTCACTTAGAAACTTGTGTTGCCGATTTGATTCGTTATTATGAGAACTTTAAAGAAGAAGAATGCGATTCAATGATTAACTTTTTAGAAATGTACAATATTACATTGGCTATTTATGGAGATAGTACAACTTTATTGTAATCAACTAGTTAGTTTATGAAAGTTGGCAAGTATTTTACCCTTGAAGATTTTTGCGTTTGTACGAATACTTATAAAAACTACGCTCAAGAAATTAATTGCTATCCAACAAACTTAAAATCTCTTGCAGCATTGCAAGATTTGAACCAATTTATTATAGAACCGATAATAGACCATTTTGGTCGAGATAAATTTCAGCTAACTTATGGCTTTTGTTCACCAGACTTGAAGAAATATCTAGATAAAAAAGACTCGGTAACAGGGGTTAAAAATGGTCGTATCGATCCTACAAGAGATCAGCACATGGCTTACGAAGTCAAAAAAAATGGTAAATATTACTGTGAAAGGCTAGGCGCTGCTTGTGATTTTTTGATTATTGATGTAAAAAGTGATCGCGTTGTTGAGTGGATATTGCGATCGCATTTACCTTTTGATTCTATTTACTATTATGGCGCGTCAAGGTCAATTCATATTAGTTACGGACTTCAGCACAAGCGCGACCTTTGGACATTTACGACCAAAGGTACGCCAACTAGAAAAGGCATAGAAAGCTGGATTGAACTTGCTAAGTATTAAAAAAGTTTTTAGTATTTGCTCTTTTTTTGATTATCGCCGAACGTAATAACTTTAACTTATAAGGGTCGGCATCTTTGCGCCATCGCAACTGATAGTTTTGAATTGTCGCGCAATGCTCCATTAAACATTTTTGCCAACCTTGCAACCGTCTGATTTCATGCCAATTATCTAATAATCCCCAATCTTGTTCGCGATCGCTTAGTTTAGCAAACTTGGCATAGTGGGGATAGTCGCTAGTAACCAAAGTATCTTTTTGGTGCAATATTGGCGGGTCAAAATCGCCATCGTAATCAGTATAAATTGCCTGCAAATTCCGCAAATCTATTTGCATACTAGCAGCTAAGGTAGGATGAGGTTCAGTGTCAAAATTTGGATAAAAGTAATAAGAAATTTTTGGCGCTTTAGTATGAAATTTAATTACATTTGCTGAGTCCATTCGTCCAATAGTACGACTAGCACAGCCTTCGTAAAGGCGTAGTAAAGGGTTGAGAGTTTCTAAGCTAGAAACATGAATTGTTAAGGAATTAGGCAGCTTTTGACCAACTTCGCTCTCTTTGCAGCATTGGGCAATAATATCTAAGTTACCGATGCTAAACAGCATCTCATCAGCACAAACGATCGCTTGCTTGTACCTACCAAACAAAGCTTTAATATCTTCTTGAATCTGGGGTTTTAAGTCTGTCAATTTTGGGCGGTGGCTAAACTTACTCAAAGCCAAATAAACTAATAAGTCTTGGCGGCGTTTTTGAGCAATTGCTTCCCATTCCAGAACATCTGTTGCTTGTAGGATGACTTGAAAAGCGCGTTTAAAATTGTTAAATTCCGCCAATAGTTCCGAGTCTTGGGGAATTTCACCTTTAATAGGCAATCGTCCGCGATCGCTAATAAAATTCATTAAGGGAGCAAGCAACTCTTGGTAATCTTCAAAGCGCTTGCTAGAAACGCGAATTCGGGGTGTAGTAGCGCGCGAACGATAGCGAGAGGCGCGAAAATTTTGCCCAAGACTTGGATCTTTAAAAACAAAATAAATCCCTAAAGCTACTGGAATCGCCTCTAATTCGAGTACCTGTTCGATATAAATTTTTAGTTCTTCTTGTTCGTAATACTTTTGAAAAGTATTGCGCCGCGTAACTACACCATCACCGTAAGCTATTTGTCCTTTAGTGCGATCGCTAATTAATACTTGCGCCGACACAATCAACACTTGGCGCGTGAGTTCCCAGGCTTTAATTAAAGCTTCTCGGCGTTCTTTGGTGTCTTCAATAACATTAATCACATAGCCCAAATTGACAATATCTGCGGCTATGCAGGGAGTATTAGGCGAGTAATAAGGATCCCATCCCGTGCTGCTATAGCCAAGTTTATTAATCCAACTAATGTCGCCACCGTAGCCGCAACCGTAATCAAAAAAAGTAGTCTCTGGACTAAATAAACTAGCCTGACGGGGTGACAAAGGAACTAAACAGTAGACAGGATAAGCTGCATAGCTCGTAGACCGCGTTGAAAATGAGGTAATTTAGCAGGCTTAAGACGTATCAAACTGAGCGCTAAATCTGACCAAT
>JAESGR010000723.1_pt1 | contig 16298 bp, 17 predicted proteins | sample 9269771 | NCBI WGS metagenome assembly JAESGR01 (sample SAMN15739572, study PRJNA653492) | algae metagenome | isolation source: Chroococcus sp. CMT-3BRIN-NPC107 and co-occurring heterotrophs from well... | place: USA: Clark Mountains Wilderness, California | collected 2010-04-18
ACCGCCGGGCACGACACGACTTCCTCGTCCACAGCGGGAGCGCTTTGGGCGCTCGCCGAGCGGCCCGAGCAGCTGGCGAAGGTGAAGGCCGACCCGTCGCTGATCCCGGGACTGGTCGACGAATCCATCCGTTGGACGACGCCGGTAAAGACCTTTATGCGCACCGCCGCAGAGAATACCGAGTTCGCCGGCCGGCAGATGCGCAAGGACGACTGGCTGATGCTCTGCTACGCCTCGGGCAACCGAGACGAGGCGGTGTTCGACGATCCGCAGGAGTTCCGCGTCGATCGCAGTCCCAACCGGCACCTGGCGTTCGGCTATGGCGCGCATCTGTGCCTCGGCCAGCACTTGGCGAAGATGGAGATGCGGATTCTGTGGGAGGAGTTGCTTCCCCGGATCGACCGCCTGGAACTCGACGGTCAGCCCCGCATGAGCGAAGCGGTGTTCGTGAACGGGCCCAAAGCCCTGCCGGTGCGGTTCGAGGCGGCGTGAGCCACCCGCTGGAGCCGCGGCTCGCCGCCTACCTGGCCGGGAAGATGCCGGACACGTCGGACGTCGCCGTCGATCAGCTCAGCCGCATCGCCGGCGGCGCATCCCGGGAGACCTACCGCTTCCGGCTGACCTGGCGCGAAGACGGCGAGACGCGGGAGCGGCGGCTGATCCTGCGGCGCGACCCGCCCGCCAGCCTGATCGAGACAGAGCGGCGGATCGAGTTCGAGGCCTACCGCGCCTTCCGGAACTCGGCGGTGCCGGTGCCGGAGATGCTCTACCTCGAGGAGGAGAGCGACGCCCTCGACCACCCGTTCTTCATCGCCGAGGAGATCAGCGGATTCCAGGCCGGGCCGGGAACGTTGTGGACCGAGCCCTACCTCGCCTGCCACGCCGAGCTTGGCCGGCGGAAGTGGACGATTCTCGGTGAGATCGCCAAGGCCGACCCGCAGGCGCTGGGCCTGACCACGGTGCTGCCGCCGGCGACGCCGGAGGACAGCTGGCGGCGCGAGCTGGACCACTGGGAAGGGGTGCTCGACGACGACGAGACCGAGCCCCTGCCGATCGTCCGCGCCGCCATCCGCTGGCTGCGCGCCCACCCGCCCCCGCCGCCGCCTCGGCTGAGCGTGGTGCATGGCGACTATCGGACGGGCAACTTCCTGTACGACACAGAAGGCGGGGTGCACGGCGTCCTCGACTGGGAGATGTGCCATCTGGGCGATCCCCTCGAGGACCTGGGCTGGAGCTTCAATCCGGTGTGGAGTTTCGGGCGAGGTCTGGTCGGCGGCCTGCTGCCGCGAGATGAAGCCGTCGCCGCCTGGGAGAGCGCCAGCGGCCTGAAGGCCGACCCCGACGCCCTGCACTGGTGGGAACTGATGGGCTGCGTCAAAGGCCAGGCGATCTGGATCTCGTCGGGCAAGGCCTGGATCGACGGCGGCAACCGCGAGCCGATCATGGTCTACCCGCCCTGGGCGCTGCAGAACGCCCAGGACCGGGCGATGCTGAAGGTGATGGGGCGGCTATGACACCCAAGGTTCCCGAAGTCCTCGGCGAGATCGCCGGACTGATCGGTCGCAGCCTCGCGCCTGGGGGCGATCCGGCGGAGAAGGGGGCGAACCTCGGCCTTTCAGCCATGCTGCTCAGCCTCGCGGCCCAGCGGTGGGACGGCATGGCCCACGCCCTGGTGGAGGAGAACCGGGCGATCCGGCCGATCCTGGCCCGAGGCGAAGAGGTGATGGGGAAGGGACGCTGGCGCGCCATTTCTCAGGCGGACGAGGACTTCCGCATCTCGGCGCTGGAGAAGGCGAACGCCGAGCTCCGCGCCGCCCTGCTGGCGCTGCACGAGGCGGTGGAGACGGCAGACGGCGAGGCGGCGAGGGAGCTGGAGGCCCTCATCTGGGCCGAGCTGCGCGCCTCGACCGAGCGGCGGATGGTGGCCGGCTCGCCCGTCTAGAAGCGGCGACGCAATGAAGAAGGGCCCGCGCCGGAACGCGGGCCCTCTGAGGCGTCGTCCGTTTACGGACTAGTGGCGGAAGGTGACCGTCAGCATCCAGGTCTGCGGCGCGCCGTAGTAGGCGGTGCGGATGCCGCCGACCGAGGAGAACTCCTGGGCGTCGGTCTTGTAGACTTCGTCCGTCAGGTTCTTGCCGTAGAGGCCGGCGGAGAGCGTCTTGTCGGCGTTCTCCCAGACCAGCTGGGCGTCGACGAGCCAGTAGTCCTCCTGCCACATGCCAGCGTAGCGCTGACGGGTGACGAGGTCGGCGTTGTCCACCGCCAGCGCCGCTTCCGAACGGTAGCGGGTCTGGGCGCCCAGGGTGACCGAGCCGGCGTCGCCGAGCTCGAACTCATAGGCGCCGGCGAAGCGGGCGGTCCATTCCGGCGCGAAGGCCGGGGTCTGCCAGCTGCGGTCAAGCGTTGTGAACACGCCGGCCGTGGCCGTGGGCCGCTGCTCGAAGAACTCGCCGTACTCGGCGTTCAGGTAGCCGATCTCGGCGTTCAGCGTCAGCTGCGGGATCGGGTTGGCCGCGATCTCCAGTTCGGCCCCCCAGATTTCCAGCTGGCCAGCGTTCAGCACCGCGAAGTCGATGGTTGGCACCGGCTGGCTCGGGGAGACGATGGCGCGGCCGACACGGGCCTGGAAGTCCTGGTAGTCGTTGTAGAACACGGTGGCGTTGGCGCGCATCCGCCCGTCCAGCAGGGTGCTCTTCAGGCCGGCCTCGTAGGAGACCATGGTCTCCGGCGCGTAGGGCAGTTCCTCGCCGGGGTTGTTGGCCCGGCCGTTGAAGCCGCCGGACTTGAAGCCCTTGGCGATCCGCCCATAGAGGAACAGGTCCTCCGTGGCCTGGTAGTCCACCGACACCATGGGCGAGACGTCGTCCCACTCCTCGGCGCCCTGGAAGGCGAAGGTGGTGTTCAGCGCCCCCAGGGTCGAGGTCACCGTGGTGGTCCGGTAGTAGTCCTTCTCCTCCATCGTGTAGCGCAGGCCGCCGGAGAGGCGCAGGCGCTCGGTCAGGGCGTAGCTGACGTTGCCGTAGGCCGCCCAGCTGGTGGTCTCCAGGTCGTCGCCGACCACGCGCAGGAAGGTGAAGGGAAAGGTGAAGGCGTCCGCGTCGGCGCGCTGGAAGGAGCCGACGTTTTCCTTGAGGTAGTAGAGGCCGCCCACCGCCTGCCAGGGGCCGTTGTCGTAGGCCAGCTGCAGCTCCTGGCTCAGCTGGTCCTGGTCCACCGCCACCAGGGCGCTGGTGACCTCGAGTTCGGTGGCGTCGAAGTCGATGTAGTCGTCTGAGTCGAGGTTGCGGTAGGCGGTGATCGATTTGAAGGTCAGCGCCTCGGAGAGCTCGTGCGTGACGGTGGCCGCCACGCCCCAGTGCTCGAACTTCGTGGAGTTGGGCAGGCCCGGGTCCGTGCGGGCCTGGAAGTTGAACTCCGGCGGGTTGGCCGGGACCACCCGCAGCACCTGGCCGAAGGCGGTGCTCAGGGTGTTGGTCGCTTGGCCCACGGTGAGGGCCGAGTCGTCCTTGGTGTAGTCGGCCGTGACGTCCACGGTGGTGGCGTCGGTCGGCGTCCAGGCCACGGCGGTGCGCAGGCTGAGCGTTTTCTTGTCGTTGTACTCCTGGCCGGTCACCGGGTCCTCGACATAGCCGTCGCGAGTCGAGCCGGAGGCGGCGAAGCCGGCGGCCAGGGTGTCGGTGACCGGGCCGGAAAGGGCCAGCTTGGCTTCGAAGAGGCCGTAGTTCCCGACGCTGGCGGAGGCCTGCGAGCGGACCTCCTGGCCGGGCCGCCGGGTGACCAGCTTGAGGGCCCCGCCGATGGTGTTCTTGCCGTAGAGGGTGCCCTGCGGCCCGCGCAGCACCTCGACCCGTTGCAGATCGAGGAGATCGAACTGGGTGCCGCGAATCCGGCTGATGTAGACGTCGTCGATGTAGACGCCAACGGCCGGGTCGAAGGTCTGCAGCGCGTCCGGCTGGCCGACGCCGCGGATGTAGATGTTGGTGGAGTTGGACGAGGCCCGACCCTGGACCAGGTTCAGGTTGGGAACTGCGCCCTGCAGGTCGGTGATCTGGGTCGCGCCCTGCCGCTGCAGCATCGCCTCGGAGAAGGCCGAGATGGCCACGGGCGTGGTCTGCAGGTTCTCCTCGGTCCGGCGGGCGGTGACCACCAGCTCCTCGACGACGGCCTCTTGGGCGACGGCCTGGCCTGCCCAAACGCTAAGCGCGGCGCCGGACACGAGCGCCAGTTTCATACTCACCTTCAAAGCAAAGCCTCCCAAGTCCCGCACGGACGTGCGGTCAGTGAACGGCGTTTAGCTAAGCTGTTGAGTCGGGTCGAACGTGCCCCTGCGGAATGGGCGAATATGACGCAAGCGTGGGCGTGGGCTAGATTCTCGCCATGAGCCCTCCCGAGCCTGTCGAGCAGCCCGCGAGTCCAAGACCGCCGGCCTGGGCCGGTCCAGGCGCGTTCTGGATGCGGATGAGCTGAGGCTTATCGACAAGCCGCCCAACCTCGTCTTTGTTGTCGCCCGCCCGGTCCGCCGGGATTTGAAGCCAACGAATTTCAAAGGGGACGGAATTTCATGCCACCTCGGATGGCGCCCCAGCCCACGCCAGAGACCCAACATTTCTGGGACGGCTGCAAGGAGGGCGAGCTTCGCCTGCAACGCTGCACCAAGTGCAGCAACACCTACTTCCCGCCCAGGCCCTTCTGCCCGAAGTGCGCCTCGCGGGATGTGGAGGTCTTCAAGGCCAGCGGCCGCGGCGTCCTCTGGAGCTACGTGATCAACCATCGCCCGCGCCCGGACCTCGGGACCGAGCCCCACTCAATCGCGGTGGTGAAGCTGGAGGAAGGCGTCCAGATGATGACCAACATCGTCAACTGTCCGCAAACGCCCGAGGCGCTGAAGCTGGACATGCCGGTGAAGGTCACCTTCCTGCCCGTGGGCGAAACCGCCCTTCCCCTGTTCGAGCCGGCGGAGGGCTGAACCCATGAAGCCAAAGACCGTAGCCGTCGTCGGGGCGGCCGAAACCACGCGCCTGGGCAAGATCCCGGACATGTCGGTGATCCAGCTGCACGCCGACGCGGCGCTCAACGCCATGGCCGACGCCGGCCTCAAGCCGTCCGATATCGACGGCGTGGCCACCGCCGGCGAGAGCCCCACCTCGCTCGCCCACTATCTGGGCATCACGCCCAAATACGCCGACGGCACCAGCGTCGGCGGCTGCTCCTTCATGCTGCACGTCCGCCACGCGGCGGCGGCGATCAATGAAGGGCTGTGCGAGACCGTCCTGATCACCCACGGCGAGAGCGGGCGCTCCCGCGTCGGCGCCGGCGGGCGGATGATGGGCGGCTCCAGCCTGCCCGGGCAGTTCGAGGCGCCGTTCGGACCGGTGGGCCCGCCCACCATGTTCACGGTTCCCGTGCTTCGCTACATGAAGACCTACGGGGTGACGGAAGAGGACCTCGCCAACGTCGCGGTGATCCAGCGCGAGTGGGCGGCCAAGAATCCGCGGGCCAGCTTCCGCGATCCGATCACGGTGGACGACGTCCTCAACTCGGACATGATCGCCTGGCCGTTCCGCAAGCTGATGTGCTGCCTCGTCACCGACGGCGGCGGCGCGCTGATCCTGACCAGCGCCGAGCGGGCCAAGGACTTCCCGCAGAAGCCGGTCTATATCCTCGGCACCGGCGAGAGCGTCGAGACCCCGATGGTCTCCCAGATGGAGGACTTCACCTCGTCCAAGGCCTTCCGGGTCGCGGGCAAGAAGGCCTTCGAAGAGGCGGGCATCAGCCACAATGACGTGGATCACCTGATGATCTACGACGCCTTCGCCCACCTGCCGCTCTACGGCCTGGAGGATCTCGGCTTCTGCAAGCCGGGCGAGGCCAAGGACTTCATCAACGAGCGCAACACGGCCATCGGCGGCAAGCTGCCGCTGAACACCAACGGCGGCGGCCTCTCGTACATGCACTCGGGCATGTACGGCATGTACGCCATGCAGGAGTCGATCCGTCAGATGCGCGGCACGGCCCCGGCCCAGGTGGAAGGCGCCAAGATCAGCATCAGCCACGGCGTCGGCGGCATGTTCGCCGCCTCCGGCACCATCATCTGGTCGAACGAGGCGCCGTAGGCGCCTTCTTTGTCATCCCGGACGGCCGAAAGGCCGATCCGGGACCCAGAGGCCTCGCACGGTTGTCTGGATCCCGGCTCTGCGCTGCGCTCCGGCCGGGTGACGGAGTTTGCTACTCCGCCGGCGCTTCCTCGGCGGGTTCCTTGTACTTGTCGGTGACCTTCCACAGGCCGTCCACCACGGGGCGGAACTGGGCGGTGTTCCGCGGGTCGACGCCGTAGATGAGCTTCAGGGCCTCGACGTGGACGGCCACCGCCGACCAGTCGACCTTCTCCTGGGTGCGCAGCCGGTCGGTGAGTTCGCAGAGGCTGTAGGCGGCGTCGCAGAGGACCCGCTCGTCGAACAGGCCGGCCACGTCGATGACCGCGGTGGCCACGTCGTAGACGGCGTCCATGCCGACGGTCTGCTCCTTACAGAGCTGCTCGAGCTGGGTGAGGCTCTCCCCCACGACTTCGCGCGACCGGCTCGCTTCGGCCGACATCTCGTGGGTGACGCGCTGGATGGCGATCTGGGCGGTCATGCCGCCCGGACGATCGACCTGCTCCGACAGCCGCGAGGTGACCTTGAACAGGTTGGGGTCGCTCATAGGATCACTTTCTGCGGCTTCATCAGCGAGTCGATTTCGTACTGGTCCATGTTGGGGTCCTTTGCGGCCCCAACCTTCAGGGACAGGTCGGTGGAACGGCGGCCCTTCTTGCCCGGGGGCGGGCCGAGGTTTCTGACCCGCCGGTCCGGCCCGACGTACCCCGCGGTGCGCACGAACTGCCGTTCGTCCTTGGCGACCCAGAACACCCGCTGTAGCAGCACCGCAGGCGTAAAGGGCTTGGAGATCACGAAGTTGGCGCCGCAGTCGCGGCTCTTCTCCACCAGGCTGCGGGCCGCGTGGCCGGTCATCAGGATGGCGGGGATGTAGGCCGCATCGCCCGGGCCCTCGGTACGCAGCCATTTGACGAAGTCGTAGCCGTCCATGTCCGGCATGCCGCAGTCCATGACGATCAGGTCCACCTCGCGGGAGGAGATGATCCCCATGGCCTCCTTGGCGTTGCTGGCCTTGTACTGCCGGTGCATGCCGAAGCCGCGGAACATCGCGCTCTCGACCGACAGGGCCTGCTCGTTGTCGTCGCACAACAGGAGCCGCGTGCGCTCGAGGTTGACGCGCATTTCAGGAGGCAGGCCGAATGTGCTCATTGGCTCAGAAGAGCTGCAGCTCTCCCTCCTCGTGTCCGGGTGCGTGGGCGCCGCTCGCCTGACCGGTCTCCGCGGCGAGGCGTGCGGCGAGGGCGGCGAGGGTGATGGTCTTCAGGGCGGGAACGACGTCGTATCCGACGGATCCCTTACCTTGTTGCGATAGGGTCTCGACGAACCGCGCCAGCCCCCGCAGGTGCTGACCCAGCGCGTCCACCGCTTGGGCGTCCCGCATTGCGTCTTCGGGCGCGGCCATGCCGCTGGCCTCGACCAGCCGGGCCATGACCGTCTCGAGTTGGTCGCACAGCTGGCCGGCGCGCTCCAGTTCAAGCGCCAGCGCCACGAAGATGTCGGCTGAGGGGACGGCGGCGCTCATCAGAACAGCTCCAGGTCACCTTCGGCCACGACCGGCGCCGGCGGGGGCTTCAGGTTGAGCTGCTTCAGCTCGGCCTTGTCCTCGACAATCTTCTGCTGCGCCCGGCCGCTGACCGGCCAGTACTTCAGCCGGCGGGCGCCGACGCCGCCGAGGCTGGCGCTGGCGACGCTGATGCCCTCGTCCCGCAGGAAGCGCTCGGCGAAGGCGGCGTTAGCGGCGCCGACGTCTGACAGGCCGTTGAACATCCGCGCCCCGCCGAACAGCTTGGCTTCAAGCCGGCCGCGCTGGGCCCCCTGGTGCAGCAGGGCGTTGATCAAGAGCTCCATCGCGTGGACGCCGTAGCGGCGGGCGTCCTCTGTGGAGTCGGCCTGCCCCTCGGGCAGCAGGAAGTGGTTCATGCCGCCCACGCCGCGATCGGGATCGCGCAGGCAGACGGCCACGCAGCTGCCCAGGATTGTCGTCAGGAACACGTCCGGGTCGTTGGAGACCAGGTACTCGCCCTGAATGACGTTGAGGCGGCGCTGGGGCCGGGAGGAGAGGGCGGTATCCGTCATGTCAGGGCGCCGAACACCGCTTCGATTTTTTCTTTGAGGGTCTGGGTGGTGAAGGGCTTCACCAGGTAGTTGTTGACGCCGAACTGCACCGCCCTCTGCACCAATTCGCGGTCGGCGCGGCCGGTCAGCATGATCACCGCGGTCTTGGCGATCGGCGGGTGGGCGCGGATGGCGCGCAGCAGGCCCAGGCCGTCCAGCTTGGGCATGTTGAAGTCGGTGATCACCAGGTTGACCTGAGCGGTCAGCAGGAAGCGCAGGGCGTCCTCGCCATCGGCGACTTCCTTGGTGTTGCTGATGCCGAGCGCGTGCAGGCTGGTCCGCACGAGGCTCCGCATCGTCTGCTGGTCGTCGACGATGAGCGTCTTGAGGGAAGAGGCGGCGGGCATCAGGCGCTCCGTTGCGGCTCTTTGGCCGCGCACAGGTTCAGGATCGCGTTGCTCAGGCGGTGGAGCGGCAGCTCCTTCTCGACGGCCCCGCGTTCATACGCGGCCCGGGGCATGCCGTAGACAACGCAGCTGGCCTCGTCCTGGCCCAGCGTGTGGGCGCCGCCCCGGCGCATGGCCAGCAGGCCCTCGGCGCCGTCCTTGCCCATGCCGGTCAGGATCACCCCGACGGCGGCCCGCTTGAGGTTGGCGACAGAGTGGAACAGCACGTCGACGGACGGGCGGTGGCCGTTGACCGGTTCGGCCTCGACCAGCCGGCAGGACGGGGCGCTGTGGTGGACGACCTCGAGGTGGTGAGAGCCGCCGGGCGCCAGCCAGATGTAGCCGGGCTTCAGCCGGGCGCCGTCGTGGGCCTCGGCGACGTTGGCCGCGCAAACGCGGTTCAGACGATCGGCGAAGCTCTTGGTGAAGGCGGCCGGCATGTGCTGGGTGATCACCGTCGGCGGGCAGTTGGCCGGGAAGCTGGAGAGCAGGGTCATCAGCGCCTCGACCCCGCCGGTGGAGGAGCCGATGGCGACGACCACGTCCTCCGGCACGTACTCCGGCTTGGGCGGCGGCACCGGCGCGGTGACCGGACCCTCGTAGGGGCGCACCTGCGAGCGGGCCGCGGCCTTCACCTTCTCCGGAAGGTCGTGGAAGGCCTCAGAGGCGGAGACGCCGCCGGCCGGCTTGCCGATGCAGTCGACAGCGCCGAGCTGCAGCGCCGAGATGGTCGCCTCGGCGCCGGCCTGGGTCAGCGTCGAGACCATCACCACGGGCATCGGCCTGAGGCGCATGATCTTTTCGAGGAAATCGAGGCCGTTCATGTGCGGCATCTCGACATCCAGGGTGATGACGTCGGGGTTGAGGCGCTTGATCGCCTCGCGGGCCTCAATGGGATCGTTGGCGAAGCCGAGGACCTCGATCTCCGGGTCCATCCGCAGCGAGGCGGCGATCAGGCTGCGCATCGTCGCGGAGTCATCGACCACCAGTACGCGGACGGTCATACGGCTTTCCTCAACTGGTAGGCGGTCAGGCCGCAGGTCTCGAGCTGGTTCATGGCTCGGCCGCTCACCCGTTCGGAGTGGCCGATGTAGAGCACGCCGCCCTCGTTCATGGCCGGCACGAACCGCTCCCAGACGCGCTCCTGGGTCTCATCGTCGAAGTAGATGACCACGTTGCGGCAGAAGATGACGTCGAAACGGCCCTTCATCGGCCACTGGCCGACGAGGTTGAGCTCGCGGAACGCCACCAGGCTGCGCAGCTCCGGGGCCACCGACCAGCCTGTCGCGACCTTCTCGAACCACTTGCGGCGATGATGAAGGGGCAGCGCTTCGAGCGCGTCGTCGTTGTAGATCCCCGTCTTCCCGTCGGCGACCATGTTGGGGTCGATGTCGGTCGCCAGGATCTTCACGTCCAGGCTGCAGGCCTCGGGCAGCGCCGACAGGACGGTGATGGCGATGGAGTAGGGCTCCTGCCCATTCGAGCAGGCGGCCGACCACAGGCGCACGCGGCCGCCCGCGCGGGCCCGGCGGGCCAGCGCCGGCATCACCTCGTGCTCCAGATGCTCGAAGTGGTGCGGCTCGCGCATGAAGCGGGTGACGTTGGTGGTCAGCGCGGCGGTCATCGCCTGGCGCTCGTCGACGCCGCCGGCGGTCTCCACCAGCTGGCAGTATTCCCGGAAGTTGCGCAGTCCCAAGGCGCGCAGCCGCTTGGCCAGGCGCGAGTAGACGAGCGCGGCCTTGCCCTCCGGCAGGTAGATGCCGGCGTGCGCGTGGACGATCTGGGCGATCGTCTGGAAGTCGCTGGCGGTCAGCAGAAATTCGCCCTCGACGATGCCGGGGCCTGCCGCCTGCTCGCTGGGGCCGGAACTTCTCGTCATGCAGCCTCGGCTTCGGTCTCCGGCAGCACACGGTCGAGGGCGATGAGGCTGACCATCCGGCCTTCCAGGGCGAACAGCCCTTTGACGAAGGTCTTCACCTGGTCGCAGGCGACGTCCGGCGTCGGCTGCACCATGTCTTCGGTCAGGTTGATGATGTCGCTGACCGCATCGACCAGCAGGCCGAGGGTGCGGTCGCCGATCTTCACCACCATGATCACGTGCCGGGCGGTCGGCGCCGAGGTCTCCAGGCCCAGGCGGGCGCCCAGGTCGATGATCGGCAGCACCGCGCCGCGCAGGTTGATGACGCCCTTCACGAAGGAAGGCGTGCGGGGCAGGGGGGTGGCCGGCGTCCAGCCGCGGATCTCCCGCACCGACATGATGTCGACGCAGTACTCCTGGTCGCCGATGCGGAACGAGATCAGCTCGCGCCGCTGGCCGGTTCCTTGGGGGGCTTGGGTCTCGGTCATGTTCAAACCGCCATTCGTTTTTCACGGGGCGCCGACTTGCGGCGCGATGTTGTGACGAGCGCGTCGACGTCGAGGATCAGGGCCACCCGGCCGTCGCCCAGGATGGTCGCCGCGGCGACCCCCTCCACGTGCTGGTAGTTGGCCTCCAGCGACTTGATGACGACCTGGCGCTGGCCCTGGATGGCGTCGACCAGCAGGGCTGCTTTGCCGCCGCCTTCGCTCTCGACCAGGATGGCCACGGAGTCGGCGGCGTTAAGGGGCGTGTCGCGGAAGCCGAGCGCCCGGCCCACGTCGATCAGCGGCACGAAGGTGTCGCGGATGCGGATCACCGCATCCTGCCCGCCGATGTAGTGCACCTCCTCGGCCTTCGGGGTCAGGCTCTCGACGATGTTCGAGAGCGGGGCGACCAGCGTCTGCTCGGCGGAGGTCACCACCATCCCGTCCAGCACCGCCAGGGTGAGCGGCAGGCTCATGGAGAACTTGCTGCCCTTGCCGGGCTCGGAGCTGATGGAGATCCGCCCGCCCAGGGCCAGCACCGAGCGCTTGACCACGTCCATGCCGACGCCGCGGCCGGAGAGGTCGGAGATGGTCTCGGCGGTGGAGAAGCCGGGCAGGAAGATCAGGTTGTCGGTCTCGTCCTCGGTCAGCACCGCGTCCTCGGCGATGAGCCCCTTGGAGACCGCGATGTTGCGGACCCGCTCGCGGTTGATGCCGCGGCCGTCGTCCGAGACCTCGATGACGATCCGCCCGCCGCGGTGCAGGGCGGCCAAGCGAACGGTGCCCTCCACCGGCTTGCCTTCCATCTCCCGGTCGGCCGGGGTCTCCAGGCCGTGGTCGATGGCGTTGCGCAGCATGTGGGTGATGGGGTCGCTCAGCCGCTCGATGACGGTCTTGTCGACCTCGGTGTTCTCGCCCTCCATGACCAGGCGCACCTTCTTGCCGGTCATGTCGGCGCATTCGCGGACCAGCCGCGGCATCCGCTGGAAGACCGACTTCACCGGTTGCGCCCGGATGGCCATGACGCTGTCCTGGATCTCCCGGGTCAGCAGCTCCAGGTCCTCGAGGCCCAGGGCCACGGCGGACGACCGGGCGAGGCCGCTCTCGATGACGCGCTGGGACAGCATCGCCTGCTGGATGACCAGTTCGCCGACCGCGTTGATCAGGCGGTCGACCCGGTCCAGGTCGACGCGGATGGTGGCCGCCGGCGCGGAGGCCGTGCTCGACGGCGGTGCGGAAGCGGCGGCGGCGGGGGCCGCCTTCGGCGCCGGCTCGGCCGCGGGCTCGGCGTCGGTGGTGGCCTTCTGGGCCATGGCGATCAGGCCGGCGACGTCCATGCCTTCGGGTTCCGCTGCGGGGGGCGCGGGCGCGGCCGGCTCGGGGGGAGCCTCGGCCGCCGGGGCTTCGGCGGCGGGCGCCGCGCCGGTCAGGCGAGCCAGCAGCGCGGCCGGGTCGAACTCGTCCTGCGGCGGGACCACGGCGGGCGGTTCGTCTTCGAAGGTCTCGCCGCCGGTCTCCTCGGTGATGGTGAGAACGCAGTCGTCCTCCACGAACTCGAAGACCTCGCGGATCGCGGCTTCGTCCTGGTCCGTCGTGAGCTTGATGGTCCAGCGCAGATAGGCGTGCTCGGCCATCAACTGGTCGAGCGGCGGCACCTCGGCGCCGTCCACGTCGACCTCGGTCGAACCCAGCCGCGCGAGCTCGCGCAGCACCAGGCCGGCCTCGTTGGCCTTGACGTACATCTCCGGCTTGGGCTGGAACTCGATGCGCCAGACGCGGGCGCCGGGCCCGGTGGGCGGTTCGGCTTCGGCCGCGGGCGCCTCGCCGCCGTCCTCGACGACCATCTGGACCGGCGTGAAGCCGAAGTCGTCCTCGTCGTCGCCGCCATCCTCCAACGCCGCCGCCGCTTCGGCGCCGATCAGCGTCTGCAGCTCGTCCAGCATGGCCGCCGAGCGCGAGTGCTCGACCGAGCCGTCGCTGCGGGCGGCCTGCACGTGGTCGGCGAGCACGTCGTTGGCCCGCAGCAGGATCTTCACGACCTCGTCGGTCGGCTCGATCTTGCCCGAGCGGATCAGGTCCAGCGCCGTCTCGAAGACGTGGGCGAAGCGGATCAGCTCCTCCAGGCCGAAAGCGCCGGCGCCGCCCTTGACGGAATGCACCGCCCGGAAGACGGCGTTGATCGTCTCCGAGTCCTTCTCGCCCCGTTCCATGGCGAGCAGCCCCGACTCGAGATCGGTCAGCAGCTCTTCGCATTCCTGGAAGAAGGTCGCCTTGATGCTCTCGAACGGATCCAAGGGGCGCTCCGGGTTGGGGTCTTGGCGGCCGACGGTCAGGCCGCGACGCGGCGGACGGCGTCGACCAGCTTGACGGGATTGAAGGGCTTCACGATCCAGCCGGTGGCCCCGGCCTGGCGCGCGCGCTCCTTCTTGGCCACGTCGCTTTCGGTGGTCAGCACCAGGATCGGCGTGGCGCGGTGGTCGGGATTGGCCCGCACCCCCTCGATGACGCCGAAGCCGTCAAGCCGAGGCATGTTGATGTCGGTGATCACGACATCGGCCCCCTCGCTCTTCAGGATCTCCAGCCCTTCCACGCCGTCGACGGCCTGGATCACGCGGTAACCCGCCTGCACCAGCGCCATGCTCAGCATCTCGCGCATGGTGCGCGAGTCGTCGATCGTCAGAACTGTCTTGGTCACGAAGCTCCCCCTTCGGGCAGGAAGCGCAGCTCGGGGTCTCCGAAGCCGGCCAGTTGTTCGGTGAACGCCTCCGACGGCTCATCCACGGAAAGCGGATGACCGTCCTCGGCCCAGGTCTTCTGAGCCGAGATCAACACTTGCAGGCACAGGCCGCCGAGGCGGCTGACCTGCGACGCATCGATGCTCAAGGGGCGTCCCCTCAGCACCATGAGTTCAGCGCGCAGGGGCTCGGCCGCCTGCAGGTCGAGAATCGGGGTGAGGCTGAGTACGGCGGTATCCGCCATCAGAATTCCTCCCAGCCTTCTTCGGCTTCGACGTGGGCCGGCTCGAGCTTGCGCGCGGCGCCGCCGCGGCCGGTCGACTTCAGCGCCGGGGTCGGCGCGTGGGCGATGCGGGGCGCGATCGGCGCGGCCTCGCTGAGCTTGAACCGCTCAATGCTGCGGGTCAGCGCATCGGCCTCGGTGAGCAGCGCATGGCCGGAGGTGGCGCCCTGCTCGACCTGGGCGGCGTTGCGCTGGGTCACCTGGTCCATCTCGTTGATGGCCGTGTTGACCTGGGCCAGGCCCGTCGACTGCTCGCGGGCGGAGGCGGCGATCTCGGCCACGAGGGTGGAAATCTCGGTCACCTTGGTGACCATCCGGGTCAGGGCCTCGCCGGTGTTGTTGACCAGCTCGACGCCCGAGCCGACCTGCGCCGTCGAGGCGCTGATCAGGGTCTTGATCTCCTTGGCCGCTTCGGCCGAGCGCTGGGCCAGGGCCCGCACTTCCGAGGCGACGACGGCGAAGCCGCGGCCGGCTTCGCCCGCTCGGGCGGCTTCGACGCCGGCGTTCAGCGCCAGCAGGCTGGTCTGGAAGGCGATCTCATCGATCACGCCGATGATCTGGCTGATCTGCTTGGCGGACTGCTCGATGCCGCTCATGGCCGCGACCGCCTCATTGACGACCACGCCGCTCTTCTCGGCCTCTGACTTGGCTTCACGGGCGGCGCCGTCAGCCTGGGAAGCGCCTTCGCTGGTGCGTTTCACCGTGGCGGTGATCTGGTCGAGGGCCGCGGCGGTTTCCTGCAGGCTGGCGGCCTGCTGTTCGGTGCGGCTGGCCAGTTCGTCGGAGGCGCCCGCGATGGCTTCGGCCCCGCTGCGGATCGCGGCGGCGTTGGCCTGGATCACCGTCATGGCGTCTTCCAGCCGGGCGGCGGCTTCGTTGAAGTCGCGGCGCAGCTCGTCGTACTCGCCCGGGAAGGCCTGATCGAGGCGGAAGGTGAGGTCGCCGCGGGCGAGCCGGTCCAGCGCTTCCGCCAAACCGCCGACCACCGCCTTCTGCTCGGCCTCGGCCTTCTCCTGGGCGGCGCGGGCTTCGGCGCGTGCGGCCTCGGCCCCTTCCAGGTAAACGGCCAGGCCCAGCTCCAGGTCGAGCATGGCGGTCTTGATCAGGGCGCCGACGCCGTCGATCGCCTTGTCGCGGTCGGTCTTGCGAACCCCGCCCAAACCGCCGGCCTTGATGCTTTCGCTGAGGACGCCGCGGACCAGCTTCTCCAGGATCACCGCATAGCCGCCGATGTACCAGCGGGCGTCCATGCCGAGCTTGGCGTTGGACTCGCCCAGCGCGCGGGCCCGGCGGGCGAAGTCGGCGTCGAGCTGGCCGGCAGCCAGCGAAACCCAGTGGTCGACGTGCCGCGCGGTGGCGCGGGTGACGTCGACCTGGGCGAAAATCTCGCGGGTGTCGGCGAAGTCGCCGAGCTGGGCGTAAAGGCCGGTCACCGCCTCCGGCAGCACGCGGCGGGCGATCGGCGCGGTGGAGGCCATGCGGCCGCGGGCCGCCTCGTCGAGCCCGACGAAGGCGAGCCGGCGTTCCAGGTCGTGCGTCGAAGCGGCCTTGTACGGTTCACTCATGCGCCAGCCCCAGTCCGGGACTCGCCTAGAGCGCACCAGGCGCCGGCCATCTGCATCGAACGAATCATTTCCCCCGCCCGTCCACTCAGCGGGGCCGAACAGCGCCGCTGAACGCGTTGTCTTTGAACGCGAACGTCCCCGGTGTTGCGTAACCCTGACGCGTTGAAGAAATGGTTACCCGCTCACTGCGGGTGATCGTGAACGCCGGGTCGTTTGCGGAGCGGGAGCCCGGCGTCAGGCCGGCTCGAGCGCCTTCAGCGGCGGGGGCTGGAAGGCGCGGCCCAGCTCGCGTTCGACCGCTGCGGCGAAGGCGAGCGGCGTGCGGTCCTCCAGGAACGGGCCGATGGCCTGCAGACCCACCGGCAGGCCCTGGGCGCTGAGGCCGGCGGGGAAGACAGTGGCCGGCAGGTTCCCGAACAGCGCCAGGCTCGGCCAGGCCAGCTGCGCGCCATAGGGGGTCTCGGCGCCGTCAATCAGCAGCGCCCGCTCTCCCCAACTCAGGTCGGTGTGCGGGAAGGCGAGGCTTCCGAACACCGGCGCCAGAACCACGTCCACGTCAGCGAACACCTGCGCCCATTTGGCGCGGGTGCGGTATTGGGCGTCCAGGGCGTCGAGGTAGGCGTGGGCCGAGATCGGCTGGGCGTCCGGGCGGCCGCGGGTGACGACGCTGTTCAGCAGGCCGAGGTAGGCCTCCATCGCCGCGCCGAGGTCTGGCAGGT
>JAESGR010000724.1_pt1 | contig 16289 bp, 17 predicted proteins | sample 9269771 | NCBI WGS metagenome assembly JAESGR01 (sample SAMN15739572, study PRJNA653492) | algae metagenome | isolation source: Chroococcus sp. CMT-3BRIN-NPC107 and co-occurring heterotrophs from well... | place: USA: Clark Mountains Wilderness, California | collected 2010-04-18
GTAGATGTCGTAGCGGCCGATGCGGTCGTTGGAGTCGTCGAGGGCGCCGTGGCGGTTCTCGCCGAGCACCCGACCGACGCCCTCCACGAGGTCGTCGAGGCGCGACGTGTCCTCCACCAGGCCCAGCTGCACCCGACCCAGCTCGCAGCGCGAGAGGACGCCGGCGTAGTTGCGCGGGAGCACGCCCGCGTCGAGCAGCTCCAGCCAGTCCGAGCTGTCGACGGCGATCGCCACCTGCTCGCGCTGGGCGTCGTCGAGCCCGGCCAGCAGGGGGTTGCCGGCGAAGGGCCCGTGGCGCAGCAGCGTCTCGGCGATCCGGTACGAGAAGAACGTGTGCGTCGAGCGGCCGTCCACCTCGGCCAGCAACCGGGTGAGCACGGCGTCGACCGGCTCGCCCGCCACCTCCTCGACACCAGCGGTCGCGAGGTGGTGCAGCGTGAAGCACACGTCGGCGCGCACGTCGGCGCCGACGGCGTGGCCGGCAAAGGTCCGGGGGATCCGCCAGCCCCGCAGGTGACGGCGCTCGGCGGCCTCGAGGGCGCCGACCACGAACGAGGTCAGGCGCGCGGCCAGCTCGCCGGCCGTGGTGGCGGTGGGAGGGGGTGGCATGGGCGGCGATGGTAGAGCCGGTCGCCCACGTGGGCGCCGGGCCGTCCCTGCGGCGGTCGGCTGGCGGTGGCACCCACCCCCTGTCGTATCGTGACGGGGCCGTGCGGCGCTGGTGGGGACGATCCGAGATGAGCATGCAACCTGTCCCTGGCGCCGAGCCGACCACCACCTGGCTCGAGCGCCACCGCGGCGCCTCGGAGATGGGCCGGCGCGCGGCCGAGGTCGACTGGGCCGCCACGCCGCTGGGCCCGCCCGAGGCGTGGCCCATCGCCCTGCGCGTCGCCGTGGGCATCTGCCTCACCTCGCAGTTCCCGATGCTCGTCGTGTGGGGCCCCGACCTCATAAAGATCTACAACGACGCCTACGCGGTGATCCTCGGCACCGAGAAGCACCCCCGGGCCCTCGGCGCGCCGGCGAAGGAGATCTGGCCGGAGATCTGGGACGTCGTCGGCCCCCTCTTCGAGCAGGTGATGACGACCGGCGAGTCGACGTGGCGCGAGGACCAGCGCCTCCACGTCGACCGGAACGGCTACCTGGAGGAGGCCTACTTCACCTACTCCTACAGCCCGATCCCCGACGACGACGGCGCCATCGGCGGCGTGCTCGACACGGTCACCGAGACGACCGGCCTCATCATCGCCCAGCGGCGGTTGGCCGCCTTCGCCGCCCTCTCGGCCCAGCTGGTGGCGGGCGGCCAGATCACCGACCTGTGCGTGCGGGCCGTCGCCGCCATCGCCCGGTTCCCGGACGACGTGACCTCCACCGAGGTCCACCTCCGCGCCGGCGAGGAGCTGGTGCTGGTGGCCGCCACCCACCGGGCGCCCGCCGACATGACCCCCCGGGCGACGCTCCAGGAGATCGATTCGCTCACCGGCGCGACGGTGTTGGACGACGCGTGGACCGAAGGCCGACCGGCCCGGCGGGTCGCCCTGCCGATCGGCGACGTCGCCACCGGCGGCGTGCTGGTGGTCGGCCTGAGCGAGGCGCGACCGTTCGACCACGACTACCGGGCGTTCGTGGAGCTGCTGGCCGGGACCCTCGGCACCGCCGTGGAGAACGCCTACCGGCGCTCCGTGGAGCTGGGCGAGCAGCGCCACATCAGCGACACGCTGCAGAACGCCATGATGCTGCCGGCCTCGGACATCCCGACCGTCGCGGCGCGCTACCTGCCGGCCGTCGGCAACCTCTCGGTCGGTGGCGACTGGTACGACGTGATCGCCCTGCCCGACGGCCGCCGTGGCCTGGTCGTCGGCGACTGCGTCGGCCACGGCCTCGACGCCGCCACGGCGATGGGCCAGCTGCGCAGCGCCAGCCGCGCCCTCCTCTACGAGGGCCGCACGCCGGCCGAGGTCCTCGAGGCCATGGACCGCTTCGCGGCCTCGGTGCCCGGGGCGTCGTGCGCCACCATGGTCTGCGCCGTCGTCGACACCGCGGCGGGCCGGATCGACTACGCCGCGGCCGGCCACCCGCCGCCGCTCGTGGTCCGCTCGGGCAGCGCCACCTGGCTCGATGGCGGCCGGGGCCTGCCGCTGGCGGTGGAACCGCTCCCGCGCGAGGGCGCGTCGGCCGACCTCGGCCCCGACGACGTCCTCGTGCTCTACACCGACGGGCTGGTCGAGCGGCGGGGCGAGGACATCGACATCGGCCTGGCCCGCCTCCGCGACGCGGCGCTGCGCACCCGCGACGACGCCGTCCACGACATCGCCGACGCCCTCCTGCGCGAGCTCCTCGACCCCGAGGGCCGCGACGACGTCGCCGTGGTGGTGAAGCGGATGGCGCCGCCCGCCTGACGCGGCCGCCGGGCTCGGGTGGCCTCAGGCCGAGGCCGCGGCCCGGTCCTTGGCGACCTCGTCGTACGCCTCGTACTCCGACGCGGTGTCCTCGGCGAACTCGAAGCGCATCAGTCCGGCCTTGCCCCACTGCTCGCGCAGGTAGCCGTCGTTGGCGTCGAGCAGCCCGAGCTTGCGGACGTTGGGCACGAGCTTGGCGAAGAAGCCGTGCTCGAAGCTCTTGAACAGGCTCTGGTCGAGCGTGGCCGCGCCCTCGAGGAGGTACGGCACCAGGACGTCGACGTCGACGCCCAGGCGCTCCCACATCTCGGGCGTGGTGGAGCGGTTGCGGTTGCGGATGGTGTTCTCGACGAGGAACTCCTGGCGCTCCTTGAGCTCGGCGGAGCTCAGGCCCTGGTAGTACTCGGCCAGGCTGAGCACGCCGAAGGCGACGTGGCGGGCCTCGTCGCTCATCACGTAGCGGAGCAGCTTCTTCAGCAGCGGCTCCTCGGTGGAACGCAGCATCGAGCCGAAGGCGGCGAGGGCGAGGCTCTCGATCACGATCTGCATGCCGAGGTAGGCGATGTCCCAGCGGCTGTCCTCGAGCAGGTCGGTGATCTGCTCCTCGAGGAACGGGCTCATCGGGTACGCCTCGCCGAGCTTGGTGTGGAGGTACTTGGCGAACACCTCGGTGTGGCGGGCCTCGTCCATGGTCTGGGTGGCCGCGTAGTACTTGGCGTCGATCCACGGGACGGTCTCGACGATCTTGGCGGCGGTCATCATGGCGCCCTGCTCGCCGTGCATGAACTGCGAGAGCGAGGCCTTGAGGGACTCGACGCCGAGGGCGGTGAACTCGGTCTCGCCCCACGAGGCGATGGGCGAGCCGGGGATCGTGGCCGCGGCCCGGGCCAGCTCGACGGTCACGTTGGGCGTCCTCGCCGTGGTCACCAGCTCCTCGGGGTCCACGTCGGTGGCCCAGTCGAGCTCGGTGACCGAGCTCCACTGCGACGCCATGGCCTTGTTGTAGAGCGTGACCAGCTGGTCGCGGCTGCGGTCGTAGTCCCACAGAAACACGCGCGGGGCGTTGTCGGTGATCAGCTTGATGGTGGCGTCGACCTCGGTGCGGTCGGGCAGCTCGGTGGTGCTCATGCGGGATCCCCTGTGGTGCGGTCGGTCGGTGCGGTGGCGGTCGGTGCGGTGGCGGGCGGGTCGGTGGCGGTCGGGGCGGTCGACGCGCCGAAGCTGGCGACGATGCGGGCGACGAGGTCGTGCCAGGCCGCCGGGTCGGGGGCCGGCGCACCGGCGGCGCGCTGCACCAGCAGCCCCAGCTGCACGGTGCGCACGAGGTAGAGCACGGCCTCCGGATCCACCCCCGGGGCGACCGTGCCGTCGGCGACGGCGGCATCGACCAGCGGCTGCACCTGGCGGCGCAGGTCGGCCTGGGCCTCGGCCAGCGCGGCGGCGACCTCGGGGTGGCGGCGGGCGGCGACGGAGGCCTCCAGCCGCACCGCCTCGTCGTCGGTCAGGGGTCCGGCCGGGATGGTCGCGGTGCGGGCGATGAGGTCGGCGACACGGGCGCCGGGGCGGTCCGAGAGACGGGCGGCGCGAGGCGCACGGACGACGACGGCCTCCCGCAGGAGGTCGTCCTTCGACGAGAACCGGCCGTAGACCGCGCCGGTGGAGAGGCCGGCCTCCCGCACGATGTCGAGGATCTTGGTGCCCTCGTAGCCGGTGCGGGCGAACACGCGCGCCGCCGCCTCGAGCAGCCGATCTCGCACCTCGTCGCGCGACGGCGCAGCATCGGCCTGGGACACGGCGGCGAGAATAACATTTATTCAGCCGCTGCACCACGGCTCGAACGGGTGCATCACCGAGGTGGCGGTCTTCGCCCCTGGTCCCGGGGTACGGCCTCCGGGTGATCGAGCTCCGCTTCGCCCCCGACGGCGACGACCACCGCCCCCGCCGCCTGGTCGGTCAGGTGACCCCCGTCGACGCCTCCCGCCGCACCGCCGCCTGGATCTCCGAGCACGAGCACCCGCCGCCCCGTGGCTACGTCGAGGTGCCGCCGGCGGCGTGACCGCCGGCCCGATCAGCACCGGCGACCGGTCGTCCGCCAGACTCCTGCGATGGGCACCGGAGCAGCGCAGCAGTCGATCGTCACGCTCGACCTGGAGGGCGTGCTGGTCCCGGAGATCTGGATCGCCGTGGCCGAGCGGACCGGCATCGATGCGCTCCGCCGCACGACGCGCGACGAGCCCGACTACGACGCCCTCATGCGCTACCGCCTCGGGCTGCTGGACGAGCACGGGCTCACGCTGTCGAAGATCTCCGAGGTGATCGCCGGCCTCGAGCCGCTCCCCGGCGCGATCGACTTCCTCGACGAGCTCCGCACCCGCACCCAGGTCGTGATCCTCTCCGACACGTTCGAGCAGTTCGCGCAGCCCTTCATGCGCCAGCTGCGCTGGCCCACGATCCTGTGCCACCGGCTGGTCGTGGCGGGCGACCGCATCGAGGGGTACGCCCTGCGCATGCGGGACCCCAAGCGGGCGGCGGTCCAGGGCCTGCGGAACCTGAACTACCGGGTCGTCGCCGCCGGCGACTCCTACAACGACACGACCATGCTGCTGGCGGCCGATGCCGGCTTCCTGTTCCACGCGCCGGAGAACGTCGCCGCCGAGTTCCCGCAGCTGCCTGCGCTCGACACCTTCGACGACCTCCTCGAGCGCATCACCGCCGAGCTGACCTGAGGTCGGCGTCGCCGCCGGTCAGGGCAGGTCGAGGAAGTCGAGCACCTCCGGGAACGCCGAGCGGTCCTGCACGAAGAAGGCGTGGCCGCCCTCGTACAGCCGGAGCTCCGCACCGGGCACCTGCGACGCGATCGCCTCGGCGTTGGCCGCCGGGGCGATGCCGTCGTAGCGACCGCCGGCGACGAGCGTGGGACACGAGATCCGTGGCAAGCGGTCCCAGACGTCGTGGTGGCGCCGGGCCTCCAGCTGCTCCGCCTCGCCCCGGCGCTGCTCGGCGCCCTTCGGCGCCGACGACCTCGCCGCCATCATCTCGGCCAGGCCGCGGTCGGCGTCGTGGGTCGCCAGCCACTCGGGCGTGAACCGGGTGTCGAGGATCGACGCGCCCACCCGGGCCCGCTCGTCGGGCGGCAGGTCGGCCAGCTCGTGGAGCGGGTACGACGAGCGCTCCGCTCCGCCGGGCGACGTGCACAGCAGGGCCAGCCGCTCGACCCGCTCCGGTGCCGTGACCGCCAGCTCCTGGGCCACCATCCCACCGAAGCTGATCCCGACGATGCGACACGAGCTCCAGCCGACGTGGTCGAGCAGGGCCAGGGCGTCGGCTGCGTAGTCGGCCATGGCGTAGGGGCCGGGCGGCGCCGAGGTCTCGCCGAGGCCCCGCTGGTCGTGGGCGAGGAGGTCGAAGCGCCGCTCGAACGGCGCCAGCAGCACCGCGGTGCCGGCGAGGGTGGCGCCCGACCCGTTGAGGTAGAGCAGGCGCCGGCCCGCACCTCCTCGCCGGAAGTGGACGTCGATCCCGTTCACGGCGGCGGTCGGCACCGGCCCATCCAACCACCCCCACGCGTCGGGGAACACGCCGACCGCCGTCGAGGTTGGACCCGGGCGATGACCGACCCCGCGACCGCTCCCCGCACCCCCACCCTCTCGGTGCTCGACCTGGCGATCGTCGGCGAGGGCGCCAACCCGTCCGAGGCGCTGGCGTCGTCGCTCCGGCTCGCCCAGGAGGCCGAGCGGCTGGGCTACCACCGCTACTGGGTCGCCGAGCACCACAACATGCCGGGCATCGCCAGCTCCTCGCCGGCGGTGCTGATCGCCCACCTGGCGTCGGGCACGTCGACGCTGCGCCTGGGGTCCGGCGGCGTGATGCTGCCCAACCACTCGCCGCTCGCCATCGCCGAGCAGTTCGGCATGCTCGAGGCGCTGCACCCGGGCCGCATCGACCTCGGGCTGGGCCGGGCGCCCGGGACCGACGGGCTCACCGCCGCCGCGCTCCGCCGCACCAACCGCCTCGACCAGGGCGACGACTTCCCGAACCTGCTGGGCGAGCTGCTCGGCTACTTCAACGACTCGCTCCCGACCGACCACCCGTTCCACCGCATCCACGCCACGCCGGCTCGTGGCTACCAGCCGGCGATCTGGCTGCTGGGGTCGAGCGACTACAGCGCCCACCTGGCCGGGCGGCTCGGGATCCCCTTCTCGTTCGCCCACCACTTCGCGGGCGACAACACGGAGGCGGCGGTGACCACCTACCGCCGGGCGTTCACGCCCTCCGACGTGCTCGACGAGCCGTACGTGATGCTCGGGGTGAACGTCCTGTGCGCGCCGACCGAGGAGGAGGCCCGGTTCCTGTCCGGGCCCTCGGCGCTGTCCATGGCGCGCCTCCGCCAGGGCCGACCCGGCCTGTACCCCACGCCCGAGGCCGCGGCCGCCCACGAGTGGACGCCCCAGGAGCGGGCCATCGCCACCAGCTGGGGGCGCAACCACGTGATCGGCACGCCCGGCCTGGTGCGCCGGGGCCTCGAGGACCTCGTCGCCCGCACCGGCGCCGACGAGCTGATGATCACGACCATGGCCCACGGCCCGGACCACCGGGTGCGCTCGCTGCAGCTCACCGCCGAGGCGATGGGCCTCTCGGCGCCGAGCGCCCCCACCGCGGCCGACCGGGCCACGCCCGTCGGGGTCTGACGCCGGGGCCTCCCTGACACGTCCTGTCAGGGACGGCCGGTAGCGTCGGCGGCGTGCGCGCCTCCCGGTTGCTCGCCCTCCTGCTCAGCATCCAGCACCGCGGCCGGGCCACCGCCGCCGAGCTCGCCGAGGAGCTGGAGGTCTCGGAGCGCACGATCTACCGCGACATCGCCACGCTGCAGGCGGCCGGGATCCCGCTCTGGACCGAGACCGGGCCCGGCGGCGGCGTGCGGCTCACCGAGGGCTGGCGGTCGCCGCTCGACGGCCTGACCGCCCCCGAGGCGGCGGCCCTGCTGGTCGGCCCGTCGGGCGCCACTGGCCTCGGGCTGGGACCGGGACTGGTGGCGGCGCGCGCCAAGCTGCGCTCGGGCCTCCCCGACGCCGCCCGGGCCGCAGCGGAGCGCATCACCGAGCGGTTCCACCTCGATGCGCCCGGCTGGTTCCAGCACGACGAGCCCGACCCCCACCTGCCGACGATCGTGGAGGCGCTGTGGTCCGACCGGCGCCTCGACGTGCGCTACCGCTCGGGGTGATCGCGCGGTCGATCGACGCGTCGACCCCCTGGGGCTCGTGTGCAAGGCCGGCACCTGGTACCTGGTCGCGGCGAGCGGTGGCGAACCGCGCACCTACCGGGTGTCACGCATCGCGGAGGCGACGGTCCGTCCGGACGACGCCGCCGGGCGGCCCGCCAGGTTCGAGCTGGCGAGCTGGTGGGACCGCTCAGCGGCCGCGTTCGACGCCACCATCCGCCCGCTCGCCGTCCGGCTGCGCGTCGGACCGGAGGCGCTGGGTGCGCTCCCCCGCGCCGTGCCCGGCCCGGCCACCGAGGCGGCCCTCGTCGCCCGCTCGGCACCCGACGTCGACGGCCGCTGCACCGTGGCCCTGGCGATGGAGCCCCTCGAGGTGGCCGTCCACCAGCTGGCCCCGCTCGCCGGCGTCGAGGTGCTCGACCCGCCCGAGCTGCGCACCGCGCTCGCCGACCACGCCCGCCGGGTCCTGGCCGCCAACGGCTGAGCTGCCGCGTCGGCGGCGCACCGGTCAGGCGCGCGGCCCCGGGACGTTGCGGAAGGCGAACGGCTGGCTCTCGCGCCCGGGGACGACGAACCACGCCTCACCCGTGCCCCCGCCGTCGAGGATGGCCACGAAGGCGTCGACCACCTCCTCGACGTCGAGGATCGGGAAGTGGCTGTCCTCGAGGAACGCCTTGATGCCGCTGATGATCGCGGTGTGGGCGAAGGACGGGCACAGGGCGTTCACCAGGATGCCCTCGGCCCGGTACGCCTCGGCCAGCGACCGCACCAGCGCGATGACGGCCGCCTTGTTGGTGGCGTAGATGGGGTCGAGCGCCACGGGCGTGAGGCCGGCCATGCTCGCCGTGGCCACGATCGTGCCGCCACCCCGGCGCTGCAGCTCGGGCAGTGCGGCGTGGACGCCGAACACCACGCCGTCCAGGTTGATGCCCATGGCCCGGCGGTACGACGCCTCCTCGAAGTCGGCGCCGAGGCCGTGGCGGCTGCTGATGCCGGCGTTGAGGTGCACCAGGTCGAGCCCGCCGAAGCGCTCGACCGCAGCGGCGACGGCCGCCTCGTTGTCGGCGAGCTCCCGCACGTCGCAGTGCACGTAGGCGCCACCGACCTGGTCGGCCACCGCCCGTCCGGCGTCGTCGTCGACGTCGGCCACGACCACCCGGGCGCCGAGCGACGCCAGCCGGCGCGACACCGCGGCGCCGATCCCGTTGGCGGCGCCGGTGACCAGCGCGACCTTGCCCTCCAGCTCCGTGCTCCTCATGCCCGGAGTGTCGCGCACCGCTGCCATGGGGCCGTCGGTCGGAACCGGCGGGGCCGAGCCGCTGCGCCCGGGCATGCTCTTCGCCGTGCCCCCGCCGCAGCTCATCACCGTCCCGGCCCTCGACCCCGTGGAGCTGGAGGCCGTCCGCCGCATCATGGACGACGCCTTCGAGGGCGACTTCGACGACGACGACTGGGACCACGCCCTCGGCGGCCTCCACGTGGTCGTGCGCGACGGCGACACGGTGGTGGCCCACGCCGCGGTGGTCGAGCGGGTCCTGGAGGTCGACGGCCGGCCCTTCAGGACCGGCTACCTGGAGGCCGTGGCCTCCGCACCCCGCCGCCAGGGCGAGGGCCTCGGCCGGCTCGCGGTGACCGAAGCGACGGCGATCGTGCGCCGGGGCTACGACCTCGGCGGTCTCGGCACCGGCGAGCACGGCTTCTACGAGAAGCTCGGCTGGGAGCGGTGGGCGGGCCCGACCTACGTACGACGCGACGGCGGCCTCGACCGCAGCGAGGAGGACGACGACGGCGTGATGGTGCTCCGCTTCGGGCCCAGCGCCGCAGTGGATCGCACCGCGGCGATCTCGTGCGAGGCGCGAGACGGCGACGACTGGTAGCGCGCCGGTCCCTGCGACCGACCGCGCGGCGGACGGCTCAGCCGAGGTGGGCCTCGATCCACCGCACGGCGTCGGCGACGGTGGTCGCCACCGGCCCCGGCGGCGTCGGCGGGCGGTCGACCACGACTACGGGCACGCCGGCCCGCCGGGCCGCCTCCAGCTTGGGCGCCGTGGCTCGCCCGCCGCTGTCCTTGGTGACCACGACGTCGATGTCGTGCTCGGCGAGCAGCTCGAGCTCGTCCTCCACCGCGAACGGGCCCCGGGCGAGCACCGACGTCGCGCCCGGGAGCGCCTCCGGCGGGAGGGGCTCGATCGAGCGCACCACGAGGTGGGTGCCCGCCAGGCCGGCGAACGGCGCCAGCTCCAGGCGGCCGGTCGTGACGAGGGCCCGCCGGGCGCCGAGTGCCTCGAGGCGGCGGGCGGCGGCGGCGAGGTCGGGGACGCGGTGCCAGTCGTCGCCCGCCTGGGGCTGCCACCCCGGCCGCACGAGCCGCAGGCGCGGCACGCCCGCCTCGGTCGCCGCGGCCGCGGCGTGCCGGGGCATCTGCGCGGCGAACGGGTGGGTGGCGTCTACGAGCAACCGGTGGCCGCCGGCGCGCAGCTCCTCGACCAGGCCGGCGACGCCGTCGAAGCCCCCGACCCGCACCGGGCACGGCAGCGCGCCAGGCGCCGACGTGCGGCCGGCGAGCGAGGCCAGCACCCGGACGCCGGCCCGCCCGTGCAGGGCGCGGGCCAGCTCGGCGGCCTCCGTGGTGCCGGCCAGCAGCAGCACCGACGCGGTCACGACCCGGCGTCGCGTCGGAGCAGGTAGGTGTCGAACATCCAGCCCTTCCGGGCCCGGGCCTCGGCCCGCACCGCCTCGATGCGCCCGGCGACCTCGGCCAGCGGCCCGGACACCAGCAGCTCGTCGGGGCTGCCGAGGTAGGCGCCCCAGTAGATCGTGAGCCCCTCGGGGTCCACCGCCGTGAACGAGCAGGCGCCGTCGAGCATGACCACCACGTTGTCGATGTCGGCCGGGGCCATGGCGGCCAGCTGCCGACCGGTGGTGATGGTGACCGGGCCGCCGACGTGGTTGAGCGGGATGGCGAACCGGGCCGTGAGGGCGTGGAGGCTGCTGATGCCGGGCACGACCTCGACCTGCAGGTCGAGCGCGCCCCGGGCCACCACCTGGTCGAGGATGCGGGTCGTGCTGTCGTAGAGCGACGGATCGCCCCAGGCGAGGAACGCAGCGACCTCGCCCTCTGCGACCTCGTCGCGCAGCAGCTCCTCGTAGAGGTCGGCCCGCTGCTCGTGCCACGCCCGCACGTCGGCCCGGTAGGAGCCGTCGCGGAGGACCCGCTCGGGATCGGTGCGCTCGACCACCCGGTAGGGGCCGTCGATGAAGCGGTCGCAGATCTCGCGGCGCAGCGCCACCAGGTCGTCCTTGGCCTCGCCCTTGTCGAGCACGAAGAAGACGTCGGCCCGGTTGAGCGCCTCGACGGCCTGGACGGTGACGTACGACGGGTCCCCCGCCCCGATCCCGATCACCAACACCTGCTGCGGCACGGCACCACGTCTACCGCACGCTGCCCCTAGGTCGTGGGGTCGGGCGGGTGGTGGCCGGTGAGCCGGATCGGGAGGCGCTTGTAGCTGTTGTTCAGGTTCGACCGCAGGCGGACGGGCTCCCCGGCGAGCTCGATGCCGTCGAACGCGGCGAGCAGCTCCTGCAGGAACACCCGACCCTCGAGCCGGGCCAGGTGCACGCCGAGGCAGAAGTGCTCGGCGATGCCGAACGAGAGGTGCGGGTTGGGCGACCGGTGGATGTCGAAGCGTTGCGCGTCGTCGAAGACGTCGTCGTCGCGGTTGGCGGCCGTGTAGTACATCGCCACCTTGTCGCCGGCGGCGATCGTGACCCCGCCGAGCTCGGCGTCGGCGGTGGCGGTGCGGCGGAAGTAGTGCAGCGGGTTGGCCCAGCGCAGCACCTCCTCCACGGCCCCCGGCACCAGCGACGGGTCGGCCCGCAGCTCGGCGAGCTGGTCGGGGTGCTCCAGCAGCGCCAGCAGCCCAGAGGACAGCATGGTCTTGGTGGTGTCGTTCCCGGCCGTCACCAGCTGGACGAAGAAGCTGCCGAAGTCGATGTCCGTCATCGGCTGGCCGTCGAAGTCGCCGTCGAGGATGAGCGTGGTGAGGTCGGGCCGAGGCGGCTCGAGCCGCCGCCGAGCCGCGAACTCGATGGCGTACATCGCCATGTCGATCGATGCCGAGAAGTCGGCCTCGGTGCTGCCGTCGGCGGCGGGCGGGTTGATGTCGGGGTCCTGGCCCGCGGTCTGCCGCTCGGCGAGCGAGTGCAGGAGCGCCCAGTCGTCCTCCGGCAGCCCCATCAGCCGGCCCATGACCCGGGTCGGCAGGCCGGCGGTGACCTCGTGGACGAACTCGACCTCGGGTCCGGCGGCGGCGGCCTCGGCCATCAGGTCCCGGCAGATGCCGCGGATCTGCGGTTCGAGGTCGGCGATCACCTTGGCCTTGAACGTGTCGGCCAGCGGCTTGCGGTACGTGACGTGCCGGGGCGGGTCCATGGCCAGCAACATGCCGCGCATCATCTCGAGGCTCTCGGGCGGGAGGTCCTCGAGCACCACGCCGCCACGCTCGGCCGAGAAGGTGGCCGGGTCGCGCGCCACGGTGACCACGTCGGCGTGGCGCAGCACCGCCCAGAACCCCGGTTGGCCGTCCATCTCCTGCCAGGCCACGGGGGTGGTGCGCCGCAGCTCGGCCAGCGCCTCGTGGGGCACGCCCGCCGCGAACGTGTTGGGGTCGGCCAGCGCCGGTCCGGCGCCGGCGTGCACCTCGGTCACGAGACCAGGATGTTCGGGCGAGGCAGGCCCGCCGCCTCGCACAGGAGGTAGTAGCCCTCGAGCGTGCCGGGACCGTCGAAGACGCTCTCGACGTTGCCGTCGGCGTCGAGGTTCAGGTTCTGCCCGTACATCTGGAACCACACGTGGGTGTCGTCCTCCAGGCACTCCAGGGTGTGGGTCGAGCCGGTCGGCTCGAAGAGGAAGGAGCCGGCCCGGTTGACGTCGGGGTACTCCTGGTACCGCCACGCGCCCGAGGTCGTGTAGGCGTACACCGGCCCGGTGTGGCGGTGGCGCTGGACGACGTAGCCCGCCGTGAAGACGTTCTCGACGATCCAGAGCTCCTGGGCCGCGTCGACCTGGATGACCTTGAGCTTCGAGCCGTCGCCGATGTCGACGAACGGCAGGTCGTCGGCACCGAGGTGCACGGCGGTGGGCGTGGTGCCGGTGGCGGGCGCCGCACCGGTCGGGGACGCATCGGTGGTGGACATGGGCCCTCCGGAGGGTCGGGGCGGGGCGCTGCGCTGGGCTCGCCGCCGGGGGCGGTGGGGCGCCCGACCAGCATGCCAGGTCGTTCCTGACGATGCGTCAGGGATGGCCGGTCGGCGTCCGGCTGCCACCATGGCCCGGTGTCCGGGCTGGAGGTGGTCGCCGTGATCGCGGCCGGCATGGCCGCCGGCGCGGTGAACGCGGTCATCGGCTCAGGCAGCCTCATCACCTTCCCGACCCTGCTCGCGGTCGGCCTCCCGCCGGTGACCGCCAACGTCTCGAACAACATCGGGCTGGTGCCGGGATCGGTCAGCAGCGTGTACGGCTACCGGCGGGAGCTCCAGGGCCAGGGGCGCCGGGCCCGCACCCTGGCCGTGGCCTCCGCCCTCGGCGGCGTGACGGGCTCGACCCTCCTGCTCACCCTGCCGTCGGACGTGTTCGACGCCGTCGTCCCGCTGCTGGTCCTGCTGGCCTGCGCGCTCATGGTCGCCCAGCCCCGGCTCTCGGCCTGGGTGGCGGGCCGCCGGGTCGAGGGTGCCCGTGACGTCGGCCCGGTGCCGCTGGCCATCGGCTTCGGCGCCGGCATCTACGGCGGCTACTTCGGTGCCGCCCAGGGCGTGATCCTGCTGTCGATGCTCGCCGTGTTCGTGCCCGACGAGCTCCGCCGGTCGAACGCGCTCAAGAACGTGCTGGCCGGGACGGTGAACGCCGTCGCCGCCGTGGTGTTCATCGTGTTCGCCGACGTGGACTGGCGGGCGGTGGCGCTCGTCGGCGCGGGAGCCGTGGTGGGCGGCGCCCTGGGCGCGAGGGTGGGCCGCCGGGTGCCCCCGACGGTCCTGCGCGCCGCGGTCGTGGTGCTCGGCGTCGGCGTCGCCGTGCGGCTGCTCCTCACGTAACGACATCGTCACAGTCGGGCCGCGATGCGACCCCGGGCGGCCCAGGTAGCGGAGTTTTCCTGGGCCGGATACCCGTTCCCCAAGCCGACAAACACTACGTTTCCGTGACGAAATGCCCCGCCCGGACACCGCCCACCCCAGGAGCTCCCCTGACATGACGCGCCCGCCCGCGCCCCGCCTCACCCCCACGACCCGGACCACCGCGGTGGCGGCCGTGGCGCTCGCCGTCAGCCTCCTGCTCGGCGGCTGCCTCAGCGTCGGCCAACGGAACGCCTACGACGCCCTGCAGAACGACCGGCGCGCCCACGGCCGCCGCACCCTGCCGACCCAGGCCTCGGCCCAGCGCAAGGCCCAGGCGTGGGCGAACCAGCTGGCTCGCGAGAACCGCCTGCGGCACTCCACCCTCGCCAGCGGCATCAACGTCCGCTGGTGCAACATCGGCGAGAACGTCGGCGTCGGGGGGACCACCACGGCGGTCCAGCGTGGCTTCATGGGTTCGTCGGCGCACCGCGCCAACGTCCTCAGCACCACCTGGAACGGCGTCGGCGTCGGCGTGGCCAGGAACGGCTCGCGCGTCTTCGTGGTCCACGTCTTCATCCGGACCTGCTGACCGTCCTTCCGTCGACGCTCAGCGGCGCCGACCCGACCAGCGGCCCGGACCCGGCGGTTCGTAGCCCTCGGGGACCGCACCGGGGGCGTGGTCGGCCGCTGCGGCCAGGACCTCGTGCAGGCCCGGGTTCACCAGGCCCACCGGGCCCACCACGACGGTCGGCACCGTCTCGTTGCCCCGGGCGAAGGACCGCACCACCTCGGCGGCGGCCCGGTCGGCCCAGATGTCGACCAGCCGGTGCGGCACGCCGGCGCCGTCGAGCTGACGGCGCAGCGACGAGCAGAACCCGCAGCCCGGCCGCCAGTAGACGACGATCTCGGCGTCGCCGCCGCCGTGCTCCGGCTCGTCGGCGAGGGCTCGGCGGGCTGCGGTGCGTTCGTCCACGCCGCCCAGCCTGCCCATCCGGGCGGCCCGCCACCACCCCGGACGTCGTCGACCGGCCTCGCGTGGCCGGTGCGCCCGCAACTAACGTCCGCCGCCATGGGTGGGAACGGGCGAACGATGGTCATCGCAATGGACGCCGCCGACCCGGACCTGGTCCGGGCGTGGGCAGCGGCCGGCGAGCTCCCGGCGGTGCGCCGGATGCTCGACGGCGGCACCGCGGCCACGGTGGTGGCCCCGCCCGGGGTCTTCGTGACCTCGAACTGGGCGTCGATCACGACGGGCGTCGGCCCAGACCTCCACCGCTACCTGTGCTGGGACGAGATCGACCCCGTCACCTACGAGCACCGGGAGACCGACCCGAACCCCGAGACGGTCGTCGGCACCCAGCTCTGGGCGCACCTCGACCGGGCCGGCCGGCGCTCGGCCATGATCGACGTGCCCCACACGTGGCCGGCCCCGGTCGACGGCGTGATGGTCGTGGAGTGGGGCTGCCACGACCGCCACCGGGGCACGCGCTCGTGGCCGCCCGAGCTGATCGGCGAGCTCGACGACCTCACCGGCGGCCACCTGGGCGAGGCCCACCACCCGGACCGCGAGCAGTTCGCCCCGTGCGACTACGTCCACCGGGCCGACCCGATCCGCACCCTCGACGAGGAGCTGCGCCTCATCGACGACCTGCGGGTCGCGGTCGAGCGCAAGCGCCAGGCCTCGCTCCACCTGCTCGACCGGGGCGGGTGGGACGTCTTCTGGACGGTGCTGGGCGAGAGCCACTGCGTCGGTCACCAGCTCTGGCACCACCACGACCCGGACCACCCCCGCCACGACCCCGCCGCCCTGGCCGCCTTCGGCGTCGACCCCGTCCTCGACATCTACCGCCGGGTGGACTCGGTCATCGGCGACCACCTCGACCGCCTCGGCCCCGACGACACCGCCTACCTGCTGCTGCCGCACGGCATGGTGGCCCACCACGACGGCACCCACCTCCTCGACCCCGTGCTGGCGAACCTGGAGCGGTCGCTCGACGAGCCCGACCTGTTCGGGCGGGCCACCCGCCTGGCGTCGCTGGCCACCAGCCCGCTCCCCGTCGCGGCGCGCCGGCGCGCCGGCCGCCTGGCGGCCCCGCTGGTCCGCCGGCGCCTGGCCACGGCGCCCGCCGAGGAGCACGGCGCCGTGCCGCCGATCGCCGAGCGGCGCTGGTTCGCAGCGCCCAACAACACCGTGTCGGGCGGCGTGCGCCTCAACCTCGCCGGGCGCGAGGGCGCGGGCCGGGTCCACCCCGGCGCCCGTGACGAGGTCCTGCACTGGCTCGTCGACCGGCTGCTGGAGCTGGTCAACGTCGACACCGGTGGACCGGTCGTGGCCGAGGTCGTGATCGCCGACGACGTCTACGAGCGCCGCCCTGACGACCTCATGCCCGACCTGTTCGTCGAGTGGGCGCGCACCGACCCGATCGAGCGCGTCTGGTCGCCGGCGACGGGCACCGTCGTGCGGCCCTACGGCCACTGGCGCACGGGCGACCACGTCCCCACCGGGCTCATCGTGGCCGCCGGGCCCGGCATCGCCGCTGGCGCCGACGCACCGGCCATCG
>JAESGR010000725.1_pt1 | contig 16283 bp, 16 predicted proteins | sample 9269771 | NCBI WGS metagenome assembly JAESGR01 (sample SAMN15739572, study PRJNA653492) | algae metagenome | isolation source: Chroococcus sp. CMT-3BRIN-NPC107 and co-occurring heterotrophs from well... | place: USA: Clark Mountains Wilderness, California | collected 2010-04-18
TCCGACGGCCTGCCGCACGACGACTCGCCGCACCCGCGCCTCTGGGGCAGCTTTCCGCGGGTGCTGGGGCACTACGGCCGCACGCTCGGGCTGTTCCCGCTGGAGAAGGCGGTGCACAAGATGACAGGCCTCACCGCGCAGAAGTTCGGCCTGGCGGGGCGCGGCGTGCTGAAGGAGGGCGCCTTTGCCGACCTGACGCTGTTCGACGCCGACACGGTGGACGAGGCCGCCACTTACGCCAATCCGAAAGTGCCGGCGCGAGGCATCGACACGGTGGTGGTCAACGGCAACATCGTCTGGCGCGAAGGCCGGGCCACCGGCGCCCGGCCGGGGCAGGTGCTCGCTCGCGAGACGGCGGCAAGGAGCCGCTGACGCGGCGGCATCACGCGCGGTGGGAGCGGTTCAGCGGGTGGTCGCTCGACCCGGGCTGGCGGAGCGTGCCTGGTGGCGGATCCGTTCGTGGGTCTGTACTATCTGCGCATGCAAGTCGCTACCGGCACCTCTCTCCCCAAGTAGGCGCGAATGCACCCGCTCATCGAACAGAAGCGCTCGGAGATCGCCCGCGTGTGCCGCGAGCACCGCGTTCGGCGGCTGGAGGTGTTTGGTTCCGGTGCACGCGCCAGCGATTTCGACCCGGGCAAGAGCGATGCGGACTTCCTGGTGGAATTCGAGCCTAGTTCTCATCCAGGTCTGGAGACTTTCTTCGGGTTGAAGGATGCGCTGGAGAACCTTCTACGGCGAAAAGTGGATCTCGTGCAAGCGGGCGCGGTGCGCAACCCGTATGTCCAGGCAAGCATCGATCGCGCCCGCGAGGTCGTCTATGGAGCGTGACCCGCGCGCCTGGCTGTGGGACGTTCTGCAGGCCGCCGAGGCTATTGCTTCCTTCGTCGACGGGATCGATGCCCGTGCCTATGCCGCGCAGCCACTCATTCACTCTGCCGTCGAGCGGAAGTTCCTCATCATCGGCGAGGCGCTGAATCAACTCTCGAAGTCAGATCCAACGACCGCGACGCGCATCCCTGGTCTGCGCGCCATCGTGGGCTTCAGGAACGTGCTGGTTCACGGATATGCGGAGGTGGACCACGACATCGTCTGGACTGCGATTCGTGAATCCTTGCCGCGGCTGCGCCAAGCCGTGCAAGACATCCTTGACGAACTCGGTGACGAACCGGGCTGATCGCCCTCCACACGTCACGGCAACGGATCCCCGGGCCCCACCCGCTCGACGATCAGCTTGTAGTGCTCGGGCCGCCGGTGCCGCGCGAAGTCGAAGATGTTCTTGCGAAAGGCCACGGCCAGGTCCAGGTCGGCGTTGACGACCAGGACTTCGTCTTCTTCCGTGAGGGCCTGCGCCGCGATCTCGCCGGTGGGCGCCACGATCACGGAGCCGCCGAACATGTGGAACCCATCCTCGCGCCCGCACTTGGCGGCCGCCGCGGCCCACACGCAGTTCTGGTACGCGCCCGCCTGCATGGTCAGCAGGTGGTGGTGCATGCGCAGGTGCACCGGCTCGTCCCAGTGGATGTTCTGCGACGGCGTGTTGTAGCCCAGGACCACCACCTCGGCGCCCTGCAGCGCCATCACGCGCCAGGTCTCGGGCCAGCGGCGGTCGTTGCACAGTGCCATGCCGAGGCGCGCGCCCATGGTGTCCCACACGCCCCAGGTCTTGTCGCCGACGTCAAAGAACTTCTTCTCCAGGTGCTGGAAGGGCGCCTCTGGCTTGTGCTCGCTGTGGCCGGGCAGGTGGATCTTGCGGTACTTGCCGACGATGCTGCCCTGCGGGTCGACCAGGATGCAGGTGTTGAACGGCCGGCCCTCGGGCGTGAGTTCCGCGTAACCCAGGTAGAAGCCGACGCCGAGCCGCCTGGCCTCGTCGAACAGCGGCTGCACCTGCGGGTTGGGCATGGCGGTTTCGAAGAAGCGCTCCTGCGCCTGCGCCTCCGTCATCCAGTAGCGGGGGAAGAAAGTGGTCAGCGCCAGTTCCGGAAAGACCACCAGTTGCGCGCCGCGGCCGTGCGCCTCGCGCAGCATCTCCACCAGGCGGGCGACGACGACAGCGCGCGTGTCGGAAAGGTGGACCGGGCCCATCTGGGCGACAGCGAGACCCAACTTGTTGCTGCTCATGGCTTCTATACGGTCAGTCGATCTTCATGCCCGACTCCTTCACCACCGGGCCCCACTTCGCCAGCTCGTCACGCGTCAGCGTCGCCACCTCCGCCGGGCCCGCCTTCAGCGCCGTCGCGCCCTGCGCGGTGAAGAAGGCGTCCATCTCCGGCATCGCCTGCACGCTCGCCACGGCGCGGCGCATCTGCTCGATGTGTTCGCGCGGCACCCCTTTGGGCGCGTAGACCAGGACCATCAGCTCGCCCACCAGGCCGGGGACCGTCTCGTTGGCCAGCGGCACGTTGGGCAGGGCGGGGGCGCGCTGCAGCGAGGGGACCGCCAGCGCCTTGAGCTGGCCGCCCTTGATGAACTGCAGGCACGCCGGGATGGTGCTCACCATGCAGCTCACGTTGCCCGCGATGATGTCGGTCAGCGCCGGAGCGACGCCGCGGTAGGGGATGTGGGTGATGAAGACCTTCTGCGACTTCTTCAGCATCTCCATCAGCAGGTGCGAGAAGGTGCCGTTGCCCGACGAACCGTAGGTGAGCTTGCCGGGCTGCTTGCGCGCCAGTTCGACCAGTTCCTTCAACGTGTTCACGGGCAGGTTGGGCGCCGCAACGATCGCGTGCTGCACCAGGGCGATGCCGGCCACCGGCTCGAAGTCTGCGATCGGGTCGAAGCCGGTCGTCTTGTACAGCGCCGGGTTGATGGCCTGGGTGCTGTTGACCGTCACCAGCCAGGTGCTGCCGTCCCTGGGCGCCTGCCTGGCTACGTAGGTCGTGCCGACGTTACCGCCCGCGCCCGTGCGGTTCTCCACCACCGCGTTGTAGCCCTCGCCCAGGACACGCGGCAGGCGAGCGGCGACGGCGCGGGCCATGACGTCGTTGGATCCGCCGGCGGCCTGCGGCACCAGCAGGGTGATCTGCTTGGGGAGGGTCGATTGTGCGAAGGCGGGGAGGAGTGCCGTCGCGAAGGGGGAAAGGGCGAGGGCGGTGGTGAGGGTGCGGCGGCGGGGGGAGAAGGGGGGCATGTGGGTCTCCGGAAGGTGGTGCCGTTCGGCGAATGTCGGGGTTCCTGCGTCACCCCGACCTACGGGGGTCCGTCGAGAACGTCCTGGTCCTGGCCGAGGCGAGGAGCAGGCGTACGAATGCGCGCGGGCGTGCGGGACAGGCGAGGGAAAGGTGCGTGCATCTTCACGGTGCCGATCTCCGGATCGGGCACGTCCACCAGCACCTGGCGCTCGCGAACATGGCGGTCCTGCACCAGCTGGTCGACGTTGAGGACGGGTCCCACCGTCACCTCGTGCTCGGCGAAGTGCGCCAGGTTTTCCTGCAGCGTGCGTTGCTGCACGAAGCCGCCGATCAGGTCGTCGAGCGACTCGATGTTGGCGATGCGCGCGGCGTTGTCCTTGTAGCGTGGATCCCGCGCCAGCTCGGGGTGGCCGATGGCGGCCAGCACGCGTTCGGCCATGCGTTGCGTGGAGCCGGACATCACCATCCACTGGCCGTCGCTGCACAGGTAGGCGTTGCGCGGCGCCGCGTTCTCGGCCCGATTGCCCAGGCGGCGCGGCAGCCGGCCGGTGTGCTGGTGGATCGCTGCGTCGGGGCCGAGCACGCCGATCATGGGCTCGAGCAGCGACAGGTCGACCATCTGGCCTTGGCCGCCGTTGACTTCCACCTCGCGCACAGCCGCCAGCGTGGCGAAGGCGCCGGACAGGCCGGCGATCATGTCGGCCAGGCCGAGGTTCGGCAGGGCCGGCGGCTTGTCCGGGAAGCCGTTGCGCTCGGCGAAGCCCGAGAACGCTTCCACCAGCGTGCCGAAGCCGGGCCGCTCGGCATAGGGGCCGGTCTGGCCCCAGCCGGAGATGCGCACGATGACCAGCCGCGGGTTGGCCGCGTGCAGTGCTTCGGGGCCGAGGCCGAAGGCTTCCATGCCGCCGTGGCGAAAGCTCTCCACCACCACTTGCGCCTGCGGCACCAGCGCCATCAGCCGCGCCTTGTCCTGCGCGTTCTTCAGGTCGATGCAGATGCTCTTCTTGTTGCGGCCGTAGACCTTCCACCACAGCGGCTTGCCCTCGTTCGTCCAGTGGCGCAGGGTGTCGCCGTCGGCGCTCTCCACCTTGATCACCTCGGCGCCGAAGTCGGCCAGCTGCAGCGTGAGCATGTTGCCGGCCATCAGCCGCGACAAGTCCAGCACGCGGATGCCGGCCAGCGGCAGGCGCTTTTCGTCCTTGCCGTTGCTGCTCATGCGCCCGCCTGCGTGCGGGCAGCGTGGCGGCGCGCACGCAGCGCGTCGTGCCGTTGCAGGAAGCGCCGGGCGCGGATGGCGATCGGCTCGTCGATCATGCGGCCCTGGTGCGCGACGGCGCCCTGGCCGGCCGCCACCGAGGCGTCGAACACCTCCAGCAGTTGGCGGGCCTGCTGCGCCTCCTCCTCGGTCCCGCCGAAGACGTCATTGAGGATCGGCACCTGGGCCGGATGGATGCAGACGGCGCCGCGCATGCCGATGCGCTTGGCGTGCACCGCGAGCGCGCGGTAGGCCTCGGGGTTGCTGAAGTCGGCGACGCTGCCCGGCAGGCCCATGGGCTGCAAGCCCGCGGCCGCGGCGGCGATGGCCATCGTCTGCGCCGGGCCAGTCATGCCTTCGGGGCGCGACTCCATGCCCATGGCGGCGCCGAAGTCCTCCACGCCGAACAGCAGCGCTGCCAGGCGCTTCGATGCATTGGCGATGGCCACCACGTTGCAGATGCCCAGCGGCGACTCCACCAGCCCCACCACGGGGATGCTGCCGGGCGCGCGGCCGTGCTGCTCCTCCAGCCGGCGCATGTCGGCGTCGAGCCGCAGCACCTGCTCGGGCGTGTCGATCTTGGGCATCAGCAGGCCGTCGCAGCCGGCGGCGATGGCGGCCTGCAGGTCGCCCGCGAGCAGCTCCGGCTCATTGTTGACGCGCACGTAGATCGGGACGCCCGCGCCCTTCAGGCGCTGCAGGAACGAAGGCAGGTTCGCGCGTGCAGCCGCCTTGGCCCCACGCGCGACGGCATCTTCCAGGTCGAGGATCAGTGCGTCGGCACCGCGCTGGCCGGCCTTGGCCAGGAAGCGCTCCTGGTCCGCGGGGACGAAGAGCATGGAGCAGGGTTCGAGGGGCGGGGCGGTCATGCGGCCATTGTGGCGGCGAGTCCTGCCGTTCGACTCGGCGTGGACCCTAAGGCTCGGCGCCGCCGGCAGCAGCACGAGCATTGCGTCCGCGGAAACGACGGACAATGCCTGCATCACAGAAGCACCGGAGACTCCCATGTCAAACCCCTCGCGCCGCACTCTCCTGGCCGCAGCCGCCCTCCTCTCCCTCCCCCTGGCCAGCCCCCTGGCGCACGCCCAAGGCGCCTGGCCCGACAACAAGCCCATCCGCATCATCGTCGGCTTCGCTCCCGGCGGCTTCACCGACGTGCTGGGCCGCCTCATCGGCCAGAAGCTCTCCGACAGCCTGAAGACCTCGGTGATCGTCGAGAACAAGCCCGGCGCCGCCGGCACGCTGGGCGCGGACCTGGTGGCCAAGTCCAAGCCGGACGGGTACACGCTGCTGCTGGCGCACAGCAACTCCAACTCGGTGGCGCCGGCGCTGTATCCCAAGCTGCCGTACAACATCCTCACCGACTTCACGCCCATCATCGCGGTGGCCAACACGCCGCTGCTGCTGACGGTGAACCCCGGCGTGCCGGCGAAGAACGTGGCCGAGTTCATCGCGCTGGCCAAGTCCAAGCCGGGCGCGCTGCGCTACGCCTCTTCCGGCGGCGGCAGCGCCCAGCACCTGGCGGCCGAGCGCTTCCAGCTCGCCACCGGCACGCAGATGACGCACATCCCCTACAAGGGCAGCGGCCAGGCCATCGTCGACCTGCTGTCCGGCCAGGTGGAACTGAACTTCGAGAGCCCGCCCAACGTGATGACGCACGCCAAGGCCGGCAAGCTGCGCCTGCTGGCCATCACCAGCAACAAGCGCTCTCCCCTGCTGCCCGAGGTGCCCACCATGGCCGAGGCCGGCGTGAAGAACGCCGAGATGCTGCAGTGGTTCGCGGTGATGGGCCCGGCCAAGATGCCGGCGGAGATCACCCGTCGACTCAACACCGAGATCGCCGCCATCCTGAAGATGCCCGACGTGCAGGAGAAGATCGCCTCCCAGGGCGGCGAGATCATGGGCGGCTCCACCGAGGACTTCGCCAAGTTCCTGGCCAGCGACAGCGCCGCCTTTGCGCGCCTGATCAAGGAAGCGAAGATCACGCTGGAGTGACGCGGGGATGACGCTCAAGACTTCGGACCTCTGCGACGCCTGCGACGAGGCGCTGCCCTGCGTGCTGCCCTTTCGCGGCTGGGGCCAGCGCCGTGCCTTCGCCGGCAACATCCGCACCCTGCGCGTGCAGGACGACATCGCCCTGATGCGCGACACCATCGGCCAGCCGGGCCAGGGCCAGGTGCTGGTGATCGATGCCGGCGGCTCCTTGAAGCGCGCCGTGTTCGGCGACGTGATGGCGGCCGTGGCCGTGCGCAACGGCTGGGCCGGCGTGGTGATCAACGGCGCCATCCGCGACGGGATCGAAATCGACGCCATGGACATCGGCGTCAAGGCGCTGGGCACCGTGCCGAAACGCGGCACGCGCACGGGGGCGGGCGAGGTGGACGTGCCCGTCACCTTCGGCTACGTCACCTTCGTGCCGGGCCGCCGGCTGGTGGCCGACGACGATGGCGTGATCGTGTTGCCTGAGGGCGTGACCGAAGCGGACATTCGCGTGGACGATGTCGTTGCGGCTACAGCTGCCTACGCGGCCACGGCGGGCGAGAAGAAGTAGCCATGGCGCGCACGCTGTATCGGCAAATCGTCGAAACGCATACCGTCCGCTCGTTGGCGCGGCCCTCACCCCTGCCCTCTCCCGCAAGCGGGAGAGGGAGTGAAGATGGGCAGGTGCTGCTGTATGTGGACCGGCAGGTGCTGAACGAATACACCAGCCCGCAGGCCTTCGCGGCGCTGCATGCGGCCGGCCGCACCGTGTGGCGGCCCCGCTCCACGATCGCGGTGGTCGACCACGTGAACCCCACCACGCCCGAGCGCAACGCCAGGACGATGGTGATCGCCGACGCCGAGCGCTCGCTGCAGGTGCGCATGCTGGCCGACAACTGCCGGCGACACGGCATCGAGCTGTACGACATGCTGGACGCCAACCAGGGCATCGAGCACATCGTCGCCAGCGAGCAGGGCCTGGTGCTGCCCGGCATGGTGATGGCCGCGGGCGACAGCCACACCACCAGCCACGGCGCCATGGGCGCGCTGGCCTTCGGCATCGGCAGCAGCGAGATCGAGCACCTGCTGGCCACGCAGACGCTGGTCTACACGGTGCAGAAGTCCATGCGCGTCGACGTGCAGGGGCGCCTGGGCTTCGGCGTGACGCCCAAGGACCTGGTGCTGGCGCTGATCCGCCAGATCGGTGCCGACGGCGCCTCGGGCCACGTCATCGAATTCACCGGCGAGGCGATCCGCGCCATGTCGGTGGAAGGCCGCCTGACGGTGTGCAACATGAGCGTGGAGGCGGCGGCGCGCGGCGCCATCGTCGCGCCCGACGACCTGCTGTTCGACTACCTGCACGGCCGGCTGCGGGTGCCGAAAGGCGCGGCCTGGGACCAGGCCGTGGCGCACTGGCGCACATTGCGCAGCGACGACGACGCGGTGTTCGATCGCACCGTGACGCTGGACGCTTCGAAGATCGCGCCGATGGTGACCTGGGGGACGAGCCCGGACCAGGGCGCGAGCATCGACATGGCGGTGCCGGATCCGTCCGCGGAGTCGGATGCGACGAAGAAGCGCAGCGCCGTCCGCGCGCTGGAGTACATGGGCCTGCAGCCGGGGCAGAAGCTCGATGGGCTGCCGATCTCGCATGCCTTCATCGGCTCGTGCACCAACAGCCGCATCGAGGACCTGCGCGATGCCGCGCGCGTGCTGCGCGGCCGGCGCGTGGCCGCGGGCGTGCGCGCGCTGGTCGTGCCCGGCTCGACGCAGGTGCGCATGCAGGCGGAGGCCGAGGGTATCGCGGAGGTGTTCCGTGCCGCCGGCTTCGAGTGGCGGCAGGCGGGCTGCTCCATGTGCGTTGCCATGAACGACGACCACCTGGTGGCGGGCGACCGCTGCGCCTCCAGCACCAACCGCAACTTCGAAGGGCGGCAGGGGCCCGGTGCGCGCACGCACCTCATGAGCCCGGCGATGGTGGCCGCGGCCGCCGTGACGGGCGCGCTCACCGACGCGCGCAAGCTGCTGCCGGAGGCACGATGAGCCTGCAACCTTTCACCAGCCTCACGGGCGTGGCGGCGCCGCTGCCCATGGCCAACCTCGACACCGACCAGATCATGCCCAAGCAGTTCCTGCGCGGCGTGGACCGCGAAAGCGGGCTGGCCGAGGGCTTCCTGCACGACCTGCGCTTCGCGTCGCTGGGCCAGTTGCGTCCCGACTTCGTGCTCAATCGCGCGCCGTGGACGCAGGCCACGATCCTGGTGACGGGGCCCAACTACGGCTGCGGGTCGAGCCGCGAGCACGCGGTGTGGGGCATGCGGCAGCTGGGGATCCGCTGCGTGATTGGGTCGACCTTCGGCGGGATCTTCGCGGACAACTGCGCGCGCAACGGCGTGCCGGCCCTCATGCTGCCGGTGGCCGAAGTCGACCGGCTGCTGGCGCTGGCGGCGGATCCTGCGACCTGCGAGATGACGGTGGACCTCGAGCGGCAGGAGATCGTGACCCTGGGTGATGGCCGCACACTTGGCTTCGAGTTCGACCCGTTGCGCAAGTACATGCTGGTCAACGGCCTGGACGCGGTGGGGCTGACGATGGAGAGAGCGGGGGAGATCCACGCCTTCGAGAAGGGGTATTTCGAGGAAAGGCCCTGGTTGGGGGTGGCATAAAGACTCGAGCTGCCGACCTTGTCCGACACCGTCGCGTCGCGCTGGGTCCCAGACTGTCCTTCATCGCACGCCCGGCGGCCGCATCCAGCGGCCGCCCGACCTGACGGTCACTCCCCCATCACCCCAAGGAGAGCACCATGCTCGGAAGACTCGTGACCATTGCCGCCGTCACCTACGGCGGCGTCATGCTGGCGAAGAAGATTCGCAACACCCCGGTTCGCGCAGGCGCGCTCTCGAACGTCGAAGTCTCGATCGACGTCGACGTTCCCGTGCGCACCGCTTACGACCAGTGGACGCAGTTCGAGGAGTTCCCGCGCTTCATGAAGAGCGTGCAGGAAATCCGCCAGCTCGACGACACGCACCTGCACTGGAAGGCCACCGTCGCCGGCAAGCCCAAAGAGTGGGACGCGGAGATCACGGAGCAGCTGCCCGACCAGCGCATCGCATGGCACAACACCACCGGCCCCATGAACGCCGGCGTGGTGACCTTCGAGAAGCTGTCCGAGGCGCGCACGCGCATCAAGCTGAACATGACCTACGCGCCGGAGACGATGGACGAGAAGATCGTCGACACGGTCGGCGCCGTGAAGTTCGAGGCGCACCGCAACCTCAGGAGCTTCAAGCAGCTGATTGAAGCGGCCGGCACGGAAACCGGCGCCTGGCGCGGCGAGGTGCACAACGGCACGCCGCAGCACTGAGCTCCGGCGCGCTGGAACAAAGGGGCCTGCGGGCCCCTTTTTCATGCGTGGCGGCATTCGCTTGAGAGACCAACGGTCTGGGCGACTCGGTTGAATGAGAATGCGTCGGCTTCTTCAGGCGCACCTCATGTAGCGTCATCGCGCGAGTTCAGGCTTGTATGAAACGACCTCGCGAAAGAAGAAACGCATGAGGTCCCAGCGCCCCTCGCGATCCCGGTACTCCCGCTCCTTCCCAGGGCAGACGGTCACCTTCTCCCAGTAGCCACCTCCCACGGGGTACATGTCGGCAGCGAAGCCGACATACTCTGCCGCCATCTCGCCGGACTTCCTGTTCAACACCCGCAAATGCAAGCGCGCCACCCAGTGTTGGCGGTCCTCCAGTGTCGAAATGTCCTCGGCGACAAGAACGTAGCGCGCCGTCGATGACATGACTGGCAGGGTCAGCGACTCGCGGCGATCTGGCATGGTGGCAAGATTGGCCAAACCTCGCTCCAGATCTTCCCGCGCAGTGGGGACGATGGTCAGCTTCGCCGGTCCGATCCACCGCGGTTGGCGCGCCGTGGCCTGCAAAGGGTCGCCGCCCTCGACGAACTCGAAGGGAGACGCCAACAGCAGACCCCCGGCGTGGATCCTCTGGATCGCGTTGAGCGGGTATTGGTACTGCGCTTCGTAAAAACCCTCTGCACGGGATTCACCGTACAACCGCTGGTTGTTGCGCGCCTGCGCCGATCCGGGTGCGGGCGGCTGTGCGCCTGCAATCTTCAGACGCTCTTCGGATTTCGGCACAAGGAGCAGCAAGCCCTTGGACGGGTCAACCTGTTGCGGCGCCCGCTGCATCCGGTCCTGCGCACAACGCTGGGCCAGGTATTCATTCGCCTGGGCCACCAGCTTCTCGTTCTCGTCCGCCACCTCCTTCGAATTCTTGTACACCTGGTAGCGGCCGAGTTCCGCGTAAGCGATGGGCAGGCAGGCAAGGACGACCACGATCACCATGCGTTGCGAGGTCGTTCGCCCGAAGGCGCCGCCGAGAAGGATGGAAAAAAGGATCCAGGCGGCGTACGCGATGAACATGGGCCCGAGAAGCAGCACAATCACGGGGTTCATGTCGGCGCAAGCTGATACTGGCAGGAGCAAGACAAGACAGGCAGCACGCTTCATGATCGGACGGCCACAAACGCAGTGATGTTCGAACTGCACTTGTGGATTGGCCCTCCTTGTTCTTCACGATCGAGATTTCTACCCGGTACGATCTCAGTCTAGTGCAACAGTGAGGGAACGCCGATGCGCGGCCTCACTCCGCACCGAGCTGCTTCACGATCAACTCACGCAGCCACGCATTCCCCGCGTCCTGGTGACCCCTGCGATGCCAGTGCACCCGGATCGTGCTTGGAGGCACGCTCACTGGCAGCTGCATCACCACGAAGCGCTTGCCCTGTGCAAAGGCATCGGCCAGCTGCCCCGGCACCACCGCCAGGAAGTCATCCGCCTCCAGCATCGAGGGCAGCATCAGGTACGAGGGCAGCTCGGTGGTGTCGGTGCGCACCAAGCCGTCCTTCGCCAGCGCCTCGTCGATGCGGTCCTGCACGCCCGAACTCATTCGCACGACGATGTGCGCCGCTTCGGCGAAGGCGCGCAGGCCCAGCTTCTTCGCGCGCGCCAGCGGATGTTGCGGCCGCACCATGGCGAAGAACTTGCGCTCGAACAGGCGCCGCTGGAACAGCGTCTGCGGCAATTGCGGATACGCGCCGATCGCCAGGTCGGCGTGGCCGGCGGCCAGTTCGTCGGCGATCTCCGAACCGGCGCGCTGCAACAGGTGCAGCGTGACGCCGGGCGCCTGGGCGCGCACGGACCGCACGATGCGCGGCCACAGCACGTAGGCGCCCACGTCCGACAGGATCAGGCGGAACTCGCGGCGGTCGGTCTTCGCATCGAAGCCCGAGGCCTGCAGCACCTCGCCCCGCACGCGCTCCAGGATCTCGGCCAGCGGTGCAGCCAGCTCGGTGGCGCGCGACGTGGGCAGCAGGCCGCGGCCCGTGCGCACGAACAGGTCGTCGGCGAGCAGCGCGCGCAGGCGGGCGAGGGCGGCGCTCAGGGCCGACTGGCTCATGTCCAGTTCGGCCGCCGCGCGCGTCACGCTGCGCAGGCGCAGCAGCGCGTCGAGCACCGGCAGGAGGTTGAGGTCGACCTTCCTGATATCCATGCCATCGATTTTGCATGTGAGGGGGAACCGGGTGGCGCGTAATCGCGCGGCGGGATAACGTGCGAACGGCGGGGTTCGGCTTCGCGCTCACCAGCCGCGCTACAAAAGCGGGCCCCACGGAAAAAGGAGATATCAGTGCGGAAAGCAACTCTCGGCCTCGTGGTGACCGCGCTGTTCGCGCTCGCAGCGCCGGCGGCGGCCCAGCCCACGGGCAAGACCCTCACGCTGATCGTGCCGGCCGGGCCTGGCAGCGCGCCCGACATCGTGGCGCGCGTGGTCGGTGACCAGCTGCAGGAGCGGCTGAAGCAGCCGGTGGTGATCGAGAACCGGCTGGGCGCGGGCGGCATCATCGCGGCCGAATCGCTGCGGCGTGCACCGGCCGACGGCAACACGCTGCTGCTGGCGCAGGCCGCGGTGGTGACGGTCACGCCCCTCACCTACCGCGCTGCCACCTACGACGCGGAGCGCGACTTCGAGACCATCTCCGTGGTGGCCGACACGCCGATGATGTTCGTCGCGCATCCGGCCAAGGGGCCGGCCACGCTGGCGGAACTGCTGGCCCGCGCGAAGGCACAGCCCGAGTCCGTGCCCATGGGCAGCACCTCGCGCGGCTCCATCCCCAACCTCACGGCCGAACTCCTGGGGCTGATGACGGGCACCAGGTACAACCTGGTCGCGATGAACGCCAGCGCGCAGGCGCTGCAATCGGTGGTGAGCGGCGACACGGTGGTGTCGGTCGACGGGATTGCGCCGCTGCTGCCGCAGGTACGGGCAGGCCGCTTGAAGGCCCTGGGCGTGACGTCCGATCGGCCGCTGCCGGGGCTGGAGGGGCTGCCGCTCGCCAAGGACACGGTGCCGGGGCTCGTGGCCACCGGGTGGTTCATGTTGTTCGCGCCCAAGGGCACGCCGCGGGCGCGCGTGCAGGCGATCAATGCGGCCGTGAATGACGCGTTGAAGGCGCCGGAGGTGCTGCAGAAACTGCAGGCGACGGCGAATTACCCGGTGGGCGGGAGCGTGGAGCAGGCGAAGGCGTTCCTGAAGAAGGAAAAGAAGCTGTGGGGGGATGCGGCGGAGCGGGCGGGGTTGAAGAGGGAGTAGGGAAGCAGGGATTGTTGGGGTCGCCGTTGGCGAACCCAACCTACGAAAGAGAACATGAGAATCGATACGCACCACCACATCGTTCCGCCCGCGTACCGCGCGTGGCTGCAAAACCGCGGCGTTACCGCCGGGGGACTGCCGATCCCGGAATGGAGCCTCGAAACAGCCCTCGACTTGATGGACGCCGCACGTGTGCGCACATCCATCATGTCCGTCTCCACGCCGGGCGTGCACCTGGGGGACGACGCCGAGGCGCGCGACAAGGCACGCGAGGTCAACGAGTACGCCGCGGGCATCGTGAGGCAGCACCCGGAGCGCTTCGGCTTCTTCGCCACGCTCACGCTGCCGGACCTGGAAGGCGCGATCGCCGAGGCGGTGTACGCGCTCGACGTGCTGCAAGCCGACGGCGTGGTGCTGCTCACCAACGTGAACGGCGTGTACTTCGGCGACGCGTCGCTGGAGCCGCTGATGGCGGAATTGAACCGGCGCCAGGCCGTCGTGTTCATCCATCCCTCGCACCTGCCGGCCGAGCCCGTGCCCGGCATCCCGCCCTTTGCGGCGGACTTCCTGCTGGACACCACGCGGGCGGCGATCAACTACGCCAAGTCCGGCGCGCTGGAGCGTTATCCCGACCTCAAGATCATCCTGTCGCACGCGGGCGGCTTCCTGCCGTATGCGGCCGAACGCGTGGCCCGCGTGTGCTCGCCCGACGGGCAGAACCCGGGCGGCATCGCCCGGCTGAAGCAGTTCTGGTTCGACACGGCGCTTTCGAGCAGCCCCTATGCGATGCCGTCGCTGCTGGCCTTCGCCGATCCGGGGAAGATCACCTTCGGCAGCGACTGGCCGTATGCACCGAAGCCGCGGTCCCTGCACTTCGCGGGGATGCTCGATGCGTTCGAGATGAGCGACGCACAACGCCACGCGATCGACCGTGGGAATGCGCAGCGCCTGTTTCCGCGACTGGCCGCGGCGGAAACGACGAGCTAGCGGCTGCGTGTAGATTCGGCGCATGAATCCCACGCGTCGCGACAGCATCAGGACCATCGTCTCAACCCTCGTCGGCACGGCCGTCGGCAGCGCCGCCCACGCACAAGCCGACTGGCCGGCGCGCGCCGTCCGCTTCGTCGTCCCGGTCGCTCCTGGCGGTTCCGCCGACATGCTCGCGCGCACGCTCGGCGAGCGACTGGCCAAGGCCTTCGGCCAACCTTTCGTGGTGGAGAACGTCAGCGGCGGCGGCGGGGTCATCGCCACGCAATCCACCGCGCGCGCGACGGCCGACGGGCACCTGGTGATGCTCAGTTATTCGGCCACCCACAGCACCAATCCGGCGGTGCGCAAGGTGCCGTACGACTTCGACAAGGACTTCACGCCCATCGCCATGATCGGGGGCACGCCGAACGTGCTGGTCGTGAACGCCAGCATCAACGCAGCGAGTTTTCGCGACTTCATCGCCCTGCTCAAGGCGGGTCCCACGAAGTACAGCTACGGCTCGGCCGGCCTCGGCACGCTGACGCACCTGGCCATGGAGCAGCTGAAGGAGAGCACGCGGACCTTCATGGTGCACGTGCCTTACCGCGGCGGCAGCCCCATGATGGCAGACCTCGTCGGCGGGCAGATCAACGCCGCAATGCCCAGCCTGTCGACCGCGCTGCCGCATATCCGCGGCGGCCGCATCCGGGCCCTGGCCGTGACCAGCTCGAAGCGGCACCCCGCCCTGCCGGACACACCGACACTCGCGGAGCTGGGGCTCAAGGGCTTCGAGACCGTGCAGTGGTACGGCGTGCACGGGCCTGCGGGCATGCCGCCCGCGGTAGTGCGGCGCCTCAACGAGGGAATCAACAAGCAGATCGCCGCGCCCGACCTGCAGGAGAAGCTGGCACAGGACGCGATCACCGTCACCCCGATGTCCCCCGAACAGTTTCGCGCGTACGTGCAACGCGATGGCAAGCAGTGGGTGCAGCTGGTGCAGTCGCGCAAGCTGGTCGTCGAGTGAGCAGACGCCGGTTGCACACAGCATGGCTCGCAATACACAGGTCTCCGCGGACCCGAACGCGCCCCCGATCACGAACATCGTCGCCCGCTTCGTCGCCACCCATCCTTCGCGAGGCTGGAACGACGCCGTCGACCACGAGGCGCACCGCGCCTTCCTGAACTGGCTGGGTTGCGCCATCGGCGCCGCCAGGCACGAAGCCGCGGAGGCAGCGCTCGCGGCGGTGCAGGAACTGCAGCCCGCCCCACAGGCCACCATCGCGGGCCGTCGCGAGCGCGTGGACATGAGCAGCGCCGCACTCGTGAACGGCATCACTTCGCACACCTTCGACTTCGACGACACGCACCTGCAATGCCTGGTGCATCCGTCCGGACCAGTGGCCTCGGCCCTGCTCGCGCTGGCCGAGCACAAGGGACTGGGCGGCCGCGACCTGGTCGATGCGCTGGTGCTGGGCATCGACGTGGCCTGCCGCATGGGCAACCTCGTGTACCCCGAGCACTACGACCGCGGCTGGCACATCACCGGTACCGCCGGCGTGCTGGGTGCCGCAGCCGGCTGCGCGCGGCTACTGAAGCTGGACGTGCAACAGACGCAGATGGCGCTGGGCATCGCGGCGTCGCAGCCGGTGGGCCTGCGAGAGCAGTTCGGCACGATGAGCAAGCCTTTCCATCCGGGAGCGGCCGCGCGGGCCGGCCTGATGGCGGCGCTGCTGGCGTCCAAGGGCTTCACCGCCAGCCCGCGCGCACTGGAAGCGCCGCGCGGGTGGGCGCAGGTGGTGTCACCCAGGACCGCGTGGCACGAGGCGACCGACGAACTGGGCGAGCGCTTCGAGATCTGCGGCAACAGCTACAAGCCATTTGCCTGCGGCCTGGTGATCCACCCGGCCATCGACGGCTGCGTGCAGCTGCGCGAGCAGGGCGTGCGGGCCGAGCAGGTGGAGCGCATCGAGCTGAAGGTGCATCCGCTCGTGCTGGAGCTCACCGGCAAGAAGGAGCCGGCCGACGGCCTGCAGGGCAAGTTCAGCGTGTACCACGGGTGCGCGGTGGGGCTGGTGTTCGGCCGCGCGGGCGAGGACGAGTTCCACGACGCCGTCGTGAACCGTGCCGACGTCGTGGCGCTGCGCCGCAAGGTGGTGGCCACCGTCGACGAGGACATGGGCGAGGGTAGTGTCGACATCACCGCGGTGCTGGTAGATGGCCGCCGCGAGCATGTGCACGTGGCGCACGCGATCGGCACCGCGGAGCGCCCGATGAGCGATGCCA
>JAESGR010000726.1_pt1 | contig 16274 bp, 22 predicted proteins | sample 9269771 | NCBI WGS metagenome assembly JAESGR01 (sample SAMN15739572, study PRJNA653492) | algae metagenome | isolation source: Chroococcus sp. CMT-3BRIN-NPC107 and co-occurring heterotrophs from well... | place: USA: Clark Mountains Wilderness, California | collected 2010-04-18
TTCTTCGTGGCCGGCGCGCTGTTCGCCACCTGGGGCGTGCACGTGCCGAGCATCAAGGCGCACTACGCACTGGGCGAGTCGTCGCTGGCCATCGCGATGCTCGCCAGCGGTGCCGGTGCCATCGGCGCGCTGGTGCTGGCGGGCAAGGTGCTCGCGCGGCACGCGCCGCGGCGCGTCGTCCCGCTCACCGGCGTGATCTGTGTCGCGGCAGTCGCCAGCCTGCTGCTGCCCACGGCGTATGCGCTCCTGCTCGCCCTGATGCTGGCCTACGGCATGGCCGCGGCGCTGTTCGACGTGGCCATCAACGACGAAGCCACGGAAGTCGAGCGGCGCGCGCAGCGCCCACTCATGAGCGGCTTCCACGGCATGTTCAGCCTGGGCGGCATGGGCGGCTCCGCCGCCTGGAGCCTGCTGGCAGCAGCGGGTGTGTCCCCCGGCCAGCATCTCGTGGGCGCATCGACCGCGCTGGGCGTGCTGGCGCTGGCCGGCAGCCGCTTCATGCTGCGCCAGCAGCGCAGCGGCCAGGAAGGCGGCGCTCCCCTGAGCCTGCCCCACGGGCCCCTGGTGCTCCTGGGCTTGCTGGCCGCCATGGGGCTGGTCGGCGAAGGCGCCCTGTACGACTGGAGCGTGCTGTACATGCGGCAGGAGCTCGGCTCCGCCGCCAGCAGCGCCAGCCTGGGCTATGCAAGCTTCAGCGGCGCCATGGCGGCCGGGCGCTTCGGCGGCGACTGGGTGCGCGCGCGCATGGCACCCGTGACCCTGCTGCGCTGCAGCGGCGCGCTGGGAGCCGTCGGCATGGCGCTGGCGCTGGCCATCCCGCAGCCCTGGGCGGCCTTGGCGGGCTTCGCGCTGGTGGGCCTGGGCTTTGCCAACATCGTGCCGGTGCTCTTCAGTGCCGCTGGCCAGTTGCCGGGGATCCCGCCTGCCCACGGTATCGCGGCGGTGTCCTCGGTCGGGTATTGCGGACTGATGGCCGGACCGCCGATGATCGGATTCATTGCAGAGGCACGCTCGCTCACGGCAGGATTGCTGGTCGTGATCGTGTTCGCAGTCGCCGTGGCGGGATTCTCGCGGCGGGCGTTGCGGACGGGCTGAAGCACCGGAATGTGCGCGCCTGTCCGACACCCCGCACCCGGCGCCTCTGCGGACAATGCAACAACCACATCCGCGGTAAGCACATGAACGAACAACAAACGACCGGACGGGCCCGGCCCGGCCCGACCGGCCTTCCTCCCTTTGCTGCGGCGGGGTGGCGCGATGGCGCCGAATTCCTGCGGGGCTTCCTGCGCAATCCGGCGCAGGTCGGCTCGGTCATCCCCAGTTCGCCCCAGCTCGAGCAGCGCCTGGTGCGCAACGCCGGCATTGCCGACGCCCGCTGCGCAGTCGAGCTCGGCCCGGGCACCGGCGGCACGACCGCCGCGCTCCTGCGAGCCCTGCCCGCGCAGGGCCGGCTGCTCGCCATCGAGCTCGATCCGCAGTTCCACCGCCACGTGGCCGGCACGCTGCAGGACGCGCGCCTGGCGCTGGAGCTCGGCAGCGCCGAACGCATCGAGGAGTTCCTGGTTGCGCACGGCATGGAGCGGCCGGACGCGATCGTCTCCGGCATCCCGTTCTCGACCATGCCGGCCGAAGTGTCGCAACGCATCGCCGCGGTGATCGCGCGGGTGCTGCGTCCGGGCGGCCGTTTCGTCGCCTACCAGGTGCGCCCGCACGTGGAGCGCTTCCTCACGCCCGAGCTCGGCGCGCCGCTGCAGCGCGAATGGGAGCTGCTCAACGTGCCGCCGGTGCGCGTGTTCACCTGGGTCAAGCGCTGAGCGCCTGGCGCCGCACCCCGCCGGCGGCATGCTCTGGCTGGCCTTCAAGTACCTGGTGACCGCCGCCGTGGTGGTGGCGGTCTCGGAGCTCGCCCGGCGCAGCGGCCGCGCCGGCGCCTTGCTGGCGGCGCTGCCCATCGTGACGACGCTCACCCTCATCTGGCTGCACGTGGAGGACCAGCCGTCCGCGACGATCGCGGACCACGCGCGCTACACCTTCTGGTACGTGCTGCCGACGCTGCCGATGTTCCTGGCGTTCCCGGCCATGCTGGGGCGCTGGGGGTTCTGGCCGGCGCTGGCGGGCTCCGCCGCGTTGACCTTGCTTTGCTTCGTCTCGACCGCGCTGGTGCTGCGCCGTTTCGGCGTCGACCTGCTGCCCTGAACCGGCAGCGCGAAGAACGCCGGCTTGTCCGCGCGCGGCAGCGCCTTCAGCTGCAGTTCGGCCCGCAAGGCATCGCCTCTGCTCGGATAGGCGCGGGCGGCGAGCACGCGCAGCGGCGGCCGCGCGCGCGTGAACTTGGCGCCGGTTCCGAACAGGTGCTGGAAGAAGCGCTGCTCCACGTCCAGCGCGATCCCCGCGTAGTAGACGCCGCCCTCGCACTCGAGCAGGTACAGCCAGTAGGGTTGCGGTGCGGTCGGCTTCGCCATGGTGCAAGGCTACACGCCGCGCAAGCCGGACAATCGCATCATGTCGACCTCACCCTGGCTGTCCCTGCTGCTCACCGTGGTGGAGGGCAGCGCCACCCTGGCCTTCGCCTTGTCGGGCCTGCTCGAGGCGGCGCGCAAGCGCCTCGATGCGGTCGGCGTCTGCCTGGTGGCCGGACTCGCCGCTTTCGGCGGCGGCACGCTGCGCGACGTACTGCTGGACCGCCGGCCGTTCTTCTGGGTGGCGCACCCCGAATGGCTGTGGATCCTGCTGGCGTTGTGCGTGGCCGCGATGGCGTTCCTGCGGGCGCGCCATTTCGCGCCGACCGAGCGCGCGATGCAGTGGCCCGACGCCCTGGGACTGGGCCTGTTCAGCGCCAGCGGAACGCAACTGGCGCTGGCGCAGGACCTGCCCGGCATCGTCGCGGTGCTGATGGGCGTGATCACCGCCACTTTCGGCGGCGTGCTGCGCGACATCGTCTGCAACGAGATCCCCACGGCGCTGCGCGACCACCGCCCATACGCGATCTGCGCCTTCATCGGTGGCTGGGTGCTGGTGCTGGCGCACCATGCCGGCGTGTCGCCCGGCGCCGGCCTCGTGCTCGGCGCGGCGGTGGCCAGCGGCTTGCGCGTGGCGGCGCTCGTCACGGGCTACGTGCTGCCCCGGTGGTCCTCGGGCAGCGACGCGGCCTGACGCGGCTCACACGCCGCGCTTGTGGAAGGGGAAGTGCTCCGCCGCCAGGTGGCGCAGGTCCGCTTCGGGGATCACCTCCCGCGAAGCGACGGCCCACAGGTCGCGCTTGTCGGGCCAGCGGCGCGAGGCCACGCCGCCGAAGCCGGCGTTGCGCAGCGTGTCCACCAGCACCTGCTCGGTGAAGCCGCAGCGGTGCGCCATGTACAGCTTGCCCGCCGCCAGCGCCGGCCGATGCCCGTAGATGATGTCGATGGCCGCGACCGGCCCGCTCGGCGAGGTGTACAGCGGTTCGACCAGGCGGCCGGCCGCGACGGCTTCCGCCACCACCTGCAGGTCCGGACAGGTGATCACCACGAAGCCGGTGGGGCGCAGCACGCGGCGGAACTCCGCCAGCGCCACCGGCACCTCGTGCGGGTACAGGTGCTCGATGTTGTGGCTGGAGAAGACCGCGTCGCAACTCGCGTCCGGCACGGCCTTCATGTCGGTCATGGAGCCGATGATGTCCGGCTGCAGCTCCGCGTCGATGTCCAGCCGCAGCTCGCGCCAGTCGTCGTTGTCGAAGCCGCGCGTGGTGTCGGCCTTGCGGGCGATGCCGCAGCCGACGTGCAAGAAGGTCTTCACGATCGCCGGTCCTGCTCGGGTCGTTGGGGATGCGCGGCAGTGTAGCGGGCCGGCAAGGCGCCGGCCGCGGCGGCACGCAGCAGTTTGCGGAAGGTCGGGCACTCGCCGTGGCTGGGGGCCGGGCACACCGCGGCGTGGCGCAGTCCCTTGCTGACGGCGCTCCAGCGGCGCACCATCGCATCGATCTCGTCGGCCTTGGCCGCGAGCATGGCGCGGTCGATGTGCGGTTGCCGGTCCGGCGAGAACATCGTGCGGATTTCGGCCAGGCTGAAGCCGGCCGCCTGCCCGAGCGCGATCAGGGCCAGCTGGTCGAGCACGCGCGCATCGAACTGGCGCCGCAGGCCCTGCCGCCCCGCCGACGTGATCAGGCCCTTCTCCTCATAGAACCGCAGCGCCGATGCGGGCACGCCGGAGCGCCGTGCGACTTCCGCGATGTCCATGCAGAAACTCCTTGACTTCAAGCCGACTTGAGTTCGTATCGTGCAGGCACCCCCTTCAGAGGTCAACCAAGCATCGCCATGCAACACACCCTTCCCACCTTCGCCGCCTCCTTGCGCGCCATCCTGCAAGCCGAAAACAATCCCGCCGGCCGCGAGAAGGTCGCGGCGCTGCTGCGCGATGCGCTGGCCGACCGCGCCTTCGTCGAGTCGCTCTTCGACGAAGGCTCGCCGGAACGCAGGATCGTCCACGAAGACCCGCAATTGGGCTTCTGCATCCTCGCGCATCGCTACACCGACGCGCGCCAGGGGCCGCCGCACGACCACGGCCCCTCGTGGGCGATCTACGGGCAGGCGGACGGCGAAACCCTCATGAGCGACTGGGTCCCGGTCGAAGACCGTGCCGGTGGCGAGCGGCGCGCGGTGAGGAAGGTGCGCGAATATGCACTGACTCCCGGGGTGGCCCACGTGTACAACGAAGGCGACATCCACGCGCCCACCCGCACCGGCGCCAGCCGACTGATCCGCATCGAGGGCACCAACCTGGAGCGCGTGGCGCGCGGCCGCTACGAGGCGGTCAGCGCTCCCGCCTCGGCGTGACGCGGCCCTTCTGGCGGTACTCGATGTCCTCCAGCTCCGTTTCGGCGGCGTCGCGGATGGTGCGGAACATGCCGGCGTAGATGCCGCAGGTCCGCTGCAGCCGCCGCGCATCCGGGACGCTGCGGAACTCGTTGGCCACCCACCGGCTCGCATTGCTGCGCGCCTGCGCGATCACCTGGGCCTTGCTGCGTTCCGCCTGGACACGGAAATCCGGCGAGGCCAGCGCCGCGCCCCAGGCATAGGACCGGTCGATGTCCCCACGCTCGCCCCGCAGGAACTCGCTGCAGTGGCCCGCGGCGAGCTCCTGCAGCACGATGCTGGAGCCCACGAATTCGTTGAGCCACTGGCGCACCTCGGCGTCGTCGGCGGCATGCGCGGACACGCCGAACGCGAGGCAGCAGGCGACCACGAAGGGACGAAAGACCATGGGGAGAAGCTTACCCCCAGGCAGGGGCTGCTGCTAGGCTGCACCCATGAAGCACCTGGTCTTCGCGTTGATTGCGGTAACCACCTTGGTCGTCCACGCGGACGACGGGCCGTGGGAAGCACTCGCCCAGCCCGGCGCCGTAGTGCTGTTCCGCCATGCCACCGCCCCCGGCGTGAGCGATCCGCCGGGGTTCCGGCTGGACGACTGCGCCACGCAACGCAACCTGGATGAGCAGGGCCGCGGCGAAGCCGCGCGCATCGGCGAGGAGTTCCGCAGGCGCGGCATCGCCGTCGGCGCGGTGTGGTCCTCGCAGTGGTGCCGCGCGCGCGACACGGCACGCCTGGCATTCGGTGCGCAGGCACGCCACGAGCCCGCGTTCGACGCCTTGCGGCAAGGACCGCCGGAGCGCGACGCGCAACTGGCGCGGGCGCGCGAGGTGCTCGCCGGCTGGCGCGGACCGGGCGTGCTGGTGGTGGTCACCCACCAGGTGAACATCGCCGCGCTCACCGGTCGCGGCGCGCTGTCCGCCGAAGGCGTGGTGGTGCGCCCCGCCGCGATGCTTCCGTGGACCGTGCTGGCGCGCATCCCGCCTCCCTGAAACCCCGCCCCACATCCGGCCGAAATGCTGGCAGGATCGCGCCATGCAAACCACCCGCCGCCACCTCCTCGCCGCCCTCCCGGCCGTCCTGGTCGCCCCTTTGCTGCCCGGTTGCGCAACGCAACCACCGGAGCGCAGCGACTTCAAGCCCGTGGTCGGGCAGGCCGGCAAGGACGTGATCTGGGTGCCCACGCCCGACGCCGTGGTGGACCGCATGCTGGACCTGGCCGAGGTCAAGCGCGGCGAGCGCGTGGTCGACCTGGGCTCGGGCGACGGCAAGATCGCCATCGCGGCCGCCAAGCGCGGAGCGCGGGCACGCGGCATCGAATACAACGCCGACATGGTGGCCCTGTCGCGGCGCAATGCGCGCGCCGCGGGCGTGGACGTCGACTTCCAGCAGGGCGACATCTTCCAGGTGGACTTCCGCGATGCGGACGTCGTCACCCTGTACCTGCTGCCGACGCTCAACGAGCGCCTGCGGCCGATCCTGCTGGACATGAAACCGGGCACCCGCGTCACCTCGCACCAGTTCCGCATGGGCGACTGGCAGCCGGACCGCACCGACGAACTCTCGGGCCGCGAAGCGCACCTGTGGATCGTGCCGGCGAAGGTGGGCGGAGCCTGGATGGTGCGCGTCGGCGACGACGCGCCCATCCGCGTGGAGATGCAGCAGCAGTTCCAGAAGGTGGAAGGCCACGCGATGATGGGCAGCAACCGCGTGCCGCTGCAGGTGGTGCGCCTGCGCGGCCCGGCCATCGAGTTCGAACTGCCCTCGGGCGGCGGCGCGCTGCGCTTCGCCGGCACGGCCGATGCGGCCGGGCGCATCCAGGGCACGGTGACCACGGCCAACGGCCAGCGCAGGCCCTTCACCGCGACGCGGGCTTGAGGCGCCGCGCGGCGGCTGTTACGCTGGACCGCTCCCGGGAGCGTGCATGAAGCAGCCGGTCGCCGAAGGACCACGTGGACGCGTGGTCCTCATGGATTCGATCACCCGCGTGGAGCCGCAGGACGCCGGCAGCGTCGTCGTGAGTGCCTCGCACGGCGGCACCAGCTCCGGCGGCTTCGCGCTCGAAGTGCCGCTCGCCCTCGTCTTCTTCAAACGAGCGTAGCCCCCGCTCAGTGCGGGAGGACCACCACGGGCGCTTCGCCCGTCTTCAGGATTCCCAGCGCGGAAGCGGCCGCCCTGCTGAGGTCGATGATCCGCTGGCGCACGTGCGGGCCGCGGTCGTTGATGCGCACGACCACCTCGCGCCCGTTGGCCACGTTGCGCACGCGCACGCGCGTGCCGAAGGGCAGCGAGGTGTGCGCGGCGGTCAGGTCGTGCATGTCGAAGCGCTCGCCACTGGAGGTGCGCCGGCCGTGGAAGCGCGGCCCGTACCACGAGGCCTTGCCCTCGGCGAGCGGCACTTCCGGCGGCGGGGGTGATGCGTGGACGGTCTCCGCGGTCGGGACCTCCGGCTCCTGCGCCGAAGCGGGAGCTTGCAGGAGGGTCGAGGCCAGGGCGATGGCGACCAGGCACGGCAAGCGCCGCGCCGGGACGGGCGACCTCACGGGTGGGAAGCAGAGCTGGACATGGCGCCATTGTAGGAAATCGCGCCTGGTCGAGGCGCGAGGCGCCGGGAGCCCTTGCGGCACGTTCCTACGGCCGAGGCTGCGGGCGCGGCTCATCATCCTCGCATCCATGAGGCTCCGCACCCGCAACCGCATCGCCCTTCGCTGTGAAGAGGCCTGTCACGCCGTCGCACTGCTGCGCCCGCGCAGCGGGGCCGCGCAGTGGGTGGTGGTGGAGCGCTACGGCATCGAGCCCTGGGTGCCGGCCACCGAGTTCGTGGATGCCTACGGCAACCTGTGCCAGCGCTTCACGCTGCCCGCCGGTGACAGCGTGCTGGAGGTGGAGCACGAGGTCGAAGTGGCCGACCAGATCGACGTGGACCGTGGGGCGGCGCAGGTCCCGCCGGCGCAGCTGCCCGACGAGGTGCTGCAGTACCTGCTGCAAAGCCGCTATTGCCCGAGCGACAAGATGTCGGACCGCGCCAAGGAGATCGTGCAGGGCTGCCCGCCGGGCTACCCGCAGGCCGAGCGCATCGCCGCCTGGATCCGCGAGAACATCGAGTACCGCTACGGCGTGAGCGAGGCGAGCACGTGCGCGCTCGACACGCTGGAATGCAACGCCGGGGTGTGCCGCGACTTCGCGCACGTGGGCATTGCCCTCAGCCGCAGCCTGATGATGCCGGCGCGCATCGTGGTGGGTTACCTGCACGAGCTCGATCCCATGGACATGCATGCCTGGTACGAGGTCTTCCTCGGCGGCCGCTGGTATGCCTTCGATGCCACCCAGGCGCAGCCGCGCGGCGGGCGGGTGGTGGTCGCGCGCGGCCGCGACGCCGCCGACGTGGCCTTCCTGTCCGAGTACGGCGAGCTGGAGGTGACGGAGATGGAAGTGAGCGTGACGCGCTTGTAAGCGTGCGCTCCCTTCGAGCCGATGCAGCCATCCAGCAACGCAGCTCGGCAAGAAACCGTAACGCGCTTGGCCGCACGCGCCGTCCTTGGCTAGAGTCGGGCTTCCCTCCGCTCCAGGACGCCCATGGACTTCTTCCAATCCCTCACGCTGGACCTGAAGATGCTGGTCGTCGGCATCGCCGGCTGCGTGCTGTTGGCGCTGTTCAGCGGCAACCGGAAGTCCGAGAAGCGCTACATGATCGCCCTGACGGTCCTGGCCGTCGTCAGCGTCTACCGCTTCACCCGCGCCGGCGGCGAAGAGGAAGCGCAGCGCAGCGCCACGGTCCGCCCGGTGCCCCAGGCGTCGCCGGCGCCGCAGAAGCCCACCCCGCTGGTTTCCACGTCCGCCCGCTGACGCAGCGGCTCACCCGCAGTCGTGGAAGCCGCTGCCCACGGTGGGCACCGGCGCCAGGATGCCGATCGGCCGCGGCCCTGACGCGCCCGGCTCGATGACCACGGCCGCACCTTCGGGCAGCGCGCGACCGCCGACGGCATTCCCCATCACCTGGATCGCCGGCGTGCGGTGGCCCACCAGCACGCGATTGGTGCCCGCCGGCACGGGTTCCTGCATCAGCCGCCGGTGTTCGGCCAGCACCCAGGCCAGCCTGCCGCCGGCGTAGTCGTCGGCCAGCAGGCTGTCCGTCACCTGCACGTGCTCGGGTCCGAAGGCGAGTTCTGCCGTGTCCCGCGCCCGGTACACGGGGCCGGCCAGCACCGGCTTCTGGACCGGAATCCCGAGCGCCTGCAGCGCCGGCCCGATCTGCGCCGCCTGCCGGCGCCCGGCCGGCGAGAGGTTGCGCTGCCCGGGACGGTCGCCGACCTGGAAGCTGCGATCGCAGGCCTCGCCGCGGGTGTCGGCATGGCGGAAATAGAGCACCAGGCCACCCGAGCGCAAGCGCTCCACCAGCTGCCGGCCGGCCGCGCTGTCTGGCGCGACTGCGGCGAGTTGTGCCGCGCCGCCAGGTCCCGGCACGACGGCGATCCAGGTGGCGGCCACCAGCGCGCGGAAGAAGATCCCGATCCTGCCCATGCCGGGAGCATGGCACGACGGCCGACCGGCTGCCCGATGAGGCAGCACGAAGGCGGCGCTACGGTTCATGCTGCGTTCAGGGAGCGCGCGCTATCCTGACCGTCAAATGATCCAAGGAACCCTCATGCACCGCATCACCCGCTCCAGCATCGCCGTCCTCTTCGGGCTGGTCTTCCTGCTGCCGGCCGCGTGGGCGGCGGTGGATCGTGACCAGGCCGTTGCCATTGCCCAGCGCGTGGCGCCCGGCCGCGTGCTGGCCGTCGAGCGCGGCGTGCACGTGGACAACACCCTGGTCTGGCGCGTCAAGGTCATCACCGCGGGCGGCGAAGTGCGCCAGGTGGTGATCGACGCCGAGACCGGACGCTCCCGCTGACGCGCACGGTTCCGCGCGCCCCGCCGGCCGGATCGCGCCCACAATCCGGGCATGCAACACGTGCGATTCGGCCGCACCGGCCTGAAGGTGTCCCGCCTGTGCCTCGGCACGATGACGTTCGGCCTGCAATGCGACGAGGAGACCTCGCGCGCGATCATGGACCGCGCTTTTGAAGCGGGCATCGACTTCTTCGATACCGCGGACGTGTATCCGCTGGGCGGCAGCGTGGACACCGCGGGCCGCACCGAAGAAGTGATCGGCCGCTGGATGCAGGGCCGCCGCCCCGAGGTGGTGATCGCCGCGAAGGCGGCCGGCCGCGTCGGCACGCGCGCCTGGGACGAAGGCAACTCGCGCAAGCACCTGCTGGATGCGATCGACGCCTCGCTGAAGCGCCTGGGCACCGACTACGTGGATCTCTACCAGCTGCACTGGGACGACGTGAACACGCCCCTGGACGAAACGCTGGAAGCGCTCGACACCATCGTGCGCTCCGGGCGGGCGCGCTATGTCGGCGTGTCGAACTTCGTGGCCTGGCGCCTGGCCAGGATGCTGGGGCGTGCCGACCTGCTGCGCCTGGCGCGGCCCGTCTCCGTGCAGCCGCGCTACAGCCTGCTGTTCCGCCAGTTCGAGCGCGACCTGTTCCCCCTGGCGCAGGAGGAAGGCCTGGCGGTGATCCCCTACAACCCGCTGGCCGGCGGCATGCTGACCGGCAAGTACAAGCCGGGCATGCAGCCGCAGGAAGGCACGCGCTTCACGCTGGGCAAGGCCGGCCGCATGTACCAGGAACGCTACTGGCGCGAGCACGAGCTTCAGGCGTCCACGCGCTTTGCACAACTCGCGCAGCAGCACGGCGTCGTGCCGGCGCAGGCGGCCATCGCATGGGTGCTGGCGAACCCCGCGGTCACCAGCGTGATCATCGGCGCCAGCCAGGCCGCGCAGCTGGGCGACAGCCTGGCCGCCGTCGACGTGGCCTTGCCGTCCGAGCTGGCCTCGCAGCTCGAAGAGATGTCGCGCGAGTTCCGCTACGGCGACGCGGTGCGCTGAGTTGCGGCTCCTGATCGTTGCCGACGACCTCTCGGGCGCGGCGGACTGCGCGATCGCATTCGTGCGTGCAGGGCAGAGGACGATCGTTGCCCTGCGGCCATCGGCGCCGGACACCGGCGCGGGCAGCACCACCTTGTCCATCGACGCCGACACGCGCCGCCTGGACGGCGTTCAGGCGGCGCAGCGCACCCTCGCCTTCTACCAGGCGCAGCGCCGGCCCGGCCAGCGGCTGTACAAGAAGATCGACTCCACGCTGCGCGGCAACTGGCCAGCGGAAGTGGCCGCGTTGCGGCCGCTGGCCGGCATGGCGATCGTCGCGCCTGCCTACCCCGCTCTCGGGCGCACGGTCAGCGGCGGCAACGTGTACGTCGACGGAGTCGCCCTGGCGGAGACCGCCTTGTGGCAACTCGAACATGCGCATCGGCCCGCAGGGATCGCGGCGCAACTGCAGGAGGCCGGCCTCGCTTCGGAAACACTCGCCGAAGATGCCCTGGCGGACGATGCCCACGCACTGTCGGCGCACATCGAGGCCTGCGCAGCGCGAGGCCTGGACGCGGTGATAGTCGATGCGTCCTCCGCGCAGGCACTGCGCACCCTGGCGTTCGCGACGGCGCACAGCCAGGCCCCTTTCTTCTGGGTGGGCTCGGGTGGCCTGGCGCGCGAGATCGCCGCGCTGCAGGCAAGCCATCGGGCGCATGCCGCGCCCCCATTGCAGCGGCCGCCCGGTCCCACGCTGGTGCTCGTGGGCAGCCTGTCCGCGGTCAGCGACCGGCAGTGCGCCGTCCTGCGGGACCGGGGTGCCGTGCGCGAGGTGGTGGTGCCACCGTCGGTGCTGAGGCAGGGGCCGCCGCACGCGCCGTGGCAAGCCCTCCATGCGCGCATCGGCGAGCTCCTGGCCGGCGGCAGCGACGTCCTGCTGCGCATCGGACGCGAGCCGGCGGTCGATGCTTCACAAGGACCCGTGCTGGCCGCGGCGCTGGCCGCGCTGGTGGGACCGCATTTCGCCGGCATCGGCGCGCTGGTCGCCACTGGCGGCGAGACCGCTCGCGCGATGCTGGTGGAGGCCGGCATCGACAGCCTGGAGCTCGTGGCCGAACTCCAGCCCGGGGTGGCAGCGGGAGTTCCGTGCCTCGCAGGCGCCCATCGGCCCACTATAGTCACCAAGGCCGGCGGCTTCGGCGATGAACAGGCGCTGTACGACGCCTGGTTCCGCCTGCAGCCGCCCTCACCAGGACACCTCGCATGAGCAACTACCTTCCCGTCGTCGGCATCACCATGGGCGATGCCAGCGGCGTCGGCCCCGAGGTCGTCGTCAAGACGCTGTCCCGCCGCGCGCTGTCGGCCAAGTGCCGGCCCCTCGTCATCGGGGATACGCAGCGCCTGGAACTCGCCAACGAACTGGTGAAGGGCGACGTGAAGGTGCGCAGCATTGCCGAGGCCTCGCAGGCGCGCTACGAGCCCGGCACGATCGACTGCATCGACCTGGGCCTGATCCCGGCGGACCTGCCGTTCGGCCGGATCTCGCCCATCGCCGGCGACGCGGCCTTCCAGTACATCAAGCGCGCCGCCGCGCTGGCGCAGGCGGGCGAGATTGACGCCATCTGCACGGCGCCCCTGAACAAGGAGGCGCTGCACGCGGGCGGCCACAAGTACCCCGGGCACACGGAGATGCTCGCGCACCTGACGGGCGTGGAGGAAGTCTCGATGATGCTGGTCGCGCCGAAGCTGCGCGTGATCCACGTCACCACGCACATGGGCATCATCGACGCGATCCGCAAGATCGAGCCCGGGCTGGTGCAGAGGACCATCGAACGCGGCCACGCCACGCTGCTCAAGGCCGGCATCGCGAAGCCGCGCATCGGCGTGTGCGGGATCAATCCGCACGCAGGCGAGAACGGCCTGTTCGGATACGGCGAGGAAGAGGAGAAGATCATCCCCGCCGTGCAGGTGCTCCAGGCCCGCGGGCTCGACGTCACCGGCCCGCTTCCGGCCGACACGCTGTTCTACCGCGCCGGCCGCGGCGACTTCGACCTGGTGGTGGCGATGTACCACGACCAGGGGCATGGCCCCGTGAAGGTGCTCGGGCTCGAAGCGGGCGTGAACGTCACCGTGGGCCTCGACGTGATCCGCACTTCCGTGGACCACGGGACCGCGTTCGACATTGCCGGCAAGGGCATCGCCGACGACGGCAGCATGGTCGAGGCGATGCGGCAGGCCATCGAACTGGCGACGCGGCGGCGCTGACGCGCCCCCCGCGCGCGCCATCACACCGCAGGCCTGGGCCGCGGGCGCCCCACGCGGCCCGCCACCACGCGCACGCCGCTCGGCGCGGCCCGCCAGACAGCGAAGGCCGACAACAGCGTGCAGCCGATGGCCACCCAGAAGGCGAGCACGTAGCTGCCGGTGCGGTCGTGCACGAAGCCCATGAACCACGGGCCGGCCGCGCCGCCCGCCAGCGCAGTGAGCATCAGCGTGCCGAAGATCGGGCCGTAATGCTTGCCCTCGAAGATCTCCGCGGGAATCGCGCCGACCACCGAAGTGAGGCCGTAGCCGAGCGCGCCCTGCGCGATCACCATCGCGTACAGCAGCGGCAGCCCGGGATACGCCGGCAACGCGAGCAGCGCGAGGTACGTCAGGCAGAACCCCAGGTTGCCGATGCCCCAGACGATCTCGCGTCCGATGCGGTCCGACAGCCAACCCAGCGCGATCTGCCCCGGCACGCCCGCCAGGCTCACGATGCCGAGCGCCCAGGCCGCCTGCTGCGCGCTGAAGCCGGTTTCGACGAGGTACTTGGTCTGGTGCACCTGCACCGCGTACCACGCGAACAGCGCACAGAAGTACGCCACTGCGATCCACCAGAAGCGCGCCCTGCGCAGCGCGCGTGCGAGCGTCCAGTCGACGGCCGCCCACGCCGCGTCGACCACGTTGACGCGGCGTGCCTGCGCCGCCGCGGGCGTGTCCGGGTCGCCGTCCGGCGCGAGGCCGATCTCCTCGGGCCGCTTGCGCAGCAGCAGGTTCAGCGGCACGAGCACGACCAGCACGGTGATGCCGAGCAGTGTGCAGCCCGCGCGCCAGCCGCTTCGCTCCACGAAGGTCTGCAGCGCCGGCAGCATCACGATCGAGCCGAAGCCCACGCCGGCGAAGGCGATGCTGATCGCCAGGCCGCGCCGGCGCACGAACCAGTTCGGCAGGAACAGGGCCTGCCCGGTGTAGCCGGTGAAGGTGGTGCCCGCGCCGACCAGCATGCCGAGGGTGGCGTACACGTGCCAGGGCTCGGTGGAGAAGGTCGCCAGCAGCAGGCCCGCGGCGGTGGCGACGATGCCGATCTCCATCACCACGCGCGGGCCGTGGCGGTCCATCAGCCGCCCGAGCAGCGGGCTGAGCACGGCGGAGACGAGGAAGCCGAAGGAGAAAGCGCCGGCGGTGACGCCGCGCTCCCAGCCGAACTCGTCGAGGATGGGCGGAAACAGCAGCGAGAAAGCGGTGCGCGCGTTGACGCACACCGCCATCGTCGCGAAGACGACGCCGACGACGATCCACCCGTAGAAGAACGGCAGGCGCCGTGCGAGCTTCTCGATCAAGCGGTTTCCTCCTCGACGGCATTCTGCCCCGGGCAGCGCGCCGCCGCATCGGGCACCATGGAGGCTTTCAGACCCGGAAGAAAGCCATGAACGAAGAAGAAGTGCTCGCGAGCGTGCGCGCCCTGCACGAACTGTGCAGCGCGCTGCTGGGAAAGATCGAAGCCGTCCAGGTGACCCAGGATGCGCTGCTGGGCACCCTCGTGCGTACCTTCCCGCCGATGCTGGAGCCGATCCAGAACAACGTGCGCATGCTCGCCGCCGCACGCGCGCAGCACATCCAGCCGGCCGCCCTGGACTCGTTCCGCAACAACATCGCGACGATCCAGAAGGGCCTGCTGGCGATGAAGCCGCCGGAGGCGGCGGACGGCGCGAGCCAGGAGCCCTAGTCCGCGTACCCCGGCATCTCGCGATCCAGCACGCGCATCATCGCGGCGAAGTAAAGCGCTTCGCGCTCCGCCTGCGAGTGGCTGTTGCGGGGGTTCGGCCGTTCCACCTTGTTCACGAGGGCGTCGTCCAGCACGGCGAGCGGCCGGCCGGTGGACATGGCCAGCACCTGCGCGCGGCAGACGCGCTCCAGCTTGTAGAGGCGCCGGTACGCTTGCGCGACGGTGTCGCCCACCACCAGCACGCCGTGGTTCTTCATGAACAGGATCTGCTTGTCGCCCAGCACCGACGCGAGGCGTTCCCCCTCGCTCAGCGAATCGGCGATCCCGGTGTAGCCGTCGTCGTAGGCGATGTGCCGGATGAAGAAGGCGGCGGTCTGGCTGCCGGGCAGCAGCCGGTTGTCCTCCAGCATGTTCAGGGCCAGCGCCCAGGTCTGGTGGGTGTGCAGGATGACCGGCGCGCCGCTGATGCGGTGCAGCGGGGCGTGGATGGCCAGCGCGCTCAGCTCCAGCGTGCCCTTGCCTTCCAGCACCTCGCCGGCCTCGTTGAACACGATCATGTCGCTGGCCCTGGCCTCCGACCAGTGCAGGCCGAAGGGCAGGACCAGGTAGCGGTCGTCCTGGCCGGGCACCTTCATCGTGAAGTGGTTGTCGATGCCCTCTTCGAGGTCGTCGTAGACCGCGAGGCGGTTGGCCGCGGCCAGGTGGACGCGGGCGCGCCAGGTTTCGTCGTTGGTGGGGTTCATGGGCTTGCTGCTGTCGGGACCCCCTATCATCCCGCATGCTCGTCACACCCGTCCACTTCGTCCCACTGCACGCGCCGCAGCCCGGCGCGGACGAGCACATCTTCGTCTTTCGCGGTGGTGCGCTGCTGGTGCGCGAATCGGACCTGGGGCTGCCCGACGCGACGGCCTGCCTCGCCCTGGGCGTGCCGCTGGAGGAATCGCGCGCCGTCGGCATGCTGGGCCCGCGCTATTGCCGCTCGGCCTGGGTCGCCGCGTCGGCGGTGGATCCGGGCCAGGGTTTCGCTTTCCGGCCCCTTCGCGCCCTCTTCGGCGCGTTCGATCCCGACCTGCTGGCCGTGGCGTTTCGCGCGTACCAGATCGCCGAATGGGCCCGCACGCATCGCTTCTGCGGGGCGTGCGGCGGGCCCATGGAAGCCCTGGCCGGTGAGCGCTGCATGCGCTGCACCCGCTGCGGCCACGCCGCGTACCCGCGCATATCGCCGGCCATGATGGTGCTCGTGAAGAAAGGCGACGCGATCCTGCTGGCGCGCAATGCGACGTCGCCGACGGGGCGCTTCAGCGCGCTCGCCGGTTTTCTCGAAGCCGGCGAGTCGGTCGAGGATGCGGTGCACCGCGAGGTGCACGAGGAGGTGGGCCTGCGCGTGCGCGACCTGCGCTACTTCGGCAGCCAGTCCTGGCCGTTTCCCCATTCGCTGATGATCGCCTTCACCGCGGAATGGGACGGCGGCGACATCGTGGTGGACACCCGCGAGATCGCCGAGGCGCGGTGGTTCGGCCCCGGT
>JAESGR010000727.1_pt1 | contig 16272 bp, 14 predicted proteins | sample 9269771 | NCBI WGS metagenome assembly JAESGR01 (sample SAMN15739572, study PRJNA653492) | algae metagenome | isolation source: Chroococcus sp. CMT-3BRIN-NPC107 and co-occurring heterotrophs from well... | place: USA: Clark Mountains Wilderness, California | collected 2010-04-18
GTCTTCCCCGATCCGAGGAAGCCGGTGAGGATGGTGGCGGGGATGAGGCTCATGGCCCGGAAGTTTAGTCTTCGGCGTACAGGGTTGGTGCGCCGCGGTCTTTGAACGCAGAGGACGCAAAGGTTACGCAGAGGACGCGAAAAAAAACCAAGAAAGGTTTTTTGGCTGTTCCCTCTGCGTCCTCTGCGTAACCTCTGCGCACTCTGCGTTCACCTCTATGCGCTGCACTACTTCCGGATCACGACGAGCCCCTTGAGGTACTCCCCCTCCGGGAAGGCCAGCGTCATCGGATGGTCCGGCGCGGCGCCCAGGCGGTCGGCGATGTAGCCGTCCACGCCACTGTCGGTGCCCGCCGAGGCCACGATCTTGTGGAACAGGTCCGCCGAGATCCCGCCCGAACACGAATAGGTGAAAAGCACCCCGCCCGGCGCCAGCAGCTTCAGCCCCAGACGGTTGATGTCCTTGTAGGCCCGCGCGGCTTTCTCCGCATGCGCCACCGTCGGCGCCAGCTTGGGCGGGTCCAGCACGATCGCATCGAACTGCCGCCCCGCCTCGCCGAACTTGCGCAGGCTGGCATTCACGTCGGCATCCAGGAACTCCGTCCGCGCGGCGTCGAAGCCATTGTGCGCCACGTTGGCGCGCGCCCGTTCCAGCGCGGGGCCCGAGGAATCGATCGACGTGACCTCACCCGCCCCGCCGGCCAGCGCAGCCACCGTGAAGCCGCCCGTGTAGCAGTAGCAGTTCAGCACGCGCTGGGCGCCCAGGCGCCGCACCCAGTCGGCAAAGCGGGCCCGGCTCTCCCGCTGGTCGAGGTAGAAGCCGGTCTTGTGGCCGGTGGCGATGTCGAGGCAGAATTTCCAGCCATGTTCGGCAATCACCAGCTCGGTCGCCCCGTCGCCGCGCAGCCACCCCGTGACCTCCGGCAGGCCCTCGAGCCCGCGCGCGTTCGCGTCCGAGCGCTCGTACAGGCGCGCCAGGCCCGTCGCTTCGAGCAAGGCATCGGCCAGCACCTTCTTCCAGCGCTCGGCCCCGGCCGAGAGGAATTGGGCGACGAGGGTGTCGCCGTAGCGGTCGACGACGAAGCCGGGAAGCCCGTCGGATTCGCCGTGAACGAGCCGGACGCCGTCGCTGGGTACCTTAAGACGTTGCCTTAAACCCACGGCCTCGCCAACCCTGCGGCGAAAGAACGCGGCATCGATCCTGTCAGTTTCATCGAAGCTCCATGCGCGCGCGCGCATGCGCGACGATGGACTGAACGCCGCCCAGGCGAGGAATCGGCCGTCGTTTCCCTCGACGCGCACGGTCTCACCGGGGTCCGCCGCACCCCGGGCGATGGCGGACTCGAAGATCCAGGGATGGCGGCGCAGGAGCGAGCGTTCGCGGCCTTCCCGCAGTCGAATCACTTTCATCCCCCTATTGTCGATCTCGACGGAAACCGTAAGAATCTGAAACAGGTTTCACATCAGAGGAGCAGCGCCCATGGGTAGGTTCGCCCGCTGCCGCCAATTGGCGGCGGCGCTGCTGTTCCTGGCAAGCCTGCTGGCAGCCATGCCCGGGCTGGCCCGTGGCGTCCTGAACCTGTCCTCGACCCACCAGCCCGTGATGCTGGAGGACGCGGGCGATGCCTGGCTGGATGACACGGCCGCGACCAAAATCGAGGAGGTCGCCGGCAACCCCAAGATCGACTGGCACCCCACCGACAGCAGGAAGATCTACAAGACCGCCGGCAAGAAGGCCCTGTGGATCCGATTCACGGTGCCGCCCACGACCTCCGCCGAACGCTGGTACCTCGAAGTGCCCTATCCCGGCGTCGACCGGGTGGAACTGTTCGTGCAGAACGCGGCTGGCCAATGGACTTCGGCCGCTGCCGGTGACTCGATCCCGGTCGCCCAATGGCCGCTGGCGCACCGGCAGCCGATCATGCCGCTGTCGGTCTCCACGACGGAGCCGCGGGTGCACTACCTGCGCATCGAGAACGGCACGATCTTCGGCGCGCCGCTGCAGTTCGTGAGCGAGCGCTACCTGAGCCTCACGCAGCAGAGCGTGTCGCTGGGACTCGGCGTCTATCTGGGCCTCGTGGTGCTGGCGGTGTTCCTGGCCATGATCGGCGCGCTCACGCTGCAGGACAAGGGTTACTGGCTCTATGCGTTGTCGGCCGTGATGATGTGGCTCACCCAGGCCTGCCTGACCGGGCTGGCGGGGCTGCACCTGTGGCCGACGCTCGCCTGGTGGAACAACATGGCGCCGCAGGTCACGCCACTGTTCGCGATGGCGTGCCTGCCGCTGTTCTTCGCCGAGGTCGTGTCGCTGCGCGAGCGTTCGCGCTGGCTCTATCGCGCCATGGTGTTCCTGGCGCTGGTGTCGTTCCCGCTGGCCATCTACCTGCCGCTGACACCCAACGTGGTGGAGCGGCTGAACATCATCGTCGCCTACGTGGTCGTCGCCGGCGGCGCCGGCCTGGGCATCGTGGTGTGGGCGGCCATGCGCGGCGACCGCTACGCCTGGTGGCTGCTGATCGGCTCCTCGCCGGTGGCCGTCGGCGCCGGCTTCCCGCTCGCCCGCGCGGCCGGACTGATCCCCGTGAGCTTCATCACGACCTACGGCATGCAGATCGTGATCGCGATCGAGCTGCCGGTGCTGCTGCTCGTGCTCGCGCTGCGCAGCCAGCACCGCCGCGAGCACGTGCGACGCATCCAGGGCCTGGACCGCATCGACCCGGCCACCGGCCTGATCAACGCCGCGGTCTTCCACGAGCGCCTGGTGCGCCTGATCGCCCGCTCGCAGCGGCTGAAGTTCCGCAGCGCCATGCTGCTGGTGGACATCGGCAACATCGACCAGATCCGCCGCCAGTTCGACGCCGACTCCGCGCGCGAACTCACGCTGCGCGTGGCGGGCCGCCTGCTGTCGGTGGCGCGGGAGATCGACACGGTGGCGCGCCTGTCGGAGCATCGCTTCGGCATCCTGCTCGAAGGGCCGCTGCACGCCGACGAGGTGGCCGAAGCCGGGCCGCGCATCGTGGCGCGCTGCCTGATGCCTTTCAAGGGCCGGCCGCTCGAGTGGTCGGCGCACGTTCGCGTGGCGCAGGCGCTGATCCCCATGGACGGCACCGATCCGGCGCAGCTGATCGGCCGCCTTGAGATGCTGCTGGCGAGCGCGCCGGCAGACAGCCGCCGGGCCGTGTTCATGCTGTCCAAGTCCAGCATGCCGGCGGCGCTTGCGACCTGACGACCTCCGCATGTGATGAACCGTGGGCGTCGGGGTTCGCCTTCGGGCTCACCACCGACCTACGGGGTCCTCGTAGGGCGGGGTGAGCGCGCAGCCGAACCCCGCCAGCACGTCATTTCCTCTTCGCCCGCGGATGCGCCGCGTCGTACGCCTTCGCGAGATGCTGGTAATCCAGCCGCGTGTACACCTGTGTCGTGCCGATGTTCGCGTGCCCCAGCAGCTCCTGCACCGCGCGCAGGTCGCCGCTGGACTGCAGCAGGTGGCTGGCGAACGAATGCCGCAGCATGTGCGGATGCACCGGCGTCGCCAGTCCCGCCTGCAGGCTGCGCTGCTTCAGCCGTTGCCAGATTGCCGTGGCACTGAGCCGGCGCCCCTGCTTGCCCAAGAACAGCGCCGGATTCGCCGGTGCACCGCGCAGGGTCAACCAGTGCCGCAGCGCGTCGGTCGCCTTGCGTCCCACCGGCACGCTGCGCCGCTTGCTGCCCTTGCCCAGCACGTGCGCCTCGCCGGCCTCGAGGTCGACCCAGCCCTTGGCGGTCGTGCTCGCCTGCGCATCGAGCCCCACCAGTTCGCCCACGCGCAGGCCGCAGCCATAGAGCAGTTCGACGATGGCGGCATCGCGCGCCTCGATCCAGGGATCCGCATCGTCGCTTTCGAACTCCGCCAGCTGCACCGCGTCGTCGACGCTCAGTGCCTTGGGCAGCGGCTTGGGCGCCCTGGGCGCCTTCACGTCCGCGACCGGGTTGCTCTTGACCAGCCCCTCGCGTCCGAGCCAGGTGTAGAAGCCGCGCCAGCCGGAGAGGATCAGCGCGATCCCGCGGCCGCTGCGGCCGCCGCCGTGCATCTGCGCGATCCAGCGGCGCACGTGCGCGTTCTGCACCTGCAACAGCGGCACACCGGCCTGCACGGCGTTGTGCGACAGCTTCTGCAGGTCCAGCGCATAGAGCTCCACGGTGCGCTGCGCCAGGCGCTTTTCGACACGGACATGTTCGAGGTAGCGCTCGACCAGCCCGATGTCGTCCATCGTCTTTCCTTCAGCGGGGACGCAGGCGCGAAAGCGCGGCGCTCGCCAGTTCGGCGATGCGCTCCAGGAAGTCGGTGGCGAGTCCGGACTCGAAGCGCTGCGGGTCCGGCGAAGCCAGCACCAGCATGCCGAAGGCAGGCCCCGTGCCGTTGACGGCGCCTGTGCGCAGCGGGATCAACGCCACCGACAGCGCCGCCGCGGGTTCCTGCAGCCAGGTGACGGCCTCGATGCCGGCGATCACGCCGCAGTAAGGCTGCGTGAGCGACGAGGCGAAGGTCTTCGCGTCCTCGCTGACGCCCTGCGCGAATGGCTCCTGCGCGTAGCGCGGGTCGACGTCCCAGACCTTCAGCGCGACCTGCGGCACGATGAACTGCCCCTGCAGCTCCGCCACCAGCGTGGCGGGCAGCGCGCGCGTGGACTGCACCAGCAGCAGCGACTTCGCCCAGCGATGGATGCGGTCGGAGATCACCATGTTCTCGTTGCCGTGGCGCACCATGTCCATGATGCGGTGCTCCAGCGCCTTGATCTTCTCGCGCAGCATCTCCGCCTGGCGTTCCTGCAGGCTCACGGCGCGGTTGCCGTGCGGGCTCGTCAGCTGCACCGCCGCGAGCAGCTGCGCGTGCCGCTCGAAGAAGTCCGGGCTGTTGGCCAGGTAGTTGGCGATGTCGTCTTCGGTGATCGGGTTCATCTGGTTCATCTCAATCCTGCAGTTCGATTTCGCCTTCGAACACGGTCACCGCCGGGCCCGTCATCAGCACCGGCGCGTCGCCACCAGCCCACTCGATGGTGAGCAGGCCGCCGCGCGTTTCCACGTCCACCTTCGCATCGAGCTTGCCCAGGCGGATGCCCGCGACCACCGCGGCGCAGGCGCCGGTGCCGCAGGCCAGCGTCTCGCCGGCGCCGCGTTCGAACACGCGCAGCTTGATGCGGCCGCGGTCCTGGATCTCCATGAAGCCCGCATTCACGCGCTTGGGAAAGCGCGGGTGGTGCTCGATCACCGGGCCCTGCCTGGCCACGGGCGCATGGTCGACGTCGCGGACTTCCTGCACCGCATGCGGGTTGCCCATGGACAGCACGGCGACGGCCACGATCTCGGATTCGGCGTAGGTGCCCAGAGCCAGGTGCCACTTCTCCCAGGCGCCGTCCTTGTGCGGGCTCAGCCCCGCGGCGACGAAGGGAACGTCGGCCAGGGTGAAGACCGGCCGTCCCATGTCGACGGTGACGCGCCCGTCGGCATTGAGACGCGGCTCGATCACGCCGGATAGCGTCTGCACGCGCAGGCGCTCGCCCTGGGCGAGCCCTTTGTCGATGACGTAGCGTGCGAAGCAGCGCGCGCCGTTGCCGCACTGTTCCACCTCGCCGCCGTCGGCGTTGTGGATCACGTATTCGAAGTCGACTCCGGCGGCGGGCGCGGGGCGCACGGAGAGGACCTGGTCGGCGCCGACGCCGAAGTGCCGGTCCGCCAGGCGCCGGTACTGGTCGGCGCTGAGGTTCAGGCGCTGGCGCGTTTCATCGAGCACGACGAAGTCGTTGCCCGCACCCTGCATCTTGGTGAAGCGCACTCGCATGCGCGGATTATCCCCGCAGCTTGTCGAGATAGCGGTCCACGAAGAACAAACGGTCCTGCCCCCACCACCTTTCGTTGTGTCCGCGCACGATGAAGGTGGGCGCGCCGAAGACGCCAAGCTTGACGGCCTCGTCGCTGAAAGCACGGTATTCCTTCTGCACGGGCTCGGTGCGTTCCAGTGCGTGCAGCGCGGCGCCGTCGTAGCCGTTTTCGTCGGCCACCGCGATGCGCACCTCGGGCTGCGACGTGTCGCGCTCCTCCGCCCACAAAGCCCGCAGCAGCGCGTGCGACAGCACGAAGGCGTCCAGCCCCTGCTGCTGCGCCGCGATCACCATCCAGCCCGCGTACTTGTTCCAGTCGGGATCGGCGGGCATCGACTGCGGGTAGTGGCGCGGCTCCAGGTTCATCGGCATGCCCAGGTAGTCGCGCCAGCGCGCGAGTTCCTCGGCGTGGTAGGTGCGGCGCGGCGCCGGCCGCGTGCGGATCGGGATGCCGCCGGTATGCGTGACGACCTCCTGGAAATCGTAGGGCTTGAGCACCAGCTGCACCCGGTGGCGGCGCACGACGTCCTGCAGCTGCGGCCCGGCAAAATAGGCCCACGGCGATGACAGGCTGTAATAGCAGTCCAGTTGAATCGTCATCCGCGGATTATCAGCCTGTGAACGAAGCTTCCCCCGCCCTGCCGCCCGTGCCGCCGCAGGCGATCGCCAGCCCGCGCAACGAGGAGGCGCTGGCGCGGCTCGCCGCGACGGCGCGTGCCGACCTGGCGCGCCTGAACTTCCCGCCGCCCAACTGGGTGCCACCCGCCAGCGCGCCGGACGGCTCCCCCGTCGTGGACGTGCTGGTGGCCGGCGCCGGGATGTGCGGCCAGACGGTGGCGCATGCGCTGCTGCGCGAAGGAATGGGCAACATCCGGGTCGTCGACCGCGCGGCGCGGGGCGAGGAAGGCCCGTGGGGCACGTATGCGCGCATGGTGACGCTGCGCAGCCCCAAGCACCTGACCGGCCCGGACCTCGGCGTGCCGTCCCTCACCTTCCGCGCCTGGTACGAGGCGCAGCACGGCGAGGCGGGTTGGGCGGCCCTGCACAAGGTGGGGCGCATCGACTGGCGCGACTACCTGCTGTGGGTGCGGGACACCTTGCGCCTGCCGGTGGAGAACGGCGTCTCGCTCGCCTCGGTCGAAGACGCCGCGGGGCTGCTGCGCCTGCAGTTGCAGTCCGCGTCGGGCACCGAGACCGTGTGGGTGCGCAAGCTGGTCCTGGCGCTGGGCCGCGATGGCAGCGGCGCGCCGCGGTGGCCGCAGTTCGCTTCGCTGCGAGGCGACGACGCGCTCGCCGCAGGACGCGTTTTCCACTCGGCCGATGAGATAGCCTTCGCTTCGCTGCGCGGCCGGCGCGTGGGCGTGCTCGGCGCCGGCGCCTCGGCGTTCGACAACGCCGCCTGTGCGCTGGAAGCCGGTGCGCGCGTGGACCTGTTCGCGCGCCGCCCCTTCCTGCCGCAGGTGAACAAGAGCAAGTGGACGGCGTTCCCGGGTTTCTTCCGCGGGTACGAGGCGCTGGACAACCAGCGCAAGTGGCGCTTCTACACCTACATCTTCGACGAGCAGGTGCCGCCGCCCTGGGAAACGGTGCGGCGCTGCGACGCGCACGCGGGCTTCACGCTGCGCCTGGGCACGCCCTGGCTGGACGTCGCACCGCAACGCGAAGGCGTGCGGGTGCTGACGCCTGCAGGCGAGGAGCGCTTCGATGCCGTGATCTTCGGCACCGGCTTCGACGTGGACCTGCTCGATCGTCCGGAACTGGCGCGCTATGCGGGGGCGATCGACACCTGGGGGCGGCATGTGCGGCCGGAGCAGGCGGCCAGCCATCCGGAGCCGGCGCGCTTTCCCTACCTCGGCGCCGGCTTCGAGCTGCGCGCCAGCGGCGAAGCGCACCGCGAAGCGCTCTCGCGCATGCACCTGTTCAACTGGGGCAGCACCATGAGCCATGGCGCGCTGGCCGGCGACATCCCGGGCCTGCAGGTGGGCGCGCGGCGGCTGGCCGAAGCGGTGGCGCGCGACCTGTTCGTCGCCGACGCGGATCGGCATTGGGACAACCTGCAGGCGCTGGAGGAGCCGGAGTTGCTGGCGACGAAGTGGTATGTGCCGCTGGAAGACCGTCATCCCCGCGCAGGCGGGGATCCAGGGCTCCCGGATTGAAAAAAATGCCCGCGTGGCGGGCATTCCTGGAAGCTCTGGATCCCCGCCTCCGCGGGGATGACGAATTAATCGATCGTGATGTTCGCCGCCCGCACCACCTCGGCCCACTTCTGCCGGTTGTTGCGCACGGTCACGCGGAACTGCTCCGGCGTCTCCAGCCGCACCGTGTTGCCGGTGCCCTCGAGCTTGCCGCGCACGTCCGGCTGCTGGAGCACCTGGCGCACGGCGGCGTTCAGCTTGGCGACGACGGCGGCATCCGTACCCTTGGGCGCGAACAGCGCGAACCAGGTCGTGCTCTCGAAGTTCTGCGTGCCCGGGATGCCGCTCTCGGCGATCGTCGGCACCTCCGGGATCGCACCGACGCGCTTCGCCGTCGTCACGCCCAGCAGCCGCACCTTGCCGGCCTTGTACTGCGTCAGCACCGTCTGCACCTGGTTCATGATGCAGCAGGTCTCGCCCTTGAGCACGCCCTGCATCGCCTCCGGCCCGCCCTTGTAGGGCACGTGGACCATGTTCAGCCCCAGCCTGGCATTGAGCTCCGCAAAGGCCATGTGCGTGCCCGTGCCGTTGCCGGTGGACGCGTAGTTGTACTTGCCGGGGTTGGCCTTCACCAGGTCCACGAACTCCTTCATCGTCTTGACGTTCATCACCTCGGGATTGATCGTCAGCACGTTGGACACGTCGATGATCGGCGTGACCGGCACGAAGTCCTGCTCGACGTCGAAGGACAGCTTCTTGTAGAGGGCTGCGTTGCTGCCGTGCGTGGCGGCAGTGCCGAAGACGAGCGTGTAGCCGTCGGGCTTGGCGCGCGACACGTATTCGCTGGCCACGTTGCCGGCGGCGCCCACCCGGTACTCCACCACGATGGGTTGGCCGAGCACCTTGGACAGCGGCTCCTGGATCGTGCGGGCCACCACGTCCACGCCCGAGCCGGCGGGGAAGGTCATGACGAACGTGACCGGATGCTGCGGGAAGTCGGCGGCGCCCTGCGCGTGCAGCGCGGGCGCGAGGCAAAGCGACGCGGCAGCAGCGAGGAAGGCGCGGCGGATGTTGAAGCGGTAGCTCACGGGAACTCCTGGATGACGGATGCCCCATTGTGGCAAGCACCATGGTGTCTTTCCAGCATTTGCTTATGCTGGCGCCTCTGCCAAGAACGAAGGACCCCATGCGCATTCCCGACTGGACGCCCGAGCGCAAGCCGCAGCCGCAGGACCTGGTACAGGCCATCCTGGAGCGGCGCGGCGGCGAACTGCTGAACCTGGACAAGGCGCTCCTGTGGAGCGAACCGCTCGCGCGCGGCTGGAACACCTACCTGAAGAACGTGCGCACCGGCCTGGGTGCCAGCCGCAAGCTGCGCGAGCTCGGCATCTGCACGGTGGCGCTGCTGACCGGCGCGCATTACGAATACCACCATCACGCGCCCGACTACCTGGCCGCCGGCGGCAGGCAGGAGGAGCTGGACGCACTTCAGGCATTCGTGAAGGCCGGCGCCTCCGGCGAGCCGCCGGGCCTGGCCGGGGACGAGGCGCTGGTGGCCCGTTATGCCGCGCAGATGACGCGCGACGTGAAGGTGGAGGACGAGGTCTTCCGCGCGATGCAGGAGCGCTTCGAGACGACCGAGCTCGTGGAGATCACCGCCGCGATCGCGACGTACAACATGGTGGCGAGATTCCTGGTGGCCTTGGGCGTCGCACCGGAAGCCTGACCGTCACACCCGCGCAGTAGGCGGTCCAAGCTTTCGGAGGGAAAAAGCGGCGCACTGCGCCGCTTTGCCTTGGGAGCCCTGGATTCCCGCCTCCGCGGGAATGACCTCATTCCGGCTTGATGTTGTTCTCCTTCACCACCACCGACCAGGTATCGATCTGCTTGTCGATGAACAGGCGCACCGTCTCCGTCGTGCCGCCCACCACCGTCATGCCCTGCCCCACGAGCTTCTGGGCGATCTCGGGGACCTTCAGCGCCTTGTTGATCTCCTCGTTCATGCGCCGCACGATCTCCGGCGGCACCTTGGCCGAGGTGAGCACGCCCCACCACGCCGGCGCGTCGAAGCCGGGATAGCCGCTCTCGGCCACCGTCGGCACGTCGGGCAGGTCCGGCGCGCGCCGGCTGGTCGTCACGGCCAGCGGCCGCAGCCGCTTGCTCTCGATGTGCGGCTTGGTGACGAAGATGGAGGCGATCGAGAGAGGCACGTGCCCCGCCACCGCGTCCTGCATCAGCGGGCCACCGCCCTTGTACGGCACGTGCGTCCACTCCACCGCCGCGTTCTTGCCGAGCAGCGCCATCGCCAGGTGCCCCAGGCTGCCGGAGCCCACGGTGCCAAAGCTCACGTTCTTCTTCGCCTTGGCGGCCGCCACGACATCGCCGAAGGTCTTGTAGTCCGAGCCCGCTGGCGTTGCCAGCACCATGGGCGCGGTGCCCAGCAGGATGACCGGCGCGATGTCCCTGCGCGTGTCGAAAGGCATGTTGGGGATCAGGCTCGGGTTCACGCCGTGCGTGTCGAACACCACCGCGTAGGTGTACCCGTCCGGCGGCGCGGTCACCACGGAGTTGGTGCCGATCACGCCCGAGGCGCCGACGCGGTTCTCCACGATCACGTTCTGCCCCAGCTGCTGCGACAGCTGCGCGGCCAGGATGCGCGCCACCTGGTCGACCGATCCACCCGGCGGGAACACCGCCACCAGCTTCACCGGCTGGCGCTTCGGCCAGTCGCCGACCTGGGCGTGCGCGGGGACGACGGCACAGGCCAGGAGGGCGGCTGCGCAGAGAAGGAAGCGACGCGGATTCATGGAGTCTCCATGATGTAATGACCGGCATGGTACGAGCCAGCCAGCTTCTGCATCCTCAGCGTGAACCCGCAGTGCCGCGCCCGGCAGCCACCGTCCTGCTGCTGCGCGACACGACCGCCGGCATGGAGGTGCTGATGACCCGGCGCTCTGCGAGCGCGAGCTTCGCGCCCGGCGCGTACGTCTTTCCCGGCGGGGCGATCGACGCCGGCGACGCTCAGGCGCACGACGCAGCCGCGCGCCGCCCCACGCAGGACGACCTGCGCCTGACGCAGGCCATCGCCGCCATCCGCGAATGCTTCGAGGAACTCGGGGTGCTGCTGGCGCGCCATCGCGACGGCCGCCCGGCGGATGCACGGGACATCGCCGCACTCGACCGGCACGGCCCCTTTGTCGCGCAATGCCGCGAACGTGGCCTGCTCCTCGGCGCCGACGAAGTGTTCGTGCTGGCGCACTGGATCACCGACCGCGACCTGCCCCGCCGCTTCGACGTGCCCTTCCTCGTGGCCCGCATGCCGCAGGGGCAGGAGCCGGTCGCCGACGAGGCCGAGCAATTCGAGCCGGTGTGGGTGCGCCCCGCCGATGCACTGGCGCGGCACACCGCCGGCCAGTTCTTCATGATCTTCCCGACCATCCGCACGCTGCAGCGGCTGGAGAAGTTCAAGGAGGTCGATGCGGTGCTGGCCGCCTGCGCGTCCGAGCAGCCGCTGTGGACCAGTTGCCCGCGCGCCGGCTACCTGCAAGGCAAGGACGCGCGCTACATGGAACACGAGATGGAATACGGCGAACTCGCGCTCGTGAGTCCCGATGGCCAGCTGGTGCACCACCTCGACTGGCGCACCGACCAACCCGTGGCGCTGCTGAAGAACCTGGTGCGCATGACGGCGCCCAACCCCGGGGTGATGACCGGGCCCGGGACCAATTGCTACATCGTGGGCGACCCGGACACCGGCTACATCGTGATCGATCCGGGCCCGAACGAGCCGGAGCACCAGGAGCGCATCTGGCGCGCCACGAACGGCGACGTGCGCTTCATCGTCTGCACCCATTCGCATGCCGACCACTCGCCGGGGGCGACGCCGCTGCAGGCGCTGTGCAAGGGCAAGCCGCCCATCCTGGGCTTGCCGTCGGCGCCGACCGCCCGTGCAGCGAGCGAGTTCACGCCCGAGCGCGCGCTGGCCGACGGCGAGGTGGTGCGCGTGGGCTCCGGTGCGGCGGCGCACAGCCTGAAGGTGATCCACACGCCGGGTCACGCGGCCAACCACCTGTGCCTGGTGCTGGTGGAAGACGGCCTGCTGTTCTCGGGCGACCACATCCTCAATGGCAGTACGACGGTGGTGGATCCGCCGGACGGGGACATGACCGCATACCTGGACTCGCTGGATCGCCTCACCGCCGCGTGCGACGAACACGGCATCGCGTTCATCCTGCCGGCGCACGGTCACGTGCTCGGCTTCGCGAAGCAGGCGATCGCGGTGCTCAAGTCGCACCGCCTCAAGCGCGAAGCCAAGGTGGTGAATGCGATGCGGGCGCGGCCGGCGGGGACGCTGGAGGACTGGGTGGAACTCGCCTACGACGACGTTCCGCCGCGGATGTGGCCGATGGCCAAACGGTCCTTGCTCGCGCACGTGCAGAGGATCGAGGCGTTGCAGCTGGTGCGGTAAGCGTCGGGGTTCGGCGCTGCGCGCGCTCACCCCGACCTACGAAGCCAACCGGCGCGGCTACGTCCGCGGCTCCAGACCGCGCGGAATAACATGCAGCGCGGTCTCTCCATGAAGAAGGCCGGATTCACTCCGGCCTTCTTCATCACTTCTAGTTGGCCACTCGAAAAACACCGCAGGTGTCTTTCGAGTGAATGAATTTGTGAAGTCCGCCGTACGCCGGATTTTGTGCGTCCGGTTGCCCGGACGTGGCCGCCATTCCTCTGGGCCGGGAGTCACCCCACCGGCTCGATGCTGCCTACCCGCCAGCTCCGCGGGACCACATCATCACTGGCCTATTTGGCATTGCTGCGCGTAGAGATTGCCCGTTTCACCCCCAAGCCTCGCTTTCGCTCGACCCAGGACTCGTCTCTGTTGCTCTGATCCTCGCCTCGCGGCGGACAGGAGTTACCTGCTACGCTGCCCTTTGCAGTCCGGACGTTCCTCCAGTGCGGCCTTTCGGCGATTGCACCAGCGGCGGCCTGGCGGGCTTCACGCAAGCATTATCGTCCTTCGGCAATGTCATCCCCGCGAAGGCGGGGATCCAGGGCTTCCCAAACAAAACTGCCCGCGGTTGCGGGCAGTCCTGGAAGCTCTGGCCCCCCGCCTGCGCGGGGGTGACGGTGAGGGCGCGGGGGTGACGGTGAGGGCGCGGGGGTGACGGTCAGGACGTCTGCAGCGCCGCGATCCGCTCCTCGATGGGCGGGTGCGTCGAGAACAGCTTGCCCACGCCGGACGTGATGCCGGCGGCCTGCAGGCCCTTGGGCAGCTCGCCGGGGACCATGCCGCCCAGGCGCGCCAGCGCGTTGATCATCGGCTGCTTGCGTCCCATCAGCTCTGCGGCGCCGCGGTCAGCGCGGAATTCGCGCTGGCGCGAGAACCAGGCCACGATGATCGCGGCCAGGAAGCCGAAGAGGATGTCCAGCACGATGGTGGTCACCATGTAGCCGATGCCCGGGCCGGACCGCTGTTCGCCGCGACTGAGCCAGCTGTCGACGAAATAGCCGACCACGCGGGAGAGGAACACGACGAAGGTGTTCATCACGCCCTGGATCAGCGTCATGGTCACCATGTCGCCGTTGGCGATGTGCGCGACCTCGTGGCCGATGACGGCTTCGATCTCGTCGCGCGTCATGCCTTGCAGCAGGCCCGTGGACACCGCGACCAGCGCGTTGTTCTTGAACGCACCGGTGGCGAAGGCGTTGGGCTCGCCCTCGAAGATGCCGACCTCGGGCATGCCGATGCCGGCCTTGTCGGCGAAGCCGCGGACGGTCTGCACGATCCAGGCCTGGTCGGGGCCTTCGGTGCCGTCGATCACCTGGACGCCGGAGCTCCACTTGGCGACCGGCTTGGAGATCAGCAGCGAGATGATCGCGCCGCCAAAGCCCATGATCAGCGCGAACCCGAGCAACTGCCCCAGGTTCAGGCCGTTCGCCGTGAGGTACCGGTTGACCCCCAGCAGGCTGGCCACGATGCCCAGCACCACCACCACGGCCAGGTTGGTCAGGACGAACAGAAGAATGCGTTTCATTGCTTGGAAAACTCCGAAGGGTAAACAGTCACCCTCGCGCCAGATGAGGCTGCCAGCCGGGGAAATCAAGAGCGCGAGGCCAGCCCCGCGGACGTCTTTGTTGTGGTGGTTTGTTGCGTCTTGCGTGGACGAAATACGAGGGAGTCATCATAAAAGGAAAAGTTCTCGTTTCCCGCCCACCAGCCGGGCACGCCCAGCACGGGCAAGGGCGTGAACGGCTTGGTCGCCAGGCGCTCGGGCGTGCACTGCGCCGCCAGCCAGCCGTCGGCAGGCGCTCCTGATTCCAGAGCAGCATCGGCGCGCCAGACATGGGCGGTCAGTCCTTTTCGCGGGGCGGCCAGCTGCTCCATGAAGGCATGGCCGAAGACCAGCAGGCGCGCTTGCGCCCACAGCGGCCGCAAGTCCACGAACAGGCGCCGCCACTCGCGCGCCACCAGCGCCTCCCAAAGCGGCTGCGGCGCGGCGAGCAGCGCGCCGTTCTCGTCGAAGACGGTGATCGCGTCGCGCACGGGGCCGCGCCGCGCGGCGATGCCCGCCCGCGCGATCTCCTGCGCCTGGATGCGATTGAGCGCCGCCTTCGCCAGCGGAAAACGCAGCCAGACCAGGCCGTTGAAGAAATCGTGCAGGCCCGGCCGCACCGGGCACTGCCGCGTCGCGAAGATGAATGGCTCGTAGCCAGCGCCGGCGGGCAGTGCGTCCTGCGGGACGAAGGTGACCGGCGCGGCGCCGGCGGCGTTCAGCGCCGCGTGCACCGGCTGGCCAGCCGCGATGCGCCTGGCCAGGCTCTCGCCGGGGTCGCTCCAGGGCGCGAACCAGGGCGCCGTCCAATCCAGCGCCGGCAGCAATCAGGCCTTCCCGCGGCGCACCGGCTTCTCGCGCACCGACACGTGCGAGGTGCCTTCGTCGATCAGCTCGAACAGGTCCGTTGCCGCGAGCAGCTTGGTCAGCGTGGAGTAGCCGTAATTGCGGTGGTCGAACGACGCCTGGTTGCCGATCTGCTGCCGGACCTCGTTGACCCGGGCCCACCCCTCGTCGTCTTCGGCCGCCTGGACCGCATTGCGCAGCAAGGTGACCAGCTTCTTGTCCTGCCGCAACTCGGCGCCGCTGCGGCGCAGGCGCTGCGAGCGCTCCGGCGCATCCTGGTCCGCGTCGCCCTGCGTCTGCAGTTCGTCCAGGAACAGGAAGCGCGAACAGGCGTTGACGAAGGGCTCGGGCGTCTTGCGCGAGCCGAAGCCGTAGACGGCCGCCCCCTTGGCACGCAGGTGCATCACCAGCGGCGTGAAGTCGGCGTCGGACGAGACGATGCCGAAGGCATCGGGACGGTCCGTGTAGAGCAGGTCGAGCGCGTCGATGATCATCGCCATGTCGCTCGCGTTCTTCCCCTTGCTGTAGTCGAACTGCTGCATCGGGCGGATCGCGTGCTCGTGCAGCTGCTCCTCCCAGCCTTTCAGCTCGTTCTTCTTCCAGTTTCCGTAAGCCCGCCGGATGTTGGTCTCGCCGATGGTGGAGAGCTCGTTCAGGATCAGCGGGAGCTTGCTGGCCGGCGAATTGTCGGCGTCGATCAGCAAGGCCACGCGGGGCTTTGCCGGGTTCATGCCACCACCCGCCAGGCCAGCGTCTCGCCACCGCGCAGCGGCTTGAGCTCGGTCTCGCCGAAGGGCACCTTCTCCGGCAGCTGCCAGGTCTCCTTCTTCAGGGTGAGCGTGCCGCTGTTGCGCGGCACGCCGTAGAAGTCGGCGCCGTGGAAGCTGGCGAACCCTTCGAGCTTGTCGATCGCGCCGACGCTGTCGAACGCTTCGGCATACAGCTCCATGGCCGACAGCGCCGTGTAGCAGCCGGCGCACCCCAGCGCGTGCTCCTTCAGGATGGCCGGGTGCGGTGCGCTGTCGGTGCCCAGGAAGAACTTCGGGCTGCCGCTGGTCGCCGCCTCCAGCAGCGCCTGGCGATGTACCTCGCGCTTGAGCACAGGCAGGCAGTAGTAGTGCGGGCGGATGCCGCCGGTGAAGATCGCATTGCGGTTGTACAGGAGGTGGTGCGCGGTGATCGTGCCGGCCAGGAAGGCGTCGGCGTCCCGCACGTACTGCACCGCCCCCTTCGTCGTCATGTGTTCCATGACGATCTTCAGCTCCGGGAAGTCGCGCCGCAGGGGCTTCAATTGCTGCTCGATGAACACGGCCTCGCGGTCGAAGATGTCGACGGCGGGGTCCGTCACCTCGCCATGCACCAGCAGCAGCATGCCGCTGCG
>JAESGR010000728.1_pt1 | contig 16222 bp, 17 predicted proteins | sample 9269771 | NCBI WGS metagenome assembly JAESGR01 (sample SAMN15739572, study PRJNA653492) | algae metagenome | isolation source: Chroococcus sp. CMT-3BRIN-NPC107 and co-occurring heterotrophs from well... | place: USA: Clark Mountains Wilderness, California | collected 2010-04-18
GCGATCAACCGCTACATCGCCGAGCACAACAGCAGCCCACACCCCTTCGTCTGGACCAAACCCGCCAAGGCTATCCTCGCAAAGGTTCGCCGAGACCCTGCACCTTCCGAATGAGTCACCGCGCTAGGTGCGGGCCATTTCATTCAAGTTTCGTGGCGTCTTCCGCTCGCTGCAGGACCAGTAGATCGCTGCTGGACGATCGGGTCGTCCGCGTCATTCAAAAATTTAAAATCTATAGCATGCAGTTGACGGGCCGTCTGGCGACTACGAACCGTGATCCACCGATCGGGAAATCCACTCCAAGTAAGATGCCTTTGCGTTCCGCCGCCAATATCGCTTCAAAAATCGCGTTAAGCGAACGAGGTATCCGAAACTCAGCTAGAGGGTCCCTGGCAATGGCCGGGTTCCTTCGCAGGCGTGACAATGCCATTGCTGGCAGTAGCAGTGAAACGAATGAAGTAGAGCGTACAATTTCGAAGCCTGCAGCTGATATCTTGTCTTGAAGCTCATTGCGGGTATAGCGCCGAACGTGGTGCGCAGTGTCGTCCGCTGCGCTCCAAAGGAGGGGATGCTGCGGGACAGAGGCGAAAAATATGCCGCCGGGACGTAAGGCTTCGAACACGCCAGCTATGACCTCCTCATCGGCGCCTATATGCTCGAGGACGTCAAACGCGGCCACAACGTCGAACGACTCAACATAAGGGAGAGTTCTTGCGTCCATCTGGACAAGCTCTGCAGATGGATTGCGTTGCGCAGCAAATTGCAGTCCTTCAATGAACAGTTCGCTCCCAACAAGATGCACGTCTGGGAAGCTTTTTTGAATTCCTTGCAGCACAAATCCTGTGCCGCAGCCAATCTCTAGCAGAGTGCTCATGCGCGGCGCATAGCGAAACAGCAATGCTGTAATCAAAGCATTTCGCGCACGAAACCAGAAATTATTGGCCTCATACTTGGCTATTTCCGAGAATATTGCTGGGTCATAATGCTCGCCATACTGCGCAGCTTCAGGTGCCCATGCTTTGAAACCATTTATTACTTGCGTAGTTCTACCGCAAATCGGGCATCTTTCGATTTCTTCAGAATTAATACTATGGCAAGTCTGACATCGCAGCATAGGTTATCCCCAAAGCAATGGAAACAAAATAATCCTGTTTATTTGAATAAGGTTATTTCTTCCGGCAGTTCGACGAACAAAACCCGTGAGACACAACACGGGCTGAGACACTAGACCGACACGTTCGATGCACATTCTAACAGTTTTACTCCTGCGAGGCTTCTGAGTGTTACTCATCGTTGCGCTTTCGATTTTCCTAATTTTTCGGGTTGCCTCAGATCGGGATGTCCTGCTTAGGACACCAGCTGATGTAGGAGTCGTGCAGCAATATATTGGTTTGGTTTGCAAAGAATGTGAGCGCGATGACGGTAAGCTTTCCCTAGTGTTCCGGGAAGCGTCACCGCTCGGTGGAACATTCACGATGCGTATGTCATGATGGAAGGGCTGCTCAATCCGCATATCAAAGGCCTTGTTCAGAGCACTGACAGATAGTGTCAGCGCACCTTGAGCAGGCTCGGGAGATAAGGACCAAATCATGTCACCTAACCTGTCATTTACGAGTGCAATCTACTGCCGTGATGGCGGCTACAGACTCCTGCGGCTTGACCAACCCTAGCAGCCACAACCAGCGCCGGATTCCACCTGGCTTCTCACCTGTGAGCGTGATCTCAGAGTAGCACCCTGCCTCGAAGTCTTTCATAACGTACGCTAGGTGCAGCTTTTTCTGTCTGGGCGACGGCACAAGGACCCCCTCTGTATCATCTGGAATAAGTCCGCCCGAGGATGCGCTCGTCATAGTGGCGAACCACTGTGCCCTCCCATATGCGTTGTACAGGTTCCATTGCAACTCATAGAATACAGGATGAACAGGGGGGCTATTCTGAGAATTAATGTGCAATATTCCTGGCGGAGGCATAGAAATAGTTCTCAATGCTTTCGTCATACTTTCCACATACATGGCTTGATTAACTTTTGTCGAATACCCAAGGATAAGGACCAACGAAAGCACGCCCAAAGTTCCTACTCGTACAAGAAAAACGCTCAGAAGAGCGTTCAGGCGTCCGCTTAGATTGGGAAAAATTCCCGCAATGTGGGCAATTCCAATGCTTAATGGTAGAGCTAGCATGATCGCGTGGCGCTCGTCCACTCCGCCCAGCATCTTTGGACTCTTTTGTACTGCGATGTAGGGAGCAGCACTGAACAAGAACCAAATACAAATAGGGATAAAAGGCCGCCAGAAGCGTTGCACATCTAACGTACGCGGCCTCCCGTTCGCCGCGCGTATGTTAGGAACAAACTTAGCACAAGACCAAAGAACAAGCGTTATGATTAGAGGAACACCTAGGTATGCAGCATACGTAGCAAACTGCCAAGCCCCAAGAATTGTACGGCGCAGGTTCTGCCAATCAGTTGGTAGTATTATCTTGTTGTACCCAGAATAATCGCCATACGGCCTTAATAATACTAATTTTATGCAAAATAAACATACACTTGCAAGGAGGATTGAAATTAATCGGAGCAGGTCGGATCGTGCGGTTCGTCCTGTTCTCGACCAAACAGCGGCAACATCGGCAATGGCCAAGCCTATTAATAACGAGAAGCTTGATGGCCATTGGAAGGAAAGCACTATGGCAACGATGCCCACAACATAGTCAACATGCGTCTGAGCTTCTTTGAATTTTCTGTACCCGAATAATAGCAGCCAGAAATAAATCATATAGAAAAGAATCAGATTAACTGTCAGAACATGGAATGCAGGAAAGATAAAAAATATTGCGGCTGAAAATATACAGTCCTCAACTTCTAAGCCAGCGGTAGAACGAGCAAGAAAATATATTTCGCGAGCAGTCGCGGTTATGCTCACTAGTGCAATTATGTCGAATATGAGAAAATAGGAAATTCCTGTATACTGCCAGATTTCATAAACAAGATAGCTAAAAAAATATGACAAATACCCATGTTGTGACGCCATAAGATCCCAAAATCCTGAGAGATCTCCTGCCTCAAATCCATATACGACTATCACGCCGTCCCATGTCTCCGTATTGAAAAGGAATAGCGGAGCCAAGCCAATAAAGAAGCAAATCGTCAGCAAAAAAACCGACAGTTTTGACGAACAATCTCGTCTCTGATAAGATATATCCAACAAGATGCCCCCCTCAGTTATTTAAAGTCGACAATATACAACCCAAAAAAACTAGAAAATAATTCAATTCAACTCACCCAGTATCATTAAGCTCACTCATTATTATAATGTTTATTGACCATCTCGCTTACCGACCGATATCGCTAAGGCTCCATTTATACTGCGGTGTCAGCAAAGTCACTGCGGCACAGCTTCTCATTGATTTGGTTCCACACACTTCCGCCGTACCAGGGCAGAAGCTCAGAAAGACGGCTCTGCGGCGTGTCAGCGATCCGTGCGAGCACATCTGCCAGTCAGCCTGCGGATCCACGTCGTTTAGCTTGGCCGTCATGATCTCTGTCGTGATTGCCGCGTGAGATTGCCACTGAACTGACCGGACAGGGTCACGCACTTAGAGCGCCTAACAGAACCAGCGTTTGACGAAGCGCCACGTGATGAGGGCTGCGGCGAGTGTAGAGAAGGCGAGGTGAATGTCGGCCCTGCGCTCGTAGCTGACCTGACTGGCTGATTTTGGACCGGGTTGACGGAGAGAGTTGACCCGAACCGAAGGAGCCCCTGATGGCGAGACGAAAGAACTGGAGTGCGGAGCAGATTATCGCCAAGCTACGGCAGATCGAGGTGCAGATGGCGCAGGGCAAGAGCCTGGCGCTGGCCTGCAAAGAAGCGGAGATCTCCGAGCAGACTTACTACCGCTGGCGCAAGGAGTACGGTGGGGTTGCCGTTGAACAAGCCAAGCGCCTGAAGGATCTGGAGCGGGAGAACGCTCGCCTGCGCCGCCTTGTGGCGGACCTCTCGCTCGAGAAGCAGGTCCTGAAGGATGTCGCCTCGGGAAACTTATAAGCCCTGAGCGGCGTCGGCAGGCGGTGAGCGGCATCCGGGAGAAGTACGGGCTCTCGGAGCGTCACGCCTGCCGGATCGTCAGCCAGCCTCGTGGGACGCAGCGCTATGTCCCCACGGTGCGATCTGACGAGGATGCGCTCACCCGAGCCATCGTGGCCCTGGCCTCCCAGTATGGCCGCTATGGCTACCGCAGGATCACCGCCCTGCTGCAGTCGGCAGGCTGGCCGGTGGGTCGGGATCGGGTGCAGCGCATCTGGCGTCGTGAGGGGCTGAAGGTGCCCAAGAAACACAGGCCACGAGGCAGGCTGTGGCTCAACGACGGCTCCTGCATCCGGCTGCGGCCGGAGCGGGCCAATCACATGTGGAGCTTCGACTTCGTGGAGGGCCGCACCCATGATGGTCGCAGCCTCAGAATCATGACGCTCATCGACGAGCACACCCGGGAGTGCCTGGCCCTCAAGGTGGCACGGCGGATCAACAGCTTCGGGGTGATCGAGACGCTGGCCGACGCCATGCTCCAGAAGGGCGTGCCGGAGCATGTTCGCTGCGACAACGGCCCCGAGATGATTGCCAAGGCTCTGCGGGAGTGGCTGGCGGGGCTCGGGACCAGACCTCTGTACATCGAGCCTGGCAGCCCGTGGGAGAACGGGTTCTGCGAGAGCTTCAACGGCAAGCTCCAGGACGAGTGCCTGAAGGGTGAGATCTTCTACAACTTGCGGGAGGCGCAGGTCGTAATCGGCGGATGGAGGGACCACTACAATCGTGTCCGGCCTCACTCCTCCTTGGGCTACCGACCTCCCGCGCCTGTGACCCTGCAGGCCATCGTGCGGCAGCTACCCACACCTGCCGCCATGCAGTAGTCTCACTGAACTCGGTCCAAAATCCCGGTCAGGCCACCTCCGCTGGGGCGGATAGCTGCCACGAAGCGCTTCACGGCCGTGTAGGCGCCCTCATAGCCGCGCTCGCGCAGCTCGCGTGTGAGGCCGACGGCACTGAGATCCGGGAAGGCCGCGACGCGCTCCCGGAGGTAGTCGAGGTAGGGGGTGAGCTTGTTGGGCTGCCCGACCTGCCGTGGGCCGTAGACCGGCAGCTCGAGTCCGCGTGCGATGTACTTGCGGATGGTCTTCGGATCACGCCCGGTGCGGCGGGCGATGGCAGAGATGGACAGACCCTGACGGTGCAGGTCCAAGATCATCATGAGTTCTCCCAGCTGGACCACCGTCGCCGCCCCCGTCCGACCCTCGTCGGCGGCTATGGTCGGCGAAGATGGGAAAGCCCGGAGATCCGAGGAGCGCCTCAGACCTCAGGGCGGGGCGCCAACCAGGGAATTTTCGGTGCCCACAGGCAGGGAGTATTCACCGCCCGCTGACAGGATGCCTTGCGCATCGGTGATGATGTGCCGCTTCGTGCCCGGCTTGCCGCGATCCGTCGGGTTTGGACCTGTCGCGGAGCCCCCCTTTTGGCCGCCACGGAGGCGCTGTCGAGAGCCGCGCGGCGGAAGTCGATGGCATTGCGCCTGCCCAGGCGGTCGAGGAGCACGCGCTGGAGCTTGTCCCAGACCCCGGCCTGCTGCCAGTCCCGCAAGCGTCGCCAGCAGGTCATTCCAGAGCCGCAGCCCATCTCCTGGGGCAGCATCTCCCAGGGGATGCCGGAGCGAAGCACGAAAAGGATGCCAGTCAGGGCAGCGCGATCCGGCACACGTGGGCGTCCGCCCCTGGGCTTGGGAGGTTCAGGTGGCAGAAGGGGCTCAATCACCGCCCAGAGGGCGTCGGACACAAGAGGCTCGCTCATCCCCTCCTAACGCACCAAACTCGGTTTCGTTAGGCACTCTAAATGCGAAGCCTAGTTCGGTCAGCCCCGCGGCAATCCCATGACCACCGGCAGGGCATCGGTCTCACATTCAGACACCTAAGTCAGAAAGGGACCTTACATAGCGCCCGTAAATAGCCCTCAAATTATTGCCGTACCTACGAGACGACGCAAAATCTTTTGCATAGTGCCTCCCAGCGCGTGCAAGACAGCTAACTTTCTCTCCTCCACTGTAGATATCTTGCAACAACCTAGCCAGCGCACCACTCTCCGACAGACTGAAGAAAACCGCATAGTCAGCCATAACTTCGCGGAAGACGGGAATATCAGATGCTACAACAGGTAATCCTGCTGCCATTGCCTCGACAGGGGCGATGCCAAAGCCCTCGTATGTAGAGCTTATAATGTAAACGTCGTACTCACCCAATATTTTAGCTGGGTCTGGTATCTGCCCGACAAAACGTACCGAAGTGAGGTTTTCCGCGTTCACATAGCTGTTCAACTTTTCATAGTCCGGACCAACACCACCAATATCGAGCGTAATAGGAAGATGCTTGAGTAAGGTAAAATTTTCAAGTGTGTGCATATAATTCTTCTGAGGCTTCAAATTTCCGATGGATATACATCTCATTGGCGCGCCGGGCACATACTCCTTTCCCTTATGCGAATAAAAGAAACTATCCCGAACAAAATTGTAGAGAACATCTTTTGTGCCGGAGCTAGGCACGCGCGAAGTGTAATCCTCTAAGGCCTGCTGCGAAACTCCAATCAAGTGATGGTAGGGCCTACTTACTGCCATTTCCGCAAGAACAGCTGCTGCATTGTTCTTGAACGCATCATGGCTATACAAGTTGTGTATTGTGTAAAAAATAGGGATATCGGCGGGACATGCCGCCCGCGCGAGAATACCAGAAATTTGGAGGTGAGCATGCACAAGAACAGGGTTGCTATTCTTAATGATTTTTCTCAGTCGCCACACCGCTCGCGGCCATGCTGACTTATTGCCGGCATCAAGGCAGATACAATCGCAAGAACAAGATACGTAATCTACGCGCGCTCCGATTGTGTCACGAACTGTGACAACAATATGCTGAAAATCACGCAACATCTCGATCGTATTCGCCAGGAGTACCTCCGCGCCTCCGACTGCAGCTGTGTCGATCACATGTATTATGCAAGGTTTGGGAACTTGTATCGCAGACATTTCTGAATAGCCACTCTTATGACCGACTACGGACTATCGAGATAATTCCGTCATGTAAGAAAAGGCGTTAGACCAACTGCTGGCAATTAACCCTACAACCCTTGTCGCCGCATCCAAGACTGCAGTGTCAAGACTGACCACAATCTGTGGCCACCATTGAGATTGCCGCCTAGATGGGCCTTCCACATGTCGCTGATTGGTTCAGCTGACAAGACAGCCGACTTCTTTAAGCTCTCAACTGACAAGAGGTCACTTGCCCACTCGCGCAGCGGTCCCCTCAGCCACTCATCCATCGGGAGCCCAAACCCCATTTTTGGCCTATCGAACATTGCTCGCGGAATGTACCTTTCCAATGCCTTTTTTAAAATAATCTTCGTCGCTCCGGCGCGAATTTTGTAGCTTACCGGCATCAACCACGCGAATTCTACAACTCTGTGGTCCAAAAATGGCGCTCTCGTTTCCAGTGAAACGCTCATAGCGGTACGGTCAACCTTAACAAGTATGTCATCCGGCAGATACGTTAACGTATCAACGGCCATCATCCTTGCTACTGGATTTGTCACTTTAGGCCAATGAATGGGATGGTCTAGTAGGGAGTACAAAGCCTTAGTGTGGGTTGTTACTTTGTCGTCAGCACTCCATTCCGTGACGAGCGACAAAAAAGCATCGTCTACGCTTCTGACCACCTCCAGTCGTTGACCAAACTTGTGCATTCTCTCCCCAAGGCTCTGCCGCGTCGATAATGCGGCAGGGAAGAATGGCTTATTCCACCAACTTGTAGGCACTCGACGCACGGCCCTGCCTATCAGTGGCCTTAACCTAGGAGGGATGTACTTTACACTGTGCCAGAGTTTTGGTGCCACATGGTAGCGATTGTATCCGCCAAATACTTCATCACCGCCATCTCCGCTCAGCGCAACCTTGACATGCCTCCCTGCAAGAGACATGACCAATGCTGTTGGTAGTTGCGAACTGTCGCCAAACGGTTCATCAAAAACATCAGGCAAATTTGGAACCATCGACAATACATCCGTGGCATCCATAATCAATTCGGTATGGTCGGTCCCAAGGAAGTTGGAAATTTTTTTGGCGTGTTGTGCCTCATTGAACCGAGCGTCCTTGAACCCAATACTAAATGTTTTGACCGGACGGCTTGACTGGTTCTGCATCAAAGCGACTATCATGGAGGAGTCAACACCTCCGGAGAGCAGCGCCCCCACTGGCACATCCGATATCATCTGCAGTGATACGGCCTCGCGAAGAACCTGATCCAGATGGGCTACGGCGTCACGTTCGCCACCATGAAAGCGCTCAACATTGCTCCGCTCTGCGATGTCTCTGAAGGACCAGTATGTCTTCGGATCAGCGGTGCGATCACCGCGCGACAGAGTTATAAACTGGGCTGCAGCGAGCTTATAAATACCATCCCAGATAGAGTATGGCGCGGGGATGTAATTGTGCCGCAGTAGCAAATCGATAGCGGCGCCGTTAAGCTTTTTTTCAAACGCTGGGTGCGCCGCAATCGACTTCAACTCTGATGAAAATAGCAGCACGCCATTCTGCCAGCCGTAATAAAGAGGCTTTTCACCTAACCGATCACGAGCCAAGCTGAGGCTTTGAGACTTCTTGTCCCACAGCCCAAATGCAAACATGCCGACACACCGCCTCAACGCACCTTCGATACCCCAAGCTTCTACAGCCGCCAAAAGGGTCTCTGTATCGGAGTGACCGCGCCAATCCCAACAGCCTCCTTGCTCCTCGAGTTGCGACCGGAGTTGCAAGTGGTTGTATATCTCACCGTTGAAGACCAAAACGTATCGGCCACTGGGCGAAAGCATTGGCTGGGCGCCTGCGGGCGACAGGTCTATGATGGATAATCTGCGGTGCGCTAAGGCAATCCCAGTCGTTTCATCGGTCCAAAAACCATTCGCATCCGGCCCTCTGTGCACAATGGCGGACGACATGAGCTGCATGACCGCCGCCATATACTCCTCTGAGGCTGACGCAGTACACCAAAGGGCCCCTGCTATACCGCACATACTACGGTGCTCCCCGTCTCAAAGCTATAGCCAAACATACGCTAAGACTCTTCAGAGTTCGTTTCTTCGGGTGCACCCTTCGATATAACGTCACGAGGACTCCCCCACTCCAACAAACGCCCGCGTTCCAACCTGTATATGGTGTCGCACATCATAACAGTCGAGAGGCGATGGGCAATTATTACAACCGTCAAGTCTGGCCCTAGCGCCAATATTGACTCCATTACTGAGTTCTCTGTTTCTGTATCAAGAGCGCTGGTTGCCTCATCAAAAAATAAAACTTTAGCGTTCTTGTAGAGCGCTCTAGCGATACCAATACGCTGTCGTTGCCCTCCTGACAGCCGAACTCCCCTTTCACCTACCCCTGTTTGAAACCCAGACGGCAAAGATTCGATAAAATCGTACAGGCGCGCCTTACTTGCTGCTTCTTTTACCCTATTCCAGTCGATCTTGGGTTCATCAACACCAAAGGCGATATTCTGTCCAACAGACGCATCAGCGAGAAAAATGCTTTGTGGAACATGAGCAATTTGAGACTGCCAAGACCGGATGTTGCCTGGCGTTAACACTCTTCCATCTATTGTGATATGTCCATTCGTGGGCGGGAGCAGCCCCATCATCAGGTCAGCAGCGGTTGTCTTTCCGCTACCCGTCTTTCCGATGAACGCCACCTTGGCACCCCTCGGAATCGCGATACTGAGACTATCAACGCTTGGAGTTGCCGCGCCCGTATACACGAACGAAACGTCGTGCAGTTCTATTTTGTCGTGAAAACTAGCTGTCGCCGCTGTCTCGTTATCGCGGCTTCCTGCAGAATCTGGCATGCTCAGCAGGTCGAGCATGCCGCGCAAGGACGCAGTATTACCTGCGATTTGAGCCCAAGAATGATAAATTTGCTGCAGCAGCGGAAGTAGACGTTGCGCACCCAATGCCAAAGCACCAAGCGCGGGTATAGCCGAGTCCAGCGTTCCGTCACGACCATAAGCGTAGGTAGCGAGTGCTGCTATGAGAGCAATACCGACAGCCTCGATTACAAAGCGCGGTGACGAGGAAATGAATGCTGTGCTCGAGTGAGACTCTTGGTACTTTTTGTAGGAGTCATTAAATCTATTTTGGAAGATCTTTTCAGTGCCGTCTAGGATGATGTCCCTAATACCGGATAGGCTCTCATGAACATGCTTAACTCTGTCCCTGTACCCGTCGGCCACGCCTTGGCTGTTCCTGCCAAGCCGTTTCCGGGTTAAGTATGAAACGGACGCGTAAGTACAACCTAGCGCGAATAGAGCAGCAGTTGACACGAAAGGATCAATTATCAACAGTCCACAGAATATGAATAATGCCATGATGATTGACGATAGTGCCTGCAAAGCTGGCAGCATCACGCCACCAGCGACGAGTTGCACCTTGTCGAAAGCAGCCACAGCTTCGCTCGAGTTTGTATTGATGTGGACGATATAAGGGCGAGACATGATTTTTCTATAAATCGTTGCTCCGAAATCGTAAGCGACTGAATAAACTAGGCGATTCGTGGCCCATACTAATAGTACGCGCAACATTCCAGCAATGATTGCAACGCAGACGAATAACATCGATACGAGAAAAAGTAGATGCTTCTGATCAAAGCCATCCAAGTTACCGACAAGACCTGCAATCCAAGGCACAGGTCGTTCCGGGTTTGCCAGCAACGATAAAAAGGGCAGCACAGCCCCAACGGTTACCAATTCGGCGGTTGCGCTAACAAGCATCAGACATAAAACTAAGAAGGTCTGTGGTAATCTTGCACGTGGTAGGTGGCTATAAATTGCTGTAACCATTGGCTGCACTGAATACATCTCTTTGTTAGGACAATTTATTACTTTGCTGGCAGCCCGAGCTTGGCAATTACGGCCGCCTATAGATAAAGTCGCCACTCTGATTGAATCGGGCTGCTAGTTGCTTAATCTTAAGAGATTTGTTGACGCTGCGCAATAACCAGCGTGCTTCATCACGCACATTGTCATTGGTCATTCGTTCAAGCACTCCTAATCTTTTCAATGCTGCGCACTCTCAGCAAACGGCTGCGATAGCGCGGCACGTCGCAGCAGATAATTCACCCTTTCGGTTAGCGCAATGAGCATGTAATCCTCTGCTGAAAAAAGCAGAAGCATACTGCCCGATCCACAGGAAGGGAAATCGCGCCCACCGCCTGAGCCGGCCTAATGCACGGGAACCACTACGATTCCGAAACGAGGTCTTTTGCGTAGCTTTCGGACGGGTTTAATCCGGCTAAGGTCCTGAGAGCCATTTTAATGCGCCTTCTGTAATCGGGTCGGACAAGACCGGCAGCGGTGTCACGTCGCGAGGGCCTCTCTTCTGTTCGTGGTCGGCGTCGTGCCGCCATAGGATACGGCCAGGCAGGCGGGAGGGGCCAATCTAACAAGGGGGCTCGATCGAGATCGGCACCGGCGCACTTGCGGCCTTCTCCAGCCTCGTCCCCGCGAGGGGACCTCAGGGCTGGTGCAGGTTAGACGAGGCGTGTCATGCCACCGCCTCCCGGCTCCAGAAGAACTCGGTGCCGTCCCGCCACATGGCGTGCAGCACGGTGGCAAGCTTCCGCGCGACGGCCACTTTGGCACGGCGCATGCCCGCTCGCTTCGCGATGCTCAGGCCCCAGGCTTTCAGAGCCGACCAGCGACTCGTGCGGGTCAGGAGCACATTGGCAGCCTCGTAGAAGGCCTGGCGTGCCAAGGTGTCTCCTTGCTTGCTGATGTGCCCTGTCCGATCCGTCTCGCCTGATTGGTAGCGGCGGGGCGTCAAGCCGAAGTGAGCTCCCACGGCTCGTGAACGGCTGAAGCGGAGAGGATCGTCAACCGCCGAGCAAAAGGTCAGAGCCGTCACGGGTCCAACACCCGGCACCGTCATCAGCCTCCGGCAGACCTCGTCCCGGCGAGCCGCAGCCATGACAAGCTCATGGAGACGGTCTCGTTCTGCGATAGGGGCGGCTCGCGCTTGCAGCAGGGGTACGACAACGGCTTCGAGGGAGAGCCCACCGATAAGCTCCCGAATGCGGCTGGGGAAGCTGCGCTCCCCCACCTGCCCGACCTTCAGGCCAAACCCACGCAAGAGGCCTCTGATGCCACTGTCGAGATCACGCAGCTTGGCCACCAGGAGCTTGCGTGCCGTGAGCAGGGCTCGCAGATCTTGAGAGAGGGCCGACTTCACGTGCACAGCTCTAATAGCTCCTAACAGAACCACCGTTTGACGAAGCGCCATGTGATGAGGGCTGCGGCGAGGGTCGTGAAGGCGAGGTGGATGTCGGCTCTGCGCTCGTAGCGCATGGCGAGCCGCCTGAACTGGCTGAACCTCCTTCGACAGGCTCAGGATGAGGGCCAGCGTGCGTTCCACGACCCACCTGTGCCGCCCGAGCCTTGCGCTGCTCTCGACGCCGCGCCGGGCGATGCGGGGCTGGATGTGGCGGCGGGTCAGGGCACGACGGCAGCGGCGATGATCGTAAGCCTTGTCGGCGTGGAGTTTGCCGGGCCTTCGTCGACGCGGTCCCCAGGACTGCCGGATGGGCGGCACGGCATCGACCACCTCCTCCAACACCATTCTGTCGTGGACATTGGCTCCTGTCAGCGTGAGAGCGAGCGGGATGCTTTGTGCATCGGTGATGATGTGGCGCTTGGTGCCTGCCTTGCCTCGGTCCGTCGGGTTGGGACCTGTCGCCGAGCCCCCCTTTTTGCCGCCACAGACGCGCTGTCCAGAGCCGCCCGCCTGAAGTCGATGGCGTTGCGCCGCCCGAGGCGATCGAGGAGCACGCGCTGGAGCCTCGCCCACACTCCAGCCTGCTGCCGGTCCCGCAAGCGTCGCCAGCACGTCATGCCCGAGCCACAGCCCATCTCCTGGGGCAGCATCTCCCAGGGGATGCCGGAGCGCAGCACGAAGAGGACGCCCGTGAGAGCGGCACGATCTGGAACACGGGGCCGTCCGCCCTTGGGCTTAGGAGGCTCAGGCGGGAGAAGAGGCTCGATGACGGCCCAGAGGGCGTCAGACACAAGAGGTTCGCTCATCCCCTCCTAACGCACCAAGCCCGGTTTCGTTAGGCGCACTAAGTCGCAGGACATGAAAAATTCGGCTTCAATTGCGCTTCACTGGTTTCTAGGTAGTGAACTCATAAGCCGGGTTCCGCCTTTGGTCGGTGATTCAAGCCTCTCGTCCTGGGAGGGTTGGATGCGCCGTTGCGAACTGAACGACTACGAGCGGCGGGCGATCCGGCCACTGCTGCCCAAAAAGCCGCGCGCGGTGCCGCGGGTGGACGACCGGCGCATGCTCAACGTCATCCTCTACCGCTTCCGCACCGGCTCGCCCTTGCGAGAAATCCCAGAGCGCTATGGCCCCTTGGCATCCTATCGACCCAGCTCTCCACAGCTGATACACGCCCCCTTACTGTGGCTCCGCCGAACTGTATAATGCCCGAACGTCTCATCGATTTTTGATTGGATAAGAGCCTCAGACACCGCAGCCCCTTTAGGAACAACTTTTGTGCCCGTGCTGGAACAAAATATTAAGCTCCTGATCCTCTGGACCCGATTACGTCGCTTCACGGCGACAACCGGTGCGGAACATGCCATCTAGCAGCGGAATACAGGTATGATACTTTATTGGTTGCTCTACTTAGTCCCAGCGTTGTCTAGCCTAGTGCCGACTACGCTTTCTCGAGAAACGGCACACATACTACTCGCGCTGTTTGGTTTGGTGATTGCAGGGGCAGTAGGGCTCAGGAGCGGGGTGGGGTGCGACTGGCCCGCTTACGAGTACATATTCGAACTGATAGGCTCCATGGGATTTCAAGAGTCCACAAGCCGGTTTGATCCAGGTTATGCCGCGGTTAATTGGCTAGTATACGAAGCAGGAGGAAATATCTACTACGTAAATCTGATTTGTGCCATAATGTTCACTTACGGTTTAATCTCATTTGCAATGCGGCAGCCTGACCCGTGGCTGGCTCTATGCGTAGCTGTACCCTATATGGTGACTGTCGTAGCCATGGGCTACACGCGACAAGCAACAGCTCTGGGATGGCTCATGCTTGCGCTGAACGCGTTGTCCGATCGCAAGTTAATAAAATACTTTTTACTTATTGGATTGGCCGCTCTTTTTCACAAAACCGTAGCAATATTGGGACTTCTGGCAGTGGCGCGCGAGTCGAAGCGCTCATTTCTAGGTTCTATAGTGGCATCCGGATTCTTCACGCTTATTCTCGTGTCGGCCGTACTATTAGAAAGCACTGACCAGCTTGTTCAGAGTTACGTGGCACAAGAATACGGATCGGAAGGCGGAATTTACAGAATCGGTCTCAATCTCATTGCAGCTTCGCTATTCTTTTCGTTCTACGCTCGCTGGGGTACGCATTTTCATGATCGCCTCATGTATACATTACTATCATTTGGGTCAATTTTGGCAGCGCCTATGTTATTTGTATCTCCCGTCGGAGCGGACCGGATGAGTCTATATCTTCTCCCCCTGCAAGTCGCTGTTTACTCCCGCCTTTCGATCTTGGCTAGCGGTTTTTTTGATCGACGTATCACCGTTTTTTCTGTTGTTTTAATCTATGCTCTCATTCATTTTACTTGGCTTAACTTCAGCACCCATGCGCCCCTTTGTTGGGTCCCCTACAATTCGATCATTTAGCCCTTTTCGCGTTGTCAGTGTACGAATGAGCGCCTATGAGTGTTTCAAGTCAATCAGCCGCAGCAGTTACACCACTGAAATAAAAGGTTTCGACACACAATCACGGCGCGGGCAAGTAGCTATGTCATCCGATGACGGATCCCGCGCGCATGCGCAAGTCAACTCACGCTTTGGCGCAGGTGTCTTCAAACTTACTTTCCTACAAACAATGAAGAGTAAATAAATGACAATCCAACATGAGGTCAGGTGCCTAAATTGTTCGTCAGAACGTTTGAAGATCGCAAGTTTTCCTCGCAGCACCCACTATAACGGAAAAGACTTCCGATACTTGGAATGTCTAGAATGTTCTCTCATATTTATAGACCCATTACCAGGCAGCCATGACAATAGAGCAATGTACTCTGCGGGATACCACGATAGTTTTTACTTCACAGAAGCTGGAAGAGAATACAGGTTCGCGCTCGACCAGGCCCGAACTTGGTGTTCGGGGAAGCAGGTTCTCGACTACGGGTGCGGAGACGGCAGCTTCGTGAGGTGTATGGCACAAAATGGCTTTAGTTGTACAGGCGTAGAGTACGACGGCAAGCTCGTCAATCGCCTAAGAAGCCTAGATGTCAATTCGAACTATTTCACAGTAGACGAGTTCAGCAAGGAGGCTGACAATACTGAGTTCGATCTAGTCCACCTGGGTGATGTTTTAGAACATATCGCGGAACCGCGACAGATGTTGATTGGTTTGTCACGTCGTCTCCGTCGACCCGGGGGAATCATTATGATTGAGGGGCCTTTGGAGGACAATACCCACCTGGCGTTGTTCGTGCGCAAAAGTGTATCGACCATTTTGTCGTCGATTGGCCGTGGCGCGTCCAATCACGCGCCTTATCACGTGACGTTTTGGAACGCAGAAAATCAACTCCGATTATTCGAAGAGTGCGGTTTTCAGACTCTAACCTACGAGGTCAGCGAACAAGCCTGGCCCTATCCGAGCAGCGTTGGAGCGAGCATTGGCTCAGCCATTTCTTACCTTGTTGGACAAATTTCTATACGTGCGTCTAAGGTAGTTCCATTTCGCTGGGGCAATAGGTTCACGTACGTTGGTATTGCACGGTGATGACTTGCCACGGCAAGGGACACCTGGCAGCTTCTCCTTCGAAGGACCACAAAGCTCCAATTGAGACATGCTGCCCGCTGCGAATTGCCTCTGCGGTCGACATTCAGCGTAGCACCTCCACAAGCCGACCACACGTGCAGTTGCTACCGCCGCGCTCCCAAAGCGCGACGTTCCGTGCCGCTTCATAGAGAAACTCCGTCCGCGACGTTAGATCTCGCCCTACTAGCGCGGTGACTCATTCGGAAGGTGCAGGGTCTCGGCGAACCTTTGCGAGGATAGCCTTGGCGGGTTTGGTCCAGACGAAGGGGTGTGGGCTGCTGTTGTGCTCGGCGATGTAGCGGTTGATCGC
>JAESGR010000729.1_pt1 | contig 16221 bp, 14 predicted proteins | sample 9269771 | NCBI WGS metagenome assembly JAESGR01 (sample SAMN15739572, study PRJNA653492) | algae metagenome | isolation source: Chroococcus sp. CMT-3BRIN-NPC107 and co-occurring heterotrophs from well... | place: USA: Clark Mountains Wilderness, California | collected 2010-04-18
GCCATGGCCATGGAGTACCAGGCATCGAGCCGGCTGTAGATATCGATGAGCTCCAGGCACTCGCTGCGGTACCGGGTGCGCAGGTGGTAGCCGAAATAAAGGTTCTGCTGGTTGCTGAACTTCTTGTCGGGCGCCGTGTAGGCCAGGCGCATGAGGGGTTCTTCCTGGAGCACTTTGAAGATCCGCTCCATGTAAAACGAGATCTGCGGCGGCAGGTCGGTGCCGTCGAGCAGGTGGAGCATTTTTTTCATGCCCCGGAAAAAATCGGCGAAATGCCTGACCGAATACTTCAGCATCGAATAATCGGCATTGTGCAGCACCTGGTAGGTGAGGGCATTCACCGGGTTCTGGCTGGCCGGGATCGGATCGAGGTTGTAATCAAGAAACTTGTCCATCATGATCACCGTACCGTTGGTGATCTCGGTGGGCCATTCCTCCAGCCGCTGCAGCAGCGCCCTGATCACGTTCTGGGTGCCGGTGATCCGCTTCCGGTCGGAATGCGGCTCCATGAAAAAACGACGCAGCCATTCTTTACCGCCGAGGGTACGCGTGAAGTTGAGCTTGTGGAAAATGGAAAACTCCTCCTCCACATGGAAAACGCTGATGTCGTTGAACGTGATTTTGTCTATTTGCATCGTTCGGTGTACGATTTACGATGTACGATTTACGATTGGAGGGTGCTCACATCTACCTTGCTGATGGTTTCACGCAAAAGCGCTAAGGGCCGCAAAGACACAAAACGTACGTTCAGGTTGCCCATTCCTTCGCTTTTCTTCATTTGTTATTCGTCGGTTCTGCCTTCTTTTCCCAATTCCAAATTCCCAAGACCCCATTCCATCATCGTCCAAACAGCAGCCGCTGCCCTTTAACAGATTCATCCCACACCCCGTTTCCATAAACGAGGTGGCCGTTGACGAAGGTATGGGTGATGGCCGCCGGGAAGGTCATCCCTTCAAAAGGGCTCCAGCCGCAGCGCGAATAGGTATTCTCCGCCTCCACCCGGGTAGTCTGGCGGAAGTCGGCGATGACCAGGTCGGCAAAGTACCCTTCACGGATATAGCCGCGGTCCACCACTCCGAAAAGATCGGCCGGAGCATGGCTCATCTTCTGCACTACTTTTTCCAGGGAAATTCTTTCCAGCTGGTAATAGTGCAGCATCAGCAGCAGCGAATGCTGTACCAGGGGAATACCCGCGTGCGCCTTCTCATACGGCTCCCCTTTTTCCGCCCAGGTATGCGGGGCGTGGTCGGTGGCGATCACGTCGAGCCGGTCGTCGAGCAGGGCCTGCCATAACGCCTCGCGGTGGTGCGGGGCCTTGATCGCCGGGTTGCACTTGATGAGGTTGCCCAGGCGGTCGTAATCCTCCGCGGTGAAATGCAGGTGGTGCACGCACACTTCGGCGGTGATCTTCTTTTCTTTCAGCGGCAGCAGGTTGGTGAACAGCTGCAGCTCTTTTTCGGTACTGATGTGCAGGATGTGGAGGCGGCTGCCGTGCTTTTTGGCCAGCTGCACGGCCCGGAAGGAGGATTCAAAACAGGCTTCCTCGTCGCGGACCAGCGGATGGTCGGCCGCCGTCCATTCCCGGCCTCCGGCGCCGAGGCGCTCGCGGTTGGCGCGGATGATGGCTTCGTCTTCGCAGTGCGTGGCTATGAGGAGTTCTGTTTCCCCGAAGATCCGGTCGAGCGTCAGGTAGTTGTCCACCAGCAGGCCGCCGGTGGAGGAACCCATGAAGATCTTCACCCCGCATACGCGGTCCTTCTTTTCATTGGTACGCAGCACTTCCTCGAGGTTGTCGTTGGACGTGCCCATATAAAATGAATAGTTGGCCAGCGAAGAGCGGGCCGCGATGTCGTACTTGTCTTCCAGCAGCTCCTGCGTGAACACCGGCGGGTTCGTATTCGGCATTTCCATGAAAGAAGTGATGCCGCCGGCCACGGCCGCCCGCGACTCCGAATAGATCGTTGCCTTATGGGTAAGACCCGGCTCACGGAAGTGCACCTGGTCGTCGATGGCACCGGGCAGGAGGTAACGGTCCGCGCCTTCGATCTCGGTCACGGCACCGTCCACCGAAATGTTCGGAGCGATTTTTTCGATGCGCCCGCCGTCCAGCAAAACGTCGGCTTCCCGGATGCTTCCTTCATTGACGATGCTGATGTTACGAATGAGGTATTTTTGCATAATTCTTTCTAAAGTAAGCGGCATGCAATATAAACAAACCCTGCTCAAACTAAGTTTAATCCTGGCCCCTACCGTACTCGCTGCACAAACCACCTACCTGCCCCAGAACGCACCGGAAAACACGCTGCTGGAACGGCTGGAGATCAGGCTGGGCACCGATTCGGTGCTGAACTTCTCCAAGGCAAAGCCGTTCCCGCGCCGGCAGTACATCGGCCGCCTTAACCGACTGGACAGTTCCGCACCACTCACCCGCACGGACCGGTGGAACCTGCAGCATGCCCGGCTCAGCAACATCGAGTGGGCAACGGGCGACCGCACCGAATTTGCCAGCCGCAGGCCGGTCGGGAAGCATTTCTATAAAACACCGGCGAATCTCTACGAGGTCAACATACCCGATTTCTTCCTGGCGGTGAACCCGGTATTCCAATATACTGTGGCAAAAGAATCCGACAACGATCAGCACCTTTTCCTCAATACGCGCGGGGTTACGCTGCGCGGCCGCATTGCCGGCAAGATCGGCTTTTCTGCCTATGTGACGGACAACCAGGAACGGGATCCGCTGTATGTGCAGCAATGGGAAGACGAGCGGCAGGCCGTACCCGGGCAGGGCTTTTACAAGCAGTTCAAAAGAACGGGCTACGATTATTTCGATGCCCGGGGCACCGTCACCTTTAACGTGGCCAAATACATCGATGTCGCTTTTGGCTACGACAGGAACTTCATCGGCAACGGCCACCGCAGTCTTTTCCTTTCCGACTTTTCCAACAGCACGTTGTTCCTCAAGCTCAACACACGTATCTGGAAATTCAATTACCAGAACCTGTTCATGGAGCTGCAGGCCTCCGAGCGCACCGGCGCCGATATCCTCATCCCGAAAAAATACGCCGCCCTCCACCACCTCGACCTGGCAGTGACCAAATGGCTGAACATCGGCTTGTTTGAGGGCGTGGTGTTCGGCCGGCCCGACCGGTTCGAGTTCGGCTACCTGAACCCCGTAATCTTTTACCGGTCGGTGGAACAGCAGCACGGCTCCTTCGACAACGCCGTGGCCGGCCTCGATGCGAAGGCCAATGTGGCGAAGCGGTTCCAATTCTATACCCAGTTTTTGCTCGACGAGTTCAACCTCGTGGAAACCCGCAAGGGCAGCGGCTGGTGGGCCAACAAATGGGGCCTGCAGCTCGGCGCCAGGTACATCGATGCGTTCGGCATTCCCAACCTCGACCTGCAGGCGGAAACGAACCGCGTACGTCCCTTCACTTATTCGCACCGCGACTCGGTGGCCAACTATACGCACTACAATCAGCCCCTGGCCCATCCGCTGGGCGCCAACTTCCAGGAGTGGATCGGCATCGCCCGCTACCAGCCCGCCCCGCGGTGGAACCTGCAGGCGAAAGCTATCTACTACCTGCAGGGCCGCGATTCCAGCTATACCACCGCCGGCACTTCCTTCGGCTCCAATATCTTCCTCCCTTCCGTTCCCCCGTACCGAAAGGGAGACTACGGGTACGAACTGGGCGCTGGCATCCGCACCAAAACGGCGCTGGCCTCCTTCCTGCTTTCCTACGAGCTGAAGCACAACCTCTTTCTCGAAGGGTATGCCCTGATGCGCCGGGTGGCCGCTACCACGGTTTCGCCGGCCCAGAACACATTCGTTACCCAGGTCGGCATCCGCTGGAATATGCACCGGAGGGAATTTGATTTTTAAGCGGAGCGGAAGAATTCAGGACCGGACAGCCTGAAAACTTTCCCTATGCTTTGCCGGAACGTACCGGGCTTGAAACAGCCCCTTTTTTTGCCCTATTTTTTAGTTCACCGTTTGCAGAACTAAAAATCCTCTTCGGATCAGCAAGCGCAAGATGCCTGCCCTGGTGCAGGAGCAACCCAGCACGGTTTCATACGTGGATTAATGAATCGAATGTCCTATGAAATACTGGGGCGGTCCGTATGGGCCGCCTTCCTTTATCGCAGATGGCGCAGATGGGGAGGCTACTTGTGGACGGATGTTGTAAACACAGATAGCGCAGATAAGTTTACGGGTTCAGCATCCGCAGTTTAGTGACGAACAGCGTTCCTTGCGCGGCTGGGAGCTACGAGCAAACCACAAACCACAAACTTTAAACCTTAAACTTTCTGCTCCTACCCATTCAATATATAATGGCTCAGCACGCGGTACGCTTCATTGATGCCCTGTCCTTTCTTGAATTCCTGGCGGATCGGGTTGGGTTCGCCGGTGACCCAGATCTTCAGTTCGGCGTCGAGGTCGAGCATGCCGGCGCTTTCTTTTGAGAACTTCTTGATGCTGCTATAGGGGATGGTGAGGTAATCCACCTTGCTGCCGGTGATGCCCTGCTTGTCCACCAGGATCAGTCGCTTGTTGGTAAATACGAGGAGCTCGCGGATCAGTCGGAAAGCGATTTCAATCTTTTCGCCTTCCACCAGGATCGGCTGAAACTCGGCAGAGATCTTTTCGACGGACACAACCGAGGCATGTCCCATGAGTGCGCTGAACAGTCCCATTTGCAGTAGGTTTTAAGGAGCTACATATTACGGAAAAAGGGGAACCTGCACAAACCGGCCATCCGTTTCCCTGTTGGATGACGGCCCGATCCGGGAGCCGGCATTCTGGCGATTTCCTGCAAAAGGGGCTGCCAACCCAAACAGGCTCTTTCCCAGTTCATGCTGCGCCTTTCCCAACCGGACAGATCGGGGTATCAGCCCCGTATCCTTGCTGCCTATCTTAGGCCTTTGAAGTTTATGCCATCCTCCGATCCGGTCATTATCGATATCACCTGTACCCTGCGCATGGAACGCGACTCCGCCACGGTATTCCGCTACCTGGCCGACCTTCGCCTCGATGCCCGCTGGCGCAAGGAGGTGCACCAGACGCGCATTGAGCCGGCCGAAGGCCGGCGCATGGGGGTGGCCGTGCAGGATGCCTACCTCTCGCGCCGGGTTCCGCACCACCTCACCCGGCTGCAATGCATGCATTATGAGCCGGGCCGCTGCATCGCCTTTGAAACCCTGCCCGGCAGCCCGTTCTGGCAGCAAACCATCCGCACCGTACAGCCCGTGCCCGGGGGAGCGCTGGTTACCTACCGCCTGCTCTTCGACGCCGCCGTTGTGCGGTTCGGACTGGGCTTTCCCCTTCCCCCTTTTTTCATCCGCTGGTATACGCGCACGACCATGAAACGGTACCTGGCCCGGCTGAAAACCATCCTGGAGCAGTCGCCGATCCGGGGGAAAACACCGCGGAACCGTCCGGCAGCGGCTGTTGCCGTTCCGCGAAAGCAGGCCCGGTGAGTATGGGGTTGGGAATTGGGAATTAGAAATTAGTAGAATGGGTTGAATAAGTTGATAAGCCTCCTATAGCACCTTTTCTCCTTAGCTCTGCGCGAAACCTTATCACAGACATTTCCACTTTTCTTCGCCTTTTGTTCGCCTGTACCCCTATCCGGCGGGCTTAGCTTATCTTCCGGAAATAACTGCTGACTATGTTCCGCTTCCTCCTTTTGCTGCTCGCGGCTCCCGTCCTCTTCGGCCGGTGTTCTCCGGAAGTGCGCTCCGCGGCCGCGGCCGACAGCGGGACCATCCGCGCCGGAGGACTCAGCGTGTATTATGAGCGGCAGGGCTCGGGAGCACCGCTCCTCCTGCTGCATGCCGGCCTGCAGGACCATACGATGTGGGACGAACAGGTCAGGGCCCTGTCACCGGGTTTTACCGTGGTGACAATCGACCTCCCTTTTCACGGACGCACCGAAGGCACGGATACCTCCAAACTCGCTCGGGAAGTGATCCGCACGGTGCTCGACAGCCTGCACATCCGGAAAGCGCACGTGGCCGGTTTGTCCCTGGGTGCTGCTGTGGCCCAGGATTTTATCATTGCCTATCCCGAACGGGTGCAGAAAGTCGTGCTCCTGGCCTCCGGGCTGAACGGCTACGAACGCGATCACCCGGTGGATTCGGTGAGTCGTTCCTGGTACGCCAGGTTTGCAGCCGCCCTGGAGCGAAAGGATACGGCCCGTGCAGCGCTGGAATTCACGCTGGCCTGGGGCGAAGGAGTGCGTGCACGCGGAGACAGCCTGACCAAGCCCGCCTCCCGGTATGTGTACCGGTCCACGGAAGCCACCCTGCGAAAGCACCGGATGGCCGGATGGCCCAACCTGCAGGACGAACCGCCGGCTTCCAAAGGAATCTCCGGTCTGCGGATGCCGGTATTGCTCCTCCATGGCGACGGGGACCTTCCCTTTATTCTGACGGTCAACGATTACCTTGAAAAAACCGTCCCGGGAGCCCGCCGCGTAGTCCTTAAAGGAGCGGCGCACATGCTGAATATGGAACAGCCGGAGGAAGTGAACCGGCTGATGCTCTCCTTTCTGAAGGAAGGCTGATGATCCTTTTCTTTCCCCTATCCGGCCGCTGCCGGAGGGTGCATCACTATTACCGGCGCATTCGCCGGTTCTGGAATGGTATTGGTATCCACTCCGGAAAAAGACATGGAATTCACCCCACTCGAACGGAAAGAGCAACTACAGGAAATTCAGTCCGCAACCGGCTACTCTGCGGTCTTCAAGCACAATACTACCTGCCCCATCAGCAAAGGCGTTTACCGCAAGCTGCAGCAGGAAGAGGTCATCCCCGGCGTGGACACCGTCTATTACCTTGACCTGCACGCCCACCGGGACCTCTCCGATGAAGTGGCCAGCCAGTACGGCATTCCCCATGAGTCGCCTCAAATCCTCCTGATACGCAACGGACAATGCACCTACCACCAGTGGGGCTATGATATTTCAGCAGAAGCCGTTGGGGAAGCGGCGAGGGAGTAGGAATTGGGAGTTGGGAATTGGGAATTGGGAGTTGAAAAGTTGACAGGTTGACCAGTAGAACAGGACGATGCAGGTAATTAAGCGGAGAAAGATGGCGCACAGAGCGAACAGGGAAACAGAGTTGACGGAGCAATTATTTTAGGAACCGGAAACAACACTTATCAGAAGTTTTCTTCTGGCTCTGTTTCTCTGTTCGCTCTGTGCGAAACCTTATCCACTATCCAACTGATCAACCGATCAACTAATTCCTAATTCCCAACTCCCAATTCCCCTCCCCTATCGCCAACAGGCACAATTTTTTCTCTACCCTTTCTACAGTAAAATGAAGCAGCTATGGCAAACTCAGTGCACCGGGGAACAGGGCTCAACAATGTGAGCGAAACCTGGGACGAAAACGAACGGAAACTTCAGGAAGGAACGGCAACCGGCCGCGACGATGCGGCAACGGTAAGCAATGACCTGGAGCAGGCCATCCGCGAAGAAGCCGCGGAATATGACGGCACCAATAAAGAAGACCGGCTGCTGGACGGCGAACGGGCGACGGTAAATGATGGGCCCGAAGCACCGGACCGGGAATGATCCAGCGGTGGGTAAGGATACGGGTTCCGGGTTGCATACGGCAGCTCCGGGCCCGTTATGTTGATATGCATTCACCGCCCGGCCTTCCTATTTGGCCATATCGATCTTTACTTTCTGGTTCTTGATCTTCTGTTCCTTCACCAGGTGCAGCACATGGCTGGCCCTGGACTTGCGCACGGCGGCAAAGGAAAAGAAATCCTTCACTTCAATGACGCCGACATCCTCTGCGCGCAGCTCTCCTTTCTTCGTCAGGAACCCGACAATATCTACCTTATTCACCTTATTCTTTTTCCCGGCACCAATAAACAGGGTTGCCCATTTCGGCTTTTCCGGAAGCTCGGTTGTTGGGGGCAGCTCTATGGCTTCAGCCGTTGCCGGGAGGTACTCGGGCAGCCGCTCTTCGCTGCCCAGCAGGAGGATGGCAGTACCGCTGGCCTCCATGCGGGCGGTGCGCCCGTTGCGGTGCGTGAAAATTTCCGCAGAAGGCGGCAGGTGGTAATGAATGATGTACCGGATGTGCGGAATATCCAATCCGCGGGCCGCCAGGTCGGTGGTCACGAGGAAGGAAACACTGCCGTTGCGGAACTTGGCCAGCGCCACTTCGCGGTCGCGCTGTTCCATGGCCCCGTGATAAAATGTGTTGATAATCCCTTTTTCGGAAAGCAGGGCACTGGTGCGCTCCACCGATTCGCGGTGGTTGCAGAATATGATGGAGGAGCGGCTGCCGAGGTGGCAAAGCAGGCGGAACAGCGTATCGGCCTTGTCCTTATCCCCGGCCTGCACCAGCTTCAATTCGAGGGCGGCCGGCTTCGCTTCGCCTTCCGGTAAAAAGTTCAACCGGTGCGGCTCCTGCAGGCCGATAAAAGCCGGGATTTCCACGGCTTCGGTTGCGGAGGTCAGGATGCGGCGCTGTACAGCCGGCAGCGATTCGATAATAAAGCGGATCTCTTCCTGGAAGCCGAGCTCGAGGGATTTGTCGAACTCATCAAGCACCAGGGTATGGACCGTATCGGCCGTGATGTTACCCCTGCGGAGGTGATCGCCGATGCGGCCCGGCGTACCCACGATGAGCGCCGGTGGCTGCACCAGGTTCTGTTCCTCGATCTCGCGCTTGTGCCCGCCATAGCAGCAGGTCACCTTGTACCCCGTACCCATGGATTTGAATACGGTTTCGATCTGGAGGGCCAGCTCGCGTGAGGGCACTACGATCATAGCACCTGTTTTCCGGGTACCCGGGTCGAGCGTGCGCAGCAGCGGAAGTAAAAAAGCCAGGGTTTTACCCGATCCCGTAGCCGAGAGGATCACGACGTTCGGGTGCTGCGCCGTTGCCTCCAGCGCCGCTTCCTGCATCTCGTTCAGTGCGTCAATATTGAGCCGGGCCAGGATGGATTCCACGGAAGGTTGAGTATGAGCCATGTGCAAAAATAGGCTGTTATCAGCGGTTTGGCGTTTGGAGGGGATTTCGGGAGAAAGGGTTGCGCGCAGAGCTAAGGAGAAAAGGAGGTTGGGGAGGCATCAACATTTTGCGGCAGATGCTTTCTACCTGCGGCTTTGGTTGCACGCAAAGGCGCTAAGGGCCGCAAAGACGCAGAGGATATGTTGTAACTTGGGTAGCCCCAAAATTCAATCGTCAATCGTCAATCGTCAATCGTCAATCGAACACATCGTACATCGTACATCGTAAATCTTACATCAAAACGCTTCCCCGATAAAAATATACACCCCGCTGCCTTCCTTCGTAAAGGCTACATCCAGGCGCGAAAAGATGTCCTTCTTCGGGAACAGGAGGAACCGGATCCCGGCACCGCCGGCCCAAACGAAATCGCGGGCGGACAATTCGGAAAAGCGCGGGAAGACGGTACCGGTACCGCCGAAAACAGCGGCGCCCCAGCGCTTGGTGAACCGGAACGGAAGCGGCAGCATCCGGTATTCCACCTGGGCGGCCAGCTGGTTGCGGTCGCGGAACCGCCCGGCATAATAGCCCCGCAACAGGCTTTCACCCCCCAGCAGCGCAAGCTGGTTGAAGGGAGGGGTGCCCATGGTAAATTGCCCGAATACCTGTGCCGCCAGCACGTTGCGGCTGGAAACCGGCCGGTAAAACCGGTTGTCGGAAATGATGGACGTAAAAGAAAAGTCGCTGCCCCAGAGCGGATCGTACCGCAGCAGGGCCAGTTCGGCAAAAACACCGTCCCGCACATTGAGCACGTTGTGCCGGTTGTCGTACAGGACTCCGGCGCCCAGTCCAAAGTTCGTGTAGCCCTGCGCCCCGGGAGGAAGTTCCAGGTTGTTGGAATCGTGCGGTACAAACCGTACAGACCCCAGCCGCTGAAAGTCGGCTTCCACGCCGGCGAAGATATTCTTATGCACTTTTTTAAGCACACGCTCTTTAATGCTCAGCTGCCGGGCTTCCACCGTAGCCGTATATTCCTTTGGGGTGGCGGGACCGATGCCGTAGTAGAGCAGCGGGAAATCCTGGTATTTCAACCGTCCCAGGAAGGACCAGCGGTTGCCGTGGGAATACAGCGCATGATCGAAAAAGCCCCCGTACTGGCGGTTCAGGGTATAAAAAGTAAACCCGTTGATCTCACTGAGCCGGTTGGTGGTATCGCGGCGGGCATAGTAGATATAAAGGGAACTGAGGCCGAGCTCCCAGCTTGTTTCCGGGGAAAAGGCAACCGTAGGATAAGCGATGAACTGCGGCTCGGCGATGGACGTGGTATCGTCAATAAGACGGTTGATGTAGCGGCGGATGAAATTGGGCCGCTGCGCCTCCGCTCCTGCCGCCAGCGAGAGCAGCAGCAATAATCCCAAAACCTTTCTCATTCCCTGCCGTACCATCCTGCTCCGGCACGTGTCTGTATTCGTCATGAAAGCCACACTTTAAGGGCAAAGTTAATACGAATGACAATGAGGACCGCGGGTGTTTCTGAACCCACGTATTTTACACGTTAACGGATGGCGGCTGCGCGGCGGAAAGGTTACACGCAAAGACGCGAAGGTCCACAGAGACGCGAAGGATATTTTACAGCTTATACAGCCCTGGATTCGATGTACGGTGTACGATATACGGTGTACGGGCCTTGCGTATTTAATATTGATTATTGAATATTTCTCTTCTGCAAACAAGCCTGCTTTCCGACTCAATCACTTCCGGATCACGATCCGCTGGGCATCGTCCTGCATGACCTCGTCGAAGAAGGTTTTGACGGACTTGTAGTCGGATGCGCGGATCTTATGGTTGCGCAGGATGAGGACCGTTGCTGTGTAGATGGCTCCTTCCGCTTCGTTGTACCAGGTTTTGGCGGCGTAATAGGTTACATCCGTTTTCAACTCTTTATCCTTAGGCAGCGCATCGGGCTTGTAGCCGGCCGGCAGCCGGAGAATAGCGGTATCCCGGTGCTCGAAAGGATAAAGGAAATAAAAATCGGTTCTCCGGTCCTCGAAAGCCGGGAGCTTACTGGACCACATCTTGTGGATCCGGGGTTGGATGAACTGTTTGGAGCCGGCATTGAATTCCGGCAGCTTGCGGAACAGGGCCGCCAACTTAACCGACTTTTGGTGCTCTGTAGCTGCAGCCGTGATTTCAAAATCGTTTGGCTCTTTGTATCCCAGGTAAAAAACCAGGAACTTCTTTTGTTCGTCCCGGTTATTTTTCAGCAATTCATTGGTCATTTCCAGCGGCTCGCCCAGAGCGTTCATCTCTGTCTCGGTTTCCGCGGAAAGATCGTCCTTCAGGGTGATCCGGGTGGTCGTTACCAGCTTATTGGCTGCAGCTGAACTCCGGGGGGTGGGCACCAGGGCGCCCCCGTTTTCAGTGACCAGAAGGGCATAGCGGTTTTCTGTATTGGTGCCCAGGTGCCCGAAAGCGCTGGTGTTGGAGGTGCATTCCAGCCAGATGGAGTCCTTGGCCCCGGGTACGCAAAGGATGACGTGGTTGAAGCTGTTGGCCGGAAACGAAGGGTCCACGGGTTCGCCGTTGTAGTCGGAATTGATAATGGCTACATGGCTGCGGATGCCTACTGCCTTGAGCGCGGCCTTCATAAAATTGCTGAGCCCCTTGCAGTCGCCATACTTCTTCTCGTCAGTAAAGGCAGCAGAAAACGGCTGAATACCGCCGAGTCCGAGCTGGATACTGACATAGCGGAAGTTATTCTGCAGGTAGCTGTAGATAAGACGCACTTTCTCTCGCTCATTGGGAGCGCCGGCCACCAGCTGGCGGAAAAATTCCTGGCGTGCCGGAGCCAGCTCGTCGAGTCCTGCATAGAGTTTGCCGAGCCAGGCACCGAAGCTTTTCCAGGAGGTGAAATCGCCCTGGTGGCCGTAATAGGAAAATGGTGTGGTAACGATGCTTACATGGGGCAGCCAGTTGCGGGGGACTCCGCTGCCTTCCTCATAAGCGGAGGCCGGCAGGTTCCGGACCGACCATTCGTATTTCCTGTATTTTCCCTCTGTAGTGATGACGGGCTCCAGGGGCTGGAGCGCTGATTTGTGATGGAGTTGAATGTCGGCAGGAATCCTGGCTGTAAAATGCGCCTCCACAACGGCTTCACCCGGGTAAATGTAATGGAAGCGGGGCAGGAAGAACGTACCCCTGAACTTATGGGTGTACTCGAAGACCACCGTAACGGGGTATGTATCTGCTGGCACAGGATAATAGGTGGTGTAGCCATCTTCGATCAGGCCTTCACCGGTAGCCACTGTAACCATGTCCTTTTTTTTGTAGCGGGCGATCTGCTTGCCGTTGGCATTGAGCACGCGGATTTCCGCCTCATCCAGTGCAATGTCTTTACTGGAATGTTCGCGGAACAAAAGGGCGTCCTTCCCTTTCTCATCCACCACCGTAAAAATCTTCTGCACCTTTACCGCTGCTTTTTCAATACTCTCCACTTCCACCGAAATCTGGTGCAGGTGCGTGATCACGGAAGCCTTCGGCTTCAGCGCCTCGGGCACGGAAGCAAGGCTGTACACCCCGGACTGAGCCTGGGCCGCGCCGGTACAGAAAGCGGTCAGCAGGATAAGAAGCCCCTTTTTCATACAGTCGTTCGTTTAAGGTTTTACTTTTTTGCGCACTACGTATTGCTCGTTCAGGATTTCAAACAGGCGCTGGTAAAACTCCTGCAGTTCGCCGTACTGGTCGGCTCCGTAAACCGGTTGCTTGAATTCCAGGCGAACGGAAGTCTGCAGGCGGTTCTCCACTTTCTGCGATATGCGGGAAATAACGATGCTGGTATCGGGGAGGCGCATGCGCACATCCTTCGGCAGCTCGTCGAACTCGTAGCCTTCCGGCAGCGTGAAATTGCCGATGATCGTATAGGCCTGGCCGCAGCCGAAGAATATATCGGAAAAACGGTTATCGGAAACAAAGGGATTCTTTTCCAGGCCCGTAAGCATATTGGTGGAAAAGTAGCTGTATTCGCCGGCCGTGTTCAGGGGCTGGGTGAATTTGACCTTCTGTACGAGCGGCAGGCTGTCGGCTTCCAGGTTCTCAAACTTCACGTCTTCCACGCTGAGCCCCGGGTTGTTTTCGGTAACGAACTTCTCGATGTATTTATCCTTCCCTTTTTTGGCCAGCCCCAGGCGGCCGATGCGGGCATAGTCATAGCTGGTAATGGAGATCTCCCCGTTGAGCTTTCCTTCAGCGCTGATCGTGCCGTTGATCATCACCAGGTTGCTGGCATTCTTATCAGGAGTGGCCAGCGGCTGCCAGCCCCAGTTCTCGCTGTCGAGCTTATTGATCACCAGTCCCTGGGTTTGCATCACGTCGGTCGGAACGAGGTGCACCGGCATATTCTTCTGGGTGGCATCCAGTACATACACACGGCCGTTCAGTTCCACGTAGGCCATTACCTTATTGAACTGATGGAATCCGGGGGCATCCAGCGTTCCGGCATCCGCCGTATTCACCACCCCGTTTTCATGGGTGCTCACCAGTACCGGGCGGGCATCAATGCCGGCATCCTTCAGGAGGTTGACGAGGATAAGGTTGATCTCGCCCACCGTTCCTTTTTTATCCTTCCAGGCGCTGCGTACGCCGTCGAATGCCCAGATGCCTTCGTATTCGTTCCACTCCATATTCTGCTGCACGTACTTGTACACCGCCTTCATCTGGTCGTACTGCGAGGCAAGGGTCTTCAGCTGTGCGTCGAGGTCGGCCGTGCGGGGAATGTTCCGCTTCAGCTGCTCCCCGAAGTCTTCGTCTTCCATGAGGTATTTGATCACCATGGGCCAGCTGATGGTGCGGGCCTGCCGGCGGCCATTGATGTAAAAAGCTGTGATCTTTGTTTCCAGGCGGTCGCGGTAATAATCTTCATTGATCACATACGATTCATCGCGCAGCCCCGGTACGTCTTTCATCGAATAGGTCTTGATCACGCGCCGGGCCTTCTCCTGCTTTTTCTCCGAGTATTCGCGCGAGCAGAAGGGCATAACAGTCACTTCCAGTTCTTCGGGGAAGTCGGTCACGAAGGAGCTGTACCGCACCGGCACGGACCGCTGGAAGTACCAGTCGATCAGCCCGATGTGCTCGTGCCTGAACTTGTACTCGATCACCGATCCCACTTTCACTTCCGGGAAGGTGAACGCCTTTTCCGTATAGCGCTTGTTCAGCTTTTTTTCGAAGATCTGCTTTTTATCCACCGGGGTCATGATCACATTGCCGGAGGCATCGAGGTTGAAGGTGTGGGCTTCCAGGCCGGAGATGCTTTCGTCCATCTTATAGCTGTGGTAGCGCAGTTTGACATTTGCCTGGTCCAGTCCTTTGTTGTTCAGGATCTTGATCCGGATCCGGCGCTTCAGGGTCAGTCCCTTATTATCAGAGTATTCCAGCTCTCCGTCATCTACCAGCACCATGGCTTCTGCACTGGGATCAAAGGCGCAGTCTTTCAGTTCGAGGTCGGCCTTTTCTATGGTTCCGAATGGGGGGAGGTTGGGATCCGTATCTTTCTTTTTCTGGGCGAATGAGGAGCAGGCAAGCAGCAGCACTGCAACGAGCAGGGGAAATTTTCTCATGAACGGTGGTTGCGGACCGGAGTCCGGTTAAGCGTTAGTTTGGCAGACAAATAAATAAAAAAGAACGGAATTATTTCAGGATTGTTCCGAATTTCTGTCAGCCAGGCAAACGGCGCTCCTCCGAACAACATGCAGCTCAGCCTCCGAGTTCAAAAAACGCCTCGCCGCGCTCTTTACCGTTCACCAGGATCGCGATCCGGTGGCGGCCCGGGAAATGCCTGCGCGTGGTAAAGTCCTGGAAGCGCTGCGTGCGACTGAAAGTGTAGGGCTTCCCCGGCTCATAGGTTTCCCGGGCCAGGTGGAAGAGCTTGCGCGCAGTACGCCCGCCCGCCCGTACATAATCAATGGCATACCCGATGCGCAGCGGCTGCGGGTCATTTCCCGAAAGGCACAAGGTAAAAGAAAAGCCGAGCCGCTGGCCGATGCGGATTGCGGGCGGCTCCAGCTGCAGTCCGGAAACCCGGCAATCCGCTGCTTCCTGCAATTGAAACAACTGATAAATGAACGGATCAGCTTTTTTCAGGAGGGTGCGGCAGCCCTGCCGGAGGATCCATTCGGTTTCCGGAGGGCCGCCTTTCCAGCGCCGGGCCAGCTGCCGCACCAGTTCCGGGTTGTCTTTGGAGAGGTCATTCAGGTGGTTGGCCACGCTTTTGCGCACGAACAGGGAAGGATCGGCCTTCAGGTTTTCCAGGATGGGCAGCACCGGCGACGGGTCTTTGATCAGCGCAGGGATGGAGGCGCCCCAGGGCAGGCGCGGCCGGCAACCTTCGCTGGCAAAGCGCCGGACGTGGGGGTGTGCATGCCGGCTCCATTCCAGCATCCGGGCCAATACCTGTCCGGGATGGAGAAGCAGAAACGGCCGGACGGCAAACTCGCAGGAAATGAACTGGGTAAGGGGTTCCATGGCGGCAAGAGAGATCTCCGGCTCTTCCAGCCCGAACTGCGCCAGGAAATCAGGTAAAAAGATATACGGGAAATGATTGTCGCCGGTGCCCCGGGCGCGCAGCACTTCCACCACTTCCAGCAGGGTGGCTACCTGCTGCGGGTACGCCCCGGGGAGGAACCGGTGCAGTACCGAAGCCAGGTGGCCGGAGCGTTGCTTCAGTTCCCGGGCGGGCCAGGCGGCGTCCAGCACTTCGTTCTGAAAGGCGGCAATATCCAGCTCCGGCACCACCTGCTGCGCCATGGCGGCAAATGACGCAATGAATTCCGGGCTGTACAGGTCTTTAAGGGCAGTGGCCATGTGGTCTGTTTCGGGTAAAGCTACAGGCGTCCGTGTCAACGGTCTGTCAGCAGGAAAGGGCGCCCGGAAAGAAAAATCACTAAGCCAAGGCGGTCCGGTACCGGTAAACGGTCATGACCGGGCCCTTCGGGCTTACTTTGGCACTTTTTTCGTCGCAGTATCCCAAATACTAAGATTATGGGTGAAAATGTAAGACGCAGGGAGCAAAACCAGCCCAAGAAGGAAAATACAAAAGCGGGCCGCCGCAATGGCGGAGCCCCGCGCACAACGGAAACCGGCGGTGCCAACAACGGCGGTCAGACCGAGCGCGCCACGGACGGCACCAAGAAGAAACACGGTGGACGGTAAAAACAAAAAGTGCGGTTCTGCGAACCGCACTTTTTTATGTAA
>JAESGR010000730.1_pt1 | contig 16169 bp, 18 predicted proteins | sample 9269771 | NCBI WGS metagenome assembly JAESGR01 (sample SAMN15739572, study PRJNA653492) | algae metagenome | isolation source: Chroococcus sp. CMT-3BRIN-NPC107 and co-occurring heterotrophs from well... | place: USA: Clark Mountains Wilderness, California | collected 2010-04-18
AACAGCTTGCCGTGCTTGGCGAAGGCGTCCTTGTAGAAGGTGCGCACCGCGTGGCCGAACACGATGGGGTGCGACACCTTCATCATCGTGGCCTTCACGTGCAGCGAGAACATCACGCCGGTCTTGTGCGCGTCCTCGATCTGCTTCTCGTAGAAGGCCAGCAGCGCCTTCTTGCTCATGAACATCGAGTCGATGATCTCGCCTTCGAGCAGCGACACCTTGGGCTTGAGCACCAGGGTCTTGCCCGCCTTGGTGGTCAGCTCCATCTTGACGTCGCGCGCGCGGTCCAGCGTCATCGACTTCTCGCTGGCGTAGAAGTCGCCGCCGACCATGTGCGACACGTGGGTGCGAGAGGCCTGGCTCCACTCCTGCATGCTGTGCGGGTTCTTGCGGGCGAATTCCTTGACTGCCTTGGGCGCGCGGCGGTCGGAGTTGCCTTCGCGCAGCACGGGGTTGACCGCGGAGCCCAGCACCTTGCCGTAACGCTGGCGGATCGTCTTCTCTTCGTCCGTCTGCGGGTTCTCGGGGTACTCGGGAACCATGAAGCCCTTGGCGCGCAGCTCGCGGATCGCGTGGATCAGCTGGTTCTGCGAGGCGCTGATGTTGGGCAGCTTGATGATGTTGGCGTCCGGCTGCAGCGTCTTCTTGCCCAGTTCAGCCAGGGTGTTGGGCACCTTCTGCGCGTCGGTCAGGAAGTCCGGGAACTCGCCCAGGATCCGGCCGGCCACCGAGATGTCGCTCTCGACCACGTCGATGCCCGCCGCCCCGGCGAAGGCGCGGACGATGGGGAGGAACGAATGCGTTGCCAGGTACGGCGCTTCGTCGGTGAGGGTGTAGATGATCTTGGAGGTAGCGGCCACGGGCGTCTCTCGGTAGGAAGAAGGTCAGCACGCTCCTGCGTGCAGTCCCTGATTCTAAGAGGGGCGGGGGTGGGGCTGAAATGGGGCGGGAAGGCAGGCGTGCATGGCCCAGCGGTGGAGGTCCGGGGATCGGGTCGCTCGGACGCTGCGTGAAATCGAAACCTGCCATTCTCGCGATCGTTACCGCGGCACTCCTGAGTGCCTACCCGGCGTTCGTGCTCGGCTACACGTGGAGCCACGTCGCACGCGCGGCCCTTCCTGGCGGAAGGCACGGCCCTCTGGACGCGTACAGGCATGCGCTCGCGAGCGCGGTGGTCGCGTTCACTCTGGGGCCGCGCCCCGTTGACTGGGTCACTTCGGTGATGGAGAGTTCATCCAAGCCGTCGAATGCCATGGACCGGCACAACAACCGACTGGGCGCCATGGTGGGATCGCAAGCGCGATCCTTCGCCGACGTGGCGCCTACCGTTCGCGCGTTGGTCCAGCAAGGGACGGTGGAAGCGGCGGATCCCGACCAGACGACATGGCTTCCACCGGGCGAGTGGCGCGCAGGATGGCTTTGGTAGCGGTGTTGCCTTACGAGTTCGGGGCTGGCGACGCCTCGCGCGGCATCCTCGTGAGCGTCGCCGTCGAGCTCCTGCTGGCGGCCGACTTCGCGCGCTCGGTCCTGCAGGACCGACGCGTCGCCGCCGCCACCTGAACTCACGCCGTCAACTGCGGCAGCACGAAGGCGAAGAAGCCACCGACGAGGTAGAAGGCCACGCTGGCGAAGTACACCCGCAGCGACACCTTGCGCGTGCGCAGGCAGGCATCCCGCAGCCGCGGGTCCACCGGGCACGGCGCGGTGCGGTTGCGCCATTGCAGCCACCCGGAGGCCACGAGCGCCGCGCCCGCGAAGGCGAACAGCGCCTCCTTGTGCTCGGACAGCCAGACGATCTGCGGGAACACTGCCACCAGCGACGACAGCGCCGCCCCGGCGCCCAGGGCGACCAGGACGGCGGGGATCGCGCAGCAGACCAGCGTGCCGGAACTGGCGAACAGGGCCGCCAGCGAGCTCCAGAAGCTGCCCCGGGCCTGTGCGACCCCGTCGTTCACTTCTTGCCCTGCGCCCTGGCCTGCGCCTTGATCTCGGCGACGGACTGGGCAACGGTTTCCATCTTCACGACGTCGTAGCCGGCGTCGACGATCGCGGCGTTGATGGCCTTCTGGTCGAGGGCCTTGCCGTCCTTGGCTTCCACCGCGACGACCTTGGCCTTCAGGTCCACGAAGACGGCCTTGGTGGCGTCGAGCTTGCCGATGCTCTTTTCGATGCCCTGCGCGCAGAAGGAGCAGACCATTCCGTTGACGGTGGCCTTGACGGTCTCGCCGAAGGAAGCGGTGGCGGCGGCCCAGAGGGCCAGGGCGATGAGGGTCTTGTTCATTGGGAATTTCCTAGAAGATGTACATGAAGTTGGCGCGGACCTGGCGGGAGGTGTTCACCCCCAGTTCCACGAAGTAGCGGTTCTGGATCAGCCGCAGCATGGGCGTGAGCTCGATCTCGTCCGACAGTCCGCGCATGCGCCGCGCCTCGAGCACGAACCACGGCTGCACCTCGTCGTAGTCCACCTCGTAGAAGGAGAACCCGGCCCGGGCCGAAACGAAGTCGTGGTTGATGCCGCGAGCGCGGTAAAGGCGCGCCTGCGCGGCCAGGTAGATGCGCGTGGTCTCGTAGTCGAACTGGATGCCGGGCGTCGCCATCGCCCGGGTGCCGGCGAAGTCGTTGCCGCGCACGCCGCCGATGCCGCCGATGAACCAGACGTTCGCCTGGGCCTCCGGCATGTTCCAGCGCTTGAGCAGCCGCGTGTACGCGACCTCCGCCAGTTCGCGGGTGCGCAGCTTGTCGTCGCTGCGCATCCAGACGGCGGAAGGCCCCGCCGCATCGCGCGCGGTGAAGGCGTAGTTGACGAAGGCTTCGCGCCAGTTCGGCCCGAAGTCGCCCATCGCCATCCAGCTTTCCTTGAAGCCCATGGGGCCGGCGGATGCGGGAACGGCGAAGGACACGGCCAGCACCGCGCCGAGCAAGACCTTCATTTCGCGGCCTCGATCTTCTGCACGACGAGGTGCCCGTCGCGCTGGACGAAGGTGAAGCGCACCCGGTCGCCAGCCTTGAAGCGCTCGATGCCCGCCGACGGGTCGGCCCTGAACGGCATCGTCATCGCATCCATGTCGATGCTCTTGATGCGTTCGTGCTGCAGCAGCAGGCGCGAGCGCTCCGGCTCGACTTTCACGACCTTGGCGCGCACCCATTCGGGCCCGGCGGCGTGGGCGGCGGACGCGGCAGCGAAGGCTGCCGCCATGAGCCAGTATTTCATTCGATCTCTCCTGTGAGGCGCGAAAAATCCGCGCGGAAACGGCACGTCGTCAGGCGTGCGACCTGCAACGAGGGAGAGTCAGGCGATGGGTGGCTTGCGCACGAGCCGGTGCTCGGCGCTCGCGAAGCGGGAGGCGGGGGCGAGCGGCAGGGCCGTCGAAGCGGGCCGGCCCTGCGCCGCAGCCAGGGGTGCCGCCACGCCGGCAGCACACAAGTGGCAGGCGAAGCAATGGCCGGCAGCGGAGTCGCTCTCGTGTTCGCTGCCCGCCTCGGTCGGGGCGGCAGCCATCGTCGTGTGGCAGTCGTGCGGCGCTGCTGCCTCGGCCGTGACGGTGCTCGCCGCGAGCTGCGCCTGCGCCATCTGAAGAGCCATGCCGTCGGCGGCCCACAGCCGCAGGGGCAGCAAGGCGATCATGACGAGCAGCAACAGGCGACGCATGGCGCAATGATAGCCAAAGGGAGCCCGCGCTGCTCGCATGCGGGCACGCGGCGGCCTATCATCCAGGGATGGTTCCCGAGCACTTGCAGCCGCTGAAGTACAAGCTCTACGAGCTGCTCGAAAAGGAGCTCCAGCTGCTCGCGTTGCTCGCGCAGCTCACGGCCCGGAACGCGCCGCAGCGGGAGGTGCAGCAGGTCACCCGGCTCCACGGCCTCCTGCACAGCGAGCGCATCCGCCTGGCCGAGCTGCTTTAGGCGCTACTTTCGGTACCGCACGTCGTAGCGGTCCAGCTCCATCACCTTGGCCCAGGCCTCGGCGAAGTCCTGCAGGAAGTGCACTTCGCCATCGGCCGCGGCGTAGACCTCCGACAGCCCCCGCAGCTGCGCGTTGCTGCCGAAGATCAGATCGGCCAGCGTCGCCGTCCAGCGGCGCTCGCCGCTCTTGCGGTCGGTGCCTTCGAACAGGTGGTTGCTGCCGTCCAGCGGCTTCCACGCCGTGCGCATGTCCAGCAGGTTGACGAAGAAGTCGGTGCTGAGCGTGCCAGGCCGCTGCGTGAAGACGCCGTGCGCGACGTTGCCGCTGGTGGCACCCAGCGCCCGCATGCCGCCCACCAGCGCCGTCATCTCGGGCGCGGTCAGCATCAGCAGGTTGGCCTTGTCGATCATGGCGTTGGCCACGTTGCCTTCGGCGCCCCGGTGGATGTAGTTGCGGAATCCGTCGACGGCGGGCTCCAGCACCTCGAAGGCGTTGACGTCGGTCTGCTCCAGCGACGCGTCCATGCGGCCGGGCGTGAAGCGCACCTTCAGCTCATGCCCCGCCGCCTTGGCCGCGGCTTCCACGGCGGCGGTGCCGCCCAGCACGATCAGGTCGGCCAGGGATACCTTCTTGCCGCCGGCAGCGGAGCCGTTGAATGCCTGCTGGATCTGTTCCAGCTGCGCCAGCACCTGCGCCAGTTCGGCGGGATCGTTGGCCTCCCAGTCCTTCTGCGGATCCAGGCGGATGCGCGCGCCATTGGCGCCGCCGCGCATGTCGCTGCCGCGGAAGGTGGAGGCCGACGCCCACGCGGTCTTCACCAGCTTCTGGATGCCGATGCCCGCTGCCAGGATCTGCTGCTTCAGGTTGGCGATGTCGCCAGCGTCGACCAGGGGGTGGTCGAGTGCCGGGATCGGGTCCTGCCACAGCAGGTCTTCCTGCGGCACCAGGGGGCCGAGGTAGCGTACCTTCGGACCCATGTCGCGGTGGGTCAGCTTGAACCAGGCGCGGGCGAAGGCATCGGCGAACTCCTGCGGGTTGGCCAGGAAGTGGCGCGAGATCTTCTCGTAGGCGGGATCGAAGCGCAGCGCCAGGTCCGCGGTGGTCATCATCGGCTGGTGCAGCTTGCCCGGGATGTGCGCATCCGGCACGTTGCGCCCGGCGTCACCCTTGGGCTTCCACTGGTGGGCGCCCGCGGGGCTTTGCGTGAGCTCCCACTCGAAGCCGAACAGCGTTTCCAGGTAGCTCATGTCCCACTGCGTCGGCGTGGGCGTCCAGGCGCCTTCGAGGCCGCTGGTGATGGTGTGCGCGCCGATGCCGGACTCGTAGGCGTTCTTCCAGCCGAAGCCCAGCTCCTCGATGTTGGAGCCTTCCGGTTCCGAGCCGACGTGGTGGGCCGGGCCCGTACCGTGGCACTTGCCGAATGTGTGGCCGCCGGCGACCAGCGCCACCGTCTCGTAGTCGTCCATGGCCATGCGGCCGAAGGTCTCGCGGATGTCGCGCGCCGAACCCACGGGATCAGGCTTGCCGTTGGGGCCTTCCGGGTTCACGTAGATCAGGCCCATCTGCACGGCCGCCAGCGGCTTGGCCAGTTCGCGGTCGCCGGTGTAGCGCTCGTCGCCGAGCCAGCTGGATTCCGGGCCCCAGTCGATGGGCAGCGGCTCCCAGATGTCTTCGCGGCCGCCGCCAAAGCCGAAGGTCTTGAAGCCCATGGACTCGAGGGCCTCGTTGCCGGCCAGGATCATCAGGTCGGCCCACGACAGCTTCTTGCCGTATTTCTGCTTGATCGGCCACAGCAGGCGGCGCGCCTTGTCGAGGTTGCCGTTGTCGGGCCAGCTGTTCAGGGGCGCGAAGCGCTGCTCGCCGGAGCGGGCGCCGCCGCGGCCGTCGAAGATGCGGTAGGTGCCGGCGGAGTGCCAGGCCATGCGGATGAAGAAGGGGCCGTAGTGGCCGTAGTCGGCCGGCCACCAGTCCTGCGAATCGGTCATCAGCGCGCGCAGGTCGGCGATGACGGCCTGCAGGTCCAGCGCCTGGAATTCCTTCTTGTAGTCGAAGTCTTCCAGCATCGGGTCGCCGAGGTTCGCGTGCTGGTGCAGCACGGCGAGGTTCAGCTGGTCAGGCCACCAGTGCGCGTTGTTGCGGGTCTGCCTGGTCTTCTTCTCGTGCGCGACGGGGCACTTGAATTCGCTTTCGGCGCTCATTGACGGTTCTCCTTGTTCATCGACACGCGGGATGGGAGAGAGCGTACGGGGATGCGCGGTCCCGCGGCATTGAGGTTTCGGATGGTGGCGATAGGCACTGCCCGTTACAGCGGACGCCGGAACAGCTGCGCCTCGCGCGGCTGGCGCGGCAGGTGCGGTGCCGCCAGCGCGACGCCGCCGCTGCGCGCGAGGAACCAGAGCTTCTCGCCGATGCCGGTGGCCACGCGTGCGTCCCAGGCGCGCGGCCCGCGCCGCACGACCTCGTGGCCGATACGGCGGTACACGCTGCGCGCCGTGGCGATCGACCAGGCGCAGCGCATCGGCAGGTCGGCGATGCCGGCGCGGGCGGAGCGGTAGTAGGGTTCGGCCTCGGCAACGAGGCGCGCCACGACGCGGGCGAGCGCTTCGCGCCTGGCACCGGACAGCACGTCGGGCAGGCCGGCGATGCCTTCGGCTTCCAGCCAGTCGGCCGGCAGGTAGAGGCGGTCGATGGCCGCGTCCTCCAGCACGTCGCGCGCGATGTTCGTCAGCTGGAACGCGAGGCCGAGGTCGCAGGCGCGGTCGAGCGTCTCGTCGCTCTTCACGCCCATGATGCGGGCCATCATCACGCCCACCACGCCGGCCACGCGCCAGCAGTACAGCAGCACGTCGTCGATGTGCTGGTAGTGCGTGCTGTGCACGTCCATGCCGAAGCCGGCCAGGTGTTCCTGCAGCAGCGCCTCGGGCATCGCGTGGCGGCGCACCACCTCCGCCAGGCCCTGGAAGACGGGATCGCGCCCCGGGTTGCCGGCGCAGGCCGCACGCGTCTGCTCCTGCAGCTGCGCCAGCCGCAGCGCCGCATTGCCGCTCGCGTCGGCGCGCTGCCCATGGCCCAGCACCTGGCCGTCGACGACGTCGTCGCAATGCCGGCACCAGCCGTACAGCAGCACCGTGCTTTCGCGGGTGGACGGGTCCATCAGGCGGCTGGCCAGCGAGAAGCTGCGCGAGCCGGTCGCCATGGTGCGCGTGGCCTGCTGCAGCACCAGGGTCTCTTCGGCGTTCATTTCATCGTCTCCGTCAGCATGAGTCCGGCGGTGGCCTTGGCGGAGCCGACCACGCCGGGAACGCCGGCGCCCGGGTGCGTGCCGGCGCCGACGATGTACAGGTTGGGGATCTCGTCGTCGCGGTTGTGCGGGCGGAACCACGCGCTCTGCGTGAGCACGGGTTCCAGCGAGAAGGCGGAGCCGAGGTGGGCGCCGAGTTCGTCGCGGAAGTCCGCCGGCGTGAAGATGCGGCAGGTGACGAGGTCCTGCCGCAGGCCCGGCATGTAGCGCCGCTCCAGGTAGTCGAGGATGCGGTCGCGCAGGCGCGGGCCTTCCACGTCCCAGTCCAGGTCGGCGCGGCCCAGGTGCGGCACCGGGGCCAGCACGTAGTGCGTGGAGCAGCCCGGCGGCGCCAGCGAGGGGTCGGTCGCGCAGGGCGCGTGCAGGTACAACGAGAAGTCGTCCGGCAGCTTGTCGCCTTCGAAGATGTCGCTGATCAACTCGCGGTAGCGCGGGCCGAAGCACACGGTGTGGTGCACCAGCTGCGGCTGCGGGCGCTTCAGGCCGAAGTGCACGACGAACAGCGACATCGAGAAGCGCTTGGACTTCAGGCGGTCCGCTTCGCGCGCGCCCCGCGGCACGTGCCCGAGCAGGCGCTCGTAGGTGTGCACCACGTCGGCGTTCGACGCGACCTGGTCGAACGCGAGGCGTTCGCCGTGCACGCGCAGGGCGCAGGCGCGCCCGTTCTCGACCTCGATGCGCTGCACCGGCGCGTCCAGCCGGACCTGGCCGCCGAGGTCCTGGAACAGCCGCACCATGCCGTTGACCAGCGCGCCCGTGCCGCCACGCGGGAACCAGACGCCCCATTGCCGCTCCAGCGCGTGGATCAGCGCGTAGATGGAAGACGTGGCGAAGGGATTGCCGCCCACCAGCAGCGAGTGGAAGGAGAAGGCCTGGCGCAGGTGGTCGTCGCGGATGAAGCGCGCCACCACGTCGTAGACGCTGCGCCAGGCGCCGAGCTTCGCAAGCTGCGGGCCGGCCTGCACCATGCTGCGGAAGTTGAGGAAGGGGACGCTCCCCAGCTTGATGTAGCCCTCCTGGAACACCGCGCGGGAGTACGCGAGGAAGCGCCGGTAGCCCTCGACGTCCGCCAGGTTGCGCGCGGCGATCTGCCGGTCCAGCTGCTCCTGGTCGTTGGCGTAATCGAAGATCGCGCCGTCTTCCCAGCACAGGCGGTAGAAGGGCGCCACCGGCAGCAGCTCCACGTAGTCCTGCATGCGCCGGCCCGACAGGGCGAACAGTTCCTCCAGCGCCGAGGGGTCGGTGATGACGGTCGGCCCGGCATCGAAGGTGAAGCCGTGGTCGTGCCACACGTAGGCCCGGCCGCCGGGCTTGTCGCGCGCCTCGAACAGGGTGGTCTGCACGCCGGCGGACTGCAGGCGGATGGCCAGCGCGAGGCCGCCGAGGCCCGCGCCGATGACGGCGGCGGTGCGGATGGGTGGGGTCATGGGAGGGTCCGGGCGGGCAGGACCTGGCCGCGGGCAGCGCGCATTGCGGCGGCGAGCGGCACCGGCGGCTTTCCGCTCAGGATGCGCAGCTTGTCGAGGACGCTGGGCTGCCCGGCGTAGAAGCGCGCGATCAGCGGCTCGGGCAGGGTGTAGAAGCGCTCCATCACGCGCCAGCGCTCGTGCGGCGCCGCCGCCTCGAACAGCATGCGATTGAGCAGGCGGAAGAATCCCTGGCGCCGCCACTGGCGCAGGGCGTGCGTGCGCAGCGCCGCGAACAAGGCCGGTGCGGACAGGTCGGTTAGCGTGCACACCAGGTCGGCGACGCGCGCCGCATCCGGCAGCGAATAGCCGGTGGTGGGATGGAACAAGGCCGCGCCGAGGCCGACCCGCGGCACGCCGCCTGCAGCGTCCCACAGCGCCTGCGGATCGCCATCGAGCACGATCGGCAGCACGCCGCGTTCCTCGCGCAGCAGCTGGTGCACCTGCCAGCCTTGCGCCTGCGCATAGGAGGCGATGTCCTGCCGCAGGCCGGGCACGTCCAGCGATGCGCCATCGGCATAGGCCGTGTCCTCGACCAGCACCGTGTGGTGGTCCAGCGGCAAGGTGTAGACGAAGCGGTAGCCGCCGCGCTGGGGCACGGTGGCGTCCATCAGCAAGGGCGACTGCAAGCCGTGCGGGCGCGCCAGGCGCAGTTCCTGGCCGACGAACTTCTGCCAGCCCAGGCGCATCCAGCGCGCAGGCGTGGCGCCGCGGCCGTCGACCACCGCGCCGGCGTGCACCACCTCGCCGTCGGCCAGGACGACGCGCTCAGGCTCCAGCCGCGCCACCTGCGCGCACAGCCGCATCGAGTCCGACAGCAGGGTGCCGACCTGCTGGTGCAGCCGCTGCGAGGTGACGCTGGCATAGCCGCCGCGCAACTCGCGCTGGCCGCCGGGAAAGCGCACGTGGTAGGCCGGCCAGCGGTGCTGCACCAGCGGCGCCATCCAAGCGTGCTGTGCCGGCGTCAGGTCCGGTGCGTGGAAGGACCAGGTGTGATTGCCGCCGAGGGTCAGTCCGGACTCGAGCAGCAGCAGCCGCAGCGTCGGGTGCACCTGCCGCAGGCGCCACGCCAGCAGGCTGTTGGCCAGCCCGCCGCCGACCAGGACCAGGTCGTACGCCGGCCTCATTGCATGCGCGCGGCGCGCCCTCGCAGCACGCTGCGCCCGGTGCGCACGGCGGTCTCCACGATGTCGGCCGCGTGCCGCACGCCCCCGGCTTCGCGCACGTGCATGCCGAGCGCGCGGGCGTGCAGCGCGAACCCGGGGTCCGCCAGCAACTGCCGCAGCGCAGCGCGAAGCGTGGCGACGGTCGCGAAGGCAGGCATCACCCGCAGGCCGGCGCCGGCATGGACCACGCGGGCGGCGACGCCGGGCTGGTCGAAGGCGATCGGCAGCATCAGCATCGGCTTGCCCGCATGCAGCGCGTCCATCACCGTGTTCAGGCCGGCGTGCGTGATCACCACGTCGGCCCGCGCGATCGCCTCCTGCTGCGGCGCGAATCCGGTCACCCAGGTGGCGCCGGCGCGCGTGAGGGATGCGGCCTGCGTCGCATCCAGCTGGTCGCAATGGGCGACCAGCACCGCGACGCCTTCGGCGCGGCAGGCCTGGGCGATGCGGCGCAACAGCGGCAGGCGGCCGCCCTGCAGGGTGCCGAGCGATGCGAACACGAAGCGCGCGCCGGGGGGCGGCTGCCACTCCGGCGGCCAGGGCGCGGCCGCTTCGGCCGGCGCGCGCAGCGGGCCGACGTGGTGCAGCTGCGGCGGCGCCGCGGCACGCGGAAAGTCGAAGGCCTCGATCGTCTGGCTCACCTGCGCGAGCGAGGAAGCGCAGTCTTCCAGGGACCGGTGCGGTCCGAGGCCGAACCGGCGCGCATGGCGCTCGATCACCCGCGTGTGCGACCGCATCATCCAGTCGTACACCCGCTCGCTGGAGCGGTTCAGGTGCAGGCCGCGCGGGTCGGCCGCCCAGGGCCAGGGCATCACCGGCAAGGGCAGGCGCGGCTCGCGGTTGACGGGGAGGGCGCAGGCCACGGAGACGAAGGGCAGGCCGAGCGAGCGCGCGACGAGGCCGCCCGCGGCTTCCATCTGGTCGGCCAGGACCGCGTCGACACCGAGGCGGCGCAGTACGTCGGGCGCCTCGCGGCACAGGACTTCGGTGCAGTCCGCCACGTCGCGGATCACCCGCGAGATGCCGAAAGGCCCCCCGGGCCTTGCCGCGCGCGCCACCAGGCGCGCCAGCGTGCCGGGCGGGTGGCTGTCGGCTCCCACCGGAGCAAAGCCGGTGCGCGGGTCGCGCAGCAGCTGCTGCACCTCCGCCATGTGCACCCATGTGACGCGGTGGCCGCGATCCATGAGCTCGCCCGCCAGCGCCTCCAGGGCGCGCACATGGCTCGTGAACGGTGGTGCCAGGACGGCGAAATGGGTCCCCAAAAGTCTCTCCAGCTTCGTTTGTTCAACAAAGTTGCTTTGTGTCATAGGACAATACATCAAAATCGGGCTGCCCGTGCGCTGGACGGCCGTGGTGGATCGCCGGGCGCTGTGCCCATCAAAAGGAGAGAGCGGATGAGCGTTGCGCTGCCTGAAGGAACCGGAAACGCCGCCTGGCTCGCGGCCACGCGCTCGCGGGTCGAAGCCCGGCTGGCCGCTTTGCTGCCGGCGCCTGCCGGGTCGCACGACGCCGTGGCCGCCGCAATGCAGGCCGCGGTGCTGGGCGGGGGCAAGCGGCTGCGGCCGCTGCTGACGCTGTCCGTGGGCGAAGCGCTCGGCTGCCGCGCCGCGGGCCTGCTGGACCTGGCCTGCGCCGTGGAATTCGTGCACTGCGCCTCGCTCGTGCTCGACGACATGCCGGCGATGGACAACGCCCTGATGCGACGTGGGCAGCCCACCGTGCACCTGCGCTTCGGCGAAGACGTGGCCATGCTGGCGACCGTCGCGCTCGTGACTGAGGCCCTGCGCATCGTCGCGGCCGCACCCGGCCTGCCCGCTGCCGCCTGCGCCAACGCGGTGCAGGTGCTGTGCACGGCCATCGGCCCCGCCGGACTCGTGCGCGGGCAGTACCGCGACCTGCACGAGGGCGGCGCACCGCGCAGCGTGGCGGCGGCGGCGGAAGCGAACGCGCAGAAAACGGGCGTGCTGTTCGTGGCGGCGCTGGAGCTCGGGGCGCTGGCCGCCGGCGCGATCCCCGCGGTGGCGGACCTGCGGCGCGCGGCGCTCTCGCTCGGCCAGGCCTTCCAGTTGCGCGACGACCTCGAGGACCTGCTGCCCGGTGACATCGCCACGGGCGAGGACGCCGGCAAGAGCACGCTGACGCAGATCCTCGGCGCGGCCGGTGCGCGCAGCATGTTGCAGGCCGAATTGCAGGACTCCCGCCAGGCCCTGCGCCGTGCGCTCGGGGGCGAATGCGGCGTGGTCGACCTGCTGCTGGAGCGCGCCTTCGCCGACTTTTCCCGTGCGCAGGCTCGGCCCGGCCCTGCGCGCGTGGCCAGCGCGCTGCCGGCCGCCGCGTCCTAGCTCCGTACACTCGGCGCCATGCACAGTTTCGTGTGGTTCCTGGTGGCGGTCGCCGCGTTCTTCGCGATGGAAGGCGTGGCCTGGCTCGCGCATCGCTACGTGATGCACGGCTTCGGCTGGCGCTGGCACCGCAGCCACCACGAGCCGCGCCGCGGACTGCTGGAGGCCAACGACGGCTTCTCGGTGATCGGTGCCAGCATCGGGGTGGGCCTGTTCCTGCTGGCCGGCGCTTTCGCATCGCCGGCGCTGCAGGCGGCGGCGGTCGGCGTTTCGACCTATGGCGTCGTGTACTGGCTCGTGCACGACGGCCTGGTGCACCAGCGCTGGCCGTTTCGTTGGGTGCCCCGGGCGGGCTACCTGCGCCGGCTGGTGCAGGCGCATCGCCTGCACCATGCGGTGCGCACGCGCGAAGGCGCGCTGTCTTTCGGCTTCCTGCTCGTGCCGGATCCGCATCGGCTGGCCGAGCGCCTGCGGGCCCGCCGGCGCGCATCGTGCAGCTGAAGGGCGCCGGGCTGCGCCCCTTGCCGGCGCAGGGCGCCATTGGCCTGGCGCTGGCTGCCCTGGTGGTGGGCGGCTGGCTGGCCCTGCACGTGTTCGGGGTGTTCTTCCTCGTGCTGGAAGGCGGCTGGGTGTGGACCGCGCCCGTGATGATCGCGCTGCAGACCTGGCTGGGCGTCGGCCTTTTCATCGTCGCCCACGATGCGATGCATGGCTCCCTGGCCCCGGGCCGCCCGCGCCTGAACGCGGCCATCGGCCAGCTGTGCGTCGGGCTGTATGCCGGCTTCTCCTACCGGCGCCTGCATGCCTGCCACCATCGCCACCACGACGCGCCGGGCACCGCGAGCGACCCGGACTTCCATGCGGAGCAGCCGCACGCGCTGCTGCCCTGGTTCACCCGCTTCTTTCGCAGCTACTTCGGGGGCTGGGAATTCGCGCGGCTGGCCCTGGCCCTTGGCGTGTACCTGCTGCTGGGGGCCCAGCCGCTGAACCTGATGCTGTTCTGGGGCTTGCCGGCCATCTTCTCGGCGGTACAGCTGTTCGTCGTCGGCACCTGGTTGCCGCACCGCCACCGTCCGGGCAGCGACCCCGACGCCGAGTTCGGCGACCGGCACCGCGCCCGCTCGCTGGACTGGCCGTGGCTCGCCTCGCTGCTCGCGTGCTTCCACTTCGGCCTGCACCGCGAGCACCACCGGTACCCGCACGTTCCGTGGTGGCGCCTGCCCGCGACGCGCAACCGGTGACTTGACCTTGCCACCGTGGCAAGGCTGAACCTTGGGTCCTGGTCGCTTCGACCCGCACCCAAGGAGCCTTTCCATGCACCGCCGTTCTTTCCTGTTCACGTCCCTGCTGCTGGCCGCCAGCGCCGCGTCGGCAGGCAACCCATTCTCGGGCGCGAAGCCGCCCGAGGCCGCCAGCGCCTACGCCAGCGAAAACCTGAGCGCGCAGGGGAGCTTCCGTGTGTCCTACCGCACCGAAGGCGCGGTGCCGATCGGCCGCCTGCATTCCTGGACGCTGCACGTCGCGCGCGCGGACGGCACGCCAGTGGCGGACGCAAGGATCGCGGTGGACGGCGACATGCCGCAGCACCTGCACGGCCTGCCCACCCGTCCGCGCGTGACCCGCTACCTGGGCGACGGCGACTACCTCCTCGAAGGCGTGAAGTTCCAGATGGGCGGCTGGTGGGTGATGGACTTCGACATCACCACCGGCGGCCGAACGGAGCGCGTGCGCTTCCACCTGCAGCTGAAAAGGTAGGAGCGGGCATCATGCGCATCCCCAACTGGGCCGGCGCTTGCGCGCTGTTCGCCATCCTCGGCCTGCTGCTCGCCGCGTCCTTGGGCAGCGGCTGGAGCGCGCGCGAACTCGCGCAGCTGCAGGAGCTTGCGATGGCGAGCCTGCCGCCGCTGCCCCCGGATCCTTCCAACCGGATCGCCGACGACGAGCAGGCTGCGCAGCTCGGGCAGCGCCTGTTCTTCGACCAGCGCCTGAGCGCCAATGGGCAGGTGGCATGCGCCAGCTGCCACCTGCCCGGCAAGCTGTTCCAGGACGGCACGCCGCTGGCGCGCGGCGTCGGCCTCACCGACCGCCGAACCATGACCATCATCGGCACGGCGCGCAGCCCGTGGCAGTTCTGGGACGGGCGCAAGGACAGCCAGTGGGCGCAGGCGCTCGGCCCGCTGGAAAGCGCGGTGGAGCACGGCGGCGACCGCACGCAGTACGCGCACCTCGTTGCGCAGCACTACCGCGGGGACTACGAAGCCGTCTTCGGCAAGCTTCCTTCACTGGCGGGATTGCCGCCTCACGCGGGCCCGGTGGCCGATCCGCAGGCCAGTGCCGCCTGGCGGGTGCTGCCGCAGGCGCAGAAGGAGACCGTCAACCGTGTGTTCGCCAACGTCGGCAAGGCCATCGCTGCCTACGAGCGCCGCATCGCGCATGCGCCCTCGCGCTTCGACGCGTACGTTGCAGCGGCAGCGAACGGCCAGACCGCGAGGAGGGACGCCGCGCTGACCCGCGACGAGATCGCCGGGCTGAGGCTGTTCCTGGGCAAGGGCCAGTGCCTGCAGTGCCACAGTGGACCGCTCTTCACCAACAACGAGTTCCACAACACGGGCGTGCCGGCTGCCAAGGGACTCCCTGCAGACCAGGGCCGGCTGGCCGGTGCGAAGCAGGTCCTGCAGGACGAGTTCAACTGCCTGGGCCGCTACAGCGATGCGAGGCCCGAGCAGTGCGGCGAGATCCGCTTCCTGGACGAAAGCAATGCCCACCAGGTGCGGCAATTCCGCGTGCCGTCGCTGCGCAACGTGGCGGAACGCGCGCCCTACATGCATGCGGGCCAGTTCGCGACGCTGCGCGAGGTGGTGGAGCACTACAACCGCGCACCGCCAGCGCCGCAGGGGCACAGCGAGCTCCAGCCCCTGGGCCTGAGCGCGCGCGAGATCGACCAGCTCGTGGCGTTCCTCGGCACCCTCAGCGGTGGCGTGCAGGCGGATGCGAAGTGGCTGAAGGCGCCCTGAGGCGCTTTCAGGATTTGATGGCGCGCGTCCAGGCGGCCAGCGCCGCATGCGCGGGAGCGGCGGGCGTTACCGGCGCCGGAGCGTGGCAGTCGCGGGGGGCGGCACGTGATCCCGCCCGCACCTGCTTCAGGTTCTTCTTCGCAGGGCGCGCAGTGGTGTCGGCCGCGGGCGCGCCGCTGCCGGAAAGCTCCTCGAGGATGGCGCAGTGCGGATCGTCGTCGCCCTTGCACAGGCCCACCAGGTGCGACAGGGTCGCGCGCATCTCGTCGATCTCTCGCTGCCTTTGCTCCAGGTCCGCCAGTTGCTGCTGCGCGAGCTCCTTCACCTCGCGGCTGGCGCGGTGTTCGTCGCGCCACAGGCCGAGCAAGGCTTCGATCTGCGGGATGGAGAAGCCGAGCGCGCGCGACTGGCGGATGAAGCGCAGCATCGCCACTTCGCGCTGCGAGTACAGGCGATAGCCGGCCTCGGTGCGCTGCGCCTGCGGGATCATGCCGAGCGACTCGTAGTGCCGGATCATCTTGGGCGTGACGCCCGCCGCCGCCGCGGCTTCGCCGATGTTCAAGGGGTTCATGCGCTCCTCCAGCCGGACGCGAGCCGACACTGTGTCGCCACGCCCTGCCGCTGTCAACACGGGCCTGCTGCACAATCGGCCACAGCAACCAGGAGACACCATGCGACAGTTGGTCCGGATCGCCTTGCTTTGCCTCGCGACGCTGCTCGCACCTGCCCACGCGCAGGAATGGCCCTCGCGGCCCATCCGGCTGATCGTGCCGTTCCCGCCCGGCGGGCCCACCGACTTCATCAGCCGCGAGGCGGCGGAGATCCTGCGCCAGGAACTCAAGCAGGCGGTGGTGGTGGAGAACCGTCCGGGCGGCAACGGCACCCTGGGCCTGGGCGTGCTGGCGAAGTCGCCTCCGGATGGCTACACGATCGGCCTCTACGCGATCACGGTAGCCATCGCGCCGCACCTGGGCAA
>JAESGR010000731.1_pt1 | contig 16164 bp, 15 predicted proteins | sample 9269771 | NCBI WGS metagenome assembly JAESGR01 (sample SAMN15739572, study PRJNA653492) | algae metagenome | isolation source: Chroococcus sp. CMT-3BRIN-NPC107 and co-occurring heterotrophs from well... | place: USA: Clark Mountains Wilderness, California | collected 2010-04-18
CGCTCGGCTGCGAGGGCTACATCGTCGCGGCCGTGCGCGCGGCCGCGCTCATCGCGGCCGCCGCCCCGCCCCCGATCGCCGCCACCACCCAGACCGGCGCGCGCGTCGGGTTGAGCGATGTGCACGGTCCGGAGCAGATGGCGCTACCGGTCGGGTCCCGCGTCCGCCTCTGCTCGACCGGGCACCACGGCACCGTGGTCGGTGGCACGCTCGGGGTTCGCTCCGAGCACGACCCGGGCGACCGCACCGTCCTGGTCGACGGCGAGAGCGAGGCGGTCGTGTGGGACGCGCGGTTCCTCGACCCGCTCGACCCGAGCGAGGACCGTCCTGCGGACGTCGTCGACGCCGCCCGCGAGAACGCCGAGCGCGCGGCGCTGCTCGTGGCGGCCGTGGAGCAGCGCGTCCGCAGCCTCACCGCCGCGTTCTACGTCGACGACATCCCCGCCGCCGACGAGCGCGCGGAGAGCTACCGCCTCGCGCACGCGGTCGCCGCGCACGCGCTGTCCGGTGCACCCGCGGTCGTCACGGCCGCGCGCCGTGCCAGTGTCGACCCGCGCGACGCGCCCGCGCTCGACACCGTGTCCGCCGTGATCGCGCGCGAGCGCATGGCGCTCGCCGCCGCCGCGGCGGCCGTCGCGCCGCTGGCCAAGCTGCTCGCCAACCAGTCGTGGCGCACCGCCGCGATCAACCCCGGCGCCGCGCAGGACCCGGCGAACGCCGGGACCGGCGAGCTCCGCGACCACACCCCCCGCGAACCGATTGACCCGACGACCCGGGGACTGGGGACATGAGCAAGGACCGCAGCGAGGTGCTCAACACCATCAACCGCGCGGCGCGGTTCCTGCCGGAGCGGGGCCCGTGCCCTCCCGGGACGGGTCACCACGTCGGGGACACCTGCCACTGCTACGGCACCGCGTGCGTGGAGATCGCCGGGGCGCAGGTCTCCGTCTACCACGACGATGAGGGCGTGCTGGTGATCAGCGTCGACACCGACACTTACGAGCTGTTCGTCGGCGACGAGCGCCGCGACCACGCCGTCCGGGTGGTGCTCAACGACGCGACGGTGGCCGAGCCGCCCTGGGCGGGGTCGTGCTGGTGCATCTACCGCGAGACCCCCGACGGGGGCCGCGAGCTCGTGCACCGCGACCCGAGCTGCGACAGCGACACCCACTGACCCTCGCTGCTGTCCGCGGGCCCGGCCGCGGCCGGGCCCCTGCTCACCCAGCCCGCTCGTCCCCACCGCAGCACGCCGGCTCGCACCCGAGCGGGCAGGCGCGGTGGGGACGGGGCGGTCCCCGGCGGACGGGGCCGAGGAGCCGCCCGAGGTCAGCACGGCCGCGGGGGGCTGCGCCGGCGATGAACCCGCGCCGACCCGTCCCGGTGAGATCGCGCTGCGGTCGGTCATCCCGCCGCCGGTTCCCCGAAGCGATCACGACCGGGACGAGCCAGCCCGGAACCCCCGCCGGTCCTGCGGACCCCCCGCGACCCGCGCTGAGGCTGCGCCGCGTTCCTCGCCCCGCCACCGGGGCTCCTCCCCGTGATCACTCCCCAGGAGTCCGTCATGTCCGAGACCAGCAGCGTCCACCCCACCACCGCGCCAGCGTCGCCGCCGGGCGCGACGGCGGCCCGGCCCTCGCAGGACCTGCACGAGATCGTGCAGAGCGTCCGCGGAGCGCTGGCCGAGGACTTCGACCGCCTGGAGTGGGCCGAGGACGAGGTCGCGGCCGCCCAGCGGCGGCACCCACCCGACGCCGACCTGCTGTTCCACTGCTTCTCGCTGCTGGAGGCCCGCTTCACGCAGATGCGGACGGACTTCGTGTTCCGGTCGCACTGCCGGGAGTTGCTCGAGCGGGTCGCCCGCGGGGAGGACACCCGGCCGGGCACCGCGGCGGAGGCCTGCTGCGTGATGGGCAACACGAGCCTGCACGCGCCGCTGCGTTCCTCGGCGGCCGGTCTCTACATGCGCATGTGGGCCGCCGCCGGCTTCCCCGAGATCGAGGAGTTCACCACGGCGCGCGTGCACCACGAGGCCCTGGAGCGCTCGACCATCGACGACCACGAGCGGTTCCTGCGGGGCTCGATCGCGGTCCCGGGCCGGCGCCTGGCCGACATCACCTGCTGCGGTCGCCACCACGCCGAGCCCGCCGTCTGCCGCTTCGCCAAGCCCGAGCAGCTCGCGCTCGCCTGAGCCGACACCCGCGGCTGCACCTGCGAGGGCGCGCGCCGCACGACGGGCCCCGGCGTCCCCCAGGGCGCCGGGGCCTGTCGCCTGGCACGACTGCCGCACCGCCCCCTGCTCCAGCACCCGGGACTGATCGACATGCCGTTCGCCCGGGGCCGGCTAGCACCTTTCCCGCTGGCGCCCCTTGCGCCCTTCACAAGGACGATGACATGAGCGATGCCCCATCCCCTCAATCCGCGCCCACCCTGGACGTCTACGGTTTGGAGCTGCACAAACGCGAGGGGACCTCGGACAAGTACTACCGCATCTTCGTCATCGGCGCAGCGGTGGTAATTCACTTCGGTCGCAGCGGTAGCGTCGGGCAGGTTTGCCTGCACTCCTTCTCCTCCCAGTCCGGCGCCGTGGCGAAGGCCCGCGACATGGGCAATGCGAAGGAGGCGGCCGGCTACCGGGTGACCCGCAAGTTCACCAGCTTCGATTACCCCGCCGACCGACTTGGCGAGCAGATTGGTACCGCGGTCACCGGCGCCGCACCGTCGAGCCGGACCATCCGCCTGTCGGGCCACGAGCGCCACGTGAGCGACCTCGCCGCCGCGTTCCGGCGTGCCGCCGCGGCCGCGGGACACGTCCTGCCGGGAGCGGATCGATGAGGGGCGGTGGCTCGGCGCCCCCGGTCATGGGGGGTGCTGGCGACGCCTTCGGCGCGGTGGGCCGGCGGCCGAGGGGCGGCGCAGCTCCGGTCCCGGTCCCCGATCCGGACGACGGCTTCCTGGGTGGCGGGCCGGCGGGGCACTCACCGGCAGCGGGTGGGAGCGCCGGCGGCGCGTCCGCGCTGACCGCGCTCGGGCCGACCCGGCGCCCCAACGGCGAGACGTACCGGCCGCGAACCATCGGCCCGCACGAGGATCTGGCGTGGCTGCGCGCGTGCCGCGACGCCAGCGAGCACATCTTGTTTTTCGGGCCGCCCGGTACGGGGAAAACCGCTCTGGCCGAGGCCGCTTTCGCGCCCGACGCCGTGGCGGACGTCCACCCGGGTTTCGAGGCTTTGGTCTGCACGGGTGACACCGCCGAGGCCGACTTCACCGGAACGTGGGTGCAGAACCCGGTGACTAATGCGTTCGTGTGGGTGCCCGGACCGTTGCATCGCGCCGTTCTGCACGACGTCCCGCTCTACGTCGACGAAATCTTCCTCGCTCCTCCGCAGGTGCTGTCGGTGCTGTACTCGGCGATGGACGGGCGCGGGGTGCTGCGCATCACGGCCAACCCGGAGCTGGAGCCGCTGACGATCGGTTCAGGGTTCTTCGTCGTCGCCGCGGGCAACCCCGACGTGCCCGGTGCGGTGTTCTCCGACGCGCTGCGCAGCCGCTTCGAGCACCACGTCGAGGTCACCACCGACTGGACCCTGGCCGCCGACCTCGGCGTGCCCTCCGACATCCGGATCGTGGCCAAGCACCTCGACGAGAAGCGGCGCCTGGGCCGGCTCGGGTGGTCACCCCAGCTGCGTGACGTGCTGGCCTACACCAGAGCGCGCCGCCAGCACGGCCAGGCCTACGCCTTGAGCGCCCTGCTCGCCAAGGCCCCTACCGAGGACCGGCCCGCGATCGCCGAGGCGCTCAGGCTGAAGTTCGGCAGCACGGTGGAGCCGCTGGCGCTGGGTGGGCGACATGGCCGCCGCTGATCCCGCCGCCGCCGCTGATCCCGCCGCCGCCAGCGGTGAGCCGGGCGCGCCGTCGCCGGCCACGGTGCAGGCCCGGGGCCTGCTGGTCGCCGCGCTCAACCGCATGGTCAACGCGATGGCCGGTCGCGATGATCTGCTGCTGGAGTGCGTGTGGAACGCCCACCCGGTCGACGGGCAGCCCGACGCGCCGGCCTGGTTCGTTCCCGCCGACCTCACCGTCACCCTCAACGCCCACATCGGCCTGCAGGGCGCCGACCCGGCGACGGTCAACCCGCTCACCGCCGACGGACGCCGGCGCAGCCCCGTGCTCATCGGGATGCTCGGGCACGAGTCCGGGCACGCGCACTCCACCCGGTGGCCCGACGACGTCGGTGCCGAGCTGCCGCCCGGGGTGGCCCGGGCGATGCGGCTGCTCGAGGAGCCGCGCATCGAGCACCGGCAGGTGACGCGACGACCCCAGGACCGGCCGTTCCTGCGCGCCAGCGCGGCGGCACTGCTCGACCTGGACTCGTTCACCAGCGCCGGCTCGCCTGTCGCCGAGCGGTGGGCCGCCGCCACCGCCGCCACGTTGGTCCTGGGCCGCGTCGACGCCGGCGTGCTCGACCCCGACGACGTCGATGCGGTGGTCCCCGTGCTGCACGACCTGCTCGGCGAGGGCGACCTGCTGGCGCTGACCGAGCTGTGGCGCGATGCCCTCGACCTTCCTGACGGCGATGTCGACGGTCTGGTCGACCTGGCGACCCGCTGGGTCGAGGTCGTCGGGGAACCCCCGTCAGAGGCCGAGATGCCGCGCCTGGGCTGCCACCTGCCCGAGCACGACTCCACCGACGCCGGCGCCGGCCCGGCGGCGCGTGAGGCCGCGGCCGACAAGAGCCCGACCAGCGGTCGGGATCCGCTGGTCGCTGTGCTGGGCGACGCGCTGGCGGCCGCCCGCGACGGCGCCCTGGAGGAGCTGGACGCCGAGCTCAGCTCCGGGCCCGACCCATCCGCCGCGGCGGCCCGGGCTCAGGCCGACGACGATGACGAGGCGCAGCACCGCGATCGCCGCGCCGCCAAGGCCGTGTTCGGCGATGCGGCGAGCACGACCTGTGGGGTCACCATGGGCGTCCCGCGCCCGCCGACCGACGACGAGCGAGCCCTGGCCCGCGCGATGGGCCAGGCGCTGCGCCGGGCCCGCTTCCGCGACCGCAGCACCACCACCCGGACCAGCGCCACACCTCCGGGACGGTTGAGCGGCCGGGAGGCCATGCTCGGCGCGGCCCAGCGCAGCCGCGGCGCGCCGGTGACCGCGCGCCCGTTCAGGTCCACCGTGCGCCGCCGCGTCCCAGAGCCGCCGGTGACGCTGGGGATCGCCATCGACGTGTCCGGGTCGATGAGCTGGACCGAGGACATCATGGCCACCGTGGCCTGGGCCGGCGCCCACGCCGTCACCTCGGTGCACGGCCGCTCGGCCAGCGTCGTGTTCGGCAGCGGGGTCACGGCTCTGGCCCACCCCGGGTGCCCGCCCGCCCGGGTCACCCCGTTCACCGCCGACGCTGACTCGGAGAACTTCTCCGGCGCCTTCGCCGCGCTCGACGGAGCGCTCAACCTCACCCGCGGTGTCGGGGTGAGGCTGCTCGTCGTCGTCTCCGACGGCTACTTCGTCGAAACCGGACAACCGGAAGCCGCACAGGACGCGGTGACCCGGATGCGCCGCGGCGGCGGACACGTGCTGTGGATCCCCGGCGACGCCGTCGTCCCCGACGGTGCGACCCCGGTCGAGATCGACCTGTCGCCGGCCCCGGTCCCCGGCGAGCTGGTCACCCCGGCGCAGGTCGCAGCCTTCCACCAGCGCGACGCCGCCCGGCGCATGGCGGGCATACCGGAGGCGATCACCACCGCGCTGACCTCGGCGCTGCGTACCTGACGAGCAGCGGAGGAGGTGCGGGGTCGGCAGCGAGGCTGAGCCATCCGGTGTCGGTGATGGGGGAGCGCCCGGAGGCAAGCACGACCGGTGGGGCTTCGCGCGGCAAGGGCCCCGTCGCCGACCCGTCCCGGTGAGATCGCGCGCCGGCAAGGATCTCGGCCGCCGGCGGGTGAGGCGATCACACACGGGACGGGCCAGCCGGAACCCCTGACCGCGCCCCTACGGGGCCCCACCGACCGTGCTCGGGCTACGCCGCGTTCCCCCACACCGACCCGGTGATCACCAGATCACCATCCGACGGAACGGAGCCCCGATGGCGATCGTCAAGCAGTACGAGCGGCCCGGACGCGGGTGCAGCTGCTGCCCCGAGGTGGCCCCCCGCCGGGCGCGGCGGGCCGGCGCCCGCTACGCCCGCCGCATCGCCCGCCAGGCGCTCAAGACCGAGACCCCGCGCAGGGGAGCCGAGCTCCGCGGCTGAGCCGCGCGGCCCGAGCCCCACTCACGCAGCCCCGGACGGACCTTCGTCCGGGGCTGCCTTGTTCCCGAAGGAGCCCACCGTCCATGTCCCGCACCGCCAACGCGGTCGACCTGACCGTCTACCTCGTCGGTGTCGACGCCGACGACGCCGCCACCTCGCTGCTGTTCACCGACTACCCCAGCGCGGCGCGCCACGCTGACGACGAGCGGCCCGCCGAGGGCGACCCTCTGCGGGTGTTCACCGCAACCGCCGTGCTGGACCTGGCCGTGATCACCCTGGTGGACGACCGGTCAACGCCCACCCCCCGCAGCGCCTCCCGCGCCCCCCGCGTTCTCGGGCGACACCCCGGGATCGCCTGGATCAGCCGAGGCTGGAGCCCGGCGGCGTTGCTGGCCGACATCACGGAGTCCGCCCCGTCCACCCAGAGCGGCGAGCAGAGGGTGATCGCGACGTGGGACGGCGCGCCGGAGCGGCACCAGCCGGTGGCGCGGCAGCGCCCGGACCCGACCCGCCCGGGCCAGGTGGTGGCGGAGGTCGACGTCGCCGGCCTGGCCGCCGACCTGGCCCACGCCGCGGTCACGGCCGGGGTGCAGCTGCGCGAGCCCGCCCGGGAGGTCGGAGCCGGCGTGCGGACGCCCCGGGGTCCGGTGTGGCACTGCTCGCTGCGCCATCACCCCGACGCGCCGCCGCTCTCCGATCAGCAGTGGGCCGCGATCGTCGAGGACCTGCTGCATCGAACCGGGATCGCGCCCCGCGGGGATCTCGGTGGGTGTCGGTGGGTCGTCATCCGCCACGCCGAGGACCACATCCACGTGGTCGCCGTGCTGGTGCGGCAGGACACCGGGCAACGGGTGCATCTGCACGACGACCGCTACTGGGCCCGGACGTGCTTAGAGCGGTGGGGTGCCGATCCCGAGCCCTACCGGAGCGACACGCTCTCGACCCCGAGGCCGTAGGCACCCCGCCGCCGCGGCCCTCGCGATCCGGCCCAACGGCCCCGCCCCGCCCGGCCTCAGGGAGACGCCGGCGCGGGGCGCCCGGCCGCCGTGCCCACCAGCCCGACATGCAAGCCGTCCGCGCCGACCTCCTGGCCTGCGCGCTGTCCACCAACCATCCGGGAGAGGCCATGACCGACACCACCCTGCTCACCTGGCGCGCCGGGCGCATCGGCGGCAGCCGCTACGCCGACGTCGACGGCTACCGGATCTTCGAGATCGACGGCGGCCGCTGCTACCGCGTCGAGCAGCTGGGGTACGACGGACTGACCGGCGCATCGTTCAGCGGCGACGCCCCCGACACCCTCGCCGGCGCGCTCCAGCTGGTCGAGCGCCACCGCGCCGGAATGCTCCCGGCGCTCACCTACGTGGAGTGGGCGACCGGGCACCTCGAGCGCTACACCCGCGAGCGGGCCGCCCTCGGCGACACCGCCACCTTCGCCGACAAGGCCGGGTACGCCCAGAACACCAGGTACATGCAGGACTCGATCCGGCGGCACAAGGAGCTCACCGCCGCCAGCCACCTGTGGTGCGTCACCACCAGCACCGGGCAGCACCTCGTGGTCCCGCACGGTCCGCGCGACAACGGCGGGTTCGGCCCGGTCACCGTCTGGACCGGCTGGGGGTTCGCCGGCGTCCGCTTCCGCGACCGCACGCACCCCTCCGGGTGCCTGCACACCTGACCCGCCCCTGCAGAACTGTCTCCCGCCTGGACCCGCGGCGTGCCGACCGACCACACCTGACCAGGGGCAGCCGACGAGTAGACAGGCACACGCCCTCGAGGCGCGCACGAGTCCGGAAAATGACCGCGGACTCGCCGTGCGGGCCGTGTCGGCTTCCGGTAGTCGTGCGCTAGGATCGATAACTAATAACGATGGGAGAATAAACGTGTCCGAACAATTCGTTCATCTCCACGTGCACACCGAGTACTCGATGCTTGATGGTGCGGCAAAGGTGGACGCGCTGTTCGGCGAGGCGGAGCGTCTGGGCATGCCGGCCGTGGCCATGACCGACCACGGCAACATGTACGGGGCCGCCGAGTTCTTCCGTCGTTCCAAGAGCAGCAGTGTCAAGCCGATCATCGGCATCGAGGCCTACCTGGCGCCGCACAGCCGCTTCCACAAGAAGCCGGTGTTCTGGGGCCAGGCCTCGCAACGGGGCGCCGACGAGTACGGCGAGGGCGGTGACGTGTCGGGCGCCGGGGCCTACACCCACATGACCATGGTGGCCCGAAACGCCACTGGCCTGCGCAACCTCTTCCGGCTCTCCAGCCTGGCCTCGTTCGAGGGGTACTACCGCAAGCCCCGGATGGACCGCGACATCCTCGCCGAGCACGCCGAGGGCATCATCGCGACGACCGGTTGCCCGTCCGGTGAGGTGCAGACCCGGCTGCGGCTAGGTCAAGCGCGCGAAGCGCTGCAGGCGGCCAGTGACTACCGCGACATCTTCGGTGCCGACAACTTCTTTCTGGAGTTGATGGACCACGGCCTGTCCATTGAACGAACTGTCCGGCAGGGTCTGCTGGACATAGCGGAGAAGCTGCGTCTCCTCCCGATCGCGACCAACGATTCGCACTACGTCACTCAAGGGCAGGCCGAGGCCCACTCCGCTTTGCTGTGTGTGCAGTCGGGCAAGACCCTCGACGACCCGAACCGGTTCAAGTTCGACGGCGACGGTTACTACTTGAAGTCCGCCGCGGAAATGGGCGCGTACTGGGACCGTGAAGTTCCCGGTGCTGTCGCGAACACGCTGCTGGTCGCGGAACGGGTCGAGTCCTACGACGCCGTCTTCGCCGGGGTCGACCGGATGCCGCGGTTCCCGCTGCAGCCCGGGGAGACCGAAGACGACCTGTTGCGCGCGGAGGTGGAGAAGTACACCTCCGCCCGCTACCCGCGCGGGTTCCCCAGCGGCCAGGAGGCCGAGTACAAGGAACGCATCGACCTGGAGCTCGGGGTGATCTCCCGCATGGGGTTCCCCGGCTACTTCCTCGTGGTGGGCGACCTGGTGCGGTGGGCGAAAGAGCAGCGGATCGCCGTCGGGCCCGGGCGGGGATCGGCCACCGGCTCGCTGGTGGCCTACATCCTGCAGATCACCGACCTGGACCCGATCGAGCACAAGCTCATCTTCGAGCGGTTCCTCAACCCGGAGCGCGTGTCGCCTCCCGATATCGACCTCGACTTCGACGAGCGCCGCCGCGGCGAGGTGATGCGCTACACCGTCGACAAGTGGGGCGAGCAGAACGTCGCCCAGGTCATCACCTTCGGCACCATCAAGACCAAGGCCGCGCTCAAGGACTCCGCCCGGGTCATCCACGGCCAGCCGGGGTTCGCCATCGCCGAGCGGATCACCAAGGCGCTGCCCCCACCGGTCATGGCCAAGGACATCCCGCTGTCAGGGATCTTCGATCCGTCCCACGAGCGCTACGCCGAGGCCGCTGAGGTCCGCGCCCTGGCCGATCACGACCCCGAGGTCGGACGGATCATGTCCACGGCCCGAGGCCTGGAGGGCCTGGTCCGCAACGCCGGCGTGCACGCCTGCGCGGTGGTGCTGTCCTCCGAGCCGCTGCTGGACGTGCTGCCGCTGTGGAAGCGCGACGACGGCTCGATCATCACCGGCTGGGACTACCCGTCGTGCGAAGACATCGGCCTGCTGAAGATGGACTTCCTCGGGCTGCGGAACCTGACCGTGGTCGACGACACGATCAAGGCGGTGGAGGCGAACCACGGGGTCAGGGTCCCCCTGCCCACGTCCGGTCCGGAGCTGGCGGACAAGAAGACCTACGAGCTCCTCGCCCGCGGGGACACCCTCGGGGTGTTCCAGCTCGACGGCGGCGGCATGCGCACCCTGCTCAAGGCGATGGCGCCGACCCACTTCGGTGACATCGCCGCCGCGCTGGCGCTGTATCGGCCGGGTCCGATGGCGGCCAACGCGCACATGGACTACGCCGAGCGCTCCAACGGCCGTCAGAAGATCACCCCGATCCACCCGGAACTCGAGGCCGCGCTCGAGCCGATCCTCGGCGAGACCTACCACCTGCTGGTCTACCAAGAGCAGGTCATGGCCATCGCGCAGCAGCTCGCCGGCTACAGCCTCGGCCAGGCCGACCTGCTGCGCCGCGCCATGGGCAAGAAGAAGAAGGAGATCATCGAGAAGGAGTTCGAGCGGTTCTCGGCCGGCATGGCCGAGCGGGGCTACTCGAACGAGGCGATCCGCACACTGTGGGACGTCATGCTCCCGTTCGCGGGCTACGCCTTCAACAAGTCCCACACCGCCGGCTACGGACTGGTGTCCTACTGGACGGCCTACCTCAAGGCGAACTACCCCACCGAGTTCATGGCTGCCCAGCTCACCTCCATCGGTGACGACAAGGACAAGTCGGCAATCTACCTCGCCGAGTGCCGCCGGATGGGAATCAAGGTCCTGCCGCCCGACATCAACGACTCCGATCACTGGTTCTCCGCCGTAGGCGGGAACATCAGGTTCGGGCTCGGAGCCGTCCGGAACGTTGGCGCCAACGTCGTCGCATCGATCATCCGCACCCGCCGAGCGAAGGGTCGTTTCACCTCCTTCACCGACTTCCTGGAGAAGGCCGAGCTGGTGTGCTGCAACAAGCGCACCATCGAGTCACTGATCAAGGCGGGCGCGTTCGACTCCTTCGGTCAACCGCGTCGCGCTCTCGTCACCGTGCACGAGGAAGCCGTCGACGCCGTCACTGGGCTCAAGCGTCAGGAAGCACAAGGCCAGTACGACCTGTTCGGCGGCATGGGCGACGAGCCCCCGGACCCCGACTCCTCACCCCTGGCACAGCTCAAGATCGATGGTGAGGAGTGGCCGCGCAAAGCGCTGCTCGCCGCCGAGCGCGACATGCTGGGCCTCTACGTCTCCGCGCACCCCCTCGATGGAACCGAGAGGATCCTGCGCAAGCACGCACCCAAGTCGATCGCCGCCACTATCGACGACGCCCCTAAGGAGGGGGAGATCGTCCTCGCCGGAATGATCTCGTCGGTGGACCGGCGGGTGAACAAGAAGGGTGAACCCTGGGCCATCGTCGTAATCGAAGACCTCGACGCCTCGATGGAGGTCCTGTTCTTCCCCAAGACCTACTCGGTGATGAGCCAGGACCTCGTCACCGACTCCGCCGTGGCGGTGAAAGGCCGCGTCATGTGGCGCGACGAACGCATGTCCGTCTTCGCATCCGGCCTGATACCACTGGATATCTCCGCGGCCCAAGCCGACCCCGGGCTCATCCCGCCCTTGGTGATCAAGGCTGAGGCCACCCGCATCGACGAGTCCGTCGTCGCCGAGCTCAAGTCCGCGCTCCTCGCCCACGCCGGAGACACCCCGCTGACCCTCGTGCTGTGCCACGGCAGCCGGGAAACCCCTCTGGCCATTCGCGACTTCCCCGTGAAGGTCAGCTCCGCCCTACTCGGGGAACTCAAGAGCATCCCCGGGATTGTGATGGCGACATGACCGACATCGAGATCGAGACCAGCTCGTCCCCGCACTGCCCCCTGTGCGCTCAACCAGCGCTGCTCGTGGTGCGTGTCCCGCATGCGATCACCCGCGCCGACGGGACCACGATCACCGGCACCCGCGGAGTGGCACTGTGTGAGACCTGTGACCGCGACGACCCTGCTGCCCAGGGCCTGCTCGCCTACTTCGCCCTCTACGAGACCGTCGGCGAGGAATCCGTCGCCACCGCCGGCGCGCTCATCCGGGAGTGGGTCAACCGCGTGATCGAGCGCGGGGTGCCGGCGACCCACGGGAGCGCAGAGGCCGCCGATCTGGATGCGCGCGACGCCGAGATGCTGGCCGACCTGCTCGAGGAGGAGCGCGAGCGGCCCATCAACGGCCAGTAAGACCACACCGCGCTCTGCTGACCTGCAACCCCGAGGGACAGGAGTCCCTCGGGGTTTCTGGTGTGCCCGGGAACGCGGGCCCCTCTGCCGGTCGGGGCTCCGACAGGGCGGATGCGGCCTCAGGCTGGCCGGCGCCAGGGGACGCCCGAGAGGTCAGCACGACCGCCGGGGCCCGAGGCAAGGGGGTCGGACCCCATCCGGACGGGTGGGACGAGCCTCGCTGCGCTCGGACGCCTGGCGGCGTTCCCACCCGTCCGGAGGAGCCCGCACCCCTTGCCTCTTCCCTTCGGGACCCCGACGGCCCCGCTGAGGCTGCGCCGCGTTCCCCCGGCACCGACCCTCCCGAACCCTCCACGCACCTCGTGGAGCCCGCAGCGGCCGATGCGCAACACCGTGCTCGGCTGAGTATCTGCTTCTGATCGGTGGTCAGGCGATAACGCCGAGCAAGCGGCGTGGCGCCACATCCACCCCAAACGGCGGTAGGGCAAGAGATTGCATAAGCGCTTAGTTGCTACTGGCCGAGCCGGGATGGTCCCGGTTCGGGGTTTCACCACTCACACAGGAAGGCGGACATCATGATGTCCATCGAGGAGCTGTTCTCCACCCCGGCGCAGGTCGAGACCGTCGGCGAGAACGGGCGGTTCATGCGCAAGCCCGACGGCAGCGAGGACCAGGGCCGGAAGGACGAGAACTAGCAGTTCGGGTGCGACGCGGACGGCTGGTCCGTCCGCGTCGCGCCCCTCGTCCGTTCCCGGAACTAGCGCTCACCATTTCCGATATTGACCGAGCCGGGATGGTCCCGGTTCGGGGTTTCACCACTCACACAGGAAGGCGGACATCATGATGTCCATCGAGGAGCTGTTCTCCACCCCGGCGCAGGTCGAGACCGTCGGCGAGAACGGGCGGTTCGTGCCCAAGCCCGACGGCAGCGACGACCAGGGCTACAAGGACGAGAACTAGCAGTTCGGGTGCGACGCGGACGGCTGGTCCGTCCGCGTCGCGCCCCGCTGCGCGATCCCCGCGACCGTTCGCAATCAGAGGAGAAATCCACCATGCTCAAGATCGACCTGGCCGAATCGGACATTCACCGGGACGGGCCATGGCGTGAGCTCAACGGCCGATGGGTCCGGGGCAGCAGCTACGTCGAGCCCTTCGGCAACGTCGCCCTGGAGACCGTGATGCTGCAGGTCCGCGACGCGGCCCTCATCGTGGTCCGGGAGCGACTGCGCGGACAGCCGCCCCTGCCCACCTCGTGCACCGATCGCCCGACCGACGACTCGACCGCTCACACAGCCGAGACCATCCTCGCCCAGACCCGCTCCTGGGCGGCCGACTTCATCATCGTCCACGTAGGGCCCGAGGTCGTGATCGAGGCTGGGGCGGGCGGTGTCGCACCGCTGTACCTCAGCGAGGACGGACAGCGGCTCATCGGCTCGTGGGACATGACCGACCTGCGGGAGCGCTTCCGGACCGACGACCTGAACCTGCGCGAGATGGTCGCCCGGATGACGGGGCAGACCCGCTACAGCGCACAGACCCTGTTCCGTGGAGTGCACCGGCTGACCGAGCGAGCGCGGGCCCACTGGCGCCCCGGCACACCGCTGCACATCGAGCTGCCCGAACCCGCGGTGCACTACCTGCCCCGGGAGATGCGGGACTGCGCCCCCGTGGTCGAGGCCTACGACTCCCTACTCACCGCCGCGGTCAGTCAGCGTGCGCTGCGAGCCTCGGACGTGGTCGTGGAGATCTCCGGCGGCACCGACTCCGCCACCGCTGCCCTCGCGGCCGGTGCCTGCCTCACCGACGGCCCCCTCGCGTCCTACGGACTCCTGATCGGCGGCGACGCTGGCCCGCAGCAGATCATGCGCCGCTCGTGGTTGACCGCGAGCGCCGGGACGATCGACCACACCGTCGACGCGGCGGCAACTCCGCCGCTGACTGCAACGCCCGGCCTGTCCACCCCTGACGACGAGCCCTACCGCGCCGCGGTACAGGCCGCGCTGGACCGGACCGACAGGACGGTGGTGTTCACCGGCATCGGAGGCGACGAACTCGTGGCGCTCCGCCCCGAGGAGCAGCAGCTCCCCCCGGCGCGGGCGGTCCCGATACCCCCGTCCTACCTGTCGGGAAGCGCGCAGGACCTAGCGCGCGGCCTGTGCAGTGCCCGACCCGAACTGCCGGTGAGCGCCATCCCGGAGTGCACCTTGAGCGCGTTCCTGGTCCGCGCACCCACCTTCCTCCGCGCGGGCCGATGGCCGGTCGCCCCGCTGTGTAACTCCGACCTGATGCGGTTCGGTGAGTGGCTGCCGGCGCAGTGGCGGTCCGGCAAGCGGCTGCCGCGCGAGTGGCTGTCGGCGCGAGGCCTGCCCGACGAGGTCGTGTGGCCTCAGATGCGCGAGAACTTCGCGGGGGTGATGCAGAAGGGCCTGCGCACCCACGGCATCACCGGTTTGAGCGAGCTGGTCGAGCACGGCGGGCGGCTGATCGACCTGGGCCTGGTCAGCCAGCGCGGCGTTGCGGACCTGCTTGCTGCAGCATGCACCGCCCGCGCCTCCGGCGCGAAGATCGACGGCAGCATCTACGAGCTGCTGGAGATGGAACGCGCCCTGCGCACGCTGCTGGCATAGCGCCGCGTCGCGGCCCCCAGAGTCGGCCGCCCGCTCGAGCTGCACCGGCAGTGGGCACCGCGCCGTCGACTGGTCCAACGGACTGCGCTGGTTGAGGTCAGCCATGCGGCCATGTCGGCGCTCGCCAAGCACCTGATCCCTCACGCCCGCGGTGCTGCCGGGCCGCGCTCGCCGCCCCGGCAGCACTGCACCCTCCCAGGAGCCGAAATGCCCTACCCGCTGCCGCCCCCGGAAGGCCACTACAGCGGCCGTCCGCACCAGCCCGATCCCGCCCGACTCGTCGACGACGCCCCCGTCACGGCCGGGCTCCAGCGGGTGACGTCGTGACCGGCAACTCGGCCGGGCACATTCGCTTCTACGCCATCGCCCCGGACGAGGTCATCCCGGCTCTCGCCGCCCTCGAGCACGGCGGTTTCCGCAGCGAGTTGGGTCTCGCGCCCGACCCGGAGGACCCGCCGCAGATCGAGCTGGACGCCTCCTACGTGAGGACGAGTGCGCTTCTCGCCGACGGGGTCGAGACCGGCGAGGCGGTCGCAGAAGCTGCGCCCAGTGCGACCTTCCACGCCTGGACCGACCCCGCCGACGGCGGCCTCGGTATGTGCCTGCTCCACATCCCTGGACTTGGCATCTGGTCCAGCGACTGCGACTCCAGCGGCGACCCCGTCTTCGACGGCGCCGACATCCGCAATGCGATCGACAACGCCGGCGGGGCCGACCTCCGCCAGGTCGTGCGGGACCTCACCGGCGAACGCTGGGTCGACGCGCTGTCCGCGGCCCGCCGCTTCCTCACCGCTCTACCGCACGGGCAGCACCAGGTGGTCGCCTGCCCGACCACACCGAACCAGCCCCGCGCCGGCACCAGGCGCGGGTGACCTGCGGATCACCCGACACCGCGGGCGGGCCGGGCGCCGGCCGGTGACCACCGGGTCGCAGGAGGTGCCGGCCGGCACCGCTCTGACCGAGGACGAGCCCCCGTGCTGCCCCGGCGCGCGACGGCGCCCGGGTGCCGCCGGCGTCCGCCGGCCCCCGCTCGACGGGTCTGGACACACCGGATCGATCGACGTCCTGGCGCGCTCGCGCACCGGATGGGTCGGGTGGTCCGGCCTGCCCGCACACCGACACGCGCAAGGAGAAGACGTGACTAGCACCGACATCATCACCCGGGCCCGACCCGGTGGGACCGCAGTGATCGAGGCGCCCGCCGCCGTTCCGGACCGGCTGGCCGCCGCGCTGCAGGCGGTGGCCGACATCCTCGGCACCGAGGGGTTCGGGCTGACCGCGACGATGAGCTGCCTGCAGGCCGACGCCTTGGCCCTGCTGCTCCACCTCGCCGGACACGACGGCCCGGCCGCCTGGATGCTCGCCGGGCACGCCGTCAGGAGCTCCGGGGCAGGGGAGAAGCACGGCCACATCGTGTTCACCGACGGCCGCGAGGACTG
>JAESGR010000732.1_pt1 | contig 16107 bp, 15 predicted proteins | sample 9269771 | NCBI WGS metagenome assembly JAESGR01 (sample SAMN15739572, study PRJNA653492) | algae metagenome | isolation source: Chroococcus sp. CMT-3BRIN-NPC107 and co-occurring heterotrophs from well... | place: USA: Clark Mountains Wilderness, California | collected 2010-04-18
CCCACCGCCTTGCGCACCATCGGACGCCCCCATCCTGCTTCACCAGGATCGAATCACAGCAGCACGGCCAAGGCCAGGGTTTCGCGGCAGTCTCCTTTGGTGGTGATCCCGGCATTTTCTCGTGAGGTTTTCGGCAGAGGAAGCCGGCCCAAGTCATGTAGCGTTGCGGATACCGATATGTGTTCTTTCGAAGCATTGGGTGGGCCAATACGATATTCACTACGACGCAGACGTTGTCATATTGCTGATAAGCTGCCGAAGCATTGACGCAAGCTTTCTCTGCCGGTCGACGGAAGAAGATCTCAAGGTCTTGGCAGGGCATAGGCGATGACATGGTCGCCTACTTTCGTCCCGAGCGATCCATGTCCGCCGGCAATCACCAGAACATACTGGCGGCCATCCTTGCCCATGTAGGTCATTGGTGTTGCCTGGCCGCCCGCAGGAAGCCGGCTCTCCCAGCGTTGCGTACCGTCGGTTACGTCATAGGCTCGGACATAGTAGTCGATGGTCCCAGACAGGAAGGCGACGCCACCGGCGGTCATGATCGGGCCACCGAGATTGGGAACGCCCATCGGGAAAGGTAGCGGAACTGGCGCTGCGTCGCGCGTCGTGCCGTTCTTATGCTTCCAGACGATCTCTCCCGTGGTCAGGTCGGCGCCTGCCACATAACCCCAAGGGGGTGCTTGGCAGGGCAGGCCAAGAACGGACGTGAACGCCGAGAGCTGCACGGCGAACGGTGCGCCGAAGTTCTCGTTCAGGGCCGGCAGGCTGTTGTCCTCGCGGTCCTCGCCCTGCACGTAGAGCGTGGTGTCGTCCTTGCGAGGAATCAGCTGGGAAACGAAGGCCAGGTAGGCAGGCGTGGTGAAGGCAATCTGGCGCTGCGGGTCCACCGCGATGCTGCCCCAGTTGAACACGCCGAAATTGCCGGGATAAACCAGTGACCCTTGCAGCGAAGGAGGCGTGTATCGGCCGTCGTAGCGCAGGCGATGGAACGCGATGCGGCAGGCAAGCTGATCGAACATCGTAGCGCCCCACATGTCTGCGCCAGAAAGCGGCGGCGGATCGAAGGACAGCTGCGAAACCGGCTGGGTCGGCGCGGTGAAGTCGCCCTCGACGGCACCCTGCGGAACCCGGACTTCGGTGACCGGCAGGATGGGTTCGCCAGTCTGGCGATTGAGCACGTATACTTCGCCCTGCTTGGTTGGCTGTACCAGGGCCGGCACCGCTTCGCCGTCAGTGGTGAGATCAATCAGGCTTGGTTGTGACGGAACATCGTAGTCCCACAGGTCGTGATGAACGGTCTGGAATACCCAGCGCACCTGGCCCGTCGCCAGATCGAGAGCCACGACGGAGGAGGAGAAGCGCTCGACGTCTGCACTTCGGTTGCCTCCCCACTGATCTGGCGGCTGGTTGCCGAGCGGAACGTAGACCATGCCCAGTTGCTCATCGACGCTGGAGATCGACCAGCTGTTCGGCGAGTTGGGGGTGTAGGTCTCACCAGGCGGCAGGGGAGCGGTCTGATCCGGGTTGGCGGGATCCCAGTTCCACACCAAGGAGCCGGTATCGACATCGAAAGCACGGATGACCCCGGAAGGCTCGGTCGTGGACACGTTGTCGAGCACCGTGCCACCAACGATCACGAGTTCCTGCGTCACCACGACGGGCGAGGTGGAATAGTAGCCGCCCGCCCTGATGTGGGGCATGTTCGTCCACAGGTTGATCTGGCCTTCCAGGCCAAAGCTCGTGCAGACGCCGCCGGTCTCGGGATCGAGCGCGATCAACCGGCCATCGGCCGTCGGCATGAACAGCTTGCGGGGGCAGGAGGCGACCGTCTGCGCACCCGCGGTTGCCGTCGGCAGATCGATGGGCGGCGGCTGGATCGCCGGCTGCTGATCCGGGATGTCAGCTGCCGGCGCGGCGTCGGCAGCTGTTCCATCGTGATAGGATAGCCCCCGGCAGGTCAGATGCTGAAGCGCCAGCTCGTCGCGGATCTGCGGGTCGTAGCGCCAAAGCTCCTCGCCCGTGTCCGCATCGAGCGCAATCACGTCCTGATAGGGGGTACAGAGGAAAAGACGGTCGCCGATCTTGAGCGGCGTGACTTCGAAGGTCGTTTCCACCGGATCGCCAGGGCGGCTGCCTGGTACGTCGCCGGTCCTGTAGGTCCAGGCGACCTCGAGGTTCGCCACGTTGTCCGGTGTGATCTGATCAAGAGGAGAATAGCGCTGGCCAAAGCCGGTTCTGCCGTAAGCGTGCCATTCGCCTGGTGGCACGCCATCTCCGGTCGCCGCCAACTGCGCCCGCGCTTCGGGCAACCTGCCAGAGATCCGATGGGGATCATTCATCAGTGCCGCGATGCCGACCAGCAGCGCGATTACCAGGGCCGATGAAAGAGCGAGACCACTGCCACGGATCGCGGACACGCGCCCAGGGCCATCCGGTGCGCCCAGTGCCCTGGTGACCCATGGGGTCAGGAGGGCAAGGCCGAGAAGAAAGATGACATCGCCTCGGGCGGCCAGCGGCCACCAGTCGAAGCCCGCTTCCCAGATCGCCCAGACGAGCGTTCCTACTGTCAACAGGGCATAGACCCACGGAGCTGCAGGCCGACGCCGCCAAAGCAGGTAGGCAGTTGTCAGCATCGCAACTCCGGCACCGAGATAGTACCAGGAACCGCCGAGAGCGATCAGCCAGATGCCCGCAACCGCAGAAGAAAGACCAAGAATGGCAATGATGACCCAGAGGACATCAATGGTCCCGATACGGCGCGCAACACTCATGATCTACCTCTAGGCAATCTTGCTTCTGAACACCAATGATCTCTGCCTGAACAATCTAGCGCTTCATCGACTGGTTGATAAAGCCGAAGGCGGCAAGTGCTGGCCATCGACACCGGTAACGCCCCAGGCAGATGGCGGCTTAGGTCGCCGCCATCATTGGTCCTCTTATTGTAGTGCTGGATCCTGTCATTGCGGAGGGGGCGCTCCTCGCAAGAGCCGCCTGGCTCCAACGCTCTGGAGGAAGCTGTCTCACGATTCCAGGTGGCACTCACGCTCTGGCCAGGCTGGACCCGCTCATAGCCGGCGTCATCGAAAGCCGGCATCTGCTCGACCCGAGCCTTGTTGAAGTCGGTCACCAGGCGTCCCGTATCGTCCAGCGTGACCTGCTCGAACGGGATCAGGATCTGCCGTTCTCCGATGCCGAGGAAACCGCCGACACCGACCACCATCCCGCCGATCATATCCTTCCGGTTGATGACGACGTCTTCGACATCGCCGATGTTCTCGCCGTTGGCTCCATAGACCGACTTGTTCATCAACTCGCCGATCCTCATGCCTGCGAGCCGGGCTGCACTGTCGTTGGCCGCATCTTGCTGCGTCGAGGCCATCTGCTGTTGATCAGCCAGGTTCTGCTGCTGCGCTTGACCCTGCTGCTGCTCGCCCTGCCGCTCGATTCGGATCTGCGGCTGGCCCTCCTGCTGGTTGACGACGACACGCGGCTCGACCTGTTCGTAGCGGACCTGCGGCTGCCGGTTGCCTTCGAACTCGACGTTCGACTGGTCGTCTGCCAGTTGCTGGACGCGAACCTCCGGTTGCCCGCTCTCTACATCGACATCCGGCTCCGCCGGCTGGACGCTCACCTGGGGCTCGCTCTGGCGAACCTGGACCTGCGGCTGCGCCTGGCTGACGCTCACCTCAGGCTCAGGCATCCGGACGATGATCTCCGGCTGCGGGATGTCCACCGTCACGGTAGGCCTCGGCTGCCGCACGATGATCTCCGGCTGCTGCTGCCGCACCGTCACCTCCGGCTCGGGCTGTGTGACCGTCAGCCTTGGTGCGACCTGCTCCACCAGGATCTGGGCACCCTGCCCGTCGTTCTGGTCGGGCTCGGCCACAATTGCCACGACCTCGCCGAACGTCCGCGCAGCAGCGTTAGGGTCATCGCCCTGGAGCGTCTGCTCAGCCCGGCCCATCTGGCCTTCGATCCGGAAACGCTGCTCCTGCGGGAGTTGGTCCATGCCCTGGCGCAGTTCCTGCAAGGCCTGTCGGGCTTCCTGCTTCGCCTGATCGAAGCCTGCGTTGTCGTTCCCCTGGGCGGCCTGCTGCAAGCTCTGGAAGGCCTGTTGCAGGCGCTGCTGTACCATCTGGAGTTGCTGGTTGCCGCCATCCTGCTGGGCTGTGGCGGCTGTCTTCTGGACCGTCTCCTGCGCGAGCGTCGGTGTGACGAACGCGGTGGCGAGAGCGATCGCAGAAATGAAAGACGACTTCATTGTTTCCTCCGGTTGGCAATCATGACTGCTTTGCCGATAGTTACTTGGCCGCCGTGCAGTCTTTCCAGATCATCTCCTGCATCGCCGTGTTGGCGCGCAGCAAGTAGATCAGGATAGCGGCCTGGGCCGGCGGCGAGATGGCGGCAACGGCACCTTTGCGCGCTGCCTGCTCGATCGAGATCCCCTGGCTTCCCAGGCCGAGCTGCTGGAGCATGCTCGAGTTGTCGCCGCCCTGGAGGGCCTTCCCGACCATGTCCGTCACCAGCGAGTCGGCCGTCTTGACGTACTCGTCGTACTTCTTGGCCAACGCTTCACAGCCAACTGTCGTTGTCTGTGCTTGAGCAACGTGGCTGCCGGTCCCAAGGATCACGGCGCCTATAGCGATGTGGAGCAGGCGCGCCATGAGCTGTCCTTTGCACGTGTTCGGCGGCACCCGGATAGGCCATGGGCCTATCCGGGCGTTGCCATATCACTCGCTCTTGGATGTGGTCTGGGCCTGGCCGCTGGCGTCGCCACCGCTGCCGGCCTGACTACCACCGGCCGCATTCTCGCCGGCCATGTCGGCCGGAGGATTGATGAACATCGTCACCTCGTCACCCTTGGCGGTCTTCGCCTGGACGAGATAGGTGGCGTCGAGCACCGTGATATCCGTGAAGCCTGCCTGCTCGAGGCTGCCGCGTAGCTCGCTCTGCGTCATCGCCTGGATCTGGCTACCCTGCTGGTTCGATCCGGACTTGTTCGCCTGCTGACCGCTGGCTTGATCATCCGATGCCGCCATTGCCGGCAAGGTGAACAATGCCGCTGCTGCGAGCGATGTGAGAATGGTTGTACGCATGCTTGCTCTCCGTGATGACGGGATGGTCCAGGTGCCCGCGAGGAAGCTTCGCTCCAGCACCGTGGCCTATGGATTATTGGTGTGCATCAGCCGCACGCACGGAAAGGCGATGTGATACGGATGGCCTTCCCGTGGATGCGCGATCCTCAGACGTCGAAGAGGCCGTTTTCGCCCATGTCATCGTTGAGGTCGCCAAACTCGGACTCTTCGATGATGTTGTTCTTGTTCTTATCGTAGCTGCCGAACACGCCGTTGTTGAACTCGTCCTGGGACAGGCCGCCGTTCTCGTTCGAATCCCAGCTATTGTAGATGCCATCGGAATCGAACTTGTTGGCGAACTCGTCGTTATCGAGGGCGGCGTTCTTGTCGGTGTCCCAGTCGCTATAGGATTCGTCCGCCATGGCTGGGGCGAAGGCCAGCAGCGACATGGCCAGCGTCGTTGCGCCGAGCAGCTTCATCCAGTCGTTCTTCATGACTGATCTCCTTTGCCGGTGGAGTGTGCAGCCGTGAAACAAGATCAAGCTCGTTACGGCATGCTTATCTTTCGATGGCCAGAAACGAGATGTTCTCCGAAGTATCCAGCCGACGTCCGGAAGATATAATCCTGACGTTGCGGCTGCCAGTCGGGCTTAGCGGTATGTCTGTAAGGGAAAACCTGACAGGACGACGGGGCTTTCCCCTGCTTTCATCGACGCATGATCTGCTATTTTCCACTTTATGCGATGCAGTACTGCAGCAAGCATGACCTGGAGCGACAGGTTGTCGACGAGACTAAGGCCCGGCTCGCGGCTTGACGGAACCTGTCGTTCCGACGTTCGCCAGCGTACAGGAGCAGCGGAGGCCGGATCTTCATCCGAAGCCGATGCCAGGGCTCGCGGGGAGCCATGGGAACTGTGGCCATTGGCGTTTCTTGGATCCGACGCGGCAGGCCCTCGGCTGCTGTCGCTCGTTCTCGCAGCCGCGGTTCCTGTGCTTCTCTTTGGAGGATGGGTCGCCTACAACCTTGCAGAACAGGACCGCACGGCCGCCCGTCGGGCAGTGTCGGACACGGTAGAGCACGTCGCGGAACGAGTGGCTTCCGACATAGCGACCAAGCTCGAGGTGGCGCAGGCTCTCGCCGCTTCGACCGCGCTCGATTTTCCCAATCTGTTCAATTTCTACACCGAAGCGCAGCGGGTCAAGGAATCGCAGCCCCTATGGCACACGATCGAGCTTGCCAATCCGGCCGGCGGCCAGGTGCTCAACCTGTTGCGCCCGCCCGACGTCCCGCTGGGACCGACGGCCGACCGGGAAAGCTTCGATCGGGTCATCCGGACGAAGCTGCCGGCAGTTGGCGGTATCGGTCCCGTCGGCTCGGTATCAGGGCGTCAACTCGTGGCCCTGCGAGTCCCTGTGATGCGTGGCGGCACACTTCGCTATGTTCTGTCGGTGGCTCTGGCACCCGAGGGCGTCAGTTCGATCCTGCGTGACGCAGGCGCCCCAGAGGGCTGGATCGGGGCGGTCGTCGATGCACGCGGGCGGTTCATCGCGCGTACCATAGGAGAGGAGGTCGAACTGGGCCGTCCCGCCAGCGAGGCGGTGCGCGAGGCCATGGCGCGCGCGCCGTCAGGAACCTATCGAGGCCCTACCCTGGAGGGGATCGAGGTGGATACGGTCTACCGCACGCTGCCACGCGCCGCCAACTGGTCGGTCCATTTCGGCATTTCCAGCGAGAGGCTGCACGGCCCAATCCGCCGGTCGGTATACTTGATCGTCGCAGGCGGCCTCGCGAGCCTCGCCCTCGCAGCCATCCTCGCATGGATGACAGCGCGTGACATAGCCCGGCGGCGACGCATCGAGACAGAGCGATCGGCGGCGGCGCTCAAGGTCAGCGAGGACCGCGGCGCCCTGGCGGTCGAGGCAGCCAATCTCGGTACATGGCATTGGGATGTGCAGGGAGGCGAGGTTGTCGGATCACCCCGCTGCTGGGCCCTGCTCGGCCTGCCCGTCCCGCCGCCCGCTGTGGTGTGGCGGCCGCGGGCGATCGTGAGGACGATCCATCCGGAGGACCGAAGTGCGGTCTGGAAGGCAGTCCAGCGCTGCCTTGGCGACGACGCCCCGATCGATGTCGAGTTCCGGTTCCTTTGGCGGGACGGAAGCATCCACTGGGTGCGTGCGACCGGCCAGGCCAGGCAGATCGGGGACGCGCAGGTCGCTTTCGTTCACGGTGTCCTGGCCGACGTCGAACCACGCAAGCGTGCCCGTGCGGAGCGGCTCAGACTGCTTCGCCGCCTGGCGCAGGCTCAGGAGGACGAGCGGCGCCGGATCGCCCGGGAGCTTCACGATCAGGTTGGCCAGACCGTCACGGGCCTGTCGCTGGGTCTGAAGAGCCTGGAGCGTACCCTTGAGGGCAAAAGCTGCCTGGGCGAGGTTCGCCAGCAGCTTCACTGGCTCCAGGCGCTGACGACTGGAATTGGCCATGACATCCATCAGGCGGCATCGGACCTTCGTCCAGCGGCGCTTGACGATCTCGGCCTGCACAAGGCGCTCATGGCGTACGCATCGGCCTGGAGAGATCGAAGCGGCGTAGCCATCGATGTTCAGGTCATCGGGGACGACGATCGGCTGCCGACCGAGATCGAGACGGCAGTGTACCGGGTCGTGCAGGAGGCGCTGACGAATGTGCTGAAGCATGCGGACGCGCAGCATGTCAGCCTTGTGATCGAGCGCAGGCCGGACCAGCTTCGGATCATCATCGAGGACGATGGCAGGGGCTTCGATCCCGAGGCGCAGCAGGCAGAGCGTAACAGCTGCAAGGGCCACGGCCTCGGGCTGTCCGGCATGCGGGAGCGCTTGACGCTGGTTGGCGGAACGCTGGCACTGGAAGCGACAGTGGGTGCCGGGGCTGCACTGTTCATTCAGATCCCGATCGAACCAGGTTATCAGGGGCTGGAATCATGAGCGTGATCCGCGTCGCCCTTGCCGACGATCATCCGGTCGTCCTGGCTGGGATCAAGGCGCTGCTGGATGTTGCGCCGGAGATCACGCTCGTCGGCGAGGCGACGACGGGTCCGGCTGCGCTGAAGATGATCATGGAGACGACGCCGGATGTGGCCGTGATCGACATCTCTTTGCCGGAGATGAGCGGCCTTGAACTCGCCAGGGTCCTGGCCAGCGCCTGTCCAGACGTAAAGCTGCTGGCCCTGACCGTCCACGAGGACCGGGCCTATGTGCAGCCGCTCCTGCAGGCAGGTGGGCGTGGCTATGTGCTGAAGCGTTCGGCTGCCGAAGATCTCGTCCGGGCCATTCGCGCGGTTGCTGCCGGTGGCGTCTATCTGGATCCAGCCATTGCCGACAAGGCATTGCCGGAAGCTGCCCGCACCGCTGCGTCGCCGGCGGAGCCGCTCAGCCAACGTGAACAGGAGGTGCTTCGGCTGGTGGCGCAGGGGTTCAGCAACAAGGAGACGGCCACGCAGCTCAAGGTCAGCGTCAAGACCATCGAGACCTATAAGCAGCGGGCGGCAGAGAAGCTGGACTTGCGGACGCGTGCGGACATTGTCCGGTATGGCGCCTCCCATGGATGGATGGACGATCTCGAGAGGCCTTGAAGCCAGGCCGATCGCATGCGCGCTTCGCACTGGCTCAGGCTGTGCAGCTCGATGGAGGTCGTTCATCCGCAGTGATGACTGGTCCTCGGAAAGCTGGATTGCGCTCTGCTCGATTGGCTGATGCGGCGGCGTAGCAGAGGCATTCCAAATCGGGTGAAATCGGGGCTGTAGGGCCGCAGATGGAGCAGCCTGGCAGCGTGTCTCACCCGCAACCTGCGAAGATCCGACGGCAGCTCCTGGCCAGAACCGGGAATTCCGAGACAGCCTGTCGGGCAGGTCGACCCTGGCTATTCTGTCGTCTGATGATCGGCGATCGCCTGGAACTGCTTCTTCAGCGTGTTCCTCCAGAGCGCTTCGATTCCACGGATCCACATATCGTCGTTGTTGCCGCGGATGTCGGCGCTTCCCGCGGCGACGATCTTGCCGGTCCTCACGTCGTGCCCATAGGCATTGATGTTGAGGATCAGGTTTGAGACCTTCTGCACCGTGCCGATGATGACGATGTCGACGCCGATCTCCCTGCCGAGATCGGCGACGCACTTTGCACAGTTGTCCAGCGGAAGCTCCCGGACCGTTGCCGCGAGGGGACCGGCGCTGGCGAAGCCCGGCTCCTTCGCAATGGCGCTTCGAAGGCGCGGCGCGAGCATGCTGAGCCTTGCTGCCTCGGCGGGATTGGAGCCGTTCATTTCGCCCTCGAGGCTGGTGTCGATCAAGTCGAAGTCGAGCACCGCGACCTTCGTCTCGGCGGCCCATGCCGGAACCGCCACCAATGCGAGGACGAAGAGGACCGCTGCTTGAAGCCGGCTCATGATCTGTCCCCCTTGGTGGCGCCCGCCGGGGATTGGAGATAAGGCGGGGGAGATCCAGGGCAACGGCCTTTCTTTCCCGGCCATGGCCTAAAAGCCGCTGCTGCTTCTGCAAGCTATCCGGGCGTTCGGGAAGGCCGTCCATGTTGAACTCAGACAACCCAGGCTCTGAACGGGTGAAATCCTAATATATTCCACATCGTTTCAGCGGATTCAGGTGCCGCGAGCGCCAGGATCCACGGTCGTCGCACCGATGCTCCGCCGATCCTCCTAGCAACACCAAATGCATGGGCGGCCGGTCCTTGCCACGGGTCCGAGCACAACCAACTTGATTGCTAGGACCCGCCATTCCGGCGTACCCTCCATTCGTGGAGGCGTTATACTGGCATGCGCGTAGCGCGTGTTGCCGGCAAAAAAAGCTGCGTTACGGCGCGTCCGCAGTGTCGACAGGCTTAAGAAGGATCGACCTATGACCTGGGAAACCCCAATCCTGATCGAGATGCGCGTTGGCATGGAAGTCACCAGCTACGAATCGGCCGAGATCGGTGCGCCTGATGGCGACATCATCGACTGATTTGCAGGAGTGCACCCCTTCCGTAGGTTGACGACGACCTCGTGAAGATCATCGTGCTCGGTTCGGCGGCCGGCGGCGGCTTTCCGCAATGGAATTGCCGCTGTCCGGTTTGCCGTCTCGCTTGGGCTGGTGACCCCCGGGTGGTATCCAGGACCCAGTCGGGACTGGCCGTGAGTGCCGACGGCGAGCAGTGGATTCTGCTGAACGCCTCGCCTGACCTCCGCCAGCAGATCCTGGCGACACCAGCGCTGCAGCCAAAGGGCGCCGATCGCGGCAGCCCGATCAAGGCTGTCATTCTCACCAATGCCGAACTCGATCATGTGGCAGGACTTCTGACCCTGCGCGAGCGCCAGCCGTTTCGTCTGCTGGCCACGGCTCCTACCCATGCGGCCCTGGACTCGAATCCGCTGTTCCAGTCCCTCGACCGGGAACTGGTAGAGCGCGCCCTGCTGCGTCCGGATGAGCCGCTGGACCTCATGGGCCTGCGCTTTCTGCCTTTCATCGTGCCTGGCAAGGTCCCCCTCTATCAGGAGGGTGCCGAGGTCGAGATCGGCCTGGAAACCGAGCAGGTCATGGGCCTGGAGATCCGGGTTGGTAGCCGGTGCTGTCTCTTCGTGCCCAACTGCGCGCGGATCACCCCTGCCTTGTGCGACCGGCTGAGCGGCGCCGACCTCATCCTGTTCGATGGAACCACCTACCAGGACGACGAGATGATCCGGCTAGGGCTGTCGTCCAAGACGGCACGGCGAATGGGGCACGTCGCCATGGACGGTGCCGATGGCTCCCTTGCCAGGCTGGCACATGTACCTTCCGCCAGGCGGGTCTATCTTCACCTCAACAACAGCAATCCGGTGCTGGTCGACGGGTCGGAAGAGCGCACCCGTATCGAAGCCTTCGGCTGGGAACTCGGGTACGACGGGATGGAGTTGGCCTTGTGATGGACGTCATGTCGCGTGACGAACTGGAGGCTGCTTTGCGCCGGATCGGCGCGGAGCGCTATCATCACCTCCATCCGTTCCATCGACGCCTGCATGGCGGCGAGTGCAGCCGTGGCGAGGTCCAGGCCTGGGCGCTGAACCGCTACTACTACCAGTCGATGATCCCGATCAAAGACGCGGCAGTGCTGGGGCAGATGCAGGATCCGGCGCTTCGGCGGGCATGGCGGCAGCGGATCGTCGACCATGATGGCGAGCACGACGGCGAGGGCGGCATTGCAAGGTGGCTGGCGCTCACCGACGGCGTCGGGCTGGACCGCGAGCTGGTCGTCTCGACGGCAGGAGTGCTGCCCGCCACCCAGTTTGCGGTGGAAGCCTATGTGACCTTCTGCCGGACCCGGCCGCTCCTGGAGGCGATCGCCTCGTCGCTGACGGAGCTGTTCTCGCCGCAGATCATCGGCGAGCGCATCGCCGGGATGCTGGCGCACTACGATTTCATCAACCGGGACGTCCTTGCCTATTTCACGGCCAGGCCACCCCAGGCTCAACGCGACAGCACCTTCGCCCTGAGCTATGTGCTGGAGCATGCTACCACCGCCGAGAGCCAGGCGGCGGCACTTGCGGCACTGCGCTTCAAGACCGACGTGCTCTGGGTGCAGCTGGACGCCTTGTGGATGGCCTATGTCGAAGGCCGGCCGCCGCCGGACAGCTGGAGACCTGCTCCGTGAGCGATACCATCGGCCCTGAGGCACGCCCAAGGCTGCCGCGTGGGGTGCGCTTGCGCCAGGACCCGGCGCGCGGTGCCTGGCTGCTGCTGGCGCCGGAGACGCTGTTCGAACTCAACCAGAGTTCGGTCGAGATCCTCAAGCGCTGCACCGGCGAGAAGAGCCTTCGAGAGATCGTGGACGATCTGGCCGTGACCTTTGCCGTCGAGCGCGAGCGGCTGGAACGGGAGACGACGGCTCTGATCGGCCAGCTGCACGACAAACGATTGATTGACCTATGACGATCCTGCCGCCGCCGATAGGTCTCCTGGCGGAGCTCACCCATCGCTGTCCGCTCGGATGTCCTTACTGCTCGAACCCGACCAGGCTCGACCCGAAGAGCACGGAGCTGGATACCGCGACGTGGCAGCGTGTGTTCCAGGAGGCCGCCGAGCTGGGCGTGCTGCACGTCCATCTTTCCGGAGGCGAGCCGGCCAGCCGGCCGGACCTGGCCCGGCTGGTGGCCAGCTGCGCCGAGCTTGGGCTCTACAGCAACCTGATCACGTCGGGCGTGGGGCTGACCGAGAGCCGGATCGGCACGCTGGGCGAGGCCGGGCTGGATCACGTGCAGCTCTCTATTCAGGATGCGGTACCGGAAAGCGCCGACCGGATCGCCGGCTACCGTGGCGCCTTTGCACGAAAGCGGGAGGTGGCCCGGCTGGTGGTGGCCGCCGGCCTGCCGCTTACCGTCAACTTCGTCCTGCACCGTGGGAACATCGACCGTGCCGGAGCCTTGGTGGAGCTCGCGATCGAGCTGGGTGCTCGCCGGGTCGAGATCGCTCACGCCCAGTATTATGGCTGGGCCCTCACCAATCGGGCTGCCCTTCAGCCTTCGCCCGCGCAGGTGCGGCGGGCGGTGGCCGAGGTGGAGCGGCAGAAGGCTGCGCACGCCGGCACGATCGTCATCGACCATGTCGCCCCCGACTACCACGCCCGCTATCCCAAAGCCTGCATGGGCGGTTGGGCGCGGCGCAGCCTGAACGTCACGCCGTCGGGCCGCGTGCTGCCCTGCCACGCGGCCGAAACGATACCGGGCCTCGAGTTCTGGTCGGTCGTCGATCATTCGCTTGGCGAGATCTGGACATCGGCCCCGGCCTTCAATGCCTTTCGCGGCACGGACTGGATGCGCGAACCCTGCCGCTCCTGTCCGCGCCAGGAAGTCGATTTCGGCGGCTGCCGGTGCCAGGCTATGGCGCTGGTGGGCGACCCACGGGCAACAGACCCGGTCTGCACCCTCTCGCCCGATCGCGCGAAAGTCGATGCGGCGGTCCTGGCGGAGACCGGGGGCGACCGCGAGGACCAAGGCTACGTCTATCGCCGTTGAGGCGGCGCCGGCAGGCAGGACGAGCCCGCCCGGCCCGCGCCGCCCATGCGAGCTATTCCTGCAGGCGCGCGGCCTGCTTGGCGGCATTGGCGGAATGGGTCGCGATCGCGTCCATCAGAGGTGGCGAAAGACAGTCGTACGGCTCCAGGCCGAGTTCCTTCAGCCGTGCGCGAATGGCCGGCATATCGCTTGGGTTCGCTCCCGATTCGATCGCCGACGACACGAAGGCCGCGAATTCAGGCGGGGCCCAGCCACTGTCCCTGGAGAACTCGGTATGGATGAAGGCCAGTCCCTTGAACGGATGATCCTTCTCGATGATGCCATACAGATGGACTCCGCATTGCCGGCAGGCGTGCCGCTGGATCGTTGCTGACGGATCCACGACGTGAAGCTTGTCGCCATTGGCCACCACTTCGACCTTGTCCTGCGGAACGACGCCGACAATGGAGAACAGCGCTCCCTTCGGCTTCCAGCACTTCGTGCAGCCGCAGGCATGGTTGTGGAGCACCTGCGAGCCGATCCGGACGGTCACGGGGCGGTCGGCGCAAGCGCAGACCAGCGTCCCGCCGCTGAAGTCGGGCGCACCCTGCCTCAGTCCATGATCGATCGCCGGATGGAGCGAGATCGATGTCATCGTGAACTCCTTCCCTGCTCGCAGCCCGTTCTTTGGTTGCCCTCTGCTGGACGGTTGAGCTGCGATCCCGGGGATGTTGCAGCAGATTTCCCTCGGCGTCGACGCCCTCACGTCCGCCGGCACGAGATGCCAAGTCTTCTGGAGACGTCGTCGGTGGAAGGACCGCTTCGCCAAGATCCCTTCTGGAACGCGGCCGCCACCGTTCGGGCCGGGATTCTACTGAAGCTTCGAGGACGCCTTATTTCTGAACCGCATGGCTAGAACGGGAGGCTTGATGACGACGATGGCCAGGATGATCGCCGGCTGTAGCTGTGCGCTCATCATCTACGGGATGGACAGCGTGGCTGCAGCGCAGCCGCTGAACGATTATCCGACCGCGACGCGGGTCGACTATGTCCTGGCCTGCATGAAGGCGAATGGCGACACGCGCGATGCGTTGGAGCGTTGTTCCTGCTCAATCGACGTCATCGCGACGCTTCTGCCCCATGAGCAATATATTGCCGCGGAGACAGTCATGAGCCTGGCACAGGTGCCGGGAGAGCGTGGTGCACAGTTCCGGTCGACGGAACAATCTCAGTCCGCCATCGATCGTCTCCGGCGCGCCCAGGCAGAAGCCGAGGTCCGGTGCTTCTGATCCAGCCTGACAGGCTCGTCTTTTCCGTGCGGGCTACCACGAAGCACAGCGGAGCTTCCGAGTTTCTATCGAACAATCCCTGGATACTGACCGGCATTTCCCAGCGTCGAGTTGAAGAATAGCGCCGCTCATTTGTATTGCGTGGGTGAAGAGCCCTCGTTACTCTTTCAGGATCATTTTCGGCTTCAAGGTACCAGCATCCTGGGAGTGCTGGAGCTTGTTCTGCGCCTTGTGGACACAGGGAAGCAATGTTCCCGCGTGCCGGTTGGCTCGGAGTGATGCCGGGAATTCTCCCAAAGCTAGGAGCGCTTTGCTGGAGCCTGATGCACGTCTGAGACGTTCATCGTTACGATGTGGAAAGTCCCAATCATAACCTCTGCAGGGAGGATGACCATGCGCCGTATCTTGTCGGCCGCTGTGCTTGTCGGTGTCACCTCGATCACGACGCAAGCTGTATTCGCGAACGAAGAACTCGCGAAGATGGCAGAGAACCCGAAGAATTGGGTCATGCCCACGGGTGATTATGCCAATCACCGCTACTCTGAACTCGACAAAATCACGGCAGACAATGTCGGGCAGCTGCAGGCGGCTTGGACGTTCTCGACCGGCGTGCTGCGTGGCCACGAAGGCGGCCCGCTCATCATCGATGGCGTGATGTATGTCCACGCTCCCTTCCCGAACACGGTCTATGCCCTTGATCTGAGCCAAGAAGGCAAGATCATCTGGAAGTACGAGCCGAAGCAGGATCCGAGCGTTATCCCGGTTATGTGCTGCGACACGGTCAACCGTGGCGTGGCCTATGGGGATGGCAAGATCATCCTGAACCAGGCCGACACGACCGTGGTCGCCTTGGACGCCAAGACCGGCGAGGTCCTCTGGCAGGCAAAGAACGGCGATCCCAGCAAGGGTGAGACCGCGACCGCCGCACCGATGGTCGTCAAGGACAAGGTCATCATCGGCATCTCAGGCGCGGAGTTCGGTGTCCGCGGGCACCTGAGCGCGTACAACCTGTCGGATGGCAAGCTGGCTTGGCGGGCTTACTCCGTCGGTCCCGACGCGGAAATGCTGATCGATCCGGAAAAGACCACCGAGCTCGGCAAGCCGGTCGGTCAAAACAGCAGCCTCGAAAGCTGGGAAGGCGACCAGTGGAAGATCGGCGGCGGGACCACCTGGGGTTGGTACTCCTATGATCCTGAGCTCGACCTGATCTATTACGGCACCGGCAATCCATCCACGTGGAACCCGGCACAGCGCCCTGGCGACAACAAGTACTCGATGACCATCTTCGCCCGCGATCCGGATGACGGTCAGGCGAAGTGGCTCTACCAGATGACGCCCCATGACGAATGGGATTATGACGGCGTCAACGAGATGATCCTGACCGACCTGGACATCGGCGGCACGAACCGCAAGGCACTCGTGCATTTCGACCGGAACGGCTTCGCCTACACGCTTGACCGTGCCACCGGGGAATTGCTGGTCGCGAAGAAGTTCGACCCGGCGGTGAACTGGGCGTCCGAGATTGACATGGACAAGTCGTCCCCGACCTACGGGCGTCCGAAGGTTGTGGCCCAGTACTCGACCCACCAGGGCGGCGAGGACACCAACGTCCAGGGAATCTGCCCGGCCGCGCTCGGCACCAAGGACCAGCAACCGGCGGCCTTCTCTCCGGATACCGGCCTGTTCTACGTGCCTACCAACCATGTCTGCATGGACTACGAGCCCTTCCGGGTAAGCTACACGGCGGGCC
>JAESGR010000733.1_pt1 | contig 16104 bp, 14 predicted proteins | sample 9269771 | NCBI WGS metagenome assembly JAESGR01 (sample SAMN15739572, study PRJNA653492) | algae metagenome | isolation source: Chroococcus sp. CMT-3BRIN-NPC107 and co-occurring heterotrophs from well... | place: USA: Clark Mountains Wilderness, California | collected 2010-04-18
GCCAAGAGTTACGGGCGGCGGAAGACCCCGAATTTGAAACTTTTTACACCAAAAACATTTTGCTGAATGAGGGCATCCGCGCTTGGATGGCTCCTCAAGATCAGCCTCACGAACAATTCCAATTCCCAGAGGAGGTTCTACCACGTGGAAACGCCCTATAATGCTTCATTAAACCGCGATCTTGCCATGGGTGGCGGTCGCGACCTCGAATCATCAGGTTTTGCCTGGTGGTCGGGTAATGCTCGTTTGATTAATTTGTCTGGTAAGCTGTTGGGCGCTCACGTCGCTCACTCTGGTTTGATTGTATTCTGGGCGGGAGCGATGACTTTATTTGAAGTCGCTCACTTTATTCCAGAAAAGCCGATGTACGAGCAAGGATTGATCTTGCTACCTCACTTAGCTGCTCAGGGCTGGGGTGTAGGTGCGGGTGGTGAAGTTATTAACACCTTTCCTTACTTCGTTGTTGGCGTACTGCATTTAATTTCCTCCGCCGTCCTTGGTTTTGGTGGTATTTATCACGCCGTGCGCGGTCCCGAAACCTTAGAAGAATATTCTTCTTTCTTTGGCTATGACTGGAAAGATAAGAATAAAATGACTAGCATCATTGGTTTCCACCTAATTATTTTAGGCTGCGGTGCTTTGTTGCTAGTAATTAAAGCAATGTTTGTCGGTGGTTTGTACGACACTTGGGCCCCTGGTGGTGGTGATGTACGGGTAATTAGTAATCCCACCCTCAACCCCGCAGTTATCTTTGGTTATGTGCTGCGATCGCCTTTCGGTGGCGAAGGTTCGATTGTGAGTGTCGATAACTTAGAAGATGTAGTCGGCGGACACATTTGGGTAGCTTTGCTGCTAATTACTGGTGGTATTTTCCACGTGTTGACTAAGCCTTTTGCTTGGGCGCGTCGCGCTTTCATCTGGTCTGGAGAAGCTTATCTTTCTTACAGCTTAGGTGCTTTGTCGCTGATGGCATTTATTGCTACTTGCTTTGTTTGGTTCAACAACACTGTATATCCTAGTGAATTCTACGGCCCTACAGGTCCAGAAGCCTCTCAAGCTCAAGCCTTAACATTCTTAATCCGCGACCAGCGTTTGGGTGCAAACGTTGGTTCGGCTCAAGGACCTACAGGATTGGGTAAGTATTTAATGCGATCGCCTACAGGGGAAATCATCTTTGGTGGTGAAACCATGCGTTTTTGGGATGTCCGCGCTCCTTGGTTAGAGCCATTACGCGGTCCCAACGGTCTTGACTTAGACAAGATCAAAAACGATATTCAACCTTGGCAAGCTCGTCGGGCGGCGGAATACATGACCCACGCTCCTTTGGGTTCTTTGAACTCTGTAGGTGGCGTAGCAACGGAAATCAACTCGTTTAACTTCGTGTCTCCCCGTTCTTGGTTATCTTGCTTCCACTTTGTGATGTTCTTCTTCTTCCTAGTTGGTCACTTATGGCACGCTGGTCGTGCTAGAGCGGCGGTTGCTGGGTTTGAGAAAGGTATTAACCGCGAAAGCGAACCTGTAATGTTTATGGGCGAAATTGACTAACCAGCTTTATTTAGCTCTTAGTTAAAAATAGTCAAAAGCTCCTGCTTAAAAGCAGGAGCTTTTTTTGCGAATATTTAAACTTTCTGCATTGTAATTTGAACTGACTGTATAAATAGTAAGAAAACTACTTACAGCGACTAATTATCAGTCTTAAGGGTTAATAAATGTCTGTTGCTTTTATCTGACACAATTGAAGCTAGCTCAAAAAAATATAGCAGCTACGATCGATGTCATTATTTAAAGTCATCTTCATTAATTGTTTGTTATAGCACTATGAACGACTCCCCTCTCACTAACGATCTGCAATGGACACCATCGGCTTTAGCTATGCTAAAAAAAATTCCTTTTTTTGTCCGTCCTCAAGCTACGGTGCGGATTCAACATTTAGCTCGTGCGGCGGGGGTAGAAGTTGTCACCGTAGAATTGGTAGAGCAAGCAAGAGTTGAATTTGGTCAGTAGAGATTTAATTTTTATATTTAATTAATAAAGCTAATCTAAGTACAATTTTGGTAAATTAGGTTAGCTTTATTAAGGTTTCCTTATTGAAATTTTAATTAGTGGCTATTGCTATTTCAATCAAACACCACTATTCTGTAGTTGTTTATGTGAGCCTTGCCAAAAAATATTAAGTAACAAATTATTTAATAAATACTTATGTTGTGTACTAGCCAAAAATCTAGATCGACAATTTTTTTAATGTCAATAGTTAGGCAATTAAAAAAAATATTACCTTTAGCTTTATTGTTACTTCCTACTTCTTTGCAGGTTAGTTCCTTAGCAGCCAACTTACCAGAATCAAAACCGGGAGAAGTCAGTTGTACAACGCCGTTAAACTCTAATAAAGTCGCTCTAAATCTTGCCGTAAGTAAGCTAGTTCAAGTAGCCAGTTGGGTAAGCGAGGTAGATGCGATTGTCCAAACAATGAATCACAATTTAGCCCCTCAATTAGCAGCTTACTTTAATCCTAGCGTTTGGCCAAAAATAAGCGATCGCGCAACTAAGGCAAAAGTTCCGGTATTTATGTATCACGATATTTTGCCAGAAAAAGAAGTATTTTTTGATGTCACGGTTAAAGAACTCGAACAGCATTTTAGTTTCATTAAAGAACAAGGTTTAACTCCAATTAGTTTTGACCAGTTAGTAACCCATCTACGTACAGGTTTACCCTTGCCAGAAAAGCCAATTATGTTGACTTTTGATGATGGGTATGGTGGTCATTACGAGTACGTTTATACTTTGTTAAAAAAGTACGGCTATCCAGCAGTTTTTTCTGTTTATACATCAAACATGGGTAAGGATACAGGTAGAACTCATGTAAGTTGGGAACAGCTAAAAGAAATGGCAGCTAATCCCTTAGTTACGATCGCCGCCCACAGCGTAACTCACCCCAAAGACTTACGAGTATTGAGTGACGAGCGGCTAAAAATAGAAATTGAGCAATCAAAACAAATACTCGAAGACCAGTTAGGGATTCCCATCCGCTACTTTACTTACCCCGAAGGTAAGTATGACGAAAGAGTAGCCAAGCTAGTAGAAAGAGCCGGGTACAAAGCTGCGCTGACTATGAGCGATACCGACGAGCGCTTTGCTGGTGAATCGGAAAGTATGCTGGCGATTTCTCGTTTTGGGCAATCAAGATTGGCACAAAACTTAGTAAATCCAGAATCAAGCCCAATTGCCCAACCCTGGGGAGGGGCAAAGCTGCCTAATTTTTGGGGTGGGGGCTTTGACTTTAATTCGGAAGTTCAAGTTAATAAAACAATTATTAACGAAACCAATTTCACGCTCATTTCTGGCGGTAGACCTGTTACTATCCACGCCAAAAGCCGCTACCAAGTACCAGAGATTTTAGCAGGGACTGAAGCTATAGCCGCCGTTGATGGCGGTTTTTTCTCGTTAAAATTTTTGGACTCAAATGTGATGATAGGACCAGTATTGAGTCAAATAAATAATAAATTTGTCCCTGGTTATCGCGGCGAAAATCCTAAACTAAGAGGGCGACCTTTGGTATTAATTAGTCCCCAAGCTGTCAAATTTATTGGTTTCGATCCCGAATTGCACAACACTTTAGAGGGAGTAGAAGCAGCGATGCCTAACGTTACCGATACTTTTGTTGCCGCCGCTTGGTTAGTTAAAGATAACCAACCCCAAAGCGCCGAAACTTTTGGCAGTTTGTTTGATTACGATGCGATTCGCCATCGAGCTTTTTGGGGGATTAGTCAAGCAGGACAGCCAACCGTTGGGGTATCTAACGATCCGATTGATTCGGTATCTTTGGGAAGCGCTTTAGCTAAAGCTGGATTGCGGGATGCGGTGATGCTCGATTCTGGCGCTAGTACATCTTTGGCTTACAAAGGAGAATCGCTAGTCGGTTATACTCCCCGTCCCGTACCTCATGTAGTGGCGCTGATACCACCATCATCTAGCTTGCGGCCCAATTGTGCGATCGCCAGAGCGATAAAATAAGTATTGATTGAGATGATGGAGTAATTGATAATGCGATCGCTAATTAAATTTTCTTCCCAAGACTGCGGTATCTGTCACAAAATGTCTTTCTACGACCAAAAAGTCAGCGAAGAATTAGGCTTACAGTTTGTTGATGTCAAAATGCAAGATACGGCAACTTACCGCAAATACCGCAAAATTTTACTTAGCCAGTACCCTGATAAAACCGAAATGGGATGGCCAACTTACCTTATCTGCGATTTTCCTGAAGGGGAATTTCAGATTTTAGGCGAAGTAAAAGGCGGTCATCCCAAAGGTGAATTTAGAAATAAGTTGCAAGCTGTTTTAGCGATGGTCGAACAAGGAAGTCTTAACTAATTACGTCAAAAGATTGTACTTCTAGGACAGGACCAATCATGGCAAAAGTCATGACATCTTCTTTAACCTGTCCGACAACACTTACTTTTTGTCCGGGTTTAAGTAAGTCTTTACTTGCTCCTCTAAGAATTTCATAGGTAGTGCCATCGTCGCTCACAAGCGCCCAAGTACCTGTACCTATTTCTTTGCGTTCAATGGTTCCGGTGACATTAATACTCATACCGTTCTAGTTTCTCCTTTCATCGCTAACCATGCTAGTCCATAACAAAGAGCGGCGTTACCAATTAAGAAAGTACGAGCAATTAATCCTTCTCCCAACCACCAAATATCTGGCGTAACTACAGCGCTGACAAGCAAGCAACTAGCAACTCCTAAAGAAGTTCCAATAGCAAACCATTTCCAGCTAGGATGTGCGAGAAATAAAGCAATTAAGACGACTGGAATTAATACACTGGCAAATAACGGATTAAGGACGCTATCGCCAGATAAAGCGCTACCTAATTCGGGAATGGAACTACCCAATAGGCGGAAAGGCCATTGAGGTAAATCGTAGATATAAAACCCGCGTAAGAAAAATAAACCTGAACTTCCAGCAATTAAGCCGCTACTTAAAGCCCAACCCCAAGCAAAGGGAAAGTAAGTACCTAAAAACCAAGCTAGTAAGTAGGAACCAAGTACCATGGCAATTTTAGGTAATAGCGCGATCGCACCACCATCAATCCAAAAACGCAAATTAAGGTAGCCATTATCTCGCAACCAGCGAAAGAAGTGGGGAAAACTAATTTGTCCTACTTTTGCCATTTTGACGGCGGCGGCGGCATCTAATTGTCCTGCACCGTAATAGTTCAACCCGTCTTCTTGAATCACCCGCGAAGATTTTTGTAAGACATCTAAAACTTCTTCGGGTTGCGTCACTCCAGAGGCTCTAATTAAAGCTGCAACCCCGGCTACGTGAGGCGCTGCCATGCTTGTACCTTGAAAGCCTTGAATTGATGCTACGCCTGTTTCTGGGTCGATAGTATCTTGTAAAATCTTGCCAGCATCGCTACCCCCAGGGGCAGAAATATCCACACCCGCGCCAAAGTTGGAGTAGGGAGCTTTTTCACTGGCTGCGTCAAAAGCTGCTACCCCAATAACGTGGGGATAACGGGCGGGGTAAGATGCGGAATTTTGATTTTCATTACCTGCCGCCGCGATGATGACTACACCTTTATTGTGGGCGTAGTCTATAGCCTCCTTCATTATTTGGCTTTCGCCACCGCCGCCTAAGCTCATATTAATTACATCAGCGCCATTATCTGCGGCAAATTTAATAGCTTCGGCAATATCAGCAACCGTACCGCCGCCGTAACTACTTAACACTTTTAGGGGCATTAAACTCGCTTCGTAGGCAATACCCGCGACACCATAGCCGTTATTGGTAGATTGGGCAACAGTTCCGGCTACGTGCGTACCGTGTCCGTTGTCATCATCGGCGAGCGTGCGATCGTTTACAAAGTCGTAGCCATTAACAAAATTTGTATCTTTTAAGTCTGGTACGCGGCTAATGCCTGTATCAATCACCGCAACAGTAACATCTTTGCCTTTGGTTTCAGTCCAGGCGGATTCAATATTGATACTACGCAGGTTCCACTGTTTGCTATAGTCGGGGTCGTTGGGAGCAACTAAAGCCTTATAAATGTAGTTTGGCTCAATGTATTCGGTAGTTTTGGCTAGATTAGACTTTTTTAAACTTTTTAGAGTATTATGATCGCCTTTGACTACATAAACGCGATCGCTAACCGAAAATGCGCTGTTAAGTTGCGGTGTAAAATTAAACTGACTAGAAATTGCCTTAATTTTCTCGTTAAGTTCGATAGCGGGTATGTCTTCCCGAAAATCTACCACAATTGAGTCAAAGTTACCGCGAACTGCCAAACCTTTAAAATTAAACAGAGCAAAACTTATTCCGACTAGAAACAAACAAAGTAGTAAAACCCTTTTCATATCAGTTTATTTAGTGGCGCTATCGTACTGACCAAAATAACCTATAGACTCCTAATTTGGAATGATTTTTGAAAATAGTTACAACAAATTTATAACTTTATACAAGGAAATTAAATGGAACGGGGTTTAATCTGGCTATCGTTATTAATGGTATTTGTGTGGTTAGCGGGCTTAGGCTGGAACGAATACCAAAAAGTTGAAGCATACCGACGGTGGGCAGCAGCAGCAGAATTTGAGAAATCTAAGTACGATATTTACGCTGTACTAGCTAAAAAAGGTACAAACTTGACTTGGGGAAAACCCACTAGGACTGAGCCAATTGACCAGTCAACTTTTTCCTTAAATGATGTCCAAGCAATAAATTTAGTAGTAGACGATCGCTTAGTAGAGATAGAATCGCCACCCAGTAAAGGGCGAAAAGTATCTTTAGAGTTTAGTTTTACTCAACCTCTTGCCAAAGTGCGCGTTCCTTTTACAGAAATAGCTCTAGCCGCCGAATGGGGAAAATATCTAAACTCCCAATTAAATTTGCTGAACAAATAGCCCTCTCTAGCCAAATTGTCAGCCCTTAAAGCATTGCTGAAAGTGTGATAATTTTCAATGGTTGGTTGACGAAAAAGACAGAATTTCTGGTTTCACCTTCTTTATCCCATTACCAATTAGGCAACGCCGCCCTTAAAGCGAGTGGATTTGCACAGATTGATTACCACGACCGCCTAAATTTATACCCTTTTATTGATTGTCGTTTGCAAAAAAAATAAATTAATATACAACTAGGAGCCAAAAATCAGTGACCTATGGTTTGAGGCTGACCTTAGAAAAATGCTAACTCAGTCTGAACGTTTTTATCAAAGTGTATCAATAGCGATCGCATTAGCGATCGGTTTAACTATTTGCGAAATGGCTGTAGCTAGACCTAGAGGGGGCAAAGGAGGTTTCCCGGGCACGAGAGCTACTCCTAGTATCAACCGAGTGCAACCTAGCGTTCAACGGGAAGCAATGCCAGCGCCACGAGTGCAGCAGTTTCAACAACGGGTTCAAGAAGTTCGCTCGAATCCCCAGTTCCAGCAACGGGTTCAAGAAATTAAAGCTAGTCCACAGTTTCAACAACGACGAGTTCGAGAAACTGAAGCTAATTTACAGTTTCAACAGCGAATTCAAGAAATTAAAGCTAGCCCGCAGTTTCAACAACGCGTTGAAGAAATTCGTAACGATATTCAAGCTAACCCTGAAGCACAGCAACCTTTACGCGACTTGCAACAATCTCGCCAGCAGTTCAAGGTTGAGCGCCGAGAAGACTGGCAAAACTACTTAAACGAAACTCGTGACGACAGACAAGATAACCGTTATTACGACTATGATGACTACTACGGATACTACGCAAATGTAGGATACGGTGGATACGACTATTTTTGGGGTGGTTATTATCCTAGCTACTTCGTACCTTTGAGTACATTATCGATAAGTTTATTTGCCAGCGATTTCGATCGCTACAACTACGATTCGGGCAGACATTACGCACTTCCCGGCAATGAAAACTACCCTTCCTCAATACCAGAAAGCGCCAGAGTTTCTAGTTTGCCGGAGGGATTTATTAGCATTGCTTTAAACTCTTTAACTTACTACTATTACCTAGGCACTTTTTACCTGCGCGATTCTACCACAGGCAATTATGCCGTTATTCCGGCTCCTGTTGGTGCAGTAGTTCCTTACATTCCTACGGAATACCAAAAAGTAACGGTCAACGGGGCGCAATATTATCAATATGCAGGGATTTATTACCGTCCCACCTTTAGAAAGGGACAGCTACTATACGAAGTTGTAAGAGTTTAGATTGTAACCGCAGCCCAAGGAGCCTTCTATCCTAAAGAGAATTTTGGTACTGTTCTAACAGTTGGGGTAAATAGTCGTAACCATCTACGCCAATTACTTGAATGATTTGCGCCCTAGATTGCTTGAGCAGGCTTTGGAAAGCCACTTCTCCAATTTGTCCTTGCAAAATTGTTAGTAATCCCGCCGCTTGTCGCCATTGTACCGAGCCAATCTGCTCTAATAGATACATTCCCAAACTTCCCTTACTCATAGCCATTTCTATATTTTGAATGCTGTAGTAAGCAGAAGCCAACGAAGCGAAGTTTTGTCCTTGGAGGTACAAGTCTCCAGAAATCCGCGCCGATTGTAAAGCAAGTTCTAAAAAAGGAATAGCACTTTGAGGTTGAGAAAGAGTTAAATAAGCAACTCCCAAACTACTACAGCACAAAGCTTGACTTTGTAAGTCACCCAAGCGTCGAGATAGCTCTAATCCTTGCTGGAGGTATTGAATCGCGCTTTCGTATACTTCTAATTCGCTTTGCAATTGCTGTGCTTGAAATACTTGGCTGTAGCCGAGATTAGTTAAAGCGTTGGCTTCTCCTAACCGTTCGCCGGACTGACGAGCTAAAATTAACGCTCTTTGGCTGTAATTGATAGCGCTTTCGTAATCTTTTTGGGTAACACAAACGCGACTAAGATGATTGAGATTGGCAATTTCACAGGGAACATCGCCCTGGGTTTGAGCAATTTCCATTGCTTGTTGGGCAAAAGCTTTTGCTGGTTCTAATTGACCCAAAGCTTGGAGAGAATAACCAAGTAAAGTTAAAATTCGTGCCTTTTCTTGCGTACCTTCAACTTGCCTTAAAGGTTCGTCAAAGTAGCTTAAAGTAGACCGCAGGCGATCGCCACTTAGCAAAGCAAAAATACCGCCGTAAAGGGGAAAATCTTTAGTTTGGGCAAAAGTACGCAGAATTTGCAAGGTAATTTGAAAACAGCTATCTAGATAATTGCTAAAATTTGACGATCGCCTCAACCCATTAGCTAGTTGCGACCAAATAGCTGCGAAAGTCAAAAAGGTAGAGAAGGCTAAATTAGCCCCGGCTTTGGCATCGTAAGCTTGTTTGTTGAACCAAGCTACTAAGCCTTGTTGCAAGCATTGCATGGTTACAGCAAGTTCTACCCAAGCACTCAAACTAATATCGTTTTGCTGAGAAATCCATTCATCTACAGGCTGTTGTAAGGCTAAAGTATTAAAGAGCGATCGCATTAAGGGACTATTTGTTTGTTTTGCCCATACAGTCCAAGGGCCTCTTTGTCCCGGTACACCCACAAAACCCAGTGGTTCTGGGCGATCGTACATCCAGCTAATTAAGTAATCTTGCAATTGTTGCCAAGAGGCTAAACCAGCTATTAATCCTTGTCCTAGTTGGGCTTCATTGGTATCTGTAGATTGAGCGTGTTTTTGCAAACTTGTCCCTAGTTGCTGAATTTGATTGAGAGTCAAAGCTGGGTTGCGGTTAGGGTCAATTACCCTTAGCAGAGCTTCTAGCACTGCGCTCTCTTTTGCCAATAAAATCGTCTCTAGAGCAGCATTTAGGGTGTTAGAAACAGCCAAATCTTTTTGCAGGCGCTCCCACTCTCCTTGAATGGTTTTGAGGACGCGGAGGCTACGCATGGCTTTTGCTTGCTTTAATTCGTCGGTTTGGCTATTTTGCTGTTGTGTAGATTGAATTTTTTGAGACAAAGAACGCTCAAATATTTCGCCTGTACCGGGTTCTACTTCTTGGCGGATTAATTGATAAACCTGCTGTTTGGAGCTTATTTGACCTTTTAAAGTAGTTTGAACAATGCGATCGATTAAGGAATCATAGCGATTTCCTAAAGATGTATCTGACATAACTAATACCTATAATTGCCAATTATTGCGAGACAAAACCTGTAAGCAGCAATGGTAAAATTACAAGAGCGCAAATAATTATAAATATAGTTCCAGGTTCAATTTCAAGGGTGTTTTTCTGAGGTTTGGGCATTGTCTCTAAAAACTTATACGCTATTTTTTCCAGGGTAACTTAGTTCCCATTTCGGTTGCTGCGGAGAATATTAGATAACTAATTAATAACCCCACACCTCCAATAAAAGCCAATAAATCGTTATCCATATACTTGTGTCTAGTCAAACTTCGCTAATATTAACGCCTAGAGAGGCGATTGTTTGTGGAGATAGGCGTAATATGAGAACATTGTACTTTTTAGTCCCTGGTACGGGTGCTAAGTTTGCCTGTGGGGGTTTGTGGGCGGAGTTAAAAACTTTTAATCTTGCTAAACAGGTCTGTAACTGCGAAGTTGTAACTTACCGTCAACGAGAAAAAGATACTTTATTTCTCGATCAAGTTCTCCAACAGAAAGATTTAAGTGATGCAATTTTTGTGATTAGCTGGGGCTTTGATATTACTAAACTTGTTGCCAAGTTAAAACAGCACAATGTTGTGTATCATGCTCACAGCGCAGGTTATAAGTTTAGTTTGCCTGCTAGTATGCCAATTATCACCGTTAGCCGCAATACAATGGGTTATTGGGGACAAAAATCGCCTAATTCCTTAATTTATTATTTGCCTAATCAAATATCTGAAGAATTTAGCAAGTTTTGTCTCCAGCGTGATATTGATGTTTTGGTACAAAAACGCAAGTCTTCCAGCTATCTAATGAATCAATTAATACCAGCATTGCAAAAACAATGTAACGTAGTTGTGGTGGATGCTTATGTAGAAGACTTAGCAAAGTTATTTAATCGCGCTAAGGTTTATCTATACGATTCTGCCGAATATTGGGCATTGCAAGGAGTTAGTGAAGGTTTTGGACTGCAACCTCTCGAAGCAATGGCTTGTGGATGTCAAGTTTTTTCGAGTATTAATAATGGATTGTCTGATTACTTAGATCCGGGGTTTAATTGCTACAAAATTGCTGGTTATTCAAAAGAATATGACGTTCGACGGATATTGCAAGTAGTTGAACGCCCTCTAGAATTTAATTTGCCGGAATATATTTTAAATGAATATAGAGTAAAAAATATTACTCAACGCCTGCAAATAATTCTGCAAGATATTAACAACTTTTTTGATGGTAAAAAATCTTACAGTGCCGATATAAAAAATTTGACACCCATTCAAAGGACTAAGCTACTAGCACAAAGTACGCTCAATAAGCTGAAAAAAAAGTTATCTAAATAAATATCGAGCCAAAATGACAAAAATTCGTTCTCGTCTAGCTAAAACGCTCAAAAAACCTCGTCAAGATTACTTTCACGAACAACCAGGTAGTTTACCAGGAACTTTGAAAATCGCGGCGGATGCGACGCCATCAGAGATTGAATTAATCGATTATAAAGATACAAATTACGTTCATCAGCAAATAGCCGTACCCGAAGATTTGATTCCGTACCTTGATAGCGAATCGGTTTCCTGGGTTGATGTCCAAGGTTTGGGTAGTGAGGATATTTTGCAAAGAATTGGTAAAATATTTGACCTACATCCATTGGTTTTAGAAGATATTGTTAATGTACCCCAGCGCCCAAAAGTAGAAGATTACGACGATCAATTAGTAATTATTACTCAAATGGTACTGCCTCTAAATAACCAAACTGGCTTTCATCGCGAACAAGTAAGCTTTGTATTGGGGAAACATTATTTGCTTACAGTGCAAGAAGAAGCACAGTATGATTGCTTTAACCAAGTACGATCGCGTATTTGCAATAATAAAGGCATACTCCGCAAGCACAAAGCCGATTATTTAGCCTACACGCTGATTGATGCGATCGTTGATGGTTTTTTCCCAGTATTAGAAGCTTATGGCGAACTAATCGAAGAATTAGAACAAGAAGTGGTAGCCAATCCTACTCGCAAAACTTTACAAAAAATCTACCACATGCGTCGAGAATTGTTATCGTTACGGCGCGCAATCTGGCCCCAACGAGACGCTATCAATGCTTTAATTCGAGACGATAGCGACCTAATTTGCGATCACGTCCGGGTTTATTTGCGTGACTCTTACGATCACGCCGTGCAAGTCATGGATATGGTGGAGACTTACCGCGAATTGACTTCTGGATTGATGGATGTATATTTATCTGCCGTTGGTAATCGGATGAATGAAGTTATGAAACTGCTGACGGTCATTTCGTCAATCTTTATACCTTTAACTTTTGTTGCAGGAATTTATGGAATGAATTTTAATACCGAGAAATCGCCCTGGAATATGCCGGAATTAAACTGGTATTTGGGGTATCCAGCTTGTTTAGCTTCGATGGGAGCGATCGCCGGGGGTTTAATCGTTTTCTTCTGGCGACGCGGCTGGTTTGAAAATTTTTCCACAATCCAAGAGGACTACAATAGCGATCGCGCAGCCCAAGAATTAATGCACCAACCGAACCGTTCTAGAAAATTTCAGCGTTAATAGCATCAATCAAACTCTAAACTCTGAAAATAGTTATAACTATTGAACGTGATGATTTACGAGATATATTGTTAAAATTGGTAACGAAGCTGAAAAGATTAGAGCGTTGTAACTGTTATGGGTCGTATTGGGGTATTACTACTTAATCTTGGCGGGCCAGATCACCTAGAAGATGTGGGTCCTTTTCTATTTAACCTGTTTGCTGACCCGGAGATTATTCGCCTACCCTTCGCGTGGATGCAAAGACCTCTAGCGTGGTTTATTTCCACCCGGCGCACTAATACATCTCAAGCTAATTATCGGCAAATTGGCGGCGGTTCTCCTCTGCGACGGATTACCGAAGAACAAGCAGCCGCCCTCAAGCAAAAATTGATGGAGTTGGGTCATGAAGCGTACACTTATGTAGGAATGCGTTATTGGCATCCCTTTACTGAAGAAGCGATCGCGCGGATTAAACGCGACAAGCTAGATAAATTAGTTATCTTACCCCTGTATCCCCAATTTTCTATTAGTACCAGTGGTTCTAGTTTTCGCTTGCTAGAAAGAATTTGGCGAGAAGACCCGAAACTTGCTCAGATTGAATATACTGTTATTCCTTCTTGGTATAAGCAACCCAACTACCTGCAAGCGATGGCTGATTTGATTGCTGGACAGTTGCAAAAGTTTTCTGACCCTGACAAGGTACATATATTTTTTAGCGCTCACGGCGTTCCTCGCAGCTACGTAGAGGAAGCAGGCGACCCCTATCAGCAAGAAATTGAAGAATGCACGAGCTTAATTATGCAGACTTTGGGGCGACCTAATCCGCATACTTTAGCTTACCAAAGCCGGGTTGGCCCTGTAGAATGGCTGCAACCTTATACAGAAGATGCCCTTAATGAATTAGGAGCAAAAGGTGTAAAAGATTTAGTTGTAGTTCCCATTAGCTTTGTTTCCGAACACATTGAAACGCTGCAAGAAATTGATATAGAGTACCGCGAAGTGGCAGAAAAAGCCGGGATTCACAACTTCCGCCGCGTTCCAGCCCTAAATACTCATCCTTTGTTTGTTCAGTCTTTAGCAGATTTGGTGATTGAAGCCGTTAATAGTCCGGCTCTAAAATTGTCGCAGGTCAAGCAAATTAAGAAAAATCTAAAAATGTATCCTCAAGAGCGTTGGCAATGGGGAATGACTACGACTGCGGAAGTTTGGAATGGTCGGATCGCCATGCTAGGCTTTATTGCTTTGGTGTTAGAGCTAATAACTGGTCGGGGGTTGCTACATTTTGTAGGGATTTTAAATTAGCGATCGCGCGATTTTTGTTTGCTATACCATTTGGCTGAATTTTGATAACTTCCAATTGCCCACCAAAATAAACTTAAGGAAATAATTCCTCCTATTTGGGGCTTTTTTACTGCTAAAAATGCCAATAAAATAGATAAAATGTCTTGAGCAAGCACAAGAATTAGTGGAAACCTTTGTTGGCGATAAAACCAAGCCGTTTGAACGCTTTGTAGTAAAAAGGCAAATAAACCGCCTAGAATCGCAATTATCCAAATTGGTAAAAATTTGGCGCTAGAAGTTGCAGCAAAAGCTCCCGCAATAGGACTGCTGATCAACATGATAATTTGCAGCCAACGCTGACCGAGCAGGTGTTTGGAAGCTAATAGTTCAATAATTGACCAACTGCAAAGAAAAGCCAACTTAATTGATGGATGAATAATCGATAGGATAGGTAGCTCAGATCCCAAAGCCTCGCCTCGCAACAGTGCGAGGCTAAGGAGAGGTAAAGCAATTCTGATTCCCACCGCCGCCGAAGCAGAAAGCGCAGCTAAAACTTCAATCATAGAGAAATTAGATCGGCGCTCCCAACTTAATTAATACTTAGACAAAATTTTGAGATTTTAGTTGCCTCTAAATACTAAGTCTTTGGTAAATCTCATCTAAATGTTTGAGATGATGCTGAGGATCGAAGCAACCCTTGATTTCTGCTTCGGATAGTACCGCCATTACACGCGGATCTTTGCTAATTAAGTCTTGAAAATTGCCTTGGGGCTGATTCCAAGCTTGATGAGCGCAAGACTGTACTACTGTATAGGCATCTTCTCGACTCATACCTTTGTCTACCAAAGTTAGCAATACTCGTTGACTAAATACTACACCTCCGTAGCAATTCATGTTGCGTTTCATGTTTTGCGGATAAACCAACAAATTTTTAATTAAATCTGTAGTTTCATGCAGCATGAAATGAGTCAAAATGCAAGTGTCGGGAAAAATAACTCTTTCCACCGCACTATGAGAAATATCTCGTTCGTGCCAGAGAGCAACGTTTTCTAGGGCTGCAACAGCATTACCGCGTAATATTCGCGCCATCCCAGTCAAACGCTCGGAACGGATGGGGTTGCGCTTGTGAGGCATTGCTGAGGAGCCTTTTTGACCTTTAGCAAAAAATTCTTCAACTTCCAAAACGTCCGTTCTTTGCAAGTTGCGAATTTCGACAGCAAATCGTTCTAGGGACGAGCCAAGTAAGGCTAATTGTTGCACGTAGTCGGCATGGCGATCGCGCGAAATTACTTGAGTTGAAGCAATATCTGGTTGCAGTCCTAACTTTTGACAAGCTAAAGCTTCAATTTTTGGCTCAACATTAGCATAAGTTCCTACCGCTCCAGAAATTTTACCTACAGCGATATTTTTACGCAAATTAATTAAACGTTCTTGACTGCGTAATACTTCCGCTAACCAGCCAGCTAATTTAAAGCCAAAAGTAATTGGTTCTGCATGAATGCCATGAGAGCGACCAATCATGATTGTATACCGATGCTGTGAAGCTTGGCTTCTAATAGCAGCAATTAGTTCCTCTAGTTCTACTAGCAATAGGTCTAAACTAGCCACTAATTGCAGCGCCAAAGCCGTATCTAAAACATCAGAACTTGTTAATCCCAAATGTATGTAACGTCCCGCATCGCCTACATACTCGTTAACATTTGTCAAAAAAGCAATCATATCGTGGCGGACTTCCGTCTCAATTTCTAAGACTCGTTTGGGGTCAAAATTTGCCTTTTCTTTAATTTCCTCTACAGCTTCCGTAGGAATATAACCCAATTGGGCCTGAGCTTCACAAACAGCTATTTCTACTTGCAGCCAGGTTTTAAGTTTGTAGGTTTCTGTCCAAAGTTCGCCCATTTGGGGCAAAGTATAACGCTCAATCACTCGTCCGCCACAGTAATACAACTGTCATATTTTACAGTTTAGTTGGACGTGATGTATTCGATCGCGATTCTTTATTGCTCTGCGTAACTTGGAAGGAGTCAAAAAACTGTTTCCCGTCCTCGGACTTAGAACTAATTAGCAATAATTGATACAGCCGATTTTTTACTAGATACATACTAGTGCATTAGGGCAGAAATAAACCGTCAGTTTAGGCAGTGGATTTCTCACCTGTATATTTCCAGTTAAATGGTTTAGCCATTGTACGGTTGAAGTAATTAATGAAGCTGAAGATGCGTTGCCG
>JAESGR010000734.1_pt1 | contig 16101 bp, 2 predicted proteins | sample 9269771 | NCBI WGS metagenome assembly JAESGR01 (sample SAMN15739572, study PRJNA653492) | algae metagenome | isolation source: Chroococcus sp. CMT-3BRIN-NPC107 and co-occurring heterotrophs from well... | place: USA: Clark Mountains Wilderness, California | collected 2010-04-18
TCGCACGGCAACGACAGCCTCCTGGGCGGCGACGGCCACGACGACCTCTATGGCGAAGATGGCGACGACACGCTGGTGGGCGGCGCCGGCAACGACACCTTCCGCGACGGCTGGGGTGCCGACAGCCACGTCGGCGGCGACGGCGACGACGTCTTCCAGGACCACCGCGGGCCCGACACGATGGATGGCGGAGCGGGCGACGACCATTTCGCCTACCTCACCTACTACTACGATGCGGACGTCGTGCGCGGCGGCACCGGCAGCGACTACTTCAACGTCTACTTCCCGTTCCACTACAACAACGGCGCGGTCGTCACGATCGAGGACTTCGAAGTCGGCGCCACCGGCGACCGCATCGGCCTCGGCGAGGCGGGCCTCTCCCTGGGCAGCTGGACGCTCGCCGGCAGCAACCTGGTCTCCGGCGGCTGGCTCGTGCTGGAGCAAGCCGGCGCCGACACCCTCGTGCGGCTGGACCAGAACGGCGGCGCCAATGAATTGCGCACCGTCCTCATCCTGCGCAACGTCGACGCCACCACCATCACGCCGGAGAACTTCAATCCGGACCTCACCTCCGCCGGCTGGTACGTGACCGCCACCACCAGCGGCACCGTCGACGGCGACGCGCCCGTGCTCGGGCCGCTGCACGAGAACTACAGCGGCCTCGCCGGCGACGACACCATCAGCGGGGGCTACGGCAACGACACCCTCTACGGCAACGAGGGCAACGACCGGGTCGACGGCGGCAGCTGGGACGACAACCTGCAGGGCGGCAGCGGCAACGACACGCTGCGCGGCGGCTTCGACCAGGACCACCTGCAGGGCGACGCGGGCAACGACCTGCTGGAAGGCGGCGAGGGCAACGACAACCTCTACGGCGGCAGTGAAGGCGACACGCTGCGCGGCGACGATGGCAACGACACCATGAGTGGCGACGCCGCCGCGGACAGCCTGGACGGCGGAGCCGGCAACGACACGCTGTACGGCAATGCCGGCGACGACACGCTCGCCGGCGGCGTCGGCGACGACTACCTCTACGACCACGAAGGCGCCAACCTGCAGGACGGCGGCGCGGGCGACGACCTCTTCGAATACGTCGGCTATTCCGGCGGAGTCGACACCTTGCTCGGCGGCGCCGGCCGCGACGGCTTCCGGCTGCGCGGCGACTTCAACGCGGCGCAGCACGCGGTGGACCGCATCGACGACTTCCAGGTCGGCGCCAGCGGCGACTACGTGGACGTCAGCGACCTGCGCAGCCAGATGTCCAACCTGGCCACCGGGTCGAACCCGTTCGCCAGCGGCCACCTGCGCCTGCTGGACGACGGCGGCGACAAGGTCCTCCAGCTCGATCGCGACGGTGGCGGCGACGGCTGGCAGACGGTGCTTCGCTTCACGGGGCTGGCCGGCGCCACCTTCGCGCCGGAGAACTTCTACGACAACGCGCACCGCTTCTACGATCCGTCCGGTGCGGGCCTGGCGATCACCACCGGCGACGCCAGCGACGACCTCTACGGGGACGCGGGCAACGACACGATCGGCACCGCCGGCGGCAACGACTGGGTGGATGGCAAGGGCGGCAATGACTCGGTGGTCGCGGGCGCCGGCAACGACACGCTGTATGGCGGCTTTGGGGCGGACACCCTGCGCGGCGGCGACGACCAGGACCACCTGCAGGGGCAGGACGGCAACGACAGCATCGACGGCGGCGCGGGCCAGGACACCCTGTACGGCGAGGCGAACGATGACACGGTCGCCGGCGGCAGCGGCGACGACTGGGTGCACGGCGGCTCGGGGCAGGACAGCCTCGAGGGCGGCGACGGCGGCGACCACCTGTATGGCGAAAGCGGCGACGACACGCTGCTCGGCGGCGAGGGCAACGACACGCTGCACGACTACGACGGGGCCAACCGGCTCGATGGCGGCGCCGGCGACGACGTCTTTGAATACGTTTCCTACACGGCGGGCGCCGAGACGATCACCGGCGGCACGGGCCGCGACACCTTCCGCCTGCAGGCCCCCTTCAGCGGCGGCAACACCGCGGCAATCGTTACCGACTTCACCACCGGTGCGGGCGGCGACGTCGTGGACATCAACGACATCCTCGGCCAGCTGCAGCTGACCAGCGGCAACCCGTTCACCTCCGGGCACCTGCGCATCGTCGACGACGGCTCCGGCAACGCGCAGCTGCAGGTGGACCGCAACGGCGCCGGCGATGCCTGGCAGCCGATGCTGGTGTTCCAGGGTGTGGCGGCCGCGGGCTTCACCGCCGACAACTTCACCGGCGGCTGGACCCTCGATGGCGCCGGGGTCGCGCTCACCGGTTCGGCGCACGGGGAACAGCTGTACGGCACCAACGACGGCGACACCATCGGCGGTGGCGGCGGCAGCGACACGCTGCAGGGCTGGTCGGGCAACGACAGCCTCGTGGCTGGTGCGGGCAACGACACCGTCTACGGCGACTCGGGCAACGACACTGCGGACGGCGGCGACGACGACGACGACCTGCGCGGACACCACGGCAACGACAGCCTGCTGGGCGGCGCCGGCAACGACCGGCTGCACGGCGAAGACGGCGTCGACACGATGCGCGGCGGGGAGGGCAACGACTACCTGTACGACACCTCCGGAGGCAACCTCTACGAAGGCGGTGCGGGGGACGACGACCTGTACTACGCGGGTTACGAAGATCCGAACGGTTCGTCGCCCGGCGCGGACACCTTCACCGGTGGCGCCGGCCGCGACACCTTCCGGCTGCACGGGCACGACGCGCGGCACGACCCGGTCGGATTCCGCGTGGACGTCATCACGGACTTCCAGGCCGGCAGCGGCGGCGACGTGCTGCAACTGCACAGCCTGCAGGGCTACTTCAGTGGCTGGTGGAGCGCGACCAATCCGTTCACGACCGGCTTCCTGCGCCTGGTCGAGGATGCGGACGGTGGCGACACGGTGCTCGAGGTGGACTACGACGGGGCCGCCGCCGGCTTCGGCTGGAAGGCGTTCCTGCGGCTCGAAGGCGTCCTGCCGGGGCAGCTCGATGCCTCGAACTTCAGCGACAGCTTCGGCCCGAAAGGATTCACGCGCACCGGCGACGTGCTCTCCGAGACGATCGGCGGCAGCAATGCGTCGGACAGCCTCGACGGCAGCGGCGGCGACGACCGCCTCGATGGCCATTCGGGCCTCGACACGCTGGTGGGCGGCAGCGGTGACGACACCCTGTACGGCGGCTACGAAGCGGACAGCCTGCTCGGCGGCGAAGGCGACGACTACCTCGAGGACCGCGACGGCTGGGTGAACATGGTCTCCGGCGGCGCCGGCGACGACCAGCTGAACGCCAACGGCGTCGTCGACGGCGGCGCGGGGGACGACTGGTTCCGCTCCACCAGCCAGGACAACGTGCGGGACACGCTGATCGGCGGCGACGGGGTCGACACCTTCGAGCTCCAGGGCTACGTCAGCGAACCGGCCTACAACTTTGCCGCCGACGTGCTCCAGGGCTTCAAGGCGGGGCCGGGGGGCGACATCCTCGACTTCGGCGGCCTGGTGCACCAGGGCTGGCTGTACAACGGCTACTCGAACGGGCAGAACCCGTTCCAGACCGGGCACATGCGCTTCCTCGGGAGCTCCGGCGAGCTGTACCTGCAGGTCGACCGCGACGGCGCCGGCACGGCCCATGGCTGGAGGAATGCCGTCGTCTTCACCAACCTCGACACGAGCGGGGCGGAGTTCCTGACCCTGCACAACTTCGCCCCCAGCTATGCGCCCGACGGCGTGGGCCTCACGGTCGAAGGCTCGGAAGCACCGGACGTGCTGCCCGGGTCCGGCAGCAACGACACGATCCGCGGCCTCGGCGGGGCCGACACCATCAGCGGCAACGGCGGCGACGACAGCATCGAAGGCAACGCCGGCAACGACACGATCAGCGGCAACGGGGGCAACGACACCCTGGTGGGCGGCGACGGCGACGACAGCATCAGCGACACCGAAGGCGCGAACCTGCTGCAGGGCGACGCGGGCAACGACACGCTGCACGGCTCGGGCACGGTGGAAGGCGGTGCCGGCAACGACCACATCACGCTCGCCGGTTACGCTGCCTCCGGCTACGGCGGCGAGGGCAACGACGTCATCGTCGGCTGGGACGGGGCGGACACCCTGCACGGCGGCGCGGGCGACGACAACATCCAGGCCGGCTCGGGCGCGGACACCGTCACGGGCGGCACCGGCAACGATGCCCTGGACCTGGGCTACGGTGCGGACACCGTCGATGGCGGTGCCGGCTCCGACACGATCAACGGCGGCGAGGGCAATGACTCCGTCGAAGGCGGCGAAGGCCCCGACGTGTACGTCGCCAACGGCAACGCCGGCGACTTCAGCCTGGTCGAAGGCACGGGCGGCACCTGGATCCTGACCGACCTGCGCGCGGGGGCCCTGCAGGGTTCCGACACGCTCGGCGGCATCGAAGTGGTCCAGTTCACCGACGAGGAATTCGGCCTGGTGGCCGTGCCCGGCATCACCTGGGAAGACACCGTCGGCGTCGACAACCAGGTGCCGAACGCAGCGAGTACGCAGGGTGAGCCGACCGAGTCCCAGCTCGCCGGCGACGACACCCTGCGCGGCAACTCCGGCTTCGACGTGCTGCGCGGCAGCTACGGCAACGACGCGGTGTTCGGCGGGGTCGGCAACGACTCGCTGTTCGGCGACTCCGGACGCGACACGCTGCTCGGCGAGGAAGGCGACGACACCCTGCACGGCGGCGCCGGCCAGGACAGCCTGGTCGGCGGCGACGATGCCGACCAGCTGTTCGGCGGCCTGCATTCGGACACGTCCGTGGGCGGCACCGGCAACGACGTGTTGCACGACAGCGAGGGCAGCGGCAACCTTCTGCTAGGCGGGGATGGTAATGACCGGCTCGGCAACGCATGGTGGGACCGCTCGGTCGGGACCATGGAGGGCGGCGAGGGTAGGGACACGATCTACGGATCGGGCCTGTCGCGAGGCGGTGCGGACGGCGATTACGTCGAGGGTACCGGCACGCTGGAAGGCGGTACCGGCGCGGACCAGGTGGTCGTCCTGCAGGGGGCGGGCTATGGCGAATCGGGCAACGACACGGTAAGCGCCGGCGGCTGGGGCGGCCCGAAGCTGCTCGATGGCGGCACCGGCAACGACGACCTGAGGGGGTCGTCCGGCGACGAGACGCTGGTCGGCGGCGACGGTGCGGACACGCTCAATGGCTCCTGGGACCAGGACCGCCTCGAAGGCGGCATGGGCACTGACACGCTGACCGGCAGCTACGGCAACGACACGCTGGACGGCGGCGACGACTTCGACATCGCGAACTACGGCGCGGTGCGCGGCCACTACTCCATCGTGAGCGACGGTGCCGGCGGCACGCTGGTGCTCGCCAACCGCGGCAGCGATGGCGACGACCTGGTGCGCAACGTCGAGACGCTGCGCTTCACCGACGTCGACTTCGAACCGGCGCTGGGCGCCGTCGGCGGCATCGTCGCCGGCACCACCCTGGCCGATACGCTCAGCGGGACGCAGTACGACGACAGCTTCTCCGGCGGCGACGGCGACGACGTGATCGGCGCAGCCGACGCGGCCGGCCACGGCAACGACCGTCTGGATGCGGGTGCCGGCAACGACAGCGCACTGGGCGGCGGCGGCAACGACGTGCTTTGGGGTCGCGCAGGGAACGACACGCTGGACGGCGGCGCCGGCGAGGACCGCCTGGAAGCCGGCGACGGCAATGACTCCGTGCTCGGTGGAACCGAGAACGACACGCTGGTCTCCAGCGCGGGTGTCGACACGCTCGACGGCGGTGACGGCGACGACCACGTGGTCGATACCGAGAACGACAACCTCCTCCTCGGCGGCCTGGGCAACGACTACCTGTGGGGGCAGGGCACGGTGCGCGGCGGTGACGGCAACGACAGCATCGACTACCGCTCCTCGGGCCTGCTCGAAGGCGGCGAAGGCGACGACCACGTGGCCGGCCACGGCACGCTGCGCGGCGGCGCCGGCGCCGACACCATCGTCGTCTACGGCGGCATCGGCCAGGGCGAGGACGGCAACGACACGATCAGTGCGGCCCACGACCACACCTGGGACCTGCTCGATGGCGGCTCGGGCGCGGACTCGCTCACCGGCCACGGGGGCAACGACACGCTGCTGGGCGGTGCGAACGACGACACCCTGGTGGGCGGGGGCGGCGCCGACACGCTCTACGGCGGCTCCGGCTACGACAAGGCCTTCTACGGTGGCGCCAAGGCGAACTACTCGGTGGTCGACAACGGCGACGGCAGCTACACCGTCACCGACCTGCGCGGCGGCTCGCCCGACGGCACCGACAAGGTCATCGGCGTGGAGCTGCTGCGGTTCAGCGACGACGAACTCACGCTGATCACCAGCAACACCGGCCACGAATACATCGGCACGCCGTTCGACGACATCCTGATCGGCGACAGCGGCAACGACACGATCACCGGCCTCGCGGGCAACGACCGCCTCGGCGGCGACGACGCGAACGACACCATCCTCGGCGGCGAGGGCCACGACGCCATCACCGGCGACAGCGGCGACGACACCATCCGCGGCGGCGAGGGCCTGGACACCATCGACGGCGGCACCGGTGCGGACTCGCTGTTCGGGGACGGCGGCGCCGACACCATCGAAGGCGGACACGGCAGCGACACCATCGACGGCGGCGACGGCGACGACCGCATCAGCGACACCAGCACGGGCGACAACGTCGTCGAGGGCGGCCTGGGCAACGACGTGATCACCGCCGTCGGCACCGTCAGCGGCGGCAGCGGCCTCGACGCGATCCAGGGTTCCGGCGTGCTGGCCGGCGGCGACGATGCCGACACGCTCACCGGATCCGGCACGCTCGACGGCGACGCGGGCGCGGACCACCTCTACGTCGACACCGCCAGCCTCGGCCGCGGTGGCGAGGGCGACGACGTGCTGCAAGGCTGGACGCCGTATTTCCACTACGACGGCAGCCAGACGCTGGAAGGCGGAGCCGGCAGCGACGCGCTGTACGGACGCTACGGCAGCGACACGTTGCGCGGCGATGCCGGCGCCGACACGCTGGTGGGCGGCGGCCAGAACGACACCATCGACGGCGGCGCCGACCTCGACGTGGTGTCCTTCGCCGACCGCCGCGAGCACTACTCCGTCATCCAGGATGGCAGCGGCGGCTACCTGGTCGTGGACAACCGCGGCGAGCAGCGCGGCGACATCCACGACGAAGGCACCGACAGCGTGACGGCGGTCGAGACGGCCGCCTTCTCCAACCTGGAGATGGCGCTGGCGGCGGGGACCACCGGCAGCATCCAGGCCGGCACAGCCGGGGCGGACAACCTGGCGGGCTCGGCGTTCGACGACAGCCTGGTCGGCGGCGACGGCAATGACACGATCTCCGGCGACACCGGGCACGACCGCATCCACGGCGACCTCGGCAACGACGGCATCGATGCAGGCGAGGGCAACGACGTGGTCTTCGCCGGCGGCGGCGTCGACACGGTCGACGGCGGCAGCGGCGAGGACCGGCTGCACGGCGGCGCCGATGCCGACAGCCTCGCCGGCGGCTCTGACAGCGACACCCTGTTCGGGGATGCCGGCAACGATACCCTGCTGGGCGGCGACGCCACCGACCACCTTGCCGGTGGCGAGGGCGACGACAGCCTCGTCGGCGGCGAGGGCGACGACTTCGTCAACGACCACGCGGGCACCAACCAGGTCACGGGCGGCGGCGGCAACGACCACCTGAGCGCCAGCGGCATCGTCTCCGGCGGCATCGGCAACGACGTCCTGTACGGGTCGGGGCAGCTTTCGGGCGACGAGGGCGACGACAACGTGCAGGGCGGGGGCAATCTCTCCGGCGGCGTCGGCAACGACACGCTGCACGGCTGGGGCGGCGCGGTGGTATCGGGCGATGCCGACAACGACCAGCTCTCCGGCGACTCGGGGCAGCAGACGCTGCTGGGCGGCGAGGGGCGCGACACCATCGACGGCGGCTGGGGCGACGATTCGATCGATGGCGGCACCAGCTCCGACACCCTGTACGGCGGCGGCGGCAACGACATCATCCATGGCGGCACCGGCACCGACTTCATCAGCGGCGGCGGCGGCAACGACACCATCGACGGTGGCGGCGCGGGCACCGGCGGGCCGGACATCGTGCGCTACTTCGGCAACCGCAACGACTTCAACGTGGTGGAAGTCGGCGACGGTACGGTGCTCGTGAGCGACCTGCGCCCCGGCGGGCCCGAGGGGCTGGACACGCTGGTCAACGTGCGCATCCTGCGCTTCGACGATGCCGACTACGTCGCCGCAGCCAACCCCGGCGAACACCTGCTCGGCTCGTCGGGCGACGACACGATCGGCGAGGTCGGCCAGACTTCCGCCGGCGTGACGAACCCCGATCCCGAAGGCCGCCTGCACGCCGGCTCCGGCGACGACACCATCGAAGGCCTGGACGGCGCCGACAGCCTGCGCGGGCTGGCGGGCGAGGACCAGCTGTTCGGCGGCGATGGCAACGACACGCTCGAAGGCGGCACGGAATCGGACCGCCTGTTTGGCGATGCGGGCGCGGATGACCTGCGCGGCGGCGACGAAGACGACTTTGCCGCCGGCGGCACGGGCGACGACAGCATCACTGGCGGCATCGGCGAGGACCTGCTGGCCGGCGGTTCCTTCGATGCGGAAGGCGAAGGCTGGAACGCCGTCGACCTGGAAGGTGGCGGCAACGACACGCTGCGCGGCGGCGACGACAACGACACGCTGCTGGGCGGCAGCGGCAACGACCTGCTCGCCGGCGACGGCGGCAACGACGTGGTCTTCGGCCACGCCGATGCCGACACGCTGCAGGGCGGCTCGGGCAACGACCTGCTCGATGGCGGCGCCGGCAACGACCGCCTGGAGGGTGGCGACGGCGCCAACCAGCTGTTCGGGCGCGACGGCGACGACACGCTCACGGGCAGCGGCGCGCAGGACGGCGGCGCGGGCAACGACAGCCTGGTCGGCACGGCTGGCACCGACACCCTGAACGGCGGCACCGGCAGCGACACGATCGTGTCCGGCGGCGGGGTCGACGTGGTGGACGGGGGCGAAGACGAAAGCGGCGACGATGCCGACGTGCTCGTGATCCACGGCGTGCGCGACCACTACACGGTCGCGGGGACGCAGGCGGGGCTGCGCATTATCGACAACCGCAACGGCAGCGCCACGTTGACGGTCACCGGCATCGAGACGATCCGCTTCAACGACGTCGACGTGCCGGCCACGGGCGGCCTGGTCCTCACCGGCAGCGACCAGGGCAACCTGCTCGCCGGGACCGGGTCCGACGACGAGATCCACGGCAGCGACGGCAACGACACGCTGGTCGGCGCGGGCGGCAACGACCACCTGGAAGGCGGCGCCGAGGACGACAGCATCAGCGGCGGCGACGGCCATGACGGCCTGGTCGGCGGCTCCGGCCACGACACGATCGACGGCGGTACCGGCGAGGACGTGCTCGATGGCCAGGACGGTCCCGACCTGCTGGTGGGCGGCGAAGGCAACGACACGATCCGCGCCGGCTTCGGCGAGGACACGCTGCAAGGCGATGCGGGCGCCGATCGCCTGGACGGCGGCAACAACGACGACAGCCTGCTCGGTGGCGCCGGCGCCGACACCCTGCTGGGAGCGCACGGCAACGACACGCTGGAAGGCGGCGCGGACGCCGACAGCCTCACCGACCACGAGGGCAGCAACGGCCTGGACGGCGGCGGCGGCGACGACGTGCTGGCGGGCAGCGGCACGCTGGTGGGCGGCGAAGGCAACGACCAGATCAGCGCGTCCTTCGGCTCCACCGTCGACGCCGGTGCGGGGCAGGACACGGTCCAGGCCGGCGGCAATGCGCTGGTGGAGGGCGGCGCCGATGCCGACCTGATCTTCGGTTCGAGCAGCAACGACACGCTGGTGGGTGGCAGCGACGACGCCGCCGACACGATGCACGGTGGTGCGGGCGCCGACCTCGTGCAGGCGGGCGGCGGCGATGACCTGCTCTCCGGCGGCAGCGGCAACGACAGCATCGAGGCCGGCGAGGGCTTCGACGTCGTCCAGCTCACCGGCGTGCGGGCCAACTACACGATCGCGCATCTGGGTGGCGACCGCTACATCGTGCGGGACAACCGGAACACCAACCCTGACCTGCCGGGGCCGGACGGCGAGGACACGATCGCCGGCGTCGAGCAGCTGGTCTTCTCCGATGCCTCCACCTTCGCTCCGGCGCCGGAGAACACGGGCATCGTGCGCGACGGCAACGACGAGCCCAACCACATCATCGGCGACGGGACCGACGAGACGCTGCGCGGCTTCGGCGGCAACGACACGCTGGAAGGCAACGGCGGCAACGACCTGCTCGATGGCGACAAGGACAGCGACTCGCTCGTGGGCGGCGCCGGCAACGACACGCTGGACGGTGGCGACCATGCCGACACGATGGTCGGCGGAATGGGCGACGACGCGTACCGGGTGAACGGCACGGCCGACGTCATCACCGAACTCGCCGGCGAGGGCACGGACACGGTGGAAGTCCACTTCGACGGCGGGGCGGACCCCCTCGTTTCGGTCTACTCGATCGGGACGCTGGCGGAGGTCGAGAACCTCACCTACCACGGCGGGGTCGCCTTCCACGGCACCGGCAACGCGCTGGCGAACGTGCTCACGGGCGGCGTCCTCGGCGACACCCTCGATGGCGCGGCGGGCAACGACACGCTGTTCGGCGGCGAGGGCAACGACCTGCTGGCCGGGGGCGACGGCTTCGACGCCTTCCGCTTCGACGTGGCGTCCGCCTCCGGCCGCGACACGATCGCCGACCTCGAACTCGGCGACCGCATCGAGCTGCGCAATTTCCTGCTGACGGGACCGGTGCGCCAGGGCGGCGATCCCGCGACCCTTGCGATCGGCCAGGCGATGGTGAGCACCGACGCGTCCGCCGGCTTGACGACGCTGCAGGTGCGCACGTCCACGGGCCTGCTGGTCATCGACCTGCAAGGCACCGTCACGGCCGGCGACCTGCAGGTGGGCAGCGACGCATCGCATTCCTGGTTGACGTATTCGTCGGGCAACACCCCGCCGGCGGCGAACGACGACTTGCTGCATGCGAGCGAAGACACGGCGCTGACCATCGATGCCGAGAGCCTGCTGGCCAACGACGAGGATGTGAACGGCGACCCGCTGGTCATCACCGCGGTGGGAGATGCCGTCAACGGCTCGGTGACGTTCTCGGACGGCACCATCACCTTCACCCCGGATGCCGAATTCAGCGGGACGGGCAGCTTCAGCTACACGGTTTCCGATGGCAACGGAGCGACGTCCTCGGCAAGCGTCACGATCGAGGTGGCGGCGGTCAACGATGTGCCGATGGCGTCCGCCGATACCGTCGGCGGCACCGAAGACACGGCGCTCACGATCACCGCGGCCTCCCTGCTGGCCAATGACGTGGACGTGGAGAACCAGGCGCTGTCGATCACGGCAGTCTCCGGCGCAACGGGTGGAACGGTAAGCCTCTCGGACGGCAACATCCTGTTCACGCCCACCGCCAACTTCAACGGGCCGGCCAGCTTCACCTACACGGCCAGCGATGGCAGCGCGAGCAGCACGGCGGCGGTGACGGTGAACCTCGCCGCCGTGAACGACGCCCCGACGGCCGGGGCGGACACCCTCGCGGGCGTGGAGGACACGCAGCTGGCGATCAGCGCCGCGACGCTGCTGGCCAACGACAGCGATGTCGAAGGCCAGGCGCTGGCGATCACGGGCGTCTCCGGTGCCACCGGTGGCACGGTGAGCCTCTCGGGCGGCAACATCGTGTTCACGCCCACGGCCAACTTCTTCGGCAACGCGACTTTCAACTACACCGTCAGCGACGGCAGCGGCACGGGCACGGGCGCCGTCACGGTGGAGATCCCGAACACGCCGGAGGCGCCCACCGGCAACATCGCGGTGCAGGGCACGCCGAGGCAAGGCGAGACCCTCTCCGTGAACAGCACGCTGGGCGACCCGGACGGCATGGGCCCGGTCTCCTTGCAGTGGTTCGCCAACGGGGTGGCCCTTTCCGGTGCCAACCAGGACACACTGGCGCTCACGCAGGCGCTGGTGGGCAAGACGATCTCGGTGCGCGCGAGCTGGGTGGACGGCGCCGGCATGCACGAGAGCCGGACCAGCACCGCGACGCCGCCGGTCGCGAACGTCAACGACCTGCCCACGGGACTGGTGACCCTCACCGGCAACCCGCTGCCGGGCCAGCGACTCACCGTCAGCAACAACCTGGCGGACGCCGACGGCATGGGGCCGCTGGGCTACCAGTGGATCGTGGGCGGCGCCGCCGTCGCGATGGGGACCAGCTACACGCTGTCCAACGCGGACGTGGGCAGGACCATCCAGGCCGAGGCCGTCTACACCGACGGCCAGGGAACGCTGGAGCGCGTGCGCAGCGGCATCTTCGCGAACTTCGGCAGCGGCGACGACAGCTTCACCGGCACCGGTCTTGCCGATCGCGTCAACGCCTCGGGCGGCTCGGACGTGTTCAACGCCGGTGGCGGCAACGACACCATCGACGGTGGCGCCGACACCGACGCCGCGGTCTTCAGCGGCGCAAGCACGGAGTACACGATCGAAAGCGCCAACGGCGTCACGACCGTCACGCACAGGAACGGCGGCGCCGATGGCGTCGACACCCTCACCAACATCGAGGACCTGCGTTTTTCGAACACCACGCTCGTGATCGAGCGCGCAGGCCTCAGGCTCGTGGGCGATGCCAGGAACGACGTGCTGGTGGGCACCAGCGGCATGGACGTGCTGAGCGGCCTTGGCGGCAAGGACTACCTGTACGGCGGCGAAGGGCGCGACAACCTCAACGGCGGGGACGGCGACGACGTGCTGCTGGGCGAAGGCGGCAACGACATCCTGCTGGGCGAAGCGGGCAACGACTACCTGTACGCCGGCTCCGGCAACGACGAGTTGTACGGGGGTACGGGCAACAACGTCTACCTGGCAGGCACAGGCAACGACATGATGGGGGGCGGAAGCGGCAACGACTACTTCTACGGCGAGGACGGCAACGACACTGCCTATGGCGCTGACGGCAACGACCAGATGATCGGCGGTGCCGGCAACGACTTCTTCGACGGCGGTGCCAGCAATGACTTTGCCTATGCCGGCAATGGCAACGACACCCTGTACGGCGGCGCCGGCATCGACGTGCTGCTCGGCGAGCAGGGGGACGACGTCTTCGACGGCGGCAACAGCGCCCCCGGCGTGGTCGACGTGGACTACCTGTTCCTGGGCGCGGGCGGCAACGACACGGTGCTGTTCCGCGCCAACTCCAGCGTGCAGGTGATCCACGACTTCGAAGCCGGCGGCAGCAACGACCGCATCCAGTTCTCCGGAGTGCCTTTCCGCAGCGTGTCGGACGTGCAGGCGAACTCGCTGGACATGGGCTCCTACTCCATCATCACGGTGGATGCGGACACCAACATCTGGCTGATCGGCGTGCGGCCCTTCGAGTTGACCGCGGCGGACTTCACGTTCGGCTGATGGGCGCGGACCGGTCGGCCTCGATGCTCCTGGCCAGCAGGCGCATCGCGGCCACCGGGCCGCGGTCGACCGCGAAGAGGCGATTGGGCTGGCTACGTCCTTCGTCGATCATCCGCTGCTGATCCTCGAGGAAGGACACGTCTTCCGAGTACGCCTTGCGGATGGTGCCGATCAGCGCCGCCGTCATCGCGCTGTCCTCCAGCCGGAAGTTGCGGTAGGCGGAGCTGAAGTGCAGGTGCGAGTGCGCGTCGCGCGGCGTGTACGGACCGCCGAACATCAGGCGCAGCACCTTGTCGGGATCGGTGTTGCCGATCGGCGCGATGGTGATCTCGAGCCGCACGCAATTGACGTCGAAGTAGGTGATGGTCTGCGTCCGGTCGGCCTGCTGCCAGCCGGTGGCCTTCTGGTAGAAGGCGGGCAGTTCCCTGTCGGTGAACACGCGGCGCACGGAGACCGTGTCCTCGCCCATCACCACTTCGGGCACGGTCTGCGCCACCTGCGGCGAACCCACGGTCTCCCCGTGCACATAGGTGGCGTGCGACAGGTCCAGCACGTTCTCGAGGGCCAGCATGTAGTTGCACCGCGTCTCCTGCCAGGCCAGGTCGCCCACCCAGGCGCCGCTTTCCTGCCAGGAGTAGTCCGGGATCCTTTCCTCCGCGGCGAGCGAGGGCTCGCCCGTCCACAACCAGATGTAGCCATGTTTCTCGATGACCGGGAACGCCTGCACGCGCATCACCGCGGGTGGCTGTTCCACGTTGGGCATGCGCACGCACTTGCCCGTGCGGTCGAAGGCGAGGCCGTGGTAGCCGCACTGCACGTGCGAGCCGACCAGGCAGCCGAGCGAGAGCGACACGTTGCGGTGCGGGCAGCGGTCTTCCACCGCGGCGGGCCGGCCCTCTTCGTCGCGAAAGAGCACGACGCGCGTTCCCAGCACCTGGCGCTGCACCAGTTCCCCGGCGGGCAGGTCGCGCCCGATGGCAACCGCGTACCAGTGGTTCTTGACGAAATCCATCTCGATCCCTCCCGCTATCATGGGGCGGCCACCAGCCCAGCCCCGGAATGAGTTCCTCGCCCACGGTCAAGTCCGCCCGCCGTGTGCTCGAAGTGCTCGAGTACTTCGCGGAGCATCACCATCCGGCGACGGTGACCGAGATCAGCACGCAGCTCGGGTATCCGCAATCGAGCGCCTCGGTGCTCCTGGCCAGCCTGGTGGAGCAGGGCTACCTGATGTGCGATCGCGCGCAGCGGACCTACCGTCCCACGCTGCGCGTCATGCTGCTGGGCGCATGGATGCACGACGAGTTGTTCGGCGAAGGCAGCCTCGTGTCCGAGCTGGACAAGCTGCGCCGCCGCACCCGCTGCACCGTGATGATCGGCGTGCGGCAGCAGATCCACTCGCGCTTCATGCTGGTGCTGTGGGGCCCCAAGCGCTGGGCGCCGCGCTATTCGGCCGGCAGCCTGGTGCCCGTGCCGCGGTCGGCGATGGGACGCGTGCTGCTGGCGGGCGAGTCCATCGAGGAGATTTCGCGCGTCGTGCGGCGTGCGAATGCGGAACTGCAGGATGCCGCGGAGCGTTTTCCCCTCGCCGGTTTCCTGCGCGACATCGAGCTGTTCCGCCAGCGCGGTTGGGCCGAAACGATCGACTACCCGAAACCTGGCCTCGCCGCCCTGGCGGTCGCCCTGCCTCCGCTGGCCGGCCACCCGCCGATGGCGCTGGCACTCGGCACCGCCAAGGCCGAACTGGTCGAGCGCAGGCAGGAGCTGGTCGGCGCCTTGCAGGACGCCGTTGCCCGCATCGAGCGCAGTCATTCCCCGGCTAGTCCAGCTTGATGTTGAAGCGCTTGATCAGCTCGCCCCACTTCTGGTAGTCGCTGCGCATCTGCACGGTCAGTTCGGCAGGCCCCATCGACACCGGATCGAGGTACTGGTCCCGCAGGCGCTGCGCCATCTCGGGCTCCTGCAGCACGGCACGCACGTCGCGGGAGATCTTCTCCACCAGGGCGTCCGGCGTCGACGCCGGCAGGAACAGTCCGTACCAGCCAAGCAGTTCGAAGCCGCTGTAGCCGGCCTCGGCCATGGTCGGCACGTCCGGCAGTTCGCGCAGCCTGCGCGTGCCGGTCACCGCCATCGGACGCAGGCGACCTTCCTTCGAGAACTGCACGGCGTTGCCCGGTGTGACGAAGGAGACCGGCAGCCGCCCCGGCAGCAGGTCGTTCATCAGCGGGGCCATGCCCTTGTATGCCACGTGCGGCATCTCGACGCCTGCCGTGCTGGCGAGCAGCTCGCCGTAGATGTGGTACGTGGACCCCGCGCCGACGGAGCCATAGGACAGGTTGGCCCCCGGCTTGCGCGCGGCTTCGAGCAGCGACTTGACGTCGCGATACGGATTCTGGGTGGAGGTGGCGAGCACCAGCGGCTGCGTGCCGAACAGCACGACCGGCTTGAAGTCGCGGAAGGGATCGTACTTCGCGTCGCGGGAGAGCAGTGCGTTCTGCACCATCCCCGTGATGTGGTACAGGATCG
>JAESGR010000735.1_pt1 | contig 16076 bp, 11 predicted proteins | sample 9269771 | NCBI WGS metagenome assembly JAESGR01 (sample SAMN15739572, study PRJNA653492) | algae metagenome | isolation source: Chroococcus sp. CMT-3BRIN-NPC107 and co-occurring heterotrophs from well... | place: USA: Clark Mountains Wilderness, California | collected 2010-04-18
CAACGTGAACCTGAATGAACAATACCTGGTCGACGTGATCGGCTTCAACCCGGTGGAGCGCTCGATGCTGGCCAGCATCTTCGCCCTGGCGGCGCGGCGCGATCCCGGATTCGTGCAGTTCGATCCTGCATCCACCGTGAGCGGCTCGGCCGACATCTACCTGGTCGACATCGAGAACGCCGACGCGCTCAACGAATTCAAGACGCTCTCGCGCCGTGCCAACCTGCCGGCCGTGCTGATCGGCTCGTCGGCCGAGGCCGAGACGCTCGGCTTCCCGGTGCTGCCGCGTCCGCTGCAGTGGGCGCGCCTGCTGCAGGCGCTGGAGGAAACGGTGATGACCGCCACGCCGGCCCCGCGCGACGAGGACGGCACGCTGCCCCTGGGCAGGAACCTGTCGGCCAGCGCGGCGGGCCGCACCTCCGGCGGCAGCGCGCCGCCGGCGCTGGACGATGCGGCGGTGCAAAAGCGCGCCATGTCCGACACCGTGCTGGTGGTCGACGACAACGCCTCGGTGCGCATGTTCATGAAGGCCAAGCTCGCGCCCTTCCACTTCGAGGTGGACTTCGCGGAAAGCGGCGAGGAGGCGGTGGGCCTGACCGGCGCGCGCGAGTACACCTGCGTGTTCCTCGACGTGGTGCTGCCCGGCATCGACGGCTACCAGGTGTGCAAGCTGGTCAAGGCCAACAAGCACGCGATGAAGAAGACGGCGGTGGTGATGCTCACCAGCCGCAGCTCGCCCTTCGACAAGCTGCGCGGGTCGCTGGCCGGCTGCGACGAGTACCTGACCAAGCCCCTCGACGAGGACCGCCTCCTCGAGGTGATCGCCAAATTCCTTCCTTCCAGTCGCAAGCGCGAGAAGTCCGGAGCGAACAAGAAATGAGCAAATCAATCCTGGTGGTGGACGACACCCGCTCCATGCGCGCGATGGTGGCCGCGGTGCTGCAGGGCGCCGGCTACGAAGTGGCGGAGGCCGGCGACGGCGTGGAAGCCCTCGAACTCGCCCGCACGCGCGTGTTCGACCTGGTGGTGACCGACCACAACATGCCGCGCATGGACGGCGTGACGCTGGTGCGCGAACTGCGCACCTTGCCCAACTACGACCCGGTGGCGCTGATCGTGCTGTCCACGGAAGCCAGCCCGGAACTCAAGCAGAAGGGCCGCGAGGCCGGCGCGACCGGCTGGATGGCCAAGCCCTTCGATCCCCAGCGCATGCTGGACATCGTCGGCAAGTTCATCTGAGGCGGGAGGGACCATGTTCCAGCCATCCAACGGATTCGGCGACCCGGTCGCCTTCCGCACGATCTTCTTCGAGGAGGCGCAGGAGCACCTGGCCAACGTCGAGGCGATCCTGCTGCGCATGGACGTCGATGCGCCGCACCCTGACGACCTGAACGCGATCTTCCGCGCGGTCCACTCCATCAAGGGCAGCGCCGCGATGCTGGGGTGCACCGAGATCGCCGCGCTCACGCACCTGCAGGAGAACCTGCTGGACCTGCTGCGCAAGGGCGAGCGGCCGATCGACCGCGACGACGTGGAGGCGATGCTCCAGGCCGGCGACGTGCTGCGCCTGCAGGTGCTGCACCGCCGCGGCTCGCGCCCCGACGCACCCGATGCCTCGGAAGTGGAAGGCCTGCTGCGCGAACGCGTCGCGCGGCCGTCCACCGATGCCATCGACGGGCAGGGCGGGCCGGTCACCCGCAACTTCCGCGTCGAGCTCGGCCCGCTGGCGGCGCCGATCGACGAACTCGAGCTGGACATGATGCTCACTGGCCTGTCAGAGATGGGCACGGTGACCGGCACGGTCATCGACAACACCGAAGGCGGCGGCGTCGCCTTCGAGGTCGCGCTCCAGGGCGCGGCCGCGGACCTGCAAAGCGTGCTGTCGCTGGTGGTCGCGCCCGAGCTGATCGCCATCGACACGCTCGGCGTCGCCGGTGCGGCCCCGTCGCCGGTCGCCGAGGAACCGAAGCCGGAGGTCCGCTCTGCGCCGGCGCTGCAGGCCGTGGCGCCTGCCGCACCCGCGGCCAACGAGCTCGATGAATTCTTCGTCGACCCCGCGGAATTCAAGAAGAAGGCGGCGACCGTGCGCGCGGTGCAAGCGCAGGACAACGTCGACCTGTTCGTCTCGCCCGAGCAGTTCAAGAAGACGCGTCCGTCCAAGCCGGCGCCGGCTGCGGCCGTCGACGTGCTGCACGACCTGATGCCCACGGCGCACGAGACGACCTTCATCCGCGTGTCGACCGAGAAGATCGACCTGCTGGTGAACCTGGTGGGCGAGCTGGTGATCACCGAAGCCATGCTGGCGCGCTCCGGCGCGCTGGCCACCGAAGGCGCCAACGACGGCCGCTACAGCACCAGCAGCGGCCTGGCGGACCTGTCGCGCCACACGCGCAACCTGCAGGAGGCGGTGCTCGCCATCCGCATGCTGCCGATCTCCAACGTGTTCCAGCGCTTCCCGCGGGTGGCGCACGAACTCGCGGCACGCCTGGGCAAGAAGGTGGAGCTGAAGATGTTCGGCGAGGCGACGGAGCTCGATCGCGGGCTGATCGAGAAGATCTCCGACCCGCTCACGCACCTGGTGCGCAACGCGATCGACCACGGCCTGGAGCCGCCGGAAGAGCGCATCGCGGCGGGCAAGCCCGCCAGCGGCACGGTCACGCTCAAGGCGAGCCAGCGCGGCGGCAACATCGTCATCGAGGTCAGCGACGACGGGCGCGGCATGAGGCGCGACCGCATCCTGGCGGCCGCGCAGCGGCGGGGCATCGCGATCTCGCCCGACGCGCCGGACCACGAGGTGTGGCAGGTCGTGTTCGAGGCCGGCTTCTCCACCGCCGAGACCGTGACCGACGTGTCCGGCCGTGGCGTCGGCATGGACGTGGTCAAGCGCAACATCCAGGCCCTGAGCGGCACCGTGGACCTGCAGTCGGTCGCCGGCCAGGGCACGCGGGTGATCGTGAGCGTGCCCCTGACGCTGGCGATCATGGAAGCGATGACCATCGCCATCGGCGGCGAGACCTACGTGCTGCCGCTGGCGAGCGTGGTGGAGTCGCTGAGCGTGGGGGCCGACGAGCTGCATACGCTGCCCGGGCACGGCGACACGCTGCGGGTGCGCGAGGAGTACCTGCCGGTCATGCACCTGGCCCGCCTCTTCCCGCCGCAGAAGGCGCGCGAGCAGGCGTCCGGCATCGCGGTGATCGTCGAGACCGACGGTGCCAAGGCCGCCCTGCTGGTGGACGAACTCGTCGGCCAGCAGCAGGTGGTGGTCAAGAGCCTGGAGACCAACTTCCGCAGGGTGCCGGGGCTGTCCGGCGCCACGGTGATGGGTGACGGCTCGGTGGCGCTGATCCTGGACGTGGCGCACCTGGTGCGCGTGTCGGGCCGCGACGGGGCCCTGCAGCTTTGAACGGGCGGCACGCGGCTCGTTGCCGCTGCCGCCGTCTCTCGAGGAAGTCGAAATGAAAGTCTGGCACAAGATGCTGGCCGGCCCGGTCGTGGCCATCCTGTTCCTGCTCGCGTTCGGGGCGCTGGCGGTGGTGCTCATGGCGCGGCAGGGGAGCCAGATCTCGACCCTCGTCAAGGACCGCGGCGCCGCCATCGAGCTGACGCTGCATGCCTACCGCGACTTGAGCCTGGTCCACGCGACCGCGTACCGCACGTTCGCGTCGGCGGGGCTGGTCGACGCGGACAAGCTGAAGGCCGCAGCGGCCCGCCACCGGGCGCTGCTCGACGCGATCGCCGGCAAGGCAGCGGCCTTCGAGGCGCGGCCCGCCACCCATCCCCACGAGCGTGCGCTCGCGCAGGCCGTGATCCCGAAAATCGCGGCCTACCGCAACGACTTCGATCGCGCGGTCGCGCTGGCGCTGTCCTCCGGTGAAGCGACGCGGCAATCGCTGCAACAGGCGGACGCGTCGTACCAGGACATGTTCGGCACGTTCACCGCGCTTTCCGAGCTGCAGGGCAAGCTCTCGGCCGAAAGCTCGGCGCAGGGCGCCGCGAACTTCCGCAGCATGCTGCTGGCACTGCTGGCGGTGGCACTCGTCGCCGCGGCCGCAGCGCTTGGCGTGGCCCTGGCCATGAGCCGGCAGGTGGTGCGGCCCTTGCAGGCGGCCAGGCAGTCGGCCCATCGCATCGCGCAGGGCGACCTGACGCACGAGGTCCGCGCCCGCGGCAAGGACGAGACCGGGGAGCTGCTGCGCGCGCAGGCGCAGATGCAGCAGGACCTCAGGACCCTGGTCGGCGAAGTGGCGACCGGCGCGCGTGGCGTCGCGGACGCCAGCGCCCGGATCGCGCAGGGCCACGACGAGCTGTCCGGGCGCATCGCCATGCAGGCCAGCACCCTGGAGGAGACCGCCAGCTCGATGGAGGAGCTCACGGCCACCGTGAACCAGAACGCCGACAACGCGCGCCAGGCCAGCCAGCTGGCCGTGAGCGCCTCGGGCGTTGCCACCCGGGGTGGCCAGGTCGTGGGCCAGGTGGTCGAGACGATGACGCAGATCTCCGACTCGTCCCGCAAGATCGCCGACATCATCGGCGTGATCGACGGCATCGCCTTCCAGACCAACATCCTGGCGCTCAATGCCGCGGTCGAGGCCGCGCGTGCGGGCGAGCAGGGCCGCGGCTTCGCGGTGGTGGCCACCGAGGTGCGCAACCTCGCGCAGCGCAGCGCCGCCGCCGCCAAGGAGATCAAGGGCCTGATCGGCGACTCGGTGGGCAAGGTCGATGCGGGCGCGCGCCTGGTCAACGACGCGGGCAAGACGATGGACGAGATCGTCGCGTCGGTGAAGCAGGTGAGCGACCTGATCGCCGAGATTGCCGCCGCCAGCAACGAGCAGAGCTCGGGCATCGCGCAGGTGAACACCGCGGTGACGCAGATGGACCAGGTGGTGCAGCAGAACGCATCGCTGGTGGAAGAGGCCGCGGCGGCGGCCGAATCGATGAAGAGCCAGGCCGGTTCGCTGCTGCACCTGGTCTCGCGCTTTCGCCTGCAGCAGGGCGAGCACGCCGCGGCACCGACCTGGGCGACGCAGCGGCGCGAGCCGCAGCCGCAGGCGCATCCGGCCCCGGCGATGCCGGGCCCGATCGTCTACAAGCCGCGCGTGCAGCACGAAGCTTCGGCTGCACTGCCCCCGGCGCGCCATGGCGATGCCCGCAACGGCGACGCCCGCAACGGCGAGTGGCGCAGCTTCTGATGTCGAGAAAACGCGACGCCGGTGCGCACCCAGTGGCGGCGGACGACCGACAAGCGGGAGCCGTCAGGATGCGCGAAGCACATGTGCGCCAAAATGGCCCCGTAACAAATTCTTTCGATTGCAACAGCAGGGCGCCGATGGCATGCTCAACCATTGAGTCGAAGCACGCGCCCTCCGAGGAGAAGATTCCATGCAAGCCAACCAGTCCGTGATGCCGGGCGCGAAGCCGGCGCCCGAAGCGCAGGCCAGCGAGTTCCTGACCTTCCGCCTCGGCGCCGAAAGCTACGGCATCGAGATCCTGAAAGTGCAGGAGATCCGCGGCTACGAAACGCCGACGGCGATCGCCAATGCGCCCGCGTTCATCAAGGGCGTGATCAACCTGCGCGGCGTGATCGTCCCGATCCTGGACCTGCGGATCAAGTTCCAGCTGTCCGAGGCCAAGTACGACGAGTTCACCGTCGCCATCATCCTCAACGTCGCCGGTCGCGTGGTCGGTGTCGTGGTGGACTCGGTGTCCGACGTGCTCACGCTCAGCGGCGACGCGATCCGCCCCACGCCGGAATTCGCTTCGGCCACCTTCGACACCAAGTACATCACGGGCCTGGGCACGGTGGAGGAGCAGATGATCATCCTCCTCGACATCGAGAAGCTGATGACCGGCGCCGACATGGCGCTCGTCGACGGCGCCTTGCACTGATCGCGTCCCCTCCGGCCCCATGCAGCCCCGCCCGACCGCCCCGCAGACGCTGAACACGGAGGTCGACCGGGCAGCGCTCGGTTTCTTCCGCAAGTCCACGATCCGCGCCCGGCTCACCCTGGGCTTTTGCAGCGCCGCGGCCATCATGGCGCTGCTCGGGGTGCTGGGGGCGTGGCAATTGCAGGTGTTGTTCGAGGTGGCTTCGGGCCGTCCCTCCCCCGCGGCGCTGCTGGAGGCGACGCGCAATGCGCAGTACCTGGTGATGGGAGTCGCCCTCACCGTCGTGGCCACCCTCTTCTGCCTCTGCTACCCGATGGTCGTCGCGATCGTCAAGCCGATCCGGGTGGCCGCGAGGATCTCCACCAAGGTCGCTTCGGGCGACCTCACGGTGAAGGTGCGCACCGGCGGCCGCGACGAGGCCGCGCAGCTGATGATGGCGCTGGCGCAGATGACGCACAACCTGCGCACGGTGCTGGGCAGCGTCGTGCAGGGCGCGCACACGGTCGCCGACACCAGCGCGCAGATCGTGCAGGGCAACCTGGACCTGTCGCAGCGCACCGAGGAGCAGGCCACGACCCTGGAGGAAACCGCCAGTTCGATGGAACAGCTCACCAGCACCGTGACGCAGAACGCCGACCATGCCCGCGAGGCGAGCCGCCTGGCGCTGCAGGCGGCGGAGGTCGCCCGGCGCGGCGGCGACGCCGTGGACCAGGTCGTCAGCACCATGGACGAGATCTCCACGGCCTCGCGCCGGATCACCGAGATCATCACCGTGATCGACGGCATCGCCTTCCAGACCAACATCCTGGCGCTCAATGCCGCGGTCGAAGCCGCGCGTGCGGGCGAGCAGGGCCGCGGCTTCGCGGTCGTGGCCGCCGAAGTGCGCAACCTCGCCCAGCGCAGCGCCGGCGCCGCCAAGGAAATCAAGTCGCTGATCGCCGCCTCCGCCGACAAGGTGAACACCGGCGCCTCGCTGGTGGACGCCGCCGGCCACACGATGGTGGACGTGGTGACTTCGGTGCAGAAGGTCAGCGAGCTGATCGCCGAAATCGCGCAGGCCAGCCAGGAACAAAGCGCCGGCATCGGGCAGGTGAATGCGGCCATCACGCAGATGGAACGCGTGGTGCAGCAGAACGCATCGCTGGTGGAGCGCGCCACGCACGCGACCGAAGCGATGAACGAGCAGGCTGCCGCGCTGCTGCAGGTGGCACGCGGCTTCCGCCTGGACGACGATGCCCCCCATCCGGTCGCGCAGCAGCCGGCCAGCGCGCCGCAGGCCGGGGTCGCTCCGATCGCCTACCGATCGGGTCCCCAGCTCGCCGCGCCCGCAACGCGCGCGCCGCGTGCCGATGCGCACGGCGGCAGCTGGAAAACCTTCTGATTTTTTGACGAGGGCGCAGTGCCGCGACGAGCGGCACGCCCTCGCCAGCCAGCGGTGTTGCCCCCTTGCGCAAGCACATCGATACTTCTTGAAACAGTCCTGCACCGGTGTGAATCCGGAAGTCTCGAGCGAGCAGCGCGCGCCGCCTAAGTGCCGCGCGCCAGAAGAAGTACCCAGGGAAGAGAAGTCATGAAAATCTGGCACAAGATCATGGTGGCGCCGTCCATCGCCATCGTGTTCCTGCTGGCGCTGGGAGCCATCTCCTGGCAGATGCTGAACCGGCAGAACGCCGCCATGCACGACCTCGCCGTCAACCGGATGACGGCCGCCGAAATGGCGGCGGAGGCTTCCGGCGAATTCAGCGAGGTGCACGCGAGCGTGTACCGGCTGCTGACGTGGATCGCCAACGTCAAGGAAGACCAGGTCAGGCAGACCAGCCTGCAGCAGCGCCAGAAGCTGGAAGCGGTGACCAAGAGCCTGGCCGACCTTGCCGGTCGCGACGGGCTGACGGACGAAGGGCGCAAGCTCATCGCCGACATGCAGCCGAAGATCGCCAGGTATCGCAAGCTGATGGACGACGCGGTCGACATCGCCACTGCCGACGTCGCCACGGGCACCATGGCCATGCAGGCCGCCGACGCCCAGTACCAGTCCGCGCTGAAGGACCTGGCCGCGCTCGTCGCCCTGGAAAAGAAGCTCGGGAACGACAGCTACGAAGCCGCGGCGGCCGCGTCCCGCCTGGCGATGTTCATCCTGGTGGCCCTCGTGCTCGCGGCGGTCGCCGTCTCCGCCACCGCCGCGTTCGTCCTGAGCCGGGCCATCGTGCGGCCGCTGCAGGCCGCGACGAAGGCGGCCGACCGCATCGCCAACGGTGACCTCGCCGTGGAAGTCCAGGCGCGGGGCAGCGACGAAACCGCGGACCTGCTGCGTTCGCTGGCCCAGATGGCGCAGAACCTGCGCGAGCTGGTGAGCGACGTCTCAGGCGGTGCCCACATGGTGGCCGACACCAGCGGGCAGATCGCGCAGGGCAACGTGGACCTCTCCCAGCGCACCGAGGAGCAGGCCAGCACGCTGGAGGAAACCGCCAGCTCGATGGAGGAACTGACTTCCACCGTGTCGCTCAACGCGCAGAACGCGCGCCAGGCCAGCCAGCTGGCGGTGGGCGCTTCGGACATCGCGCGCAAGGGCGGGCAGGTGGTGGGGCAGGTGGTGTCCACCATGACGGGCATCTCCGAGTCGTCGCGCCGGATCGCGGACATCATCGGCGTGATCGACGGGATCGCCTTCCAGACCAACATCCTCGCGCTCAACGCCGCGGTGGAAGCCGCGCGCGCGGGCGACCAGGGCCGCGGCTTCGCCGTGGTCGCTGCGGAAGTGCGCAACCTCGCGCAGCGCAGCGCCGCGGCCGCCAAGGAAATCAAGGGCCTCATCGGCGAGTCGGTCGACAAGGTGGATGCGGGCACCCGCCTGGTCGACGACGCCGGCAAGACCATGGGCGAGATCGTCGCCTCGGTCAAGAAGGTGAGCGACCTGATCGCGGAAATCGCGGCGGCCAGCGAGGAGCAGGACGCCGGCATCCAGCAGGTCAACACCGCCATCGCGCAGATGGACCAGGTGGTGCAGCAGAACGCATCGCTCGTGGAGGAGGCCACCGCGGCCACCGAATCGATGAAGGGGCAGGCGGCCTCGCTGCTGCAACTGGTGCGCAAGTTCAACCTCGGCGAGGCGCAGCCGGCCATGTTCGCGTCGCTGCAGCCGGTGGCCACCCGTTCGGCCGCGGCCCCAGCGGCTGCGCCCGCACCGGTGCCGCCGAAGATCGCCGTCAAGCCCGCGGCGCCCCGCCTGTCCGGCCACTACGCGGCCGCGCCCGCGGCACCCCGCAAGGCCAGCGCTCCCGCCGGCGACTGGAAAGAGTTCTGACCCACTGCCCACCATGACGGCTTCCACCGCGCTGACCCTCGAAGCGGCTTCCGCGCCGGCGCCCGCGCGCCTGGCGGATGCGGCTGCGCGGGGCTGGTTCCGGCGCTCCACGGTCCAGGCGCGGCTGACGCTGGCTTTCTGCCTGCTCGGTGCGATGAACTTCGCCTCGCTGCTGATCGCGATGTGGCAGCTGCGGCAGGTGCAGGCGGCAGCGATCGATCCCGAATCCGCCAGCCGCCAGCTGCTGGCGATGTTCGCCGTGCTCGCCGTGCTCAGCACGCCGCTGATCATCGGCTTGCTGTACCACATCATCAAGCCCATGTACGCCGCCGCGCACATCGCGCGCAAGGTGGCGGACGGCGACCTGAGCGTGAAGGTGCGCACGGGCGGCACCGACGAACTCGCCAGCGTCATGCTGGCCCTCGACGACATGACGGAGAACCTGCGCCGCGTCGTCGGCCAGGTGAACCGCAGTGCCGGTGCCGTGGCCGCCACCACGGCCCGCGTGCGCGAGAGCCAGGTCGACCTGTCGCAGCGCACCGAACAGCAGGCGAGCACGCTGGAGGAAACCGCCAGCTCGATGGAGGAGCTCACGGCCACCGTGGCGCAGAACGCGGACAACGCGCGCCAGGCGAGCGAACTCGCGCGCGGCGCCGCGCAGGTGGCCACCCGTGGCGGCGAAGTCGTCGGCCAGGTGGTGGGCTCCATGGCGGGCATCAACGAGGCGTCCCGCCGGATCGAGGACATCAGCTCGGTCATCGACGGCATCGCCTTCCAGACCAACCTGCTGGCGCTGAACGCGGCCGTCGAGGCGGCACGCGCGGGCGAGCAGGGCCGCGGCTTCGCGGTCGTGGCCGGCGAGGTGCGCAGCCTGTCGCAGCGCTGCGCCACCGCGGCGCGCGAGATCAAGGGGCTCATCGCCGAATCGGCCCACCGTGTCGACGAAGGCCGCCGCCTGGTGGATGCGGCGGGCGGCACCATGCGCGAGATCGTCGCGTCCATCGACCGCGTCAGCGAACTGGTGGCCGAGATCGCCGCGGCAAGCTCCCAGCAGAAGGCGGGCATCGAACAGGTGAACACCGCCATCGCGCAGATGGACTCCGTCGTTCAGCAGAACGCGGCCATGGCCGAACACACCACGCACGCCACCGCGGAACTGCAGGCGCAGTCCGAGGAGCTGCTGCACGCCGTCGCGCAGTTCGAGCTGGGCAGCGGGAGGAGGACGGCATGAGTGCCAACCTCGACCTCCTCGGCCCGGGGGATGCCGCGGCCCTGCTGAACGACCGCGACTTCGCGACGGTGCGGCAGCTGATCGCCGACTACGCGGGCATCAAGCTGAGCCTGCAAAAGCGCAACATGGTCTACAACCGGCTGCTGCGCCGCCTGCGCGCGCGCGGCATGGCCGACTTCGGCCAGTACCTGCAGCTGGTGCAGCGCGAGGGCTCCGACGAGCGCGAGGCTTTCGTCAACGCGCTGACCACCAACCTCACGGCCTTCTTCCGCGAGCCGCACCACTTCGACCTGCTGGCCGAGCGCGCGCGCGAGCGGGCGCGCCAGCGCGGCCGGCCGCTGCGCTGCTGGAGCAACGCCTGCTCCACCGGCGAGGAGCCGTGGTCCATCGCCATGGTGCTGCGCGAGGCGGACTGCCCCGGCGACATCCTCGGCACCGACATCGACACCGAAGTGCTGAACACCGCCCAGGCCGGCGTGTACCGCATGGAGCGCACCGCGTCGCTGCCCATCGAGCGGCTGCGCCGCCACTTCCTGCGCGGCGCCGGCGCCAACGAGGGCCTGGTGAGCGTGCGCCCGGAGCTGCGCTCCATGGTGCGCTTCGCGCAGCTGAACCTGCAGTCGCCCGTGTGGCCGGCGCAGGAGCGCTTCGACATCATCTTCTGCCGCAACGTGGTGATCTACTTCGACCGCGAATTCCAGAAGAAGCTGCTGGCGCGCCTGGCCGACCTGCTGGTGCCGGGCGGACTGCTGATGGTGGGCCACTCGGAAAGCTTCCCCTCCGCGCACGCAGGCTTCCGCTCCTGCGGCCGCACCGCCTACGAGCGCCTGGGCGGGTAGGGGACGCCTTGGTCGAAACCACGCCCCCGCTGCAGTATTTCGACCGCGAGTTCCGCGTCGACGCGATCAAGATCCTGCCGGGCCAGTATCACGCGGCGCGCGCCGGCGCGATCACGACGGTGCTCGGCTCCTGCGTGTCCACCTGCCTCTGGGACCCCATCGAGCGTGTCGGCGGCATGAACCACTTCATGCTGCCCGGCGACACGGCAAGCCCGGGCTCGCCCTGGGCCGCATCGGCGCGCTTCGGCGTCTATGCGATGGAGGTGCTGATCAACCAGATGCTGCGCCTGGGCGCCGACCGCAAGCGGCTGGTCGCCAAGGTGTTCGGGGGCGCCCAGCTGCTGGCCGGCTTCGACCGGCTGGACGTGGGCGCCAAGAACTCCGAGTTCGCGCTGGACTTCCTGAAGGTCGAGGGCATCCGCGTGCTGGCGCAGGACCTGCAGGACGTCTGCCCGCGCAAGGTGCACTTCTTCGTCGACAGCGGCAAGGTGCAGGTCAAGCGCCTGGCGCTCAGCCCGAGCGAGCCGGTGCAGCGGCGCGAACGCGAGTACCTCAAGAAGCTCGACGCCACCGGTGGCGAGGTCGAGATCTTCTCCCCACCGCGATGATCCGCGTCCTGGTCGTCGACGACTCCGCCGTGATGCGCGCCTTCCTCGGGCGCGTGGTGTCCTCGCAGCCGGACATGGAGCTGCTGGGCGTGTCGCCCGATCCGCTGATCGCCATCGAGCGCATCCGGCGCAACGCGCCGGACGTGATCACGCTCGATGTCGAGATGCCGCGCATGAACGGCCTGGACTTCCTGCGCAACCTGATGGCGGTGCGGCCGCTGCCGGTGATCATGATCTCGTCGCTCACGCGCCAGGGCGCGGAGACGACGATGCGGGCGCTGGAACTCGGCGCGGTCGACTTCTTCCCCAAGCCGGACAACTTCGCGGACCTCGATGCGACGGCGCAGGAGATCGCCGAGAAGATCCGCGCGGCCGCGGGTGCGCGCATCGTGCGGCGCCGGGCGGCGCCGAGCGCAGCGGCCATCGCGCCTGCCGTCCAGAAGCTCGCCCGGCCTTCCGCCGCCGCGCCGCTGCAGGTGCTGGGCGACGGGCCGCGCGTGATCGGCATCGGCGCCTCCACCGGAGGCGTGGAGGCGCTGCGCGACGTGCTCACGCCGCTGCCGCCACAGATGCCGCCGATCCTGATCGCGCAGCACATGCCCCCGGGATTCACCGAGACCTTCGCCCGGCGCCTGGACACGCTGTGCCGCATCCACGTGAAGCAGGCGGAGGATGCCGAGCCGGTGCGCGCCGGCGTCGCCTACATCGCCCCGGGCGGGCGCCACCTGATGCTGGCGCGGCAAGGGGCGGGCTACGTGCTGCGGGTCACCGACGATCCGCCGGTCAACCGCCACCGTCCCTCGGTGGACACGCTGTTTCGCTCGATCGCGCGCAGCGCCGGCCGCCATGCCATCGGCGTGATGCTCACCGGCATGGGCGGCGACGGCGCCGACGCGATGCTCGAGATGAGCCAGCAGGGCGCCCACACCATCGCGCAGGACGAGGCCAGCTGCGTCGTCTTCGGCATGCCGCGCCAGGCGATCGCCGCGGGCGGCGTGCGCGAGATCGCGGCGCTGTCCGAAATCTCCGGCCGCCTGGGCACGCTCGCCAACGCCGGCTGATCCTGCAACTGGAGGAGGGCCGCGGCGCGGCGGCTGCGTTGAGGGGGTGTGGCCTCCCTCCATCCTCCCCTGGCGGCGCTCTTTGCCGGCGTGGTGCTCGGCGCCGGCGTGCAGCTGCAGCAGCCGCGCCTGTGGAACACGCACGCGTATGCGCTCGGTGTCGCGGCCGGACTTCTCCTGCTGCTGTCGGGATGGAGGCTGCGTCGTCCCTGGCTGCGCGGCGTGCTGGTGCTCTGCGCCGCGGCGCTTCTCTCCGCTTCTGCATCGGGCTGGCGGGCGGCCGCCTACCTGCAACAGGGACTCGACCCTGCCCTGGAGGGCCGTGACCTGCTGGTGACCGGCATGGTGGCCGCCATGCCGCAGCGCAACGAGGCCGGCCTGCGCTTTCGCTTCGCCCCGGAGTCCGCGACGCTGGCCGGACGGCCCGTGCGCCTGCCGCCGCGCATCCTGCTGGGCTGGTATGGCGGCGTCGATGCGAGCGAGGGCGGCGCCTCCTTGCAGCGGCAGCCGGCGGAGGTTCGTCCGGGCGAGCGTTGGGAACTGTCGGTGCGCCTGAAGGCGCCGCACGGCCACGTCAACCCGCACGGCTTCGACTACGAGCTGTGGCTGTGGGAGCAGGGCTTGCAGGCGACGGGCTACGTGCGTGCCGGCCCGCGCGATCCGCCGCCGCGCCGCCTGGAAGCGACCTGGGCCCGGCCGGTCGAGCGCGCCCGCCATGCGGTGCGCGATGCGATCCAGGCGCAGGTGACCGATGCGCGGCTGGCCGGCGTGCTCGCCGCGCTGGTGGTGGGCGACCAGGGCGCGATCGAGCGGGCCGACTGGGATGTCTTCCGCGCCACCGGCGTGGCGCACCTCATGAGCATCTCGGGCCTGCACGTGACGATGTTCGCGTGGGCCGCTGCCGCCGCGGTGGGCTGGGCCTGGCGCCGCAGCGGCCGCCTGTGCCTGGCGGTGCCGGCGCAGCACGCGGGCGTGCTGGGCGGGGTGCTGCTTGCCACTGCGTATGCGGTCTTCAGCGGTTGGGGCGTGCCTTCGCAGCGCACGGTGCTGATGCTGTCGTGCATCGCGCTGCTGCGGCTGGGCGCGCGCGACTGGCCGTGGCCATGGGTGTGGCTGCTGGCGTGCGCGGCGGTCGTGGCGGTCGACCCCTGGGCGCTGACGCAGGCGGGCTTCTGGCTCAGCTTCGTCGCCGTCGGTGTGCTGTTCGCCAGCGGCCCCGCGCGCGCGTCCTTGCCCTCCGCCGAGCCGGGCTGGCCGCGCGTCACGCAGGCCGCACGCGCGATGCTGCGCGAGCAAGCCGTCGTGACCGTCGCGCTCACACCCTTGTCGCTGCTGCTGTTCCAGCAGGTGTCGCTGGTGGGGCTGCTCGCCAACCTGCTGGCGATCCCCTGGGTGACATTGGTGGTGACGCCGCTCGGCCTGGCCGGCGTGCTGCTGCCGATGCTGTGGAGCGTCGGCGCGCACGCGGTCGAACTGCTGGCGATGGTGCTGCGCGCGCTGGCCGCATTGCCGTTCGCCACCTGGTCGTCGCCGGCGCCGCCGATCTGGGCCGCGGCAGCAGGGGTGGCGGGCGGATTGCTGCTGGCCGCGCGATTGCCCGTACCCGCTCGGCTGCTGGGCGTGCCCTTGCTGCTGCCGGTGCTGCTGTGGCAGGCGCCGCGTCCGCCGGCGGGCGAATTCGAGCTGCTGGCGGCGGACGTGGGGCAGGGCAATGCGGTGCTGGTGCGCACCGCCACGCAAACGCTGGTGTACGACGCGGGCCCCGGCTACAGCCGCGAGACGGACGCCGGCCAGCGCGTGCTGGTGCCGCTGCTGCGCGCCTGGGACGAGCGGGTGCACCTGCTGGTGCTCAGCCACCGCGACAGCGACCACACCGGAGGCGCTGTCGCCGTGCTGCGGATGCAGCCCATGGCCCGCTTGCTCGCATCGCTCGAGCCCGCGCACCCGCTCGGGCAGTTGCGCACCATCGAAGCGTGCGCGGCCGGGCAAGCGTGGGAGTGGGACGGCGTGCGCTTCGAGGTGCTGCATCCCGCGCCGGGCGAGCACGCGACGCCAGCGAAGCCGAACGCCGCCAGCTGCGTGCTGCGCATCGCCACGCCGCGCGCGGCCGTGCTGCTGGCGGGCGACATCGAAAAGGCGCAGGAGGCCGCACTGCTGCGGGCCCAAGCCTTCCTGCGCGCCGACCTGCTGCTCGTTCCGCACCACGGCAGCAAGACCTCGTCGACCGACGCCTTCCTGGCTGCGGTGCGACCGTCGGTGGCCCTGGTGCAGGCCGGTTATCGCAACCGCTTCGGCCATCCGGCGCCGGAGGTGGTGCAGCGGTATGCGCGCCACGGCATCGCACTGTCGGCTTCGCCCCGCTGTGGTGCCGCGGCGTGGCGCTCGCAGGAGCCCTCGACGGTGCGCTGTGCGCGCGAATGGACACAGCGCTACTGGCAGCACCACGCGGCGCCCGCCGACACGCGCGAGCCGTCGTAGCCCTGCGTTGCGCCCCTTCACCGGCCGGGAACTTGCTATCCTGTGTGCGGAGCAAACCGCACTTATGCACAAATTCGACGAGATGTTCGCCCGGCTGCCGGAAGGCGGAACCGTGCAGTTCCAGGGCCAGTCGATGGGAGGGATGTCGCAGACCCAGGTGCAGGGGGTGCGCGACCACTACCGCACCTACGCGGAGTGGCTGGGCCGCCAGCCGCAGGAGATGATGCGCTCGCGCCGCGACGAGGCGGAGATGATCTTCCGCCGCGTGGGCATCACCTTCGCGGTCTACGGGGCCAAGGACGAGGACGGCGCCGGCACCGAACGCCTGATCCCCTTCGACCTGATCCCGCGCATCATCCCCGCCGCCGAGTGGCGTCAGATGGAAAAGGGGCTGGTGCAGCGCGTCAATGCGCTCAACCGCTTCATTCACGATATCTACCACGAGCAGGAAATCGTCAAGGCCGGCGTGCTGCCGCTGGAGCAGATCACCGGCAACGCGCAGTTCCGGCGCGAGATGGTGGGCGTGAACGTGCCCAACAACATCTACTCGCACATCGCCGGCGTCGACATCGTCCGGGCGCCCAACGCGCGCGGTGAGGCCGAGTACTACGTGCTGGAAGACAACCTGCGCGTGCCCAGCGGCGTGAGCTACATGCTGGAAGACCGCAAGAT
>JAESGR010000736.1_pt1 | contig 16060 bp, 19 predicted proteins | sample 9269771 | NCBI WGS metagenome assembly JAESGR01 (sample SAMN15739572, study PRJNA653492) | algae metagenome | isolation source: Chroococcus sp. CMT-3BRIN-NPC107 and co-occurring heterotrophs from well... | place: USA: Clark Mountains Wilderness, California | collected 2010-04-18
TGCAGCAGTGGTACTTAGTTTAAGAACTTTGGTTTTAACTACGACTCGTTGGAGTCAATTCTGGAATAAACTCAACCAATATGGTTTTCCTATCTCTTTATAGCTATATCATATCGAGGTCGCGCCCCTAGAGAAGTTACCGAAAGCCAATAATTTATTTTGACAATAAGTCTAGTGAAACTAAGAGCGTTTTCACTCTCTAGCACTGGAGCTAAAGCTTAGATACGGCGCTAAATTACGCTACGGGTTTAATTGTTGGCGCTACTATTCCAAGCCGGATGAGAGAGCAAAGAAGAAATTGCCCGTACACCGCGCAGTTGATTAGATAAAGGTAAGTGACCTTTAGGAGCGGTAAGATTCCAGGTAAATTCGTCGGGGTAGCGAGTCCAGTTGTTGCCATTTTTCCAACCAATTTGCACCCATAGCTTTTCCCAGTTTTTACCTACCGACAGCCAGAGTTCGCGCTGCACAGAAAAGCCAAACTTCCCTTCCGAAAAAACTAACCACAAAGTATTAATAGTTTGCAAATCGACATGGGGAAAGTTATCAACCTCTGTAAAATACAGCCATTTTCTTTGTATAGCACTAGCTCCAGCTAACTGACAAAGCAAAAGTAGAGTAAGGCGGTCGGCAGCTTGAAAGTCTTGTCTAATCAGCAAATTTTGCAGTTGAGTGTAGTCGATATTGGCTTCAGATTTGAGTGGGACGACAAGTCCATAAGGAAAATTAGTTTGTAAAAATTGTTGCGCCTCTAGAGATTTACTTTGAGCGAGAAATTGGTAAACCTTACCATCAATCCAGGTGGGAAAATTGGTTTGGCGTTGCTGTAAAAACTCTATTAAAGCTTTTTCGCCTTCATTACCAAAATCAGCCAGTTGGAGGATGGCTTGCTGCTGAACTTTTTCCGTACCAGTAGTCAACTGCAAGCAAAGAGCCGAAAAAACTTCGTGGGGGTGGGAGGCGGTGGGAGAATTAGTCATACCCGTTACTGAGATGCGCGGTTGTGGGCAATCTTTAATTTAACAGTTACTGGGAAATGCGATCGCCCAGCAGCTTGTTTATCTAATTTTGCATAATATAGTTGCTCGTTGCGGCTCTTAAAGCGTTAAAAATAACATAATTAACGCTTTAAAGTGCTGTATCGTTTTCCTTTGGGTCAAAGACAAACCACTTCAGCTACAACTAATCTAATTACTAGGAGTAACGCTAAAAATGTACGAAAAGATCGCTCCGCCTATTACAGGTTCTCAGGTCACTTTCGATCGCGGCGAACCAATAGTTCCAGATAATCCAATTATTCCTTTTATTCGCGGCGATGGTACGGGGGTTGATATCTGGCCTGCTAGTCAAAAGGTAATTGATGCGGCGGTAGCAATAGCTTACAAAGATAAGCGAAAAATTAGTTGGTTTAAAGTTTACGCTGGAGACGAAGCTTGCGAACAGTACGGCACTTATCAGTATTTGCCAGAAGATACGCTCAAGGCAATTAAAGAGTACGGTATTGCCATCAAAGGCCCTCTAACAACACCTGTAGGCGGTGGAATTCGATCGCTAAACGTGGCTTTAAGGCAAATTAACGATCTGTATGCTTGCGTCCGTCCTTGCCAATACTATCCTGGTACGCCATCACCCCATAGATATCCTGAAAAGTTGGATGTAATTATTTATCGAGAAAACACCGAAGATATTTATTTGGGGATTGAGTGGAAACAAGGTAGCGAAATCGGAACTCGCTTAATCAAAATTCTTAATGATGAACTTATTCCCTCTACTCCCGAACACGGCAAAAAACAAATTCCTCTAGATGCGGGTATTGGGATTAAACCAATTAGCAAAACTGGTTCTCAGCGTTTGGTTAAACGGGCGCTAAAACACGCCTTAAGGCTACCTAAATCGAAGCAAATGGTAACTTTGGTGCATAAAGGCAATATTATGAAATACACCGAAGGAGCCTTCCGCGATTGGGGTTACGAGCTTGCAACTACCGAATTTCGTAGCGATTGCGTTACCGAGCGAGAATCTTGGATTTTAGGCAATAAAGAAAGCAATGCAGAAATTAGTTTAGAGGATAATGCGCGGCTAATTGAGCCTGGTTATAGCTCTTTGACCCCAGAAAAGCAAAGCCAAATTTGCCAAGAAGTAGAGGCAGTTTTGAGCCAAATTTGGGCAACTCACGGCGACGGGCAATGGAAAGATAAAATTATGGTCAACGATCGCATTGCTGATAGTATTTTTCAACAATTGCAAACTAGACCAGAGGAGTATTCAATTTTGGCAACAATGAACCTCAACGGCGATTATTTATCAGATGCCGCCGCCGCCGTTGTCGGTGGGTTGGGAATGGGCCCTGGGGCAAACATTGGCGATGATTGCGCTATTTTTGAAGCAACTCACGGTACAGCCCCCAAACACGCCGGATTAGACCGCGTAAACCCAGGTTCGGTTATTCTTTCAGGGGTAATGATGCTGGAATATATGGGATGGCAAGAAGCGGCAGACTTAATTAAAAAAGGGATTGGAGATGCGATTGCTGGCGGTCATGTCACCTACGATTTAGCCCGATTAATGGAGCCACCAGTAACGCCATTAAAGTGTTCCGAATTTGCCGACGCAATTATTAGTGCCTTTAGATAAAACCTCTGTCTTAACGGGCGGCTCTTACTAGCAACAGTCCCCCAGTAGTTAGCCCAAAAGCTGTAGGCAACCAAGCTGACACAACTGGCGAAACTACCCCACTTACACCGAGGGCGCTGCTAATAAAGCTGAGTAAGTAGTAGCTAAAAATTACTATTATGCTGATGCCGAAGCTGGTAGCTTTGGCTTTTCCCGCCCGTTGGGGGTTTGTACCTAAAGCCGCCCCCACTAAGCCAAAGACAATACACACAAAAGGCAACGAAATTTTTTCTTGAATGCGAACTTTGAGCTTGCGAATTTTTTTCTCATCGCCGCTTAAATTTAAAAGTTTTAACCGCTCTCTAGCTTGAGCAATATTCATTTCGCCAAAATCTCGCCCTTTGGAAGCTAAATCTAAGGCTGTACGCGGTAATTGCAATTGCTGATGTTCAAAGCGCACAATGTTGCGGTAAGAACTATCTGGGGCAACTAAATAAATAGTGCCATTAAAAAAGTCCCAAATATTTTGCAAGCGATTCCAAGCGGCAGAATCAGAAACCAAAATTTGATTTACTCCATCTTCCGAGCGATCGACAATTACCAAGCCTTGCATTTGTTGCCCATCAAAGTTATCAGCGTAAAATAACCGAGACAAAATCTTGGTTTTCTCACCATTTGGTTGCTTAACTTCTTTGTATTCTGGATAGAAAATATTTTGCTCTTGTAAAATTGGTTTATTTTGTTTCAACGCGCTTTGCAGTGTTTGCGTCGCTTGGTAGTTGGCAACGGGAACTAATTGTTCGTTGAAGAAAAAAGTTATACCTGTAACTACAAAACTCAAAACCACTGCCGGGAGAACTAATCTATAAATACTTACTCCACTACTACGCAAAGCGATAAGTTCGCTATCGCTAGAAAAACGGCTATAAGTCATCAAAGCTGAGAGTAGGGTAGACATGGGAAAAGCCAAGACGATAAAAGCTGGCAAATTGAGCAAAAATACTTGAGAGGCGATCGCAATGGGCAACCCCGTCTCGACTATTTTTCGTACCAAGTCAAACAAAATGCCAACGGCTACTCCCACCGAAGAAAAAGCTCCCACACCAAACAAAAAGGGCGCTAATAGTTCGCTGGCAATGTAGCGATCCATTACCGATGGCAGGGGAATAAAAGATGCGAACTTGTAGCTGCTAGTCATGAGCAAAAAATAGTTTTGAGTTTTTTAAGCTTGAAAATTACTACCCAAGTAGTATTGACGCACCAAGGGGTTGCTATAAAGTTCTGCGGCGTTGCCGGAAGCGAGAATCTGCCCTTCGCGCATAATATAAGCACGGTCGGTAATTGCGAGAGTTTCTCGGACGTTGTGGTCGGTAATCAAAATTCCAATTTGGCGATCGCGCAATTTTGAAATCATTGCCTGAATTTCAGCTACAGCAATGGGATCTACCCCTGCAAAAGGCTCGTCTAACAATAAAAACTTTGGTCCATCTCTCCCCGCCGCCAAAGCTCTAGCAAGTTCAGTGCGCCGCCTTTCGCCTCCCGAAACTTGAATGCCTTTACTTTGAGCAACATTTTCTAACCGAAACTCCCGCAGTAAGTTATGCAGCCTGCCTTGCCATTCTCGGCGCGGCACGTTGGTTTGTTCTAATACTAATAAAATATTTTCAGCAACGCTCAACTGCCGAAAAATGCTGGCTTCTTGGGCTAAATAACCAATTCCTAACCGCGCTCGTTTGTGAATCGGTAAAGCTGTAATATCGCGATCGTCAAGCCAAACTTTGCCTTGATTTGGTTTTTCTAAGCCTGTAGCAATGTAAAAAGTTGTAGTTTTGCCCGCACCGTTGGGACCTAGTAACCCCACAACTTCGCCTTGAGCTACCGAAAGATTGACGCGATTGACAATTGGGCGCTTGCCGTAGAACTTATGAATATTCTCTAGGAGAATTTTCATTATTTTTTAGCGCTACTTTTGCGGTTAAAAGCTGGGGTTGCGGGGGCAGCTTGGGGGGCAGTGGTGGGATTTGGATCGCTAATAATATAAATTGATTCTACTTGCTCATTAGCTTTGGGAGTGGCGATAAATCGCCCTTCATCAATCAAATAGGTAATATTTTCTCCCTGAATGCTGTTGCCTTCTTGCAATACATAGACATTGCCGCTTAAAACAATTCGGCGTTCGCGGCTAAAGTATTGAGCTTGAGCCGCCGTTGCTTGAATTTTTCGGGCGGGATAAAACATTTCTACATTACCGCGAGCGGTAACAACCCCAGTTTTGGAGTTAGCTTCTTGAATTTGCGCCTTGACTGTCAAGGCGCGTGCGTCGTTGGTGGTTTGGCTTTTAAGCGGTGCAGACATGGCAAAGGCGATCGCGCCTATTAAAGTTGGTATTACCAAAATCCGCTTAATATAGTCTGTGGCACGATTTGAATATAAAAGTTTCATAAAAGTAATAAAATAATTGCCACGCTCTAAGTATTAGTTTGTAGCTAGTAAGCCAATTCTAACTTAACTATTAGACCATTACTCAGTTAGCAAGTTCCAAGATTACTCTCTTCTATCAAATTAATTTTAGGTAATACAGGAAATGCGATCGCCTGTTCTTGTTGAAGCTGATTTAATAAAGCGGCACTAGAATCTAGCAACTCATCAACGTCAACACCTGCATAATTTGCCTCGTAACGCCCTAATTTATTAATTCCTTCTCCTAGCAAAATACAAGCACCACGCAGGTTTAAATTGCCTAGATGATAAAGAGCTACAGCGATTTGTAAAATTGCTTGATAAAAAGTTTTTTGCGGCTCTGTTGCTTCCATCCATATAGCTTCTAAAGTATCGTGACAGGCATAAAATTGTTCTTGATTAAACTGCTCTACACCGTGCCAAAACTCTGAAGGAACAATAGATTGCTCGTTTAAATTCATAAAATTACTAGCATTGGTGATTATGCTCCCATTTCCAACTAAATTTAATCGGTGTTTAATATCTCCTTTCAGCAAAGAGAGCGTAAAGAAAGAACTAGACTGGAAATAGAAGCACAGAAGATAATTTGTTTGTGGACTGATTATGGTACGGATGGATGATATAGCGGCGATAGATAAAAAGCTTTCTGGGCGGTTTATTGCTCTCGATCCTGGCGGTTATTTTATTATTTATTTAGATGTAGAGGCGGGGTTAATTTGCGCCAAACACTTTACAAATATAATTAGCGAGCGCGGATTGGCCGTAGATCCAGAGACGGGGAAGCCGATTCCCGTTAAAGGTAAGGTAGAACGAACGCCAACGCAAGTATTTAAGGGTAGAACGGCAAAAGAGCTTTGTATTGAAATATTTGAAAAAAATCAGCCCAGTTTGGTTACTCTGTTAGACCACGCGGCTTATTTAGGTCGAGAGTTTGTCCGGGCTGAAATTGCTCTAATTAGTGGCAACCAGTACGTTCAAGACTAAATTATCTAACATACAAGTAGTAAGTCGCCATCGGAATAATCGTAGCGGCAATTAAAAAGCCTACTACCCAAATGGTGGCATTATTAGTGTCTGTTTCTTCCGCCGTTTTAAAGGTGCGTTCGGTGCTGACGTTGGTAACAATTTGCGGCGGGCCGGGGTCAGGTTCGCCTGATAACACCGCAATTAGGCGGCTGCTGGCATCTAAAAATGCTTGATTATATTTTTCGTCTTGCTTTAGAGGAGCAAGGATAGTTTCATTGACTACGCTAGAAGCGATGTCATCGGTTAACAAAGATTTTGTCTTGTCTCCAGTCTGAATAGCTGTGCCACTACTGAGGGTATCAATGACTAGCAAAGTTTGATTAGCTTGAGCTTCGGGAGTAGGAAACCATTTTTTAAATAAGCCTTTAGTAAAGCTTTCGGGGGTTTCACCATAATCAAGGCGGCGGATAGTCACAATGCGGACTTCATTTCCGGTTTGTTTGGCTAATTTTTCTAGGTTGCTGCTAATTGTACTTTCGTTTATGCGACTTAAAACTTCTGATTGGTCGATTACCCAAGGACTAGCACCGGGGGTAACTTTGGGAATTTGATAAATACCTGTAGCATTAGCAGGAAACGCGATCGCGCTAGTGGCTATCATTACTAGGCTAACAATCAAAATAAAACTTTGTAGGTATTTTTTCCTATCAAATAATTGCTGTATATGTTTCATAGGGGCATCCAGAATACTGCTTCTTTTTCTCCAAAATACTGTAAAAGCCGCTCCAAAGTTCGCTTAAATACAATTTTGCTTAGTAAAATATTTTCTTGCCTACTAATCTACAGTACATCGCTAGAAATACTGTAGATTAACAGGTTAAATACCTTACAGTGAACCTATCCCACATTCCTTTGATGCACAACCAAGGCAATGCGATCGCTTTTATGTAGATAGTTCTTCTATTGGAAGATGTCTGCGATCGTTCAAACTACTCCACGACCTGAATATATCTCAACCCTCGCGATTTTAAATATTTATAAACCAATTAGCATCAACATCCACAGACTCAATCATTGTTATCTTGACACCAAGACCTAACTCTTTCAATCGTTGAACTAACTGTTCCCCATCAATCAAATCAATCGGCGGTGCGCCATCGCGTGTTGCTTCTTTGATAGCGTCTCTTGTAAATGTTCCAGTTGTGATGAACAACCCTTTGTCAGTTCTTCCCTGCATTGCTCCCCGAAAGTCTCTAATTTGACTAGCCGTAATCGACCCCTGATAACGCTTGCATTGAAATAAAACATGAAAGCTTAAAAAACCACTAACACGAGCAATTCCAACACCGTCAATACCACCATCGCCTACTTTGCCTGTAACTTGTACTTGAATAAAACCTGACTCACGTAATAAACGCTGTGTTAAACGTTCAAATGCAGAAGGGTCAAGTGATAATAATAACTTGTGAAGTTTTTGATGCCATGAGATTTCTGCTAATATTTCAACAGTTCCAAGGGCTTCGTCTGTTTCGTTTATAGGGGCTGGCTGTGTTGTCTTGTTCTTGTCAGCTTCTCGAACAGCTTTAACAATCTCTTTTGCATCTAAAATATCAACATCTATAGAGGTTTTAACTAAAGACCATACTCCCCGCACTGAATTTTGTATAAGCCCATATTTCTTCAAATAAGTGCGACTCCATCCAAGTTGATACTCAACTGCACTTTGGGATGTACTTCCATGTAAAATGTTTAGCACTTCATCAGGCAAGTTAAGAATCTGTGCCACTTTGTCGTAAATCTCTTCAGTAGTTCCAGAGCCACCTAAAATTTGTAGAGCCTGAATTGTAGGAAGAAGCATTGAGTCAAAGGTAGGAACTGAAGAGCTAGATCGCTTCATAGGAAAACTATAATCTAGAAAAATTGCTGCTACATCAGGATCTAACTGGATTGGAGTAGAGCATTTGCGTCCTTGACCGCGCGCTACGACCGGAATTTGGGTAAAGTCGTATTCAGGGAGTAAGTCATCATCCATTTCAAAGGTCTGACTCATAGGCTTTACGTTCCTTTCGAGTAACTGGACGGGCGCTAATTAGGCGAGTGGTTCCTGCACGGTCAGTATAGGCGACAACTAGCAATCGCCCTTTAGTTGATTCTCCCATAATTATAAAACGTTGCTCTTGAAGGGAGTGTTCTCAATACTGTTCGGTTAAGGTTTGTAATTGCCAATGTTCTGGACAAAACCACGAGAATAGTAGCCTTTCAGCATCTGACAAGTCTCAGTTTTTAGTTATCCGAACCGTATTGGGAGTGTTCTGGGTCAGCAAATGTTAAAAACAGTGGGTCGTTAAACACAGAAGTAGCTTCATCAAAAGAAACATTGTGCTTGGCAAGGTTACTTTTGGCTTTTTCCTCATCCCAATCAAACAACATAGCTCTGATTGCCAGCTACTTCTTTTCCCAAGCCTACCAGTATAAGCAAGACTTCACATTAACCTCGCTGCATCGCAATTATATTTTGCATTTTGTCGCGCAATTCTTGGGCTTGTTTGTAGAAACGCGATCGCGCTTTTGCAGGCGAATTTTCTATTACAGGCTCAGTTTTATATATTGGTTGAATATAGTAATCCAACTTACTTCTAGCTGCCCACACCCCCATTGAGGGAAAAAGTAGGAAAATAAACATTAATGGCGATATCGGTAAAAAAGGCAATTGCAAGCGTCTAGCAAGTCTTTTGATATTAAAAGCCCAGATGTGCAAATATTCATTACCCATGCAAACAACAGGCAAAATTGGGATCGATGAAACTTCGCTTAAACGCATAAAACTTAGGTCAAATGTCTCTAATTGATAGCGTTTTTTCCACCCTTTACTAGGCCCTCGTAAACCTTCTGGGGCGTAAAGTAAAATAGTTTTTTGTTCTACTGCTTGCTCAAAATCATCCATCTGAGCGCGAACTCCCCCCATCACTTTTGCCCAACCCGGCGGTAGCCACCAAATTAACCAAGGATGTTCAAATAAAGATACATCCGCTAATGGTTGCAATACCCAACCTGGCTGTTGGTGACTCAACAGATACCCTAAACTTAAAAAGTCCCAAGGGAAACACATCCCAGAGTGATTCATTGCCACAATAAAAGATTTCGTTGCGGGTAAGTTGTCAGTTTGGTGCAATTGGGCGCGAAAATAATAGTTGACAATGGGGGCAAGAATTTCCTCGCTAAAATGCTGCTGATAACTCAAATCAAATTCTTCGCTTTGAGGACGCGGTAAACGACAACCTAAACGCAGCCAGCGAATTAATAAAGCTAGATAAAATCCCCCAGGAATTAGGAATAATAAGTATTCCAGCCAATTCCAACCATCAGGATCGCCTTTGTAGCGTTGCCAGTGACGGTTAAATAAAATTAGCCAACCTGGGGGATACCAGAGACAAAACCAATCGAACCAAGTAAATTGATATTGGCGATCGCTCAAGAGCAACTCAACGCACTCCAATTCAAAATTATCAATGCTAGATAAATCGTAACTCTACTTACCCATCGCGCAATTATTGGGCTGTGGTTAAGCAACAGTCACATCTGGGGATAAATAAACATCCTGAATGGCATTAAATAGCTTTACTCCATCTTCAAAAGGACGTTGGAAAGTTTTACGTCCCGATATTAAGCCCGAACCACCAGCACGTTTATTGATTACGGCGGTACGAATTGCCTCAGCAAAGTCATTTTTACCTGAAGCCCCACCCGAATTAATTAATCCCGCACGTCCAGAATAGCAATTTAGAACTTGGTAGCGAGTCAAATCAATGGGGTGATCGGTAGTTAAGTCAGAATAGATGCGATCGTTTGTTTTGCCGTAACTTTTACCTGAAGCTTTTTCTACGGCTGCATAACCGTAGTCGTATTCAGGTATTTTTTGTTTAATAATGTCCGCTTCAATCGTTACACCTAAGTGGTTTGCTTGTCCAGTAAGATCCCCTGCGAGGTGATAGTCTTTGTCTTGCTTAAAGGCATTATTGCGGAGATAGCACCACAAAATTGTTGCCATTCCGAGTTCGTGGGCGCGGGCGAAAGCTTTGCTTACTTCTTGAATTTGCCGCGTTGATTGTTCCGAACCAAAGTAAATTGTTGCACCTACAGCCACCGCCCCCAAGTTCCAAGCTTGTTCTACAGAGGCAAACATGATTTGGTCAAATTGGTTGGGGAAAGTCAGCAATTCGTTGTGGTTAATTTTGGCAATAAAAGGAATTTTGTGGGCATATTTGCGGGAAACACTGCCTAAAACGCCTAAAGTAGTAGCTACGGCATTACAACCAGATGCGATCGCAAGTTTTACTATATTTTCGGGGTCAAAGTACATCGGATTGGGTGCAAAGGAAGCCCCCGCCGAGTGTTCGATACCTTGGTCTACAGGCAAAATTGATAAGTAACCAGTATTTCCCAATCGTCCAAACGAATACAGTTGTTGTAAACTGCGTAATACTTGGGGAGAGCGATCGCTGATTGCAAATATCCGATCTATAAAGTCTGATCCTGGTAGATGCAATAAGTCTTTAGAAACTTTGGCTTTATGGGTAAGTAAGTCTTCAGCTTCCTTACCTAGCAATGATTCAATTGATTGAGGGGCAGATATTGTTGCAGTCATAGCAATTATTCCTCAAATATTTAGGTTGTTAGTTGTGCTTGGGGTGGAAATCCGTGTTGTTCTCTACCTGGTGCGCCATCGTACTTTTTAGAGGTTTTGTACAGTTCAAAACGTCCATCGGCGGCGAAAGTCGCAAATTTATCGCGCAGCACTTGCAATTGTTCGGTATTCATAGGCTTAAACCCCCGCGCTACAGATAAGTTTTGTCGCAGTACTTGCAGTGAATCTATCCCACTCACCGTAGTAGTTACAGGTAAGCTCATAGCGTAGCGCAAAGCCTCTTGAGGCGTAATTACACCTTTTTTCACGGGTTCGCCACCGCCGCCCATGCTTTTCATCCCAATTACGGCAATTCCCCGCTTATTGAGTTCGGGTAAAACTTGCTGCTCGAAGCTACGGAAGTTAGCATCAAAACAGTTAAGCGGTAGTTGGCAGGCATCAAAGGGAAAATTGTAGGAAAGCATTTTGAGATGAATTGCTGGGTCTTTATGTCCTGTAAAACCAACATAACGAACTTTTCCTTCTTTTTTGGCTCTTTCTAAAGCTTCAATTACTCCGCCCTTGGCGAAATGCAAAGCGGGATCGTTGTCATAAATAACTTCGTGTACTTGCCACAAATCGATATAATCTGTTTTTAAGCGCCGCAAAGATTGTTCTAATTGCTGCATTGCTACTTTGGCATTACGCCCATGAGTGCAGACTTTTGTCATCAAAAAAGCTTTTTCTCGTCTATCTTGCAGCGCTACACCCGCCCATTGTTCGCTTTTACCGTCGTTGTATTCCCAAGCATTATCTATAAACGTTATTCCCGCATCCATTGCTTCGTGGACGAGACGGGTTGCATCGGCTTGGGTTTTTACCATTCCGATATGATAGCCACCTAAAGCAAGGGCAGACACTTCAATATTAGCGCGTCCAAATTTGCGTTTTGGTACTGTACCGGAAGCTGTGGGGGGAGGAGTAGCAGCGATCGCTTTTTCATCACCAGAACTTTGTACTATCAAGTCAGTTAATGCTACTCCCGCGCCAATCATCCCTACTCTTTTTAAAAACTCGCGCCGTTTCCAATCAAATAGGGAGTTATTATTTTCGCTCATTATTTATCTCTAATCTATAATTTTGTTTTTATAATTATTCTCTTTGCGCCCTTAAAAACACCTATCTATAGGTAGGTTGAACCCACATAGGTTTTATATGCTTTCCAATTGCACGGCGGTGTTTATGACTTTGGCAACGAGCGATCTAGATAAGCTAGTGTCGTTCTATACAAGCTTATGGCAAAAAAAGCCACAGATTTATCGGCAAAATGTATATGCTGAGTTTGAAATCTCTGGCTTGCGATTGGGCATTTTTCAGCCACATAAAAGCAACAATGCAGAATTTGCGAGTAGTCGCAACAGTAGTATGAGTCTGTGTGTGGAAGTGGAGGATTTGGAAAGTGCGATCGCGCATTTAACTAATATTGGCTACCCACCACCAGGGGAAATTGATACAGCTTCTCACGGAAAAGAAATTTATGCTTACGATCCCGATGGCAATCGATTAATTTTACATCAGTCTTAAAGGCGATCGCTTTAAGTCACATCATTGAACTTATGCCACTAACAAAGCAGATGATCAAAGTGACGGTTAGTGGAGGAGTTGCAACTTTCCCAGTAGATGGAAATACTCAAGAAGCCGTAGTTTATGCCGCCACTCGAACTCTCTACGCCGCTAAACGCTCTGGTCGAAATCAAATTATTATTTATAGTAGTTTGAGCGGGAAAAAATATCTTAAGTGGCTAACTTGACAATCATCACACTTTCAGTAAATCCTTTAAATGAAACTTAGCCTGTGTGCGCTCGCTCTTAATGAAGAAGTTGCTTTACCTCAATGTCTAAGTAGCGTTGCTGGGGTAGTAGATGAGATAGTTGTGCTAGATACAGGTTCGGGCGATCGCACAAAAGAAATTGCCCTGAGTTTTGGCGCTAAGGTATATGACTATAAGTGGTGTAATGACTTCTCTGCCGCCCGAAATGAAGCGCTAAAGTACGTTGGCGGCGATTGGGTATTGGTATTAGATGCAGACGAGGTTTTAGTTCCAGAGATTGTCCCTAGTTTGCAGCAAGCGATAAATAAAGAAACTTATTTACTGATTAATTTACTGCGTTTTGAAGTTGGGGCGGCTTCTTCTCCCTATTCTTTAGTTTCTCGTTTGTTTCGCCGCCATCCTGGTATCTATTTTGCTCGTCCTTATCACGCCCTCGTAGATGACAGTGTGGCAATAATTTTAGATCGAGAACCCCATTGGAAAATTGGCAATTTGCCGGGAGTTGCAATTAATCATGCTGGTTATCAAAAAAATGCGATCGCCTCATTAAATAAGTTTGACAAAGCTAGAGCCGCGATGGAAAGTTTTTTAGCCGCACATCCTAACGATCCTTATGTTTGCAGCAAGTTGGGGGCTTTGTATATCGAACAGAATCTATTTGCCCAAGGTATTGAGTTATTAGAGCGCGGTTTGAATTTTATAGATGTGAATGCAGATATCGAATACGAACTTCATTATCATTTAGGAATTGCTTATAACCGCATCCAACAAATAGCAAAGGCGAAGTCTCATTACCAAAAGGCGATTTCTTGTAACGTTTATTTGATGCTAAAGCTCGGCGCTTACAATAATTTGGGGGCTTTAGAACGAGCAACTGGAGACTTAAGCAGCGCTAAAACTGCTTTCCAAACGGCGGTCAACATCGATTCTAATTTTGCTACTGGTTACTACAACTTAGGCTTAACCCTTAAAGCAATAGGAAATTTAACGGAGGCTGTAACGGCTTATAAAAAAGCGATCGCAATTAATCCGAGTTACGCCGAAGCTTACCAAAATTTGGGAGTAGTGCTATTAAAAGCTGGTTTAGTAACCGATAGTTTAGCCGCCTTCAACAAAGCAATTTCTTTACTCGACGAGCAAAACCCCGTAGCGGCGCAACAACTCCGTCAAGGCTTGCAAGCTATGGGTTTAATTAAATAATTGTGACTTCTCCTGTATCCAAATCGTAGCGCCCACCCATAAGTTGCAAATTGCCTTCGCTAACTAATTGAGTCAGAAGTTTTGATTTATTTAATACTTCAAGTTGATACTGGACGTTAGCAATTACTGCATTGTCCATGCGATCGCCATCTATATTTTTTACTCTAGCTACCGCAGGCTTAATATCTTCAACAAAAGTGCCTATTTCGCCCTCAACAATCGTATTGTCAACGGCGGCAGTTACGGCTCCGCATCTTTCATGCCCTAAAATGAGGATTAGTTGCGAACCTAAGATTTTGGTGGAATACTCCAAACTGCCCATAACTCTAGGACTAACCACATTTCCGGCAATTCTAACTACAAATAAGTCTCCCAAACCAACATCAAAAACCATTTCCGCCGGAACTCTCGAATCAGCACAGCTAAGAATAGAAGCAAAAGGATGTTGCTCTGTGGCAATTTGTGCTAAACGTAACAGCGATTGATGGGGACTTCTTCGTTTATCTTCAACAAACCTTTTATTGCCTTCTACAAGCTCTTGGAGCGCCAAAGCCGGACTAATAGGTTGGAGCGATTCTTGAGCAAAGGCGTTAGGAACTTGCATTAAGGAACTGCTAAGAGCCACCATAGCGCCACCACCTAGCTTTAAAAAATCTCGACGACCGATAAACCCATTAGTCCGACTCATGATACATTGCCTTAACGACGTACTCGTTGCAGTTTATCAGCTTGAGCTTGAGTAGTAATTAGGGCATTATCTGGGACAGAAACGCGATCGCCTAAAGTGACTCCAACAACTATCGCTGCCGTACCAATAGTTACATTATTTCCCACTTTCGAGCGAAACAATATCGCATCGTCACCGATAGTTAAGTTATTGCCAACTTCTAAGGGTCCGTGAAACACAATATTATCGTCAGTATCCAGATTATTACCAATTTTGATATTTGTGCCTTTAAGAGCGTGAAACGTTACCCGATCTTCAATTTCGGCATTATTACCAATAATAATCGGCGCACCTTCATCCGCTCTAATTGAGGTACGCTGACCAATTACGGCATTATTACCTATGCGGACATCACCAACAATTCGGGCAAATTCTTCTAAACGAATATTTTTACCGATAGTAGGTGCTACGGGTCTTGGGTTCCAAGAAGTTTTTGGTGCAGCGCTTATACCACTTACCCCACTGTAGCCTACTTCTTTATATAGCTCGTTGTAATGCTCGGCAAATTCTTCATTAACTTCTAACACTTCATTTTGAAACTCAGAGTTTGCTTCGGCTTTGGGTTTTAGGGCATCGGCTTGAGCTTGAGTTGTAATTTTAGCGCCGATTGGCACAAGGCGATCTTTAGCAATTGTGACATTTGTAATTGTTGCGCCATGAAGAACAAATACGCCGTCTTCAAGAGTGCTGTTAGTAATGCGCGATCTAAAACCAATAAAAGTGAAGTTGCCTAGCTTAGAATTTCTAATTACTGCTTGGTGAGCAATACTGACTCTATTTTGAGTACTGGTTGATTTTGCCCCACAAGGAGAAGCAGGCGCGGGAGCATTGGGTAATGCTATCACATTGATATTATCTTGCAAGTTAGTTTGATTCCCAATACAAATTTTAGTACCGGGTTCGGCGCTTAAAATAGTGTTTGAAGCAATAAAGCTTTTTTCACCAACCAAAACATCTCCAAACAATTCTACTAACGGACTGACGAAGCTTGAACTTCCTACAACTAATCTAGTATTAATTCCCGACTGAGCAAGTACGTCTACTCCTATAGCCAATGTTGACAGTCCAGTAAGAGCGATCGCCACTTGACGAAATTTAAACATGAAATATTTTCCTAAAGTAATTTTATTGAGTGTTACTGCAATGTAGGCAAAGTCATAACACAATAGCTAAGGTTAGCCATAAATTGAATTTACTTTCAATACGAGTTTTTACGAAAAGCTCGACGAATCTATATTTTTATAAATTACTTAAGTAAATATACTGGTAATAAAGCTTTTGATTTTGGTGGGACTTCAAGAGCGGACAAGTTAGATACAGAGAAACTTACGATTATTTGATTAAACCCATGTCTTGCAAACCTTGACGTAACTGTTGCGCCGCAACGAGGTTTTAGCTCGTCGTGCAAGAAAATTGCTTTATTAAAGGCGGCTAAACTATCTGCTACCAAGCCAGCTTTTAACAAAACTACGCCCAAGTTTTGTTAAGCTTCGGCGTAACTTGGATTAATTGCGATCGACTTTGTTGCATGAATAAGAGAAAGTTCATGCCTCACCTTAATGATGCAGTGATTAGCCTTCTACTTTGTAACTATCTGGCTTGCAAAGCTGAATCATGCGATTGAGTACAGCACATTGT
>JAESGR010000737.1_pt1 | contig 16045 bp, 15 predicted proteins | sample 9269771 | NCBI WGS metagenome assembly JAESGR01 (sample SAMN15739572, study PRJNA653492) | algae metagenome | isolation source: Chroococcus sp. CMT-3BRIN-NPC107 and co-occurring heterotrophs from well... | place: USA: Clark Mountains Wilderness, California | collected 2010-04-18
GGATGAGCATCTCTAGGCAAATGCTTCAAGATTTGTAATTCCACATCCATTGCCCTACCTACCTTATAGAGATTTATCCTTCACTTATTTTATTTATTATATCCGGAAACTGACAAAAGAGGGCTAAGCTATCCCAATAGTTGCGTTCAGCGTCAATATCAATACAGGGATTTTGGCAGGCTACACAAGCGCTTTGCTCTTTCCCATCTGGTAGAACAGTGCGACACATAGATTGAGTGATGAGGCTATCGCTTGTATGAGCTTTACTGCTCAATAACTCCCCGGTTCGCTATAGATGCTTTGAACGGGAGCCATAGGGCAAAAGTATTGACACCAAGACTTACCGCCATACAAGTAACCGACAGAAATTGCCGCCGCGATGGTAAATAGCAACCAACTTGCTAGTATCAGGCGATCGGCGTTAAAAAATAAAATTCTCCCGCATAAGCCCACAAATAGCCAGCCAAATTGCAGGTAGGGATAGTTTTTCCCCAACCACGAATCAGCATTAACCTTTGCTAGTTCGTAGCGAATCTTCCCGGTTTTTTTATTCTCCCGTTTGAATTGTCGTTGCCATCCCAAAGCGCGAGGAATTTGAGATAAAAAAGATAGGGGACAAATCCGCCGCCATAGCTCGTGACCAAACACCAATAAGATAAAAATGGCGGCGGGGACAATAGCACCCCAAAACAGAGTAGTTCCCAGGGGATAGGGTTGCTCAGACAAACATTGTCCTTGTACCAGAACGCAAGTGTTGGGTAATCGTAAAGGACTCCAGGGATGATTGGGTTCAGTTAATGCTGATGTCCAAGGATCGTAAAATAGAGAAGCGATCGCCAGCAGCCAACCACCAGTCAAAATCCAGCGAACCCACTGCATTCTACGCTCTGGTATTTTTGCAAACATAGATAAACCTTTTTACTAAATTTACAATGTGCGATCGCACGTTATTAATCTGTGTCGTCGTGAGCAAAACGATGATAGAGGAAGTCTAGGGCGTAGTTACGCAGTTTGTAGTATTCGGGATCTTCCATGATGCGAGTGCGATCGCGCGGACGAGAAAAAGGAATTGTCATCACTTCCCCAATATTAGCTGCAGGCCCGTTGGTCATCATTACTAGGCGATCGGCAAGAAACAAAGCTTCGTCAATATCGTGAGTAATCATCAATACGGTGCAGCGATGGTCGTTCCAAATTTTGAGTAATTCTTCTTGCAATTCTTCTTTGGTAATCGCGTCTAAAGCTCCAAATGGCTCGTCTAAAATCAAAACTTTAGGACGAATTGCCAAAGCTCTAGCAATGGAAACGCGCTGTTTCATCCCTCCAGAAAGTTGCGGCGGCTTTTTATCGGCGGCTTCCGTTAGTCCTACCATTGCCAAATGTTCCCGCACGATCGCTCGTTTTTCTGCTTCTGGTTTGTTGGGATATACGGCATTAACGGCAATATAGACGTTTTCAAAGGCTGTCTTCCAAGGTAGCAGCGCGTAATTTTGAAACACGACCATGCGATCGGGCCCCGGCTGAGTAATTGCCTGAGAATTAAGTTCGACTCTACCGCTACTAGGGGTAGTAAAACCCGACACCATATTTAGCAATGTTGATTTACCACAGCCAGAGTGACCGATGACGCAGATAAATTCCCCTTCTGCTACGGTAAGATTGACTCCTTCTAGTACCGTGTACGTACCTTTGTTGGCGGTGGGATAGACCTTAGAAACATCCTCAATTAATAAAAAAGGACTGGTTTGAGTTGTTTTTGCAGAGGGGGTTGTAGTTGGATTGATGTAAGCAAGAGTACGATCGTGCATTGGTTTAGTTGGAGTAAGAATTTTAATGTAGAGACGTTCCGGTGGAACATCTTTTGGATTAGTTTTTCAACGCGTAGAACGTCTTTTAGATTGGTTTGCGATTAAGCGGCTACTGTGGGACGAGAATCGAGGATAACTTCGGCAATGGAGAAATCTTGTTTAATCGGTAAACTATTGAGATAGGCGATCGGATCGTCAGCGTTAAACACTGTACTGTCGAATAGTTGAATTGCTTTACGAGTGTAAGTAATATCGCCAAGACCAAGTTCTCGCGCGGCGGTACTAAATACCCCAACTTTACAGATACGTTCTAAAATTTCTACCCAGTTTCTAGGGAAAGGAGTATCGCCCCAACGAGCGAGTTGGGTCATAATCCATAGTTGTTCTGTGCGACTGGGACGATTAACCCCAGAATCGCCGTAAAACTGATGGTGGGCATACTCGCGCATGGGATGCTCTAGGCTACACGTAGAGGTAGTTGGATCGCCAATTTGGATGTAATTTATATCCGTACTTACATACTCGCGCCGCGACAAAATCTCACGGATTTCTTCGCTATGATTTGAGTCGCTACAATAATGGCAAGCTTCTAATAAAGCTTTGACTAAAGCAATGTGAGTATTAGGATAAGAATTCGCCCAATCTTCTCGCACGCCTAAAACTTTGCCGGGATGTCCTAGCCAAATTTCTAAGTCTGTAGCAATAGTAAAGCCAGCCCCGATGTCGGCGGCGCGGTAGTTCCAAGGTTCTCCTACACAATAACCGTCAATACTTCCATTTTGCAAGTCTGCAACCATCTGCGCGGGGGGAATGGTGGATAGCTTCACATCTCGGTCTGGATCGATACCTCCTGCTGCTAGCCAGTAACGCAGTAGTAAGTTGTGCATAGAAGAAGGATGCACCATACCCATACGATGTTGACCTTGGGGAGTTTGGTGTAACATCTCCTTGAAGTCGGAGAGCGTGTAAACTCCTTGGTCGTAAAAGCGCTTTGCTAGGGTGATAGCATTGCCGTTACGGGTCATGGTTAAGGAGGTAACGATGGGGACGCTTTTGTTTTCATGTCCTCCCAAAGTCAACCATAATGGCATTCCTGACGGCATTTGCGCCGCATCCAAATAACCGCCAACTATCCCGTCAGTTATTCCTCGCCAGTTAGATTCTCGAACTAAAGTAACTTCGTCTAAGCCATGCTTGGTAAAGAAACCTTTTTCTTTGGCTACGGCTAGAGGCGCGCAAGCAGTTAAAGGTAAGAAGCCTAGCTCTAAGTTAACTTTTTCTAAACCATGACGGGCGATCGCTCCGGTTTTTCTGGCGCGAATTTTTTTAATCCGTTTCTGCTGATTGAGAAAGTAAATCATCTCACTGCGCAAGCTATAGTAGCTGGGATGTTCTACTACTTCCATCCGCTTGCGGGGGCGGGGAATATCTACTTCTAAAATCTGACCAATTTTTGATTCTGGTCCGTTTGTCAACATCACAATGCGGTCAGACAACAGCACCGCTTCATCAACATCGTGAGTCACCATAACGGCGGTAACTTGATTTTCTTCGCAGATTTGCATCAATTGCTCTTGCAAATTACCCCGCGTTAAGGCATCCAAAGCCCCAAAAGGTTCGTCAAGGAGCAGGAGCTTGGGACGAATTGCTAAAGCACGGGCGATCGCAACTCTTTGTTTCATTCCTCCCGACAACTGCCCTGGCTGCTTGTCGGCCGCATGGCGCAAACCTACCATATCTATATGTTGCTCGATGATACTTTTGCGATCGCGCTCTGGTAAATCGCTCATTACCGAGTTCACCGCTAGGGCAATGTTTTCGCGGACTGTCCGCCAAGGTAACAGGGAATAATTTTGAAACACTACCATGCGATCGGGACCTGGCTGCGTAATTCTTTGTCCTTCTAAAGTTACTACGCCTTCGGTTGGCAAATCTAAACCTGCCACCATGTTTAACAATGTAGATTTACCACAACCAGAGTGACCGATGAGGGAGACAAATTCTCCTTTTTTAATTTGCAGATTGATACCTTTGAGCGCGATGTAGCTACCACCGCCGTGTAAGGGGAAAACTTTATCAATTTGGTCAACAGCAACAAATACAGACATAGGTAATTGGGGGGGTTAAGGGAAAATTTGGGAGAGAATTTTATTTGGCGTTGCCTAATTGGTAATGGGATAAAGAAGGTGAAACTAGAAATTCTGTCTTTTTCGTCAACCAACCATTGAAAATCATCACACTTTCAGCAACACCTTTTATTTTTGAGTTTCTGGCAAAATCTTTGTTTCGAGCCAACCCATAGCTTTGTCTAGCAATAGACCAACAACGCCAATATAGATTAGAGCTAAAATTACTTCGCTAACGTTGTTGTTTTGGTAAGCTTCCCAGATAAAAAAGCCAATACCAACAATTCCCGACATCACGATCTCTGCGGCGATGATTGCCAACCAAGCTAGTCCAATCGCAATTCTCAAACCTGTAAATATGTAGGGAAGCGCCGCCGGAATTAGAATATTAAAGAAATACTCTCTGCGTGTTAGGCGTAGAACTTTGGCAACGTTGTTGTAGTCTTGGGGAATTTGCTTTACTCCTACTGCCGTATTAATTAAGATGGGCCAAATTGCCGTGATAAAAATTACAAACAAGGCGGCGGGTTCGTTTTGGCGCAAGGCGGCTAAAGCAATGGGAACCCAGGCTAAAGGTGGTACAGTTCGCAATAATTGGAAGATCGGATCTAAAGCCTTGGACATCATTTTATTTGTGCCGATCAATATACCCAGACCAATGCCGACAATTGCCGCGAGAGTGTAACTGATGGCTACTCTTTGCAGACTGGCGAGAATCTGCCAAAACAATCCTTTATCTGTGCCGCCGCGATCATAAAAAGGCCAGAAAATTAAGATCCAAGTGTCTTTAACAACCTGAATTGGCCCTGGTAAAGTTGCCCCTGGAGTCCAGGAAAATAATTGCCATACCACGAGAAAAATTACGATCGCAATTATTGGCGGTACAAGTTCGGGAAATTGCTTACTTATGCTAGAAACCCAACTTTTAGAATTTCTAGTCGGTCGTCGGCTTTGAAGTGTAGTCATTGGTTATGTTCTCCTCGTTGTATGGGTAAGGGCGCGCGGGGACAAAAATGTACTATTTAGTTAGCCTGTACATTTTTAAGCTGACAGGGACAATAGATTATTTGAAATCAAAAATTACTAATCAACCGCAGGCAGATTTTTAAACGCTTACTTTCTTAATCTTCAAACTCTGCAAATATGCTGTGGGATTTTCTGGATCGAATTTGATTCCATCGAAAAAGGTTTCAATTCCGCGAGATGTACTTGTTGGAATATCACTAGCTGCAATTCCTGCTTCTGTTGCTGCCTCTTTCCAAATATCTTCTCGATTGACTTTATCAATTAGTGCTTTAGCATTGTTCAAAGTATCTTTAGGCAAAAATCCCCAACGCACGCTTTCTGTCAAAAACCAGAGATCGTGACTCTTGTAAGGATAAGAAACGCTCCCTCTTTCGTCTTTCCAGTAGTACGCCGCCATTGACTTATCATCAATTACCCGGCCATCACCCATGTCATACTTGCCTTGGAAAGGCTCTTCCAAAATTTCCGATGGCAGGTTGAAATAATTGCGGGAACTCAAGATGGCAGATGCTTCTTTGCGATTTTCAAAGTTATCCAACCACTGTTGCGCTTCCATGATCCCTTTTAAAATTGCTTTGGTAGCCTTAGGATTTTTGTCTGCCCAATCTGCACGCATCGCAAAGTATTCTTCGGGGTGATTTTTCCACATCTCGGCGGTCAATACTGCCATAAAGCCAATATCGTCTTTAACAATTCGATAGGGCCAAGGATCGCCGGTACTAAAAGCATCCATAGTCCCGGTTTTCATATTGGCGACAGTTTGGGCGGCGGGGACGGGAATTAATTTAACATCGGTATCGGGATTAACGCCCCCGGCTGCTAACCAATAGCGAAGCCAGAAATCTTGATTGACCTGGGCAAAAGTATAAGCGGCAGAAAAAGGATTTTTTGTAGATTTAAGTTGGTCAAAAACTGCTTTACCACCCTTGGCTAGGTTTAAGCCTATATCTTTTCCCTTATGTTTATTAGCAAGGGCAATGCCATTACCTTGAGTAATTAGCTGCGCTAGGACGTACATAGGAATTTTTTGATTGCCTTTGGTAATCGCACCTTCAGTTATTAAATGGGGCATGGGCATTTGATATTGACCGCCATCAACACCACCGCCACTCGACCCAATTTCGGTGTTATCGCGCATTGCACCCCAAGAGGCTTGTTTTGCAAGCTCAACTCCGGTCATGCCGTACTTAGCAAAAAAGCCTTTTTCTTTGGCAATAATGAAAGGCGCAGCTTCTACAATCGGTATATAGCCTAGCTTTACCTTTGTAGTTTCTGGTGTTTGTTCGGGGCTAATATTAACCGCCGAAACTTGTTGCGCTTGAGTATTGCTAGAGGAATCGGGAGGATTTCCTAAGCAGCCATTGAGCAATACCGAGCCTACAGCCGATGCTCCAGCAGTTAAAAGAAATTTGCGGCGGGAAAATTGATGGTAAAACTGGCTCATAAAATCTCCTAATATCAATTCGATTTCCTATTTTTTAGGACGGTGCTAAACGCCTCGAAAACAGTCAGCAGACGCAAAAAGCGATCGTGCTAAAGAGAGCCAGCAAACTACTGGAAGCGTAGGTTGTAAGGAGTGGAAATTAACTCTCAATAGCTCCAAATCAAACATTCGCAGCTTTTAAAACCCACGATGTTCTTAAGTCATAACTGCGGTAGCAAACTACGGTTATGCTTTCTCTTTGGCGACTTCTTATTGAGAATACCCCACAGTTGCTATAGGCACAACCTATAAATTTTTATAAATTAAATAGATTTTATCTATGAATAGTTGCGTTTGGTTTGAAGCAGGAACTTTAGGGGTAAAAATGTTGCAAATACTGGCTAAAATCAAGCTGAAGGATAAAATTAGAGAGTGGGGATCGAGGTAAATTCATTGATATGCTATAGATATAAATTTGTATTTTAACTTTATGATAGAGTTTGACTATGATTATTTTCAGTAGGAAAATGGATGTTGAAACACGCAACTCTGCATCAGCTAAAGGTATTTGAAGCGATCGCCCGATCTGGTAGCTTTACAAGGGCAGCAGAGGAGATGTTTCTTAGCCAACCCACCGTATCGCAGCAGATTAAGCAGCTAACAAAAGCGGTGGGGACACCGTTATTTGAACAAATAGGCAAGCGCATCTATCTTACTGATGCAGGGAAAGAGGTTTTGATAGCTTGCAAAGATATCTCCGAGAAAATGTCCCAGTTGGAGATGACTTTGGCAGACTTGAAAGGACTAAAACAAGGCAATCTGCGTTTAGCTGTAATTACTACAGCTAAATATTTCGTGCCGCGTTTATTAGGACAGTTTCGACATCGTTATCCTGGGATCAAAGTTGCCCTGCAAGTTACCAACCGCAAGCAGGTACTCGATCGATTGAGTGAAAACGAGGACGATCTTTATATTCTCGGACAACCACCTGAAGGACTAGATATCAATCTGCGTCCAATATTAGAAAATGCTTTAGTCGCGATCGCACCATCAGATCATCCTTTAGCTGGCGAAAAAAATATTACTTTACAACGTTTTGCGGAAGAACCTTTTATTATTCGAGAGGCGGGATCGGGAACACGCATGGCTGTAGAGCAGTTTTTCGCCGAAAATCGCTGTGAAATAAATGTAGAGATGGAAATTGGTAGTAATGAAGCAATCAAACACGCGATCGTTGGTGGGTTAGGGGTTTCGGTATTATCTCGCCATGTTTTAGCCCTTGAAGGGACAAAAGGGCCGTTGACTATTTTGGATGTAGAGGGTTTTCCTATCCAGCGCCATTGGTATATTGTTTATCCGGCAAGCAAACAACTATCGGTAGTTGCCAGCACTTTTTTGGAATATCTTTTAAATGAAGGCAAGCAAATGATCACTCAGATCGATGTAGAGCTTAGTCATAGCTAAGAAACAAGCTATTTGAGATTAAACCAATAGGTGTTGCCCAGTTGGTAATTGGTAATGAGATAAAGAAGGTGAAAATAGAAATTCTGTGTTTTTCGTCAACCAACCATTGAAAATCATTACACTTTCAGCAACGCCAACCAATACAACTAGAAATATCAGTTTCTAAAAGTAGATCGTTACGCAGAGATCCAAATTATCTCTCCAGGTATTGAAATTGCCCAGATTTTTTAGCTTATATTTTCGAGCGCTTTCGTTAAGCGGACAACACCACTATTAGAGCTTAGGGGTTGCGATCGGTGCGTCACTTAATCGCAGCAACATGGCGGTAGTGTTGTCACCCACAGCACCGGAAAAGGCAAAGGGGCAACATTTTTAATTAGCTTGCCCCTAATACAAGTAGCTGAGGAAATAGTCTCTTGATTAAAAAGTAGTGATTCCCAACTGCTCTAATGTGCTTCTTCGAGCGGTCTACCTTTGGGGGTTGGCAACATCGGCGCTCTATCACCGTAAGGCATTGGAATATACTGTACGCTTGGTTTTCCGCCTTGAGACTGCGGATACAATTCCATTAAGTTATAAATAGCGCGAGGTAGTCCTACAGTAATTGGCAAGCCTAATTCGGTTGCTTCTTCTACTGTAATTGGGTAATCGTGGGTAACTCGTCCGGTTGTCAGGGCTTCAATAATCGGCTCTACATTTTCGGGGGCAATTTTTTGTTGAGGAATATTATCTTTAAGTAAAGTTCTCACAAAACGTTGGACTTGAGCAATCGCTTTACGAGACAAATCTGCCATAATCAGCGTTTGATCGTCTACTTCACTGATGGGCTTATCTTCCACAACTTTGATAATACTAGCAGCGGGAAAATTGCCTAACTGCGGGTCAACGGGTCCTAAAACCGCGTTTGCATCCATGACTATCTCATCTGATGCTAAAGCCAACATTGTTCCTCCGCTCATTGCATAGTGCGGTACAAATACTGAAACCTTTGCTGGGTGACGAATTAACGCTCTAGCAATTTGTTCGGTGGCAAGTACCAAACCCCCAGGAGTATGCAGTATGAGGTCAATAGGAACATCCGGCGGCGTAAATCTAATTGCTCTTAATACTTGCTCTGAATCTTCGATAGTAATGTAACGAGATATCGGAATTCCCAGCAAGCTCAGAGATTCTTGGCGATGAATTAGCAAAATGACGCGGCTATTGCGTTGCTGTTCAAAGGCACGCAAAGTTTGAACGCGGCGATATTCAATTTGACGGCGCTGCCATACAGGTTGGAGAGAGGATAGGGCAAGAAACACCCAAAATATATCAAAAAAGTTAAAATTCATAAACAATTGGGCAACTTTCTCCAGATTATTCCTATTGTTTCAACTTCTAACTTGTAAAATCTCTATCAAACGATGGATAAGGCTATTATCTCCAGATTTTGATAGTTTTATCTCTGCTGCCGCTCCCCAAAGCACTATCATTAGGACTAAAGGCAACAGAAGTAACTGCATCTAAGTTATCTTTGAGGGTGCGGAGAAGTTCGCCATTGTTTGGATTCCAAAGCCTCACCGTGCGATCGTCACTGCCACTTGCCAAAACTTGACCATCGGAACTAAAAGCGATCGCGTTTACAGCTTGACTATGACCCAAAAATGTATTTAATAGCTTGCCATTGCGAGGATTCCATAGTTTGATTGTTCCTTGATTGCTGCCACTAGCAATAGTTTTACCATCAGGGCTGAAGGCAATAGTATAAATTGGTCGCAAGTGACCTGTAAGAGTGTGCCGCAATTTACCACTTTCTAGATCCCAAAGCTTGACAGTGTTACGAAAACTGCCACTAGCAATAGTTTTACCATCGGGGCTAATAGAAATCGCCGTTACTCCCCCTTGTTCTGACATGGTACGAATAAGTTTGCCACTTTGAACATTCCAAACTTTGATTGTGCGATCGCCACTTCCACTAATTAAAGTTTTACCATCAGGATTAAACACCACCGAGCTTACCCAGTCTGAATGTCCTGAAATAGTACGAATCGACCGCCCAGTTTGTAAATTCCACAGCCTAATTGTGCGATCGCCACTACCGCTTGCTAAAACTCGACCATCGGGACTAAAAGCAACAGAATTTACCCAATCTGAGTGTCCTGTCAAAGTATAGTTAAGTTTTTTTTGATTCAAGTTCCAAACTTTAATTGTGCGATCGCCACTCCCACTTGCTAAAACTTGGCTATCGGGGCTAAAAGCAACAGTATATATTACTCTTGTATGACCGCCACTAATGGTATCGACCTTCAAGGTTTTTTGCTGCCAAAACTCCGCCGCCAGCTTTACTTGGGGAGGGGGTGGTGTAAATTCTTGAACTATTACCTCCCTAGGTACAAGACGAGGAGTAACAGGGAAGATTAGAACTTGCAATAAGAGCGTGCAAAATATACCCGTATATGCCATAGCTATTGGGGAGGATAGTTTGATATCAAACAAAAAAAACTTGCTCCACAACTTAGATTGGTAGTTGGGTAGCTCTGGCATTTTTGTTATTATGAGCTAAAGAGAAATTACCCTCTTTGCCGCAAAAATCCTAGCCCTAATCTAACAAATTTTTTGCTTGTACTTATTTCAATAGCAAGTACAAGCCCATATAGATCATATAAAAAGCTCTAATCAAAAAATATACGTTGAGTGCGATCGTCGAAAAACTTATTTTTTATACCTACTTTTATAGTTAAGAACTGATAAACAATGCTAGAAAATCAGGCAATGATTGACAAGTTGCTAGGAGGACGTTATAGAATCGTCGCAACTTTGGGCAGTGGTGGTTTTAGTCAAACTTATATTGCTGAAGATACCCATAGACCGGGCAACCCCAGATGTGCAGTCAAGCATCTCCAACCCGCTAATAACAATCAAAGCTTTTTGAAAAGTGCCAGAAGGTTGTTCAATTCTGAAGCTGAAACTTTAGAAAAACTAGGTCATCACGATCGCATTCCTAGGCTATTAGCTTACTTTGAAGAAAATCAAGAGTTTTACTTAGTCCAAGAATTTATTGAAGGACAGCTCCTAACAAATAAATTACAACCTTTTCAGCGTTGGACAGAAAACCAGGTATGGGAATTTGTTAAAGAGATTTTAGAAATATTAGTATTTATTCACGCTCAAGGATTTATTCATAGAGATATTAAGCCGAGTAATATAATTCAACGCCAAAATGACAATAAATTAGTGTTAGTTGATTTTGGTGCAGTCAAACAAAACTGGACGCAACTACTAAGCTTGACTTCTAATGTTGAAATGCCTGCCACCGTAGGCATCGGTACACCCGGTTATATGCCTATGGAACAAGCGCGAGGCAGACCCCGCCCCAGCAGCGATATTTATGCGTTAGGAGCGATCGCTGTCCAAGCGCTCACCGGGTTGTATCCCATGCAGTTAGAGGAAGATTTTGAAACTGGGGAACTTTTGTGGCGAGAAAAAGCGCAAGTTAGCAACGACTTCGCCGCAATTATTACAAAAATGGTACGCTACCATTTCAAAGATCGCTACGAAAGCGCCGTCGATGCTTTAGCAGAAGTTCAGCAACTAGCGCCGCTTTACTTGCCTACAGAAATAGGTCTAGAAATAGCATCGTCTTTGCCACTAAATCAACCTCTCGAAAACTCTAATACAGCAATTACTACTCTCGCATTTCCTGTTAGTGCCAAACCAAAAGCTACCCCTAATAATGCCATTCCAGGTACAACAATTGTTTCGCCACTCAAACCACGCTCTTTATTTGCTACTCGTCGCCCCTATTACTTGACAATTGGTGCAACTATCGGCGCGGCTTTGATTTCTTTAGGAGCGGGTTATGCTATTTACTGGCAACCGCGCTTGCAGTTCGAGCAAACTTTAGCACAACTAGAAAAGCTTAAAGATACAGGTAAATACTCAGAATGTATAACGCGTGCGGCTACAATTCCTCAAAATTCTAACTTGTACGCCGATGCTCAAAAGGTTGTAAATGAGTGTAAGTTGACAGAGGCAAAAAGACTTGCAACCAAAGCTGATTTTAAAGAGGCGATCGCATTGGCGACTTCGCTACCTGTTGGTAGTAGTGCTTACGAGCAGGCAAAACCGCTAATAACCCAATGGTATAACAGCATTTTGGCTTTAGCTACCAGCAACTATGAAGCTGGAAAGCTCAATGAAGCGATTACTCTTGCTCAAGAAATTCCGTCTAACAGCCCAGTGTATCAAAAAGCTCAAGCATCAATCAAACAGTGGCAAGCACCTACAGCAAAAAATAATCCTTACACCGCAGCGACAGTAAATCTAGCCGCAACCAAAACAAAACCTACTACCGCAGCCGCTAAAAAAGTAGTTCGGTCAATTCCTGTAACTTATCAGCCTAAAACTACCGCAAGCCAGCCTAAGCGCTACCCAACAGCAACTAAAAAAGTGGTAAGGCGCAGCCCTAAAGTTTACCAGCCTAAAACTACCGCAAGCCAGCCTAAGCGCTACCCAACAGCAACTAAAAAAGTGGTAAGACGCAGCCCTAAAGCTTATCAGCCTAAAACTACCGCAAGCCAGCCTAAGCGTTACCCAACAGCAACTAGACGAGTACAAACTAGCACTGCTAATAAACGCCCAGCTTTGCGTACCTCTAGTAGTAGAAAATACTTACGTATTAGCAAAAAAGCAGCAACCAATTCTCAATTCAAGCCACGGACGAAGAAAGCAGTTAAGCGCGCGATCGCAAGAACAAAAAGAAGTTCTAGCCGCCAGCAATCTTACCGTTGGACAACTAAAACCGTGCGTTAAATTTAAGCTGTAACTGGAATGCTCAGATGGAGCTTCTTAAACATCGCTTCCCTAGCTTTGGTTGCTAAAGTATCATCTATAGGTGCGATCGCCATGTCTTGTTGGTACTTTAGTTTTAAGGCGGTTTGAATTAACCAGTCAGCGAGGTTTGGGTTTTTGGGTAAAAGCGGCCCGTGAGAATAAGTTGCGATCGCATTGCGATAAAATGCTCCTTCTGTCCCATCTTCGCCATTATTGCCTAATCCTGAAACTACGCGCCCCAAAGCTTCAACGCTGCCTAGTTTTGTTCTGCCTCCATGATTTTCAAACCCAATTAAATAAGGCGTACCGCTCATCGCTGTTAATTCTTGTGCTAAACGACTGGCAGTAACTTCTACAACTAAGTTGCCAATACAACGGCGGGCATTTTCTCCTGGATGTACCGAGACAAAATCAAATAAACCTAACCCTTGAATTCTTTTCCCCAAAGCTGGTTCGTAATAATGCCCTAATAACTGAGGTGCGCCGCAAGTAAAAACACCAGGAATACCAGCATTAATGATGCTTTTAATTGCTTCAGCTTTGCTACCTTGCAAATCGCGCATGACAATTTCTTGTTGCCGATCTTGAGCGCCACCACCAACTAATAAATCTACTTTGTGAATATCCGCCGCCGTAGCATCGCGCTCTAAAGGTAGTACGTTCGCATCGTAACCCCGCCACTGACAGCGCCTTTGTAGGCAAATAACATTACCGCGATCGCCGTAGGTACTCATTAGCGTCGGATAAAGCCAGCCAATAGTTAATGCAAATTTATCATTATTCATATCAAAGTATTTTATATAGGAATACTCCATCGGTCTATCTTTATAGAAAAAATGTGATCGCACCAGATATAAAGATAATATTCACTTACCAAAAAACTATCTGTGGCAAACGAAGAATTTATTTTACCTCTAGCTCAAACACCATTATTTCAATTAGCTGTAGAACTCAAAGCTAGACTAACTAGCTTTGGCGGCTGGGAAATGCCCGTACAATTTGGAGGAATTGGCAGCGAACATCAAGCGGTAAGAACTGCGGCGGGAATGTTTGATATTTCTCACATGGGCAAATTTGCTTGTCAAGGTATGGGATTAATCGAGCAATTTCAGCGTTTAGTTCCCTCCGATTTAAGTCGATTGCAGAGCGGGAAGTCGCAGTACACGGTACTCTTAAATTCGCAAGGAGGGATTATTGACGATATTATTTTTTACTACCAAGGCGAAGATGCGACTGGACAGCAGCGCGGAGTAATAATTGTTAATGCCGCAACTAACGCTAAAGATAAAGCTTGGTTATTATCACAGTTAGATCCAAGTTTAGCCCAGCTTCAAGAGCTACCCCCACAAGTATTAATTGCCATCCAAGGCCCTCAAGCGGCTACTTATTTACAGGCGTTTGTCAAAGAAGATTTGACCCCAATTAAGGCTTTTGGACACCTTAACGCGACGGTATTAGAGCAACCTGGCTTTATTGCGCGGACAGGTTACACCGGGGAAGATGGATTTGAAGTAATGGTAGAGCCAAGCGTAGGTGTAAAGTTATGGCAAAATCTATTTCAAGCGGGTGTAGTTCCCTGCGGCTTGGGGGCGAGAGATACGTTGCGTTTAGAGGCTTCGATGGCACTCTACGGGCAGGATATTGACGAAACTACTACGCCTTTAGAGGCAGGTTTGGGCTGGTTAGTGCATTTAGATACTAAAGGCGATTTTATCGCGCGATCGCAATTAGAACAGCAAAAATTAGCCGGAGTTCCAAGAAAACTTGTTGGTTTGCAAATGCAGGGGCGAAACATTGCCCGTCACGGCTATCAGGTGCTATCGAACGGTCGGATAGTGGGGGAAGTTACTAGCGGGACAATATCGCCAACCTTGGGTTATCCCGTCGCCCTTGCTTACGTACCTACTGAACTCGCTAAAATTGGGCAAGCTTTAGAAGTAGAAATTAGAGGTAAGACTTACCCAGCATTGGTAGTCAAAAAACCCTTTTATAAGAAAGCTTACTGATTGGGATAGAAACCATGATAGATACTAACTACGATGGAGTGAGCTTAGATGAGTTGCGGCGGTACGTTCTAACCCATAGAGAGGACGATCGCGCTTTTCACGCTTACATTGATCGCTCAAAAGCTACAGGGCGAATGATTAGCATAGATTTGAACAACCCTCATTGGGAAAAAACTTTAGATCGTCAAATTCAAAAAACGCTTGCAGTGGAAGATGAGGAAGACAGATATTAATTACGAGCCTTTTTGATTATCAGATCGAAAGCGTCCGCTAATAAAGTCACGCTGTTTGAGGTGTTTGGTTTTGCGCCCGCTTACACGCTTGCGCCACATTTTGAAGCTAGATTCTTGCATTTGTTGCCGCATTAGCTCAATAACTTGTGGTTCTTGCAACCCAAATTGTAAGGCGATCGCTTCAAAGGGAGTACGATCTTCCCATGCCATTTCGAGAATGCGATCGATAGTTTCCGAATCAAGATTGGGTAAATTCATGCCGTAAAGAATGTTTGATTGCTCTTATTTAATCTAGCGCGTTGAATTGCGGAACTGTACCTATCCTCAAGTAGGTAAATTATTCTGTATCAGCGCTCAATTACGGTATCCATTGGAAAAAACAAATATTACCCTTTTGCTTGACAATTTCTGCACCCAAACGATGATAAAAACTAATCGTGCGAGTATTGTAAACATCCGCCGTCCAAGCAAGGTGAGTGCAGGAATTATTTTTGGCAATTTGAGCTAAATAATTCATTAGTGCTGCACCTGCTTGTTTACTTCTAAATTTTTCGTCTACATACAAGTCGTCAAGCCAAATACTCGGCAAGCCTTTAAATGAGGAGTATCTATAGTAGTACAAAGCAAAGCCAATCGGCTGACCTATTTCAGCAAACAACACCTGGGCAAACGGCATTGTGCCAAAAATAGTTTGGCGGATTTTCTCGGCTGAAGTTGCAATCTTCCCGGAGAAAGCGCCCATATTGCGATCGAACTCCGACTTCTTCTCAATAAAAGATAGAATTATTTCAACATCTGCGATCGCTGCCGGACGTACTTTTAACTCAGATGCCATAAATATCTCGTTATTACTTATTATCAGTTTGCTCTATAAGCTTCGATCTCAAACTTGGCGTTAGAAGACAGTATTTTATCTAAAGAGCCATAATGTTCTTGACAAAATGCTTCAAACTCGTTGATTACTTCGTTATATATTTCGTCCGATACCTGCCAACATAAACCGTAAGCACGCTCTCTAAAAAAACTGCACTACAGTTGTAGATAGAATGAGGGGTAAGAGTGAACATCAAGGGTACTGATGCAGGAAGAGTTCAACCTATTTGCGAGCGGGCAAGCTTTGGAAACTCTGTGTGCATGGAGTGATAAT
>JAESGR010000738.1_pt1 | contig 16034 bp, 16 predicted proteins | sample 9269771 | NCBI WGS metagenome assembly JAESGR01 (sample SAMN15739572, study PRJNA653492) | algae metagenome | isolation source: Chroococcus sp. CMT-3BRIN-NPC107 and co-occurring heterotrophs from well... | place: USA: Clark Mountains Wilderness, California | collected 2010-04-18
ACGGCAACGCATCTTCAGCTTCATTAATTACTTCAACCGTACAATGGCTAAACCATTTAACTGGAAATATACAGGTGAGAAATCCACTGCCTAAACTGACGGTTTATTTCTGCCCTAATGCACTAGCGACTTCTTCGGGAAACTCTCTGGGGCTGTTGAACTTAAGCAGCAGCCCGAATCAGAAGCGTTTGCCTGGTTGATTGACGAGTGTATCCAACAGCGCATCACCGTTATTTCCACCACAGATCGGCGGCTAATTGAGTTAAACAATTACAAGTTGAGGGAACAGGCTAAAGCGATCGCCCAAGAGCAACGTTTGGACAAAGCCAGGATGGAGCGGTGGCAAATGTGGCTGAAGTGGACGGTTGGGAATTTACATAAAGCATCCAACCGGACTACGTTCTTTTATTTGGTGTGGACACCATTGGTAGTTTTTTATTGTGCGATTGCATTTATGGGGATGCCAGTGGCGGTAGCTTGCCCCAAGGCGAACGGTGTCTGCCATAATCTGCGGGTGATGGCGTTAGAGACTAGGGTACTGCCGCAAGTGTTATGGAAGAAGTTTACCAAAAAGTAAAATGGAGATTTTTGTTTTTCTGATTGGACTTGGTTGCTTGGTTTTAATTGTTTGGGCGATCGCGTTATTTGGCAGTTTAGTTTTGGTTGAAACCGTCGGCGACAAAACCGACTGCATGGGCGCCTACTGTCTGTACATCCAGAACTGCCACCGAGCCAAACATCTCAACGTTCTTCCCTTGCAACACCAGTTCCAGAGAGTAAGGTGGTCGCACTAAAGCAACCGCCAGTCTTAACCAGGGTTCGATTTCCTAGTAACAAACATCAGCATTATGTTCGACTTACAAACCTTGTGCTTCACCGATTGCGCGCTTGGTTTAACCGAAGATGTTGCAATTAGTAAGTTCCTTCTCCATCAGTCGCTTCCATTAGGTGAGTAAAATATAAGAATTTCATCATAGGCTAATAATACCCATGTGTACTGACAGCCGAAAGTTGAGCGAATACGATGCAAAAGTTAATCGCTGCAGGTGATAGGCAACGTTAGGCAATCTGCCAGTGTGAACGAAAAGCTAATTAAACGACCAGTAACTCCATTTGCTCCAGCCACCTTGAAGATACTCATGACTCGTTTTCTTCGTTACCTTAGTTTCAACCAAATCAAACTCAGAACTCGCCACGGCCAGTGGTTTCGCCGTTCTGGACAGATACTAGCCGTGTTATTTCTGCTTTACGGCGGTTTCTATACTTTTCCACAGGTTCTGTTTCCTTACAGTTACAGTATGCAGGGCGTGACTATCTATGCCCCTTCCCCGCTCCCATCCGAAACCAGCAACCGCATTGCAGAAGTCGTAAAATTGCTTCAGCGTACCGAGTTGGCAGTAGCAGGACGTACCGAGCGGATTTTTATTTGCAACCAGCCTTGGCTATTTCGTCTTTTCTCACCAGCTAGTGCTGGTGCATTTGCCTATTCCTTACCAGCAACCGACAACGTATTCTTTGCCAATGCTGACTTAGTCCGCAATGTGGCTCGTAGTGCAGCTCCAGATTTTAACACTCGTTCCTTCTCTGCCGTCGCGGCCCACGAAATTACCCACGGATTGATTCGTCATAGAGTCGGACTCTTGCACAGCCCGCCGACTTGGGTTGTCGAGGGCTATTGCGATTATGTCGCCCGTGAGAGTAGCTTTCCTGAAGCCGAGGGGCTTCGCCTCCTCGCTACGGGTAAGCAACATCCATCCGGGTCATTTCGCTACTTCGTTTTCCGTCAGATGGTAAATCATCTCATCGAAGACCGCCACTTTTCGTTTCAGCAGATTGTTGAGTCTGCCGACGAAGCTGCTTCTGTAGAAAAGGAGACAATCAAGGCAATCAAAGCACGAAACGCTCAATAATAGCGGCTAGTCCGAAACGCCTAACAGCATATTGAATGGCAAATATGGTTGAAGTGGACGGTTGGTAATTTATACAAAGCATCCTACCGGATTACTTACTTTTATTTAGTATGGACTCCATTGGTAGTTTTCTATTGCGCGATCGCATTTATGGGGATGCCCATTGCCGTAGCTTGCCCCAAGACGAACGGTGTCTGCCATAATCTGCGGGTGATGGCGTTAGAGACGAGGAAGACGGTTCTGTTGCCGCAGGTGTGGTGGGGGAAGTTAACGAGGAGATAGAGGTAAGGATTTTTACTCTCCTATTCCTAACCCTTTCTCTGATTGAGTCTTTGTTAGTTGAAGCTCAAGCAAATGCTACGTTCTGCGCCTGTATCGGTGAAGCACCCGGGCATTGCCTTGAGGAAGATTATTAATGACTGTATCTTTGCTGATGATGCTCTGGCTTGGTTCGCTCACTATAGCTTACAGACTGAAAACAGGACAAATTGTTGCAAAACTTCATGTAGTTTGTTATAGTTACTATCAGAAGAGTTGTTAAGGAATGTAACATGGCAGAGCGCACTTCTGATTTACCGCCAATCGCTAATGCTTATAATGGCAAGGACCGTAATGCTTTTCTGTTCGGGTTTAATCCTCAAGCCGAATTGTGGAACGGGCGCTTGGCAATGATTGGTTTCTTGGCTTACCTGCTTTGGGACCTCGCTGGCTATAGCGTGCTACGCAACGTACTCCACCTGGTCGGCTAAACACCTGTCAAGAATTTAAAGTTTCTCCTAGGGTCAGCAGGCTAAGGAATTTGCCAAGACTGCTGGCTAATTGTTAAACAGATAGGGTATTTTGTATTATCAAAAAAGCTAGGAAGCTATCTCAAAACTTACAAACCAAAACTTGAGAAGTGCTAATAAGCGATCTACTTTGCGGTAGATAAACGTCAGTAGCAACGATATCAAAGCAACGCACACGCAAGTTTAATCATTCCAAGATAGGTACAAGCTTTCTTGCATAACGCACGAAGATTGCTCTACACTTCAAGAACTAACTAAGTGACTGCTCTAAAACTCATCTACGAGCAGGATAGCTTTTCTGCTGCTGATCCGATTTGTCCTCAACAATACGACGAATATGGGGAATCTAGTAGTGCTTATCAACAACATCTCGACTTGTGGGCTTGCTAAAGCCCTTATCTAAACAAAGATGCTGTTCAATATCTTGTAGCTTTGGGCGTTCCACAACGATTGCGTCTAATGTTGCTTCAAGCAATTTACGGCTATGTACGTTTGCACCACCGATGATGGCTGCTGCTAACAGTCCTCCATCAGCTTCAACTAATATACTTCGTTTTGTTCCTGGTTTTGCTCGGTCAGTTGGATTTGGTTCCGTTTTATCTCCTCCGAATCGTGCCTTTGCCATTGCTTTTTCAACCCACAACTTTGGGCGGGTCATACCGCTCTGAAATGGGTCTGAGTTTTTCCCAAAGAGCATCAGACACCGACCAAATCGTAGGTAGTTACCTTTGTTCATTTCGCAATACTACAACCCCAGTTTCACAATCAGAAATTACCACTCCATTACCACTTTCCCTATAGCCTGCCCAGATTCTACATACCTGTGCCCTTGAGCAATGTCGGAAACAGAAAAGACTTGAGCGACGAGAGGACGGATTTGCCCTGTATCAATGATCGCTGCAAGCTTGGTTAAAATTTCACTATGCTCGGCACCAGGAATAATTCGTTGCTTAAAGAAGTATTAAAATGATTGAGAAGAATGAGTTGGAGAAGAGGAATGGGGACAAATTTAATCACTTCACTCCAGTAAATTAGAGACTTTCGGGCTTCTCAAGGAAGACGTTATCCTCTATGGCTAATTTTGCTATTAGTAATTATGGGAACGATAAGTGGATGTAGATGGAACATTGGAACGATTACTTGCACGGATACTAGTACACTAGAAAGAAAGTAGTGCAACATTATTGTTAATATGCGACGGGTTGAAATCCACCTCAAAAATGATGAGCGGACAAAACTGGAAGCGATGTGTTCATCCGGGGTGAATCAAGTCCGGTCGTTGCAACGGGCGCAGATTTTCTTGGCTCTTGACAAAGGGATAAGTGACCAACAAATTGCTGATGTTTTGAATATCGACAGAATTAGCATTTGGCGTATCCGCAAGCGATATCTGAAGAAGGGTTTAGAGGCAGCTCTGTACGACCAAGCACGCTCAGGAAGACCAGTTGAGTATGGAGACATTGCCGAAGCTGAAATTGTTGCACTTGCCTGTAGTAACCCTCCCGTAGGACAACGACGATGGACTTTACCGCTGTTAACTCAAGTTGCTCGTCGTCAAAGTCAAATCCTCACAGATGTTAGCCAAGAAACGGTGCGCCAAGTTCTAAAAAAAAACGATGTAAGCCTTGGCTAAAAAAGATGTGGTGTATTGGGAAAATTACTCCGGAGTATCGTTTACGTATGTATGCTCTACTGGGGCTTTACGACCTTCCCTACAACAGAGACGAACCTGTAGTATGTGTCGATGAGAAGAGTAAACAACTGCTTGCCGCCAAACGTCCCGCGCTCAATGTTAAACCGGGTCAAACTCACAAGGAGGACTATGAGTATGAGCGCAAGGGAACACGGAACCTGTTTGTTGCCGTTGAGCCGCTTGCTTCCTGGCGGCAAGTGCAAGTAACTCAACATCGCAAAAAGGCAGATTTTGTCGGCTTTATCCGTCAACTGTTGCAAGGTCGCTACCGCCATGCTAAGAAAGTACCTTTGGTGCTGGATAATCTCAACACCCACTTTGCCAAGGTGTTTATCGAAGTGATGGGTGAAAAGCGAGCAAGCAGACTGCTGCAACGGATTGAGTTTCATTACACCCCCAAACATGGTAGTTGGTTAAATATGGCAGAAATTGAGATTGGGATTTTAGAGAAGCAGTGTACTGATCGCAGAATTCCTACGCCAGAGAAGTTAATTGCTGAAGTCAAAGCTTGGCAAACTCGCAGAAACCGACAACGTAAAACGATTGAGTGGAAATTCACCCGAAAACAAGCAGATGAGAAATTAGGCAGGCACTATGTTGCATAACTAATTTTTTGCTGTACTAGGAATCGCATCAGAGAAAGGATTAATTAACTGGAGTTATGGGGCGATAGACGACTCTTTTTACCCCTGGAAAAGGCGGTGGTGAAGAAGTCGCTTATGGTTATAAAGGTAAGGGGATTTTGATTCATACCTTGACTGAAGGGAATGGTATGCCTCTAGCTAATTGTACAACACCAGCTAATGGTAGTGAACGTCAGCAAGTAATGTCGCTATTAAATAGTGTCAAAGTCAAAACTAATTCTCCTGGTAGACCCCGTAAACGAGGCAAAGTGCTGGCGGCGGATAAAGGTTATGATTCAAAAGATTTGCGTGCGGCTTTACGAAAACGTGGTATTAGACCACAGTTGCCTTAAGATATCAGTTCCACGTTTTCAACAAGAGTGCTGCTTTGCATGGTTTCAACGGAAATACCGTAGGCTTGTTGTTCGGTGGGAAAGAATTTCTGCCTGTTTTAATGCTTTTGTTTCTCTTGCAACAATTCACATTTGGATTAACAGAATTTTGTTAGTGGGATAGATTCGAATAACTTTTTTGGATACAAATGTCAGATTAATCTTAAACAAGGCACTTGTTCCTCTGACAGAAGTTATAAATTCTGCTGCCATTAGATTAGTCTTTCTTTACTTCTGCCCTAGCACAAAATCCACTAATCGCTGACTACTAACCAAACTTATCTGATATTTTTGCAGCAATTGGTTGGCTAATTCTCCAGTTTTGCCCGTATGAATGAAGAATCCTCCATGCACTTCCTCTGCCTTCATATTTTTACTTACTCCTAAACCACTTATGCTTAAGTAAGAATAAACAAAATATACAAACAACAATTAGAGCTTTTACTTGCTGATTAAAGCAATGCCCTCCCCCAGCATTTGAGTGGTAAAACAGTAGTTTATTTTGACTATTTGTGCTTAAAGATTCTTAATATTCACTTTTCGATGCCCTCCTTGGGCATTGTATTTTTTGGTAGACAGGCGCAAAGTCTTATCTAGTAACTTTAAGGACAAACTGATAAGTGCAGGTAGCTAGCCCTCTTTTGTCACTTTTAGGAGAGTAAAATCTAGAGCCTGCGTTAGATAAGGCTTTGGGCAAAACGGCTACAAATAAACTCCGATATTAGAAAATAAAGGATGAAAGCTATACATTACAAGCTTTTTCAAGTTTTAGTTCGTTTTTTCCTTAGTCAGAATGACAAAAGAGGGCTAAAATGACTTGGTTAAAAGTATTAGCTTAAACCATTGCTAATGCTAAGGCTAATGCATTTTTATTAACAATTATCTCCTACATTTCCCTGCTCAAGAGACTTCTTGTTCTATATTCGGACAAGTCTATTCTAGGATTTGCAATAGAGAAATATTGAATAGTCTTGACTTTTACTATCACTCTGGTATCGTAATGCTATGGCTATCTAAGTAAATTTCAATACTTAAAAAAAGTAATTGAGGTGTTATTATTGGCATCTATTTTGTCTTTTTTAGTAGAGAGATACTAAAGCGTGCTTATTTAATTTGCTGATAACAGCAAGTTAAGTAGGTGGCGTTTTTCTAATGCTTACTCTTAATAATTGCTTTGCTTTTTCCTTCTATTTTACCCAAAAACCTTAATTTTTAAACCTTAAAAAAACTTGCCAAATTTTAAAAGAAGGTTAAAATGGCAAATCATTTTTTGCAATGTTGTCATTAAAATTTGACTGAGAGTGTGAGGAGATAGGGTGGAACGAACAAAATTATTCAACTTGGTATTGTCGAGTGCAGGTGTAATAGTCTTAAATATTTTTCCAGCAAGAGCCGATGTTGTAATAGCGAACGCCGAGCAATTTGAAATAGAGGTAAAAAACGCAGAAGCTATAGAAACTAGAGGTATGGTAGTTCGACTTAGTGATATGCCACGTTCCTACAGCAATGTTAAAGACTGGTTAGCACAAGAGGTTCAGCAAGGTCGAGTTATTCAAGTGACAGAGGTACGCCTTTCCCCAACTGCTAGTGGTCTGGAAACGATTTTAGAAACTCCTACCTCAGAGAAGTTAAAAGCTACAACTAGGCGTGAAGGAAATACCTTTATTACTGATATTGCGAATACTCAACTACGTCTACCTTCAGGCAATTCCTTCCGCTCTAATAACCCAATTGATGGAATTACAGCGGTAACAGTAACAAACCAAAACGCAAATAGTATCCGAGTGACAATAACCGGTGAAACGAGCGTGCCAAAAGTTGAGCTGTTTGACAGCGCTGAAGGTCTAATTTTCGATATTACAGCGGCTGTATCTTCTACGCAGCAACAACAGCAATCGCAAAAGCCTGTTACAGTTGAGCCTCCTAGTGAAACACCAACTCAATCATCAACTGAGCAAAACGAGAGAATTGAAATCTTGGTGACAGGCGAGCAAGAAGAAGGATATCGGGTTGAAGAATCGACGACTGGCACTAAACTACCTGTACCACAGCGCGACCTTCCGCTGTCAATTCAGATAGTACCGCAGCAGGTACTTAAAGACCGAGGCGTAGTGGATCTCGACGAATTTACTGATAATGTCAGTGGCGTACAGAGGGCTAGAGGCTTTGGGGAGGCAACAGGCTTCACTATTCGCGGATTTACACAATCTTATGCAATTCTCCGTAATGGCTTTCCGATTTTAAACTTTATCAGTCCTGTCGGTTTTGCCAATACCGAGCGGATTGAGGTTCTTAAGGGTCCTGCTTCAGTTTTGTATGGGGGTGGCAGTCAGTTAAACATTAGTGGAGTTGTTAATACGATAACGAAGAAACCTCAGAGCGAGCCTTTTTATGAGTTGGGATACACACGTGGGAGTTTCGAGTTTAACCGCGCAACTCTAGATGCTACAGGACCGCTCACATCAGATAACTCTCTCTTATATCGTCTAAATGTTGCCTATGAAGATTCGGACAGTTTCCGTAACTTTGACGAAAGAAACCAGAATTTTTTGATTGCGCCGGCTTTGACCTGGAGAATTGGGCCGAGAACAACACTAGCTGCCGAATTTGAATATCTCAATTACAGTTACCCTTTTGAGAGTGGATTTCCACTAGAACCAGAAGTTTTGGATCTTCCCCTCAACAGGATTCTTAGTGAACCAGGGTTGGATGCTACCACGGGTGATTTGACCTCGTTTAGCTACGATCTCGAGCACCAATTCAACGATAGTTGGAAAGTTAGGCAAGGATTTAACGTCGCAATCGCCAACATCGATATTGGATCAACTCGATTCTACGGCACATTATTAGACGATCGGCGGACGCTTGAGCGAACAGCCCGAAGAGGAAACCAGAGAAATGAAAATGTGACGTTACAAAACGAGCTTTCGGGAAAATTTAATACAGGCTCGTTGCGTCACAATGTTTTATTCGGAGTAGAACTATCCCGAAGAAGCTATCCCTACAAAAATTTTGTCTCCCCCCTTGCGCCGATTGATATCTTCGCCCCTACTTATGGTGCGCTACCTGGAGAATTTAGCTTGGAGTATGCCGATGACGATCGAGCAGAAACTTTGGGGATCTACGTTCAAAACTTTGTTGAAGTTCTGCCTAATCTCAAGGTGCTAGCTGGTCTTCGCTTTGACTCTATTAACCAAACTTCTGAAAATCCAATTACTAGCGAGGTTGGAGCCGAACTTTCCTCAACAAATGTCTCGCCACGAATTGGTATTGTTTATCAGCCTATTAGCACCACATCGCTCTATTTCAATTGGAGTCAAGCGATCTACCCCCAATTTCTTGGCTATAGGAGCCAAATAGGGGAACTTTTTGAACCGGAACGTGGCGAACAGTTCGAGTTTGGATTAAAGCAGGATTTTCTAGATGATCGGCTCTCAGCTACCATAGCGTTCTACCAAATTGAGCGGCAGAACGTAGCAACACCTGACCTGACAAATATAAATGATTTATTTTATGTAATAACGGGCGAACAACGCAGCCGCGGTATCGAATTAGACATTGTTGGAGAACCACTGCCAGGGTTAAGGCTGATCGCTAACTATGCTTACACTGATGCAGAAGTTACTGAAGATAATAGTATTCCAATCGGCGATCAATTGGTTGGCGTACCGGAACATAGCTTGAGCATTTGGAGTACTTACGAAATTCAAAATGGTAGCTTGCAGGGGCTAGGTTTCGGTCTGGGTCTAGTATATGCGTCAGAAAGAGAGGTAGCGCTCCCTAATACCTTCTCTGTCTCCTCCTACCTAAGAACCGATGCCGCTATCTTCTATAATCGGAATAATTGGAATTTTCGCTTAAATCTGAAAAATCTGTTTAATATTGATTATTACGACCTTGATGGTGGCTTCGCGATTTTCCCCAGGGAGCCTTTTACAGCACTAGCAACAGTGACAGTAGAAATTTGATTGGAAAGCAAATACCGTGATGAAAGCTGTTTTAAACGCCAGAAGGTTTAATCATAGACTAAGACACTATTGTTTGTGGGCGCTGCTAGTCGTACAGTTGCTGTCTGCTTGTAGTCGGAGTTCGTCAAACTTGCAGGCAGTTGAGGTAGCTTCTCGAGATGAAGTTGTCGTAGACTTAGGTTGGCAAGCCTATGGCTGGTTTGAAAAGGGATTTGACCCGACAAGGGGTTGGGCTAGGGCTTCCTACACCATTCCCCTGTTTCAGAGTACGCTATTTCGTCGCAGTGAGAGCCTGCAGGAGTTAGTCAATGATCTAGCCCAAAGCTACAGAATCAGCCCAGATCGTAAAATTTGGACTGTCAAGATTCGTCAGAATGCCCGCTTCGCTGACGGTCAGCCGCTGACGGCAGCCGATGTTGCCTATACATTCAACATGGCAAAAGCAAGTGGAGGACCGACGAACTTAGACATTCTCAAGCAGGCAGTTGTAATTGGTAAGTACGAAGTTGAGATGCATCTCAAGCAGCCTCAAATTGCCTTTTTCGAGCAGCTCGTTCATATGGGCATTGTACCCAAGCACGCTCATGGTAGCGGCTACTCCCGCAACCCAATAGGTTCTGGTCCCTATCGCTTGGTGCAATGGAATGAAGGCGAGCAGATTATTATTGAAGCCAATCCCAATTACTACGGTAAGCCGTCTCAGATTAAGCGCATTGTTTTTCTTTTTAGCCGTGGAGATACAGCAGTGGCGGCAGCTAGAGCAGGTCTAGCTCAGATTGCTAGGGTTCCCTATACTCTAGCTATCCAACCGATCGCAGGCATGAAGCTACATCAAATCAAAAGTACCGATCACGCACAAGTAGGTTTAATGTTTCCCTACCTTCCCAATACGGGAAAAAAGACACCTCAAGGTGAGCTAATTGGTAACGATGTCACCGCAGATCGGGCTATTCGCCAAGCGGTAAACTACGCGATTGATCGCCAAACTTTGGTCGATGCGATTGTGCAAGGCTACGGATCTGCCGCTACTGGGCCTGCTGACGGTATGCCTTGGGAAGAACCTGCTGCCAAGATCGAAGATACCGACTCTGAGCAGGCAAGGCAGATATTGTCTCAAGCAGGCTGGCGAGATATCGACGGTGATGGCATTCTAGATAAACAGGGACTAAAGGCTAGATTTACGCTTTTATATTCTGCTGAGGATAGTATTCGGCAGGGACTTGCTTTGGCTGTTGCCCAAATGCTGAAACCAATAGGAATTCAAGTTGATGCCGAAGGTAAAGGTTGGCCCGAAATCGAGCGTCGGATGCACAGTGATGTTGTCCTCTACCTCATGGGGACTTCCAGCCCGAAGGAATTGCACTTTCTCTACCACAGTTCCTCAGCGCGGGGGGAGTACGAGAACCCAGGCTATTATTCCAACCCAATCGTTGACCGAGCCATCGATCGAGGGATGGCAGCTGCGTCTGAAGCCGCAGCAATGCCGTTTTGGAAGCAACTCCAGTGGAATGGTCAAACCGGAGTGACGGCTAAAGGCGACGCCGCTTCTGCTTGGCTGGTTAACCTGAATGAAACTTATTTGATTAGTGAATGTCTTGACATCGGCAAACCCGCCGTACCCTCTAACCGCTATTTAGGCGCTCTCCTATCTAATATCACCGATTGGAAGTGGGTTTGCCAGCAAAAAAGGGAGGGAGGAGCGTGAATTTTCTAGCTCAATTCTTACTCAAAAAACTGCTGTACCTATTCTTGCTACTACTGACAGTTTCGATCCTGACTTTCATTCTAGTGAGTCTGTCGCCAATCGATCCAATTGCAGCCTATGTCAGTGCAGCCGAGAGACTGCACCTCTCATCTGACCAACGAGAATTGATCTCCCAACGCTGGGGTCTAGATCGACCGATGTTCGCGCGCTTTTTCCTGTGGCTAGGACAGCTGCTCCAAGGCAACTTGGGCGAATCAATGACTTACCACCAATCGGTGTCCACTGCAATTGCCGAACGCTTTCAAGCCTCGCTTATGCTCATGGCAATGGCTTGGATGCTGTCAGGGGTATTTGGTGTCTTTTTAGGCATCTTAGCAGGAGCCAAAGAGGGATCGCTGCTGGACCAGATAATTCGTTTATATGCATATACCCTAGCCTCAGCTCCCACTTTCTGGATTGCCTTACTGCTGCTAATCCTGTTTTCAGTGACGCTGCAAGTCACTCCCACCTGCTGTGCCACTCCACCAGGAGTCTTACTCAAGGATGTGACTATTTGGCAGCGCTTTCACCATCTGCTCCTCCCTGCTCTCACCCTAAGCTTGATTGGTGTTGCCAGTATTGCGCTACATACCCGCGAAAAACTGATTGAAATTCTCCAAAGCAATTATGCTATGTTTGCTTATGCCCAGGGAGAAACAAAAATTGGGATGATTCTACACCACGGTCTGCGAAATATTGCTCTACCAGCAATCACCCTACAGTTTGCTAGTTTGAGTGAATTATTTGGTGGCTCGGTATTGGTTGAAAACGTGTTTGGCTATCCTGGCTTGGGCGATGCCACTACCCAAGCTGCATTGCGTAGCGATGTACCGCTATTGGTAGGCATTGTGTTCTTTAGTGCTATTTTCGTATTTCTAGGCAATACCATAGCTGACCTAAGTTACCAAATCGTCGATCCTCGCATCCGCATTGGAAGGTTTACTCGATGAAGCCATCTACTACTATCTCAAACTCTGAAACCTTTCGACGCAAGCCAACCCTGTTTCTGGGAAATCGTCGCAGCCGCACCCTACTGCTCATTGCCTTATGCGTATCGATTTTAGGGATTCTGCTGTTGGGGACTCAAATACTTGGCGTTGAGGGATTGGAAATTACGCTAACACAGCAGTTACAGTCCCCTTCCCCAGCACACCCCTTTGGTACTGATTGGCTAGGTCGAGATATGCTGACACGTACCATCCACGGTTTAAGCCTAAGTTTATGGGTAGGACTACTAACCGCAGCAATTAGTGCTGTGATCGCGTTGGTACTGGGAACGCTTTCGGCAACAATAGGAGGTTTAGTTGATGCAATCGTCACTTGGTCGATCGACGTGTTTTTTAGCCTACCCCACTTAGTGTTACTTATCCTAGTAGCATTTGCGGCTGGCGGTAGTGTCCAAGGCTTGATAATCGCAATTACCATAACTCACTGGCCTCTACTAGCAAGAGTCCTTCGCGCTGAAGTGCTACAAGTCAAGAATTCCGATTACGTGCAACTTTCCGCTAAACTGGGGCATTCTCCTTTATGGATTGCGCGCCATCACATGTTACCCCACTTATGGTCACAGTTCCTTGTCGGGCTGATTCTACTATTTCCCCACGCAATTCTGCACGAGGCAGGTCTAACCTTCTTGGGGTTGGGACTACCGCCAGAAATACCTGCGATCGGCGTTATCCTATCTGAGGCAATGCATTATCTATCAACTGGGTACTGGTGGCTAGCGGTATTTCCTGGTGTTGCCCTGCTACTTGCTGTCAAAACATTTGATATTCTAGGTCAAAGCTTGCGTGCCTTACTCGATCCTAAAACTAGTCAGATGTAAAACTCAAGGAGACTTTAGGTATGCTGTCAGTTCAGGAGCTAAGTGTCACCTTCACAATGTACGAGCAGGGCTTGACTAAAAAACAATTAACTCCTATTACTAGTCTAGATCTGGAAATTGGTACAGGTGAAGTCGTAGCTGTTGTTGGTTCGAGCGGTTCGGGCAAAAGTTTGCTAGCTCATGCAGTACTCGGTATTTTGCCTCCGAATGCTACAGTAGGAGGAAAAATAGTGTTTCAAGACGATCTGCTTACTCTACCGCGCCAAGCTGCACTACGGGGGCGAGAAATTGCTTTGATTCCGCAGTCAGTTGACTACCTCGACCCCCTTATGACTGTCGGGTTACAAGTAGCTCGTGCTGCGCAGTTAAACGGTTTATCCCCCAGAGAAGCCAAACAAGCTGTCAAGCAGGTCTTTAACCGCTATGGCTTAGATTTAGCAGTGCAGCAACTTTATCCCTTTCAACTATCGGGAGGAATGGCGCGGCGGGTGCTGGTCGCTACAGCAGCAGTGGGACAGGCAGTTTTGTTGATTGCCGACGAACCCACACCTGGTCTGCACCCAGACGTAGTAGTAGAGACGCTCAATCATCTGCGCGAATTAGCTAATGAGGGTAAAGGAGTACTCTTGATTACCCATGATATTGAAGCAGCACTGCAAGTAGCCGACCGCGTGGCAGTTTTTTATGCCGGCACAACTGTAGAGATTGCCAAAAAGGGAGATTTTATCAACGGGATGTTGCGTCATCCATATACATTAGCTTTATGGCGGTCTTTACCTCGAAATCAGTTTGTCCCAGTACCAGGCAAGCAACCTAACCCAGACGCTTTGCCTGTTGGTTGTCTGTTTGCAGAGCGATGTCCGCTTGCGACAGAAGTTTGCTGCGCGGCTCGTCCTCCACTTCGCGAGGTACGCGGTGGTTTAGTTAGGTGTATTCATGCTTAAAGGAAAAAATCTTTGTTTTCGCTACCGAAAAGACCTACCTTGGGTCGTGCAAGGATTTAGTATTGAGGTAGAGCGGGGTGAAATTGTTGGGTTGAGCGGACCTTCAGGCTTTGGCAAGACTACCTTGGGCAAGCTCCTTGCTGGCTATCTTCAACCGAATGCTGGTAGCGTTACAGTTGATGGAAAACCATTACCCGTACGCGGCTACTGTCCAGTACAATTGATTTTTCAACTTCCAGAACTAGCAATTGCCCCCCGCTGGCGCATTGCAAAGGTTTTGAACGAAGGGCAGTCTTTAGCACCAGAACTGTTGCAAACTCTTAACATCGACACAAGTTGGCTGAACCGTTGGTCCCATGAACTAAGCGGTGGCGAACTCCAGCGGGTGGCAGTAGCTCGCGCCCTTGGCTCTCGTACCCGTTACTTGATTGCTGACGAGATGACAACCATGCTGGATGCTAATACGCAGGCTTTAATCTGGTCTGCTGTAATTAATTATGCCAAGCAGACCGAGCTAGGCATTTTAGCCATCAGTCACGATGCAGCACTACTTCAACGCCTTTGCCATCGGATTGTTAACTTGGCGATTAAGTAATGCTAAAGTATTACAGTTGTAGATTTAGGGGGAAAGCCTTTTGCAGTAATGATGATATCGAGCTACTGCTTGAAAAGCTCTTCGCCAATAAGACCAGTGCAAAATGAATTCAAGGGACCAAACTTTGGGAAACAGAAGCCGCCATATCCAACGCTGCATTTCCCACAGACTCAGCTTGATGAGGGTCTTCTGCCCACTTTGAACACAGCCAGAGAACCAGCCGCAGCCAAAGGGGGGGAGGCACTATCAGAGCCTTGTGTCATTGGTTCTACTTGATCACGTAACACCGTCAAAAATACTTGAGCCGCCAACACTAACGTCATGTGTCGGTGCCAACCTGTCCAAGAACGGATTTCATAATCGGCTAACCCTAACTGACCCAGAGCCAGTTTGAAGCACTCTTCGATGCACCAACGTCTCCCCGCCACTTTAGCAATCGTTGCCAACGAGGTATCTTTCGGTGCAAAAACTTGGTAACAACTAATATGTTGCGCCTGGTCAAGTTGCTCAAGCGAACGACGAAACACTAACCAGCGTTGAAAGTCTCCAGAATCACCGCAATTGACAGCAACCCTAGCTCACTCATACTCCCGCTCTCCTTTACTCCCCTGACCACAACTCAAACGTTGCCATTGCTCTGGTAACAAGGATTGGCACAATGCTTCCGCTCGATCCGGTTGCCAACCTATCACCACCGAGTGTTTTTTATTAACCGTTAGCACGTAAGGCTGTTGTCCCGTCTGCTCTAACCACCGCCCAAAACCAGTATCATTGTCATAAACTTCATCGGCAACGACCCAAGCAGAACGAAGCCCAGCATCCCATGCCGATTGCAACATCTGCCCTCGCCAGTTGTGCTTTTGTGGCAAATCTTACGGTCTCTGGTACACCAACTTTGTCACGCTTTTGTAAATCATCTGCCCAGGATTTAGGCAAATATAAACGACGGTCAACTAAACTATGACCCTTACCAGTGACGTAAGCTAAAAAGACACCCACCTGGCAATTCTCGCTCGTGTCCTGTTGTACCGTAATACTGAACCTGTACACCGACAGACTGGCTTCCTTGTTTAAGAAATCCAGTTTCATCTAGTGCGAAAATATCTTCTGCCTCCCTCAAACCTGCGATGCCATACTGCCGAACCTCCTGACAAAGTTGTTCTTCATCCCACTGCGCCCGTCCTAACAAATGTTGAACTCGGTAAGGATTCGCATTGCCAACTTGTTCAGCGACTTGCCAACCGTTTTTTCGTTCTACAGAACTCAGCAGAGCTTGAATGTAGTTGAAGGCAGTTTGACGAGCTTCCTGGCGCGCAAAGTAAGGACTTAAGCGTTGCTAAAAGGATTTAAGGATGTTGCTCCATTGGTGAACGGTTTCTAATACGTTACCTGTTAGAAATAACTGGGAAGGGTCAACCAGGGTCTGAGCCATACTATAAACATCTCCTATTAGCCCCTTTAGTCTATCTTATCTACAACTGTAATATAAAGAAGCTATTTAACATCTAAAAAGAGGCTGCAAGTCTCTTAACCATCAACTTGACAAGTGTTT